>ENA-UOYA01003899-UOYA01003899.1-activated-sludge-metagenome-genome-assembly--contig:-NODE-3899-length-12952-cov-5.381251_pt1 | contig 12952 bp, 12 predicted proteins | sample MGYA00238163_ERZ764804 | MGnify/ENA primary metagenome ERZ764804 (study PRJEB28919, sample SAMN05720223) | activated sludge metagenome | isolation source: Anaerobic digester | place: Hong Kong...
GCTCGTGCGCGCTCGCCGGCATCGGCTGCCACTTCATGGCGAGCTGGATGGACCGCGACACCGCGGGCCTGATCCAGATGGGCGGCGAAGGCGTCGACTGGGCCGCGGCCTCGCGCTTCACCCGCGAGCCGCACGTGTTCCAGAACCTCGGCGACGGCACCTACTACCACTCGGGCTACCTCGCGATCCGGCAGGCGGTCGCCGCGGGCGCGACGATCACCTACAAGATCCTCCACAACGACGCGGTCGCGATGACCGGCGGCCAGCCGGTCGACGGCTCCCTGTCGGTCGCCGAGATCGCGCGGCAGGTCGAGGCGGAGGGCGCGAAGCGCGTGGTCGTCGTGTCGGACGAGCCCGCGAAGTTCGACGGTCACCGTGCCGAGTTCCCGCGGGGCACCACCTTCCACCACCGCGACGCGCTCGACGTCGTGCAGCGCGAGCTGCGCGGGACCGCGGGCGTCACCGTGATGATCTACGACCAGACCTGCGCGGCCGAGAGGCGGCGTCGTCGGAAGAAGGTCGTCGACGGCGTGCCCGCGTACCCCGACCCGCCGCGGCGCGTGTTCGTCAACGAGCGCGTCTGCGAGGGCTGCGGCGACTGCGGCCGCGTGTCGAACTGCCTGTCGGTCGTCCCGGTCGAGACCGACTGGGGGCGCAAGCGCCGGATCGAGCAGACCTCGTGCAACAAGGACTTCTCCTGCGTCGACGGGTTCTGCCCGAGCTTCGTCACCGTCGAGGGGGCGCGCGTGCGCCGGCGCGCGGACGCGTCGGCCGGCGCGACGGACGCGCTCGCGCGCGAGATCGCCGCGCTGCCCGCACCGGCGCCGTGGCACTGGACCGGCCCGTTCGACCTGCTGGTGACCGGCGTCGGCGGCACCGGGGTGGTGACCGTCGGCGCGCTGGTGACGATGGCAGCGCACCTCGAGGGCAGGCAGGCCTCGGTGCTCGACTTCATGGGCTTCGCGCAGAAGGGCGGCGCGGTGCTGTCGTTCGTGCGGCTCGCGCCGACCCCCGACCTGCTGAACCAGGTGCGGATCGACACGCAGCAGGCCGACGCGGTGCTCGCCTGTGACCTCGTCGTGGGCGCGTCGGCCGACGCGCTCGCGACGGTCAAGCACGGCCGCACCGTCGTCGTCGCGAACGCGCACGCGCTGCCGACCGCGGCCTTCGTGCGCGACCCCGACGCGTCGCTGCACGCCGGCGCGCTGCTCGAGAAGCTGCGCGCGGCCGCCGGCGACGAGCGCGTGCGGACCTTCGACGCGCAGTCGATCGCCGAGTCGATGCTCGGCGACACGATGCCCTCGAACGTGCTGATGCTCGGCGCTGCGTGGCAGATGGGCCTCGTGCCGGTGTCGCTCGCCGCGCTCGACCGCGCGATCGAGCTCAACGGCGTCGCCGTCGCGGCGAACCGGCTCGCCTTCGGGCTCGGGCGGCTCGCGGCCGCGCGGCCCGAGCGGCTCGCGGCGCTGCGCGCCGGCCGCGACGCGGCACCCGAGACCGGCGCGGGCCTGCTCGACGGCGAGGACGGCGTCGTCGCGCGGCGAGCGCGGTTCCTCGCCGAGTACCAGGACGACGCGTACGCGGCACGATACGTCGCGTTCGTCGGGCGGGTGCGGGAGGCGGAGCGCCGCGCGCTGCGGGACGTTCCCGCGGGAACGTCCGCGACGGCGCAGGCGCAGGCGCAGGCGCAGGCGACGGCGACGGCGACCGTGACCCGAACCGCGAACGAGGCAGCGGCCGAGGCCGACCTGCCGCTGACCGCGACCGTCGCGCGCCAGCTCGCGCGGCTGATGGCGATCAAGGACGAGTACGAGGTCGCGCGGCTCTACACGGACGGCGCGTTCGCGCGCGCGCTCGACGCGCAGTTCGAGGCGCGCGACGGATTGAAGCTGCACATGGCGCCGCCGTTCCTGTCGGCGCTCGGCGCGCGCTTCCGTCGCCCGGACGGCACGCCGCGCAAGGTCGCGCTGGACGCGCGCTGGCTGATGCCGGTGCTTCGGGTGCTCGCGAAGGGCCGGCGGCTGCGCGGCGGCGCGCTCGACGTGTTCGGCCTCACGACCGAGCGTCGCACCGAGCGTGCACTCGTCGACGAGTACCGCGCGATCGTCGAGGCGCTGCTGCCCGGGCTCGACCCCGCCCGCCTGCCGCTCGCGCTGCGGATCGCGGCGGTGCCCGAGCGGATCCGCGGCTTCGGCCACGTGAAGCTCGCCGCGGTCGCGACCGCGCGCGCGCAGTGGCGCGAGCTGACCGACCGGTGGGCGCGCGGCGAGACCGATGCGGGCGAACCCGCCGCGGCGCCCTCGGGCGCGGCCGCACCGGGCGCGACGGACGGCGAGCGGATCGTGCAGGTCGTGCGGCGGCCGAAGGCGACGGCGGGCTGACGCGGGCGCGGATCGTCGCGGCGCCGGCGTCCGCGCGCTCGGGCAGCGTCGCGCGCACGCCGCCGTCGCGCGATCAGTCCCGCCCCGCGCCCCGCGCGCGCAGCAGGTCGAGGTACGCCCCCGCGACCAGCGCCTGCGGCCCGACCCCCAGCCGCGCCATCAGCGCGTGCGCCTCGGCGACGCCGCGCTCGACGGGCTCGTCGTCGTCGAGCACCACCTCGAGCTCGAGGAACGCGCCCAGCCCCTCGACCTCGTCGAGGTGGATCCGCGAGCGTCCCGCGAGGAAGAGCGTGCGCGCCTTGCGCACGCGGCCGACCACGCCGTGCGCGAGCGCGAGCGCCTCGCGCAGCCCCGCCGGGTCGCCGGTCGGCGTGCGGACGTACGACGAGAGCTTCGGTCCGGCGGCGTCGTCGCGCCGGTAGAAGATCAGCTCGCCACGCCCGTCGCCGAAGTCGCGCAGCTTCAGCCGACCCGCCGCGCAGGCGAAGAAGGTGTCGTCCTGCGCGATCGGCGTCGGGCCGGCATCGGCGAGCGCGGCGGCGATCGGGCGCAGCGCGCCGACCGAGGTGATGCGGGCCTTGATCTCGACGTTCCGGGGCACGAGGCCTCAGTGCAGCGTCGCGAAGTCGGCGAGGCGCACGACGCGGCCCGACGGGTGCGCGGCACGCCAGTACCGCTCGTCCGCGGTGACGTAGACGGCGTCCTCGTGCCCGAGCGCCACGGCGTGGTACAGGGCGTCGAACAGGTGCTGGTCGTGGGCCGTGGCGAGCTCGACCGCCCGCAGCAGCGTGGCCTCGTCCGCGACGACGTCCATGTCGATGCGCAGCAGGTGCGACACGCTGCGCGTCGCCCGCGCCGGCGCCTCGCGCGCGAGCACCGCGGCCACCTCGGCGACGAAGTGCGCGGGCTGGAGCATCCGGACCTCACCGGTCGCGACCCGATGCAGCAGCGCGATCGCATTGGGCGTGTCGCGCTCGCCCCGCTCGATGCCGAACAGCCACTTCAAGGCGACGCTCGCGTCGACGACGACCGTCGCGGGCGTCAAGGACGACCCTTTCGGCGCGCGGCGAGGATCTGCGCAGTCGTGCGGACCGGTGCGTCGGGCTGCTCGGCCAGGATGCGATCGATCGCCTCGACGCTGCGGCGGCGCCGGGCCTCGCGTTCGATCGCCTCGCGCATCAGTCCTGCGATGACCGCGCTCTTGTTCCGCCCCTCGAAGGCTGCATTGAACGCCGCCTTCAGGTCGTCGGGCACACTGAAGTTGACGGTCGCCATCGCTGCCCCGGATTGTTGAAAATTTCAACAATCTTATCGTGCCCATGCCGCCGGGACAATCCGCCGCACGCCCTACGACGAACGGCGCGCCCCCTTCACGCCACCGTGACGTTCGCCGCCTTCACCCGCTTCGCGCGCGCACCCGCTGCTGGTCGACGTGCGGCTGCAGCTGTCGGTCGATTCGCCCTCGCTCGGCGACGACGCTTTCGACGTCTGCATCCGCCAGGGCGAGGACGGCTGCGGCGTCTGGCGGCTGTCGGCCGCGAAGGGTCGGGAGCCCGGCGTCGATGCGGCGTTCGAGACGGTCGAGGTGCGCGGCCCGCTGACGACCGTCAGCCCGGACGGTGCACGACGACGTCGAAGCCCTCGTCCGGTCCCGGCGGCACGAAGAACCGCGTGAAGGTCGTGAAGGTCGCGTCGTCGACGACGTACCGATGCTCGCCGAGCGCGTTGCGCGCGTGCAGCCGCTCGAGGCAGGTCGCGTCGGGCACGTCGAGCCAGTGCAGCACGTGGGATGCGCCGCTTCGCTCGACGATGCCCTTCATCCACGCGCGCCGCGCGACGGTGTTCGCGTGGAAGTCGAGCACGACGTCGAGCCCGGCGCGCAGCAGCGCCTCCACGTGCGGGCCGAGCAGCGCCTCGATCCGCGCGGTGCGGACGCGGAAGTCCTCGATGGTGGCGATCTCGCCCGGGAAGAGCGTCGCGGTCCAGTCGTCCTCGTTCAGCCGGATCGTCCCGGGCGCGGCCGACAGCGTGTCGGCCAGCGTCGACTTGCCGGCCGCGATCTTGCCGCAGAGCAGGTGCAGCGTGGCCATCGGTCCGCCTGCGTCAGGCCGGCCCGGCGGCGCGGGCGCGGGCGAGGCGGGCGGCCCGCAGCGCCAGCGCGACGACCGCGCCGACCGTGAAGCCGGCCGCGACCTGCGCCCACCAGTAGTCGCCGAGCTCGGTGACGCGCCGCTCGGCGACGAACTCGACGATCGCCGAGAAGAAGAAGCCGGCCACCGCGCCGACGGCGCCGCCACCGAGCACCGAGACCGCGCCCGCCCGCTCGCCGGGGACGAGCAGCCGGCGCAGCGCGACGACGAGCAGCACCGGCGCGAGGACGGCGAGCGCGAGACCGATCAGCCAGACGACGAACACGGCGGGACGAGACGCTCCGGGGACGGTCGAGCCTATCCCGCCGGCCGGCCTGGCCGCAAGGCGTCCGTCGGCGCCGTCCGCCCGGTGCGCGCTACTCGGCCTTCGCGCCCGTCTCGGCGACCACCTTGGACCAGCGCGCGAGCTCGCTCCTCAGGTACGCCGCGTACTCCTCGGGCGTGCTGCCGAGGATCTCGGTGCCCTGCGCGATCAGCTTCTGTCGCGTCTCCTCGTGCGCGAGCACGCGCCGCAGCTCGGTGTTCAGGCGCGTCACGATCGGCTGCGGCGTGCCCGCCGGCACCACCACGCCCTGCCACGCGCTCATCTCCATGCCGACCATCACCGTCTCGGACAGCGTCGGCACGTCGGGCAGCACCGCGAGACGCTTCGGCATCGTGACCGCCAGCGCGCGCAACCGGCCGTCCTTCAGGTAGGGCAGCGCGCTGTTGACGGTGTCGGTCATCAGCTGCACGACGCCCGCCGCGGTGTCGACCAGCGACGGCGCGCTGCCCTTGTACGGCACGTGCGTCATCTGCAGCCCGAGCGCCGACGCGAGCGCCGCGGTCGCGAGGTGGGTGATCGTGCCGGTGCCCGACGAGCCGTAGTTCAGCTTGCCGGGATTCGCCTTCGCGTGGGCGACGAACTCCTGGATCGTCCGCGCGGGCACCGACGGATGGACCATCACGATCATCGCGTTGGTCGCGGTGGTGCTGACCGGCACGAAGTCCTTCAGCGTGTCGTACGGCACCTTGCCGTACAGCGCCGGCGCGATCGTGATCGCGGAGGTGTTGTAGAACAGCGTGTGGCCGTCGGGGGCGGCCTTCGCGCCGAGGTCCGCCGCGAGGTTGCCGCCGGCGCCGGGCTTGTTGTCGATCAGCACGGTCTGGCCGATCTGCTCGGACAGGCGCTGCGCGATCACGCGCGCGACGATGTCGGTGGGCCCGCCGGGGGCGAACCCGACGATCATCCGAAGCGGCCGGGCCGGCCACGCGGGGGCCGCCGGCTGGCCGAGCGCTGGGCCTGCGACGGGAAGCGCGGCGCCTGCGAGCAGCAGGCGGCGGCGGGGACGGTGCGGGCTCATCGTGGGATCTCCTCGGGTCGTGCGTCGTGTCCGGGCGTTCAGGCGTTCAGGCGTCGAAGCGGTCGAGCACGCGTCCCGGCCCCCGCCCCGCCGCAGGGCGGACGACGTCGCGCCCGTCGAAGGTGGTCGTGCCGTTGACCCACACGCGATGCACGCCGATCGGGTCGCGCACCAGCCTGCGTCCGCCGCCGGGCAGGTCGTGCACCGCGCGCAGCGGCTTCAGCCCGACGGTCGCCGGGTCGAACAGCAGCAGGTCCGCGGGCCCGCCGACCGCGATGCGTCCGCGCCCGGCGATCCGGAACGCCTGCGCCGGATGCGAGGTCAGCCGCCGCACCGCCTCGGGCAGCGAGAAGGTGCCGGTCCCGCGGACCCAGTGGCCGAGCAGGTGCAGCCCGAAGCCCGCGTCGCACAGGTAGGACAGGTGCGCGCCCGCGTCGGACAGCGTGACCACGCCCGCGCGGTGCCTGAGCAGCGGCGCGACGCCCTCGTCGCGGTTGTTGAAGAACCGCCCGCCGAACCGCGTCGCCAGGCGCTCGGACAGCGCGAAGTCGAACAGCCAGTCGACCGGGTCGCGGCCGGCCTCGGCGGCGAGCGCCGCGATCGGGCGGTCCTGCAGCGCGGCGTTCGGCGGGCTCGCCAGGCCGACGGTCACCTGCGACCAGTCGCCGGTGAACAGCACGCCCGCGGGCGGCGCGCGCAGGTCCGCACGGAAACGCCCGCGGAACCCGGCGTCGGCGTACAGCCGCGCGAGCGCGTCGGCATCGCCGGCCGCGGCGGCGGCCTTCACCGGCTCGAACGACGGCAGCGGGTACCAGACGTACGGCGACAGCAGGTCGAAGTCGAAGGTCAGCGGCTGGCAGCTGGTCAGCATCCGCACGTCGCGGCCCCGGTCGAGCGCCTGCGCGCAGCGGTCGTACATCGACAGCCCCCGGGTCGGCGCCGCGTCGCTGTACATCCCGAGCACCGTCGAGATGAACGCGGGCCGGCCGGTGCGCGCGGCCAGGTCCTCCATGTAGTCGGGCGTCGCGCGCGAGCCGGTGGCGCTCATGAACACCCCGCGACCGGCGTCGCGCAGCGGACCGAGCAGTGCGTGGAGCTCGTGGTCCGGGGCGATCGTCGAGGGCATCGGCGCACCGGCCCAGCCGCTGTGGTTCGGCGAGAACGACGACGCGAAGCCGATCGCGCCGGCGGCCATCGCGTCGCGCACCTGCGCGACCATCGCCGCGAGCTCGGCCCCGGTCGGCTCGGCGCGGGTCGACGCGGCCTCGCCCATCACCGCGGTGCGGATCGTCGAGTGCTGCGCGAACACCGCGACGTTCAGCGACGGCCCGAGCGCACGCAGCAGGTCGAGGTATCCGGCGAAGGTCTCGAAGGTCCAGCGCGTGCCCGCGCGCAGCGCCTCGAGGTCCATGCCCTCGACGACCGACAGGTTGCGCAGCATCGTGTCGCGCAGGTCCGGCGGACAGGGCGCGATGCCGAAGCCGCAGTTGCCGATCACCGCCGTGGTGACGCCCAGCGCGGGCGACGGCGAGCAGCCCGGGTCCCAGGTCAGTTGCGCGTCGTAGTGGGTGTGCAGGTCGACGATGCCGGGCATCAGCGCGAGGCCGCCCGCGTCGACCACCTCGGCGTCGCCGGCGTCGCGCGCGGCGGCGTCGCCGAGCGCGACCACGCGGCCGTCGCGGGCCAGCAGGTCGGCGCGGACCGGATCGGCTCCGGTGCCGTCGAGCAGGGTCGCCCCGCGGATCAGCGTCGCTTCGGCCATCGGCCGGTCTCCTCGTTCGGTCGCGCGGCCGGTCGGGCCGGACGCGACGGGGCCCCGACGATAGCCGCGCGCGGGCCGCAGGGTCAACGCGGCGTCCCGCGGTCCGGCGGCGGCCTTCGCGCGGCACGGACATCGGAAGCCCGCACCGTGCGATGTGGCAGCATCCGACCACCCGGCGCAGTCAGCCGCCTCCCGCCCCGCCACCGATGACCCGACCGACCGGCCACGACCGCGCGACCCCGACGACCGGCCACGACCGCGCGACCCGGACGACCGGCCACGACCCCGCGACCCGGACGACCGCCCTGCGCCCCGCCCGCCGCGGCGCCACGCTCGCGCCGCTCCTCGTCGCGCTGCTCGCCGTCACCGGCTGTGCCGTCGCGCAGGCGCCCGCCGGCCCGACGGTCGTCGCCACCGAGCGCGGTTCGGTCGAGGTCGCCGAGCACGCGCGCGGGCTCGAGTTCCCGTGGGGTCTCGCGTTCCTGCCGGACGGCCGCATGCTGGTCACCGAGCGGCCGGGCCGCCTGCGGATCGTCGAGCGCGACGGCCGCCTGTCGGCGCCGGTCGAGGGCGTGCCGAAGGTGCGCACCGGCGGCCAGGGCGGGCTGCTCGACGTCGCGCTGTCGCCCGGCTTCGCGCGGGACCGCACGGTCTTCCTGTCGTACGCCGAGCCGACCGAGACCGGCGGACGCACCGCGGTCGCCCGCGGCGTGCTCGACGGCGGCACGCTGCGCGAGGTGCGCACGATCTTCCGCCAGTCGCCCGACGCGTCCGGCAGCTACCACTGGGGCGGGCGGCTGGTCTTCGCGCGCGACGGCACGCTGTTCGTCACGCTCGGCGACCGGTTCTCGCTGCGCGACAAGGCCCAGGACCTCGGGACGCACCTCGGCAAGATCGTGCGGATCCGCCCGGACGGCTCGGTGCCCGACGACAATCCGTTCGCGAAGCGCGCGGGCGCGCTGCCCGAGATCTGGTCGTACGGCCACCGCAACGTGCAGGGCGCGGCCCTGCACCCCGACGGCGGCGCGCTGTGGACCCACGAGCACGGGCCCCAGGGCGGCGACGAGGTCAACGTCGCGCGCGCCGGGCGCAACTACGGCTGGCCGGTGGTCACCTTCGGCCGCGAGTACGGCACCGGCCTGCGGATCGGCGAAGGCACGGCCCGCGGCGACGTCGAGGCGCCGCTGCTCCAGTGGACCCCCTCGATCGCGCCTTCCGGGATGGCCTTCTACACCGGCGACCGGTTCCCGCAGTGGAAGGGCCAGCTGCTGGTCGGCGCGCTCGCGTTCCAGAGCCTGTACCGCCTGCAGCTCGACGGCGAGAAGGTGGTCGCGCAGGAGCGGATGCTCGCGTCGCTCGGCCGCAGGATCCGCGACGTGCGCGTGGGGCCGGACGGGCTCGTCTACCTGCTGACCGACGCGCCGGACGGGGCGATCCTGCGGCTGAGCCCGCGCTGAGGCGCTCAGCGCGCCGGGCCGGCCAGCCGCAGCGCCAGCGCCGCCCAGCTCGCACCCACGGACGCGAGCGCACCCGCGCTCAGCACGACCCGCAGCGCGAGGAACCAGCGCGGCACCGGCGTGTCGCGGTACAGCAGCAGGTCCACGACCAGCGCGACCGCGAGCCCCGCGAACAGCAGCGGCAGCGACACCTCGGTCGGGTACAGCGTGACGATCCAGCAGAAGATCGACGGGACCACGCTCCAGAGCAGACGGACCACCGCCGCGCGGTCGACGATCGACGGCGAGGCGAGGGTCACGCCCCAGTGCAGCGCGCCCAGGAAGGTCAGGACCGACGCCGCGTAGTGCGCCTGGGAGCGCAGCACGCCGCCGAGCTCGGACGGCGGCGACAGCCACGAGAACAGCGCGTGCGAGACGAAGGGCAGCAGGCCGGCGAGGCCGAGGATCCAGGCGAAGCGCTGGGTGGCGGGGATGTCGCGCGAATCGGTCATCGGTTCGGGATCAGCGGACGCGGAAGCTGTAGATCGCCTGCGTGCACCGCAGCCCGGGCAGCCAGCCGACCGGGCGGCCGTCCTCGAGGAAGCCGCGCCGCGTGATCGCGAGGCCCAGCCGGTCGAGGAAGTCCTCGAAGTCCTTCAGCGTCGACAGGTGCAGGTTCGGGGTGTCGTACCACTGGAAGGGCATCTCGCGCGACACCGGCATGCGCCCCTTCAGGATCGACCACGCGTGCGTCCAGTGGCCGAAGTTCGGGAACGACACGATGCCCTCGGCGCCGAGCCGGCTCATCTCGCGCAGCACGCGCTCGGTCCGGTGGGTGGCCTGGATCGCCATCGACAGCACGACGACGTCGAACCGGGTCGCGGCGAACATGTCGAGGCCCGCCTCGATGTCGCGCTGGATCACGTCGACGCCGCGGTGCGCGCAGGCGAGCACCTGCGCGTCGTCGATCTCCACGCCGTAGCCGCTGCAGCCCTTGGCCCGCTGCAGGTGGTCCAGCAGCGCGCCGTCGCCGCAGCCGAGGTCGAGCACGTGCGCGCCGGGCGCGATCCAGTCGGCGATCGTCGCCAGGTCGGGACGCAGCCCGTTGCGCGCGGGGCCGTGGACGGTCACGCGCGGCGCACCGCCGTTGCGCGCGCGGTCGGGGGCGGTCGCGCTCACGCCGGCACCTCGACGCCGCCGGCCGCGGACGCGCGGGCCGGCGCCGGCGCGCCGGCGCCCTCGGACGCGATGCGGTCGAAGTACGCGCGCACCAGCGCGTGGTAGCGCGGATCGTCGAGCAGGAACGCGTCGTGGCCGTGCGGCGCGTCGATCTCGGCGTAGGTCACCCGTCGCCGGTTCGCGAGCAGCGCGGCGACGATCTCGCGGCTGCGCTCGGGCGCGAAGCGCCAGTCGGTGGTGAACGACGCGACCAGGAAGCCGCAGCGCGCGGGCGCGAGCGCCGCGGCGAGGTCGCCCCCGTGCGCGCGCGCGGGATCGAAGTAGTCGAGCGCGCGGGTGATCAGCAGGTAGGTGTTCGCGTCGAAGTACCTCGAGAACTTCTCGCCCTGGTAGCGCAGGTACGACTCGATCTCGAACTCGACGTCGAAGGTGAACCGGTAGTCGTCGCGCAGCGCGGTGTCGGTCACGTGCCGGCGCAGCGTGCGGCCGAAGCGCTCGGCCATCGTGTCGTCCGACAGGTAGGTGATGTGGCCGATCATCCGCGCGACCTGCAGCCCGCGCGCCGGCACGGTGCCGTGGTCGTAGAAGCGGCCGCCGTGGAAGTCCGGATCGGTGAGGATCGCGCGCCGGGCGACCTCGTTGAACGCGATGTTCTGCGCCGACAGCTTCGGGGCGGTCGCGATCGCCACGCAGTGGCGCAGCCGATCGGGGAACAGCGTGCTCCACGCGAGCGCCTGCATGCCGCCGAGCGAGCCGCCCATCACCGCGGCGAAGCGCTCGATACCCAGCGCGTCGGCGAGGCGCGCCTGCGCGCGCACCCAGTCCTCGACGGTGACCACCGGGAAGTCGGGACCGTACGGACGACCGGTCGCCGGGTTCGCCGACATCGGGCCGGTCGAGCCGAAGCACGAGCCGAGGTTGTTGACCCCGATGACGAAGAACCGGTCGGTGTCGACCGGCTTGCCCGGGCCGACCATGTTGTCCCACCAGCCGACGTCGTCGGGATCGGTCGACGAGGCGCCGGCGACGTGGTGCGACGCGTTCAGCGCGTGGCACACCAGCACCGCGTTGTCGCGCGCGGCGGAGAGCGTCCCGTAGGTCTCGTAGACCAGCTCGTAGCCGGCGATCGAGGCCCCGCTCGCGAGCGCGAGCGGCGCGTCGAAGCGCAGGCGTGCCGGGGTCGTGGCCCCCACCGAGCTGGTCATCGGAATGCGTCCGTCCGGAAACGAGGAACCCGACCGGCCTGCTGCGGCGGCGGTCGGGCACGGGCGGGATCGCGGTGCACCGCTTTAGCCGCATTTCTAACGCGCCCGCAAGCTGGTCACAAATCGGCGCGAGGCGCCATGATGGCGAGGCGGTGGGGGCGTGTCAAACGAGGGGCTACGGGGGGTGCGCTTCGGGTGGAGCCTTCACCGCCGAGACGCCGAGGTTCGCCGAGGACGCCGAGCAGGACGGAGTGGGGGTCGGGCGCTCAACGATCCGCTGTGCGCGACTCGAGCGCCCCGATCCATGAAGCGCGTCGGCCATCGACGACTGGGCCCTCGGCCGACTCTGCATTCCCCGGCGTCCTCGGCGAACCTCGGCGAACCTCGGCGTCTCGGCGGTCGAACGCAGCCGAAGCGCCGCAGCCCCGCAGCGCCCGATTCACGCCTCCCGCAGCCGCTCCAGCCCCGAGCGCATGCGCACCGGGTCGTCGGTGGCGAGCAGTCGCGAGACGCGCGCGCGAAGCCGCTCGGCGTCGCAGCGCAGGATCTCGCGCTTGACGCGCAGCAGGCTCGCCGGGTGCATCGAGAACGCGCGCAGCCCCATGCCGATCAGCAGGCGGGTGGCCTCGAGGTCGCCGGCCATCTCGCCGCAGACGGCGACCGGCTTGCGCGCGCGCTCGCACGCGCGGATCGTCTGCGAGACCAGCTGCAGCACCGCCGGGTGGAACGGGTCGTACAGCGACGCGACCGCGTGGTCGGCCCGGTCGATCGCGAGCGTGTACTGCACCAGGTCGTTGGTGCCGATCGACAGGAAGTCGAGCCGCCGGGCGAAGAACGGCGCGGTCAGCGCCGCGGCGGGCACCTCGATCATGCCGCCCACCGGCACCGGCGGCATGTCGCGCCCGAGCCGGTCGACCAGCTGCGCGCGCGCCTGCGCGATCAGCTTCAGCGACTGGTCGACCTCGTGTCCGTGCGCGAGCATCGGGATCAGCAGCCGCACCGGCCCGTGCTCGGCGGCGCGCAGGATCGCGCGCAGCTGCGCGAGGAACACGTCGGGCTCGGCGAGGCTGTAGCGGATCGCGCGGCGTCCGAGCGCCGGGTTCGGCGCGGCCGCGGACCGATCCGCGTCGTCGTCGGTCTCGAGCGACTTGTCCGCGCCGATGTCGATCGTGCGGATCGTCACCGGGCGGCCCTGCATCGCGAGCACCGTCGCCCGGTACGCCTCGTACTGCTCGTCCTCGTCGGGCAGCTCGGCGCGGTTCATGAACAGGAACTCGGTGCGGAACAGGCCGACGCCGGCCGCGCCGGTCTCGCGCGCCTGCTCGGCCTCGGCCGGCAGCTCGATGTTCGCGTGCAGCTCGATCGGCACGCCGTCGAGCGTCGCCGAGGGCACGTGGACCAGTCGCGACAGCTGCTTGCGCTCGAGCAGCCCGAGCGCCATCCGGTGGCGAGATCGGAAGAGCACACGTCTGAACTCCAGTCACATGCCTGTATCT
>ENA-UOYA01003901-UOYA01003901.1-activated-sludge-metagenome-genome-assembly--contig:-NODE-3901-length-12939-cov-6.007063_pt1 | contig 12939 bp, 10 predicted proteins | sample MGYA00238163_ERZ764804 | MGnify/ENA primary metagenome ERZ764804 (study PRJEB28919, sample SAMN05720223) | activated sludge metagenome | isolation source: Anaerobic digester | place: Hong Kong...
AAATTTAAGAGATTTAGCAATGCCAACAGCTGGTTGGGTGTGGAGTCGGGTAATGGGTAGGGTAATAGGTAGGATAGTATGTCGGGTAAGTATAGATGGTTGTCATTGAAATTTCCTCTGAATATGAAAATGGAACAGAGGAAGTTGTCGGTGCTTTTGTAGGCTGGGGAGTTCCATTTGGATCATCGCAAATTCCATCATAATTTGCATCTGGACAGGGGACGATCCCGGTGGGGGTTACTGTGGGAATGATATCAGGTGCCTGCTCTTTTGGCGTATAAATATCCTCTCTACGGTTATCACGGATAATATTGTCTTCAAGAATGGTGTTCACGCTGCCGATTGTATCAATCCCGTAGAGGTTTTTCTCAATTGTGTTTCCTTTTACCAGATTGTCAGAAGAACCATCTTTGATAGCAAGTCCCTTATATGAGTTGCCGGAGAGCAGGCAGTTCTCGATGAGTCCATTATCTGATCCATACAGACCAATACCAATAGCGTTGTGTGACAGGGTACATCCATCAATATGAAGTTTCTCCAGTTGTTTTCCAATTATGGCATTCGTCGTCCCCTCAATCACCATATCTCTGATAACTATATTTTTCAGTTTTCCTGAATCCGGGGACTGGATGAGGATGGCATTCTGATCTATCGGGGTATTATCGATGAACTGGACACTTAATCCCTCAATTCTTTTTCCCCCACCCTGGATGGTAACATCAGAAGACATAATCGTTATGATTGAACCGGCAGAGTGCACGATATCCTTCCCAAGTGTATACGTTCCTGGTGAAGTGATAATGACGGGTCCTGTTATCTCTCCTGATCCGGAGAGCATAACCGGGGGTTCCATCTTGGATTGTATGGATTTAACCGGTTTTTGAGCCAATGATGAATCAAGAGGATTATCTGGTTTTAATCCCTGTAATTTTTCATACATTTTGATGGCATCAGGCAGACCATATCCGAAAGCCGGATCCCAGCCAGGTTCACCAAGTTCAAGGGCTGTTGAGAGCAGAGCATTTCTCATATCATCTGCCGGTATGGAAGGAAACAGACTCCATTCAAGAGCAAGAAGTCCTGCAATATGAGGTGCTGCAGCACTCGTTCCTGGGAATTTTTTAGGGAATCCCCCTGCACCGGAAACAGCAACATTATTGATTCCGGTAATGTCCGGTTTTTGTCTGACCGTACTCTCCGGATATGAAATGGTTACAAATCCCTGGGAAGAATATCGCTCAATTGAATTGACTTTTTCAGGTGATATAGCAGCTACTGATAATACTCTTGGAACCGCTGCCTGTCCGATAATGGAATCCTCGATAACCAGATGTTGTCTGGTGATGTATACTTTATCTTTCTGGGCGTTTATGAAAAGTTCTATATTTTTATCTTCAACAGAAGGGTTTTCTTTTTTTATCCTGAGCTCAGCCTGAACAAGGCTTTTCCCATCATTGATATAGGTAAATTTTTCTTCCGGAAGAGTGCTCCCATCCTGAATTCGTTCACTGAGTGCAATCAGTTCCCCATTCTCTTCAAGATAGAGATTATAATCGTTTGCAGAATTACCATACATATCGTCCCATTGTAAAAATGCGGAAAACATCCCTCCCGGCTGAATGGCGATAGGAATGCCCCTCATCCCGTCAAATGAGTGATACCCAGATCCATCATCAGAAAATTTTGCCTGGTAATGAATTTCTGCATTATTACCTGCAGCACTCACGAGAATCACTTCAGGGTGCTCATCAAGTATTCGGTTTAAATTCTGTGCAGTATATCCATCCTCAAAATATGGTACCTGCAAAAATCCGACATCATCAACAATTATCCTGGCACCCGCATCTATGAGGGATTCTATAGCATAGATAAAGTCATTTTGCGCCCCTCCACCAAAATCATGATATAATAGAGGTGCACCAGGGGCAATATCATGAATGATCTCCATCATCGCTGTTCCTTCGCTTCCCCGCCCATTCATGAGAACTATGACATTTTGAGGAAGGTCTCCAGATTCCTGGGCCTGTATGAGTCCTGCTGCACCATTTGAAATAATTCCGATTCCAATACCTGACCCATCTGCTCCGGTTAGATTTCTCAATTGATCGGTCTTGAGAATTACATCTCCGATGGTGTGTGCCTGACCAGCACCAAACACTGGTTCAATAGTCATGAGCCCTATACAAAAAACGAAAAACAATTTTAAAAATACCGTGAACTGAATTGTGTATGTTTTATCTCTGTTTACTGATATAAATCGAGCCATCATATCCATGTATTCATCATTCATGTACGTGGTAATAAATACTCGTGAAAATGAGTTTGTGATGTTTTGAGAAGAGGGTTGGAAAAAGAGATTTTATAGTAGGTCTTCAGGTTCTGATTCTTCATCACAGAAACCATCACCATCTGCATCTCTGCAGAATTCTGCTACTGTACATCCGGATGGTTCAGAGCAATCCATGATTAACAGAATATCTGTATCACAGATATTATCTCTGCTTCCCATGTAATCAAGCCCCCATTTCTCTTTGCATTGGATGATTGCATAATCCAGAAGTGTGCATGCGCCATCATCATCAATATCAAGACAATATTCACATTCCTGGAATGGGTCACAGGCCACAATTGGGCGAACGCCACTTAACGGAAGAGCAACCATATAATAAATAGTCGATTGCGGATCTTCACTCAGACCTCCCTCAGCCGATATTCCTGGTGTCACCCCTGGGGTAACTGGCAGATTTATCTGGATAGGCTGTTGTGGCTCCTCACTCACTCCACCAGTCTGTGTTTGAGGTTTAGATGCGGTAATAACGGGTTTTCCTGATGATTCTGTATCATCGCATACTCCATTCTGATTACAATCATCACAGAATCCTGAAGTACAGGAGGTACATACAATTCTGCATGGATGGGTGTTAGATGAAGGGGTACCTGATGAAGGAGTAGTTGCTGCAACAATTGGAGAAGCACCGGTATATGGAGAAGGTGTCTGCCCTGAAGGCTGCGACGGGCCCGCCTGCTGACCTTGCTGCCCGGTTGAACCTGAGGGCTGAGATGTACCAGCCGTGCTCATGATAGTTGCTCCGGATTTCATATCCCTGAAGACGCCTGATTTTGGATCATAATAAAATTGGGCATACACTTTTCCTTCTTTCGTAAATTGGGTGACTAAAAACCACCCATACGTCGGTGTATAAAATTTCTGAAGGACATTGTCAAAGAACCAGCTGGTCTGTGTTACGGGATCAAAAAATGTTCCAGATCGAGTTCCCGGCTGCCATTGTGGAGGGATTACCTCATTCGGTGGGATAGTACCAGGCCCTCCGGCAGGAGTAGGAGATGTTGCCGGTTTTGAGGGCGTTCCTCCTGTCATTACAAGAGTAGATGTACTAAACCCAAGATTACTTGAACTACTGCTTGATGAAAACCCACCTGATGAACTTGTGGAAGAGACTCCTGATGACATGGAGAATGCAGCACAAAATCCGACAGTAATAAGAAGAATACAGAAAATTACTCCAAGAATTTGAATAAATCGTATTTTTTTCATAGAAAATCACCTCTTGAGTGTGCAAGTCATGAATATTATTGTGCCAGCTTAAAATGTATTATGGCAGGATCGTTACCTGCAATTGAGATATACATCCTCCCTCTTTTCCAGGCTCTCCAGTAATCGCATTTGCGATATATACTCCTGGAGATGTCTCTTTTGCCTGGATCATAATGACATGTTCACCATTTTTATCAAGTGCCACCAGTCCGTATAGTCCTGTTGCATAAACAGATTCATTATCGACAATTAACTCAGTTATTGAGGCTCCTGTATTTTTATCAGGAACATATTGACCAATCGAGAAAGGACCCTCTGGTTTATCAAAGACCATTTCATTATCCAAAATGACAGGAGGATTCATTTCTTCTGAAGTATTCCCTTCTTTCATGGATATCCAGAAGTATACTTTTTCCAGAGGATTACCATTGACGGTGATCATAAAGTCCTCACCAGACCTGATGGTCTCTGATTCAGTAACCAGAGATAGATCTGACTGACAGGAATATCCCTCCTCTGGTGTCGGTTCCACCATGAATGCATATTCAGATGGTGCATTTTCTGGTGTACTCATACTTTTTCCTGGCTCCCCCTCCGTTGAGGAAGATGCTGATGAGGAACTTACAACCTGCTGATCAGGAATGCCTGTCCCCGGAGTCACAGATATGTAATTTTTCCTTTCCTTCATTCCTGTGCTTGAATCCTTTGCAATTTTTAATGTGACAGTGTATGTTCCCGGTGTTGAGTAAATATGAACTGGATTTTGATCAATAGATGTTGTACCATCTCCGAAATCCCATACCCAGGTCTTTGGCTCACCTTTCGAGAGGTCTGCAAAAGAGACTGCAAGTGGTGCCGGTCCTGATTGAGGGCCTCCGGTAAAATCAGCAGAGAAGGAAGGGAGACTCATTGGCATAACCGGCATGAACGGATTGGCAGTAACCGAGATTGCCTGATGAAATGTAGCAGTGTCTGATCCTCCCTGTGCATCCAGGACAAGGAGGGTCACGGTATATGTACCTGGAGTCATGTAGGTATGCATGGTCCGTGGTCCGTCACCGGTATATCCGTCACCAAAATCCCAATGCCATTCAATTGGTTTTCCTACTGATGCATCGGTAAACATAACATTCAATGGTGCAGTTCCCTTGAGTGGTCCTATCCGGGCATCAGCTGTAATAGCAGATACCTGCACGCAGAAGAGTCCGGTTACGACAAGAAAGAGAATAAGAATTTTAAGACAATTATTTATATTCCCCATAATCAGCCCTCCATGAGATCTGATATGGTCAAAAGAGACGGATGAGAATTTATAGATGTCTCTTGAGCTACTGACCGGAATATTTTAAATGAAAATGATTATGCCTGTGAAATAGTCTCATTTTCATTCATTGCCCACATGGATATAAAATGCTGGAGAATGATTCCGACGAATGCACAGACAAGTCCGCCAATTGCACCTTGAATTATGTATGTTATACCAAGATCCTGTGTTATTGGAAATTGAGAGAGATTCAGGTTTGAAAGGGTATAACTCATCCCTCCAAAGGCAAGTACTCCGATTGCACTTATGAAATAGGAAAAAATTACTGCGCGTGAGAGACTCTCTCGTTCATAGAGGAAACTGTCAATAATTGATCCAAGTGAGGTAGTTATTGCTGCAAGGGTAAACCAGGCGACTGCTCCCCATAAAAAGATGATGGCCATCGGGAATATTCCACTCCCGTCCCAGTAATTGGTAAGTGCTGATGTCCCTTCCATCACTCCTATGATCGCAAAAATTAACCCCCCGATATAGGTAACAAAGGAAAATCTCCCACGGTAGAGTGTGGATTTAAGATCAATTACTTCGCTTCTGACAACCTCATCCAATGAAAATCCTTTATAGAGTAAATACCCCCCGACACACCCGGCAATTACTATTGTTGCGATCTCCGGTCTGTTTACTGCATAGCTGATTGCATAAAGGAGGAGCGTAAGTCCTGGGAGCACCAGAACAATTTTTGATATTTTTGGATCGCTGATAAGTTTTTTAATGATATAATATGTGCCTTCAAGGTTTGGCATCTGCGAAACTACCACCCGCTGTATTGATGTGACTGAAATTTTTCCCTGAATGATGGGAAGTATATATTCGTCTTCACCCCCGTCGGTGACAAGAATGCATTGATTACATCCGGTCTGCGAAATCACATCATCAAGTAACCGGGCTATCTTGCGGTCACCTTCAATAAACCTGAAATGGTTTCCCCCGATAACCGCAACTTCTGCTTCCTCTCCATCAGCAATGAGTTTGTCATACGTGGAGATTGCCTGGAATATTGCGTTCAGATCTGAATCCTCAGGGTCTGAAAGGGCAAGGCGTATAGCGGCATCAAGGCAGGCCTCTCTGCCTATTACCGGACTTTCAACGGAAGCTTTAAACCCAATATCATCATCGCGGTCGATATTGAGGACTAATGTTCTGATGAAACCCATTACCAAGATATTGGTTGCATCTCTATAAATGACTTCTTTGCAAAAACGAAAAAAAGTGATTATAAAAGTCTTGAACGCTGAAGAAGAAGCAGGTCTTCTGTGGTGAGCTTTTCTCCTGCCTTAAACTGTGAAAAGATCTGTTCTGCTTCCTTTCTGACTTCTTTCTGCTCTTTTGTGGTCTTGACCTTTTTGTTCTTCTTTCGAAGTCCGCCAATAACCTTGTCATAATCGCGAAGTTCCTTCTGGCAGGCGATGAAGAGTTTGTGTTCATTGTCGGCAGCTTCCTGTGCCTCGACAAATTTCTTATGTGCTTCATCAGCCTTTTCACGGGATAAATCTGCCTTCCGGTAACACTCTACCATGAGGTCATGGTGTTTCTGGGCATCTTCTGCCAGTTGAGTAACATGGTCATGGATCTCAGATGCCTGACGACGGAGCTCCTTTGCAAGCGTTATCTTTTCCCTGATCTCTTTATTCTGTTCGATCTCAGCTTCCTGCTCACGAAGCTGTTCCTTCAGGGCTTTGATCTTTTCAATGAGTTCACGTTCTTTTTCAGTCGTGAACACTTCGGTTTGTTGTCTGAACTCAAGGTGTTCAATCTGCTTGTGAAGTTCTTTGATACTCCGGCTTTTTATACCGCCATGTTCCTTTTTGAAAGCATCGATCTCTCCAAAGAGGACATTTGCCTGTTCATTGAGCTCGTTTCTCTTATCCTTAAGTTCCTGAACTTCCTTATTGAACTGATCCCGGAGTTCCTTGTGCTTTTGTGCTTCTTCAACACATTCACGGGTCTGATTGTTCAGAGTATTCCGCTCTCTGGCATACTGGCTGGCCTGAGCATTGTACTCATTTCTTTTTGTCTTGTGATCTTCAGATCCCGAGATAGTAACTTTTCTTTTATCAATCAGTTCATTCAACATCGTTAACCAATCCTCGCATTAAAAGGCACGTCTGGTATCCCCTACCGGTGCGAGAGATGGGACATACGTAAGAGCAATACGTAGTATGTACAAAAGGACGTGTGAAAACGGGCAGAATCAGAGATAGATAACGCTTCAGGATTCCCGTCAGGGATGCCTGCCACCCGAAATGAGTGGTATAACATTCATCTGTTCGACTACAGTTCTTGTTCGCTACACGATCCACGTATGTTCGACTCCCAATACCAAAAGGCTCCGAAACAAGAGACCCATCGTTCATAAAATCGCGAAGGGATCCTGTGTGACCTTCTACTATTAAGAAGACAACATCATTTTTATAATTAATGTCTCCTGATATTTCCTATTCTGATAGATGGAATAGACATCTTCTTATGTACAAATAGGTTCTGGACCTGAAAAACCATAAATTTAATTGTTTTTTAAAAAAAGAAAATAAAAAGAGAAATTTCAATATTGAGGTCTATGGCAGTTGTTTTAAGGTGTGTTTTACATCCACATGATGTCAGGTCCGCTTGCGTAATCCATTGCTGCGGTGACTGAGCGGGGTTTAATTCGCGCAAGGTCAGGGGATTTCGGATAACGGATCTGTTCTTCTATTCTGTCGAGTTTTTCCTTGTAGGGCTGTTTTGGCTTGGCGATAGTGTCGCCATTTTTCACGCCGGTCATGATGGCAAGAACGCGGACTTTTCCTTCCATATCTGAACGGATACGGGCTCCCCAGATAACATCGGCATGAGGATCTAGCTCATAGGTCAGAGAGGAAGCGATCTCTTCGGATTCTATGAGCGTCAGATCACTCCCGCCGGTGATGTGGATCAATGCCCCGGTTGCGCCGCGGTAATCAATGTCAAGCATCGGGTTGGAGAGACACTCTCGAACAACGGATTCTGCTTTATTCTGTTGTTTTGACTCTCCGACAAGCATGGTTGCGACGCCACCCTTACTCATGATTGCTCTGACATCAGCATAATCGATGTTAATAAGTGATGGTTCAGTAATCGTTTCGGTAATTCCTTTTACTGTCTCACCGATCAACTGGTCCATGACTGAGAAAGACTGTGCAAGCGGAAGGTTTGGAACAAAACTCTTCAGCCGGTTATTGTCAAGGAGAATGACCGAATCACATGCCTTTGACATGGCCTCAAGTCCGTCTTCTGCCCGAATCAATCTGGCCTTCTCGACATCAAACGGATAGGAAACCATACCGACAACAATGGCTCCCTGTTCCTTTGCTATCTGCGCGACTGCCGGAGCAGATCCAGTTCCGGTACCCCCTCCCATACCTGCAGTAATAAAACAGAGATCAACGGACTCAAGAAGACTTTCTAATGTTGGACGAGCCATTTCTGCAGCTTTTCTGCCGATCTCAGGATAACCTCCTGCTCCAAGTCCTTTTGTCAGGCTCTTTCCGATGAGGATACGCTTGTCGGCCTGGATCATATCCAGATGTTGTTTGTCAGTGTTAATGGCAATCGTCTCTGCGCCGGAGACCCCCATATGATGAAGACGGTTTATGGTATTATTTCCGGCACCACCGCATCCAATGATGACGATTCGTGGTTGTCCATCTATATCATCATCATAGTTCTGCGATATATTCTTGAGTTCTTTTTCTCGTTCCGCGTTGATGACTGCGGCATTGATGATACTCTGCATACTTTTATCCCCCTCACGTCTAAAATGACAGTTGATCACTGTCAGCGAGCACTCTGGTCGCCCGCTTTTCGATGAGCATACGTACAGCATCCCTGATAGCCTCGGAGACGGTGGGAAATTCACCCGCCTCAACCATCTTCTCCAGCAGCGTTATCTGCTGTTCAGGCAACCGGATGGTGATTCGCTTCATACATAAGCCTCATGATCTGACATCTGTCGGTCATATGTCTGTCACACGTCTGACATAAAGGTGACAAAAGTCAGACACAACGAGATACACAGAATACAATCCATAAATACATAAAGGTTTCGATTTATTCCTGAGTGAAAATAGATAGCTGTAAACAATCAGGTGTTCATGAATAGGAAAGAGCTGTCAGATGAGATACAAATCTGAACTTCGTGCTGTTCATGGGGGCAGAGCAAAATATATTGCAGGGAATGAGAGAGAAATTCTTGATTTCAGCGCCAATATTAATCCATACCCCCCAAAATTAGATCTTTCCATACCTGAAGACGCATTGACCCGGTACCCTGATGATGAGTACTTGGTATTAAAAGAGGTAATTGCCCATCATCATGGATGTAAACCTGAACACATCACCGTAGGAAATGGTTCGGTTGAGGTAATCAGAACATTATGCCACACCGTTCTAGATCAGAATCGGACCTATTTTGTTCCTGATCATACGTTTGCTGAATATGAATTGTCTGCACGACTCACCGGGGCACAAAAAGCAAAAACTGAAAAAGAATCCACTCTTTCATTCATCTGCAACCCGGACAATCCCACCGGAGTTCTCCTGCCAAAGCAGGAGATAATATCCCGGTTTTCTTGGATAAGATCTGATCAGATACTATGCATCGATGAAGCATTCATCGACCTATCAGATCCATCCCAGTCTGTATCAGATATCAGAGATCCTCGTTTATTTGTTCTCCGATCATTAACGAAAAGTTTTGCAATCCCCGGAATCAGATTCGGATATGGAATCGGTGATCCGGATCTTATTGCATCCATGGAGGTTATGCGCCCCCCCTGGACGGTCAATGCCTTTGCTGAAAAAGTAGTTCTCTCTGCATTTTCAAAATATCACGATCTGGAATACTCACGAAAGATGATAGAAGAAGAGAAAACCCGGCTGATGGAGACTATCTCCACAGTTGGATGGTCCTGTTCAAAAGCACGTGCCAATTATCTTCTCATAGAGACTGACCGGCCATCTGGGTATATCACCGATCTCTTTTTTAAAAACGATATACTGGTCCGCGACTGCAGTTCTTTTGGTCTCTCGACAAGTATTCGGATTGCTATCCGGACGAAAGAAGAAAATGACCGCTTTATTGAGGTACTGGAGAAGATTTCTGCATGTTTGCACTCATAATGGCAGGTGGCAGAGCATCCCGGCTTGGAATGGGTGAAAAAGCCCTGACCAGAATTCATGATAAACCTCTGTTGTCATTCGTTCTGAATACGGTTGAAATGGCAGAGCTGGAACCAGTGGTTATTGTCTCCCCCTTGACTCCATATACTACAAATTATTGCAGAATGCATGACATTCCGTGGATATGTACAGACGGGAAAGGATATGTGCAGGACATATGCCAGGCAGTCGGTGAATTATCTATTTCCGGTCCCTTTCTGACCATATGTGCAGACCTTCCGGGTATTACTGCCGATCATATACGCAATATTATTGGACAATTTCATGAATCCGGCCGTCCGGCTTGCTCAGTATGGGCCCCTGATCCAAAGAAGACCAATTCTGATACGCTTCCGGGTATACCTGTTGGTATGAACATCCTTACTGGGAGCATGATCGATAGAGAACAGGACGAAATCCAGATAATTATTTCAGATCCTCTCCTGACACTGAACATCAATACGCCGGAGGATTTGAAGACAGCAGAGATAATGCTAAAGCGTATGAAATCTTCTGACGGTCAACCAACTCTCTTATAGGGCTACGATCTAACGTCTCAGGTATGACTGAATCCCGGGAGATCGAACTCGACGGGCATATAATTGATTCTGGGATCATGGAACATGTTCTTGACTCCATCCTTGATATGGGTGGGGACTTTGAGATCCTGGAATTTTCTGTCGGAAAAAGAAAAACAGATACCAGCTATGCCAGAGTGCTTATTACCGGAACAGATAACGGAAATCTGGACGCTATCATCAGTACCCTTCACCGGCATGGGGCACGGCTGGTAGACACAGAAGATGTCACTTTGGTTCCAGCTGAAGGGAACCGGATCGTCCCCAAGGGTTTTTATTCAACAACAAATTACCCGACGCAGATTCGTATCGGCAATGAGTGGATTCAGGTTGAAAATATTGAGATGGATTGTCTGATAGTCGTCTCACCTGATAAAAAATCAGCCAAAGCCACACCAATGTCGAAACTTCAGAAAGGGGATCTCGTTGTCATCGGTGAGCATGGTGTGAAGATAAAACCCCCGGAGCGTTCCCGTTCTCATGAGGAGTTTGAATTCATGGGCGGAGTTATCTCTTCAGAACGTCCGACAGAGACAACTATCCGGAAAATTGCCCGGGAAATTATCGACACCCATAAAAAAGGGTTAAAGGTAGCTCTGGTAGGAGGGCCTGCAATTATTCATACCGGCGCTGACGAAGCCTGTGCATCCATGTTCAGAGAAGGGTATATTGACATTCTCTTTGCGGGAAATGCCCTTGCCACTCATGATATTGAGTACAATTTATTCGGTACTTCGCTTGGTATGAATATCCGGTCAGGTGAACTGGTTTCTGCCGGTCACAAAAATCATCTCTATGCTATTAGTGAAATCATGCGAGCTGGTTCGATCAGAAAAGCGGTAGAAACAGGGATTTTGGGATCCGGAATCATGTACGAATGCATAAAAAGGAATGTTCCCTATGTCCTTGCTGGCTCTATTCGGGATGATGGGCCCCTTCCTGATGTCATCACCGACGCGATGGTTGCCCAGGATGAGATGAGACGATATGTCCCTGAAATCGGGATGGTCCTCATGATTGCAACGATGCTGCATTCGATAGCAGTCGGGAACTGTCTCCCATCATATGTTATGACCGTTTGTGTTGATATAAATCCGTCAACACTTACCAAACTGATGGATCGGGGTACCTCTCAGGCGATCGGTGTTGTAAGTGATGCAGGAGCTTTCTTCCCGATGCTCCTTGATCAACTCCATCAGTTACAGAAAAAATGAGTTATCTGGTAAGAGGCATGGACCAGGGGTGTTCCTGATTCATTACATATTCCCATTCATTTTTACAGGTGCATTCCATCTCCATAACTGATTGCATAAGCTCCCGATCTGCATTCAGATTATAATCCTTTATTGCGTCCAGTATCATCCCATCGCATGATCCACAGTTATGCGGTCCTCTCGCCTGTCCTCCGCCGATGGGATCACAGGTCACGTGTGCCGGTGATTGGGCAAGGATTGATGCGACACTCCAGAGATATGGTGGGCGGTAGGCTTGTCGCTTCCACAATGTTTCTAGGTGCGTGTTTCTTTGCACCGTACAGGGATTCATGGAGATGAGGTCAGTAAATGGCATGATATCCTGGATTGATGTGATCATGTCATCATATGCTTCCCGTTCCGTCAGGTACGGTGGTTTATGAAGGAGATAGGTCTTTACTTTTCCACCTGCTTTATGAATTATTTCTGAAGTTTTGAGGTAGTCTGAATATTGCAGGCCTTTGTCAATACATTTCTCCCTGATTTTATCCGAAGTTGTTTCAAGACCGATGGCGACATAAATATTTCCCTCTTCTCCTCCTTCCTTTATATGAGATACATGCCGGGAGATCTGTTCTGCTTCAATATAGTCACATCGTGACTCAACAATCAGCGTTTTCCCTTTGACCAGTTCAATGAGATGTTCCTGAATCTCTTCTGGGACCTCCATGGGATCAAAGTAACTCCCAGAGGTATACACCTTCACAACCTGCGGATTTACCTGCTCAATCTGCTCTTTCAGGCGTTGTATCTGTGCATACATCAGCCGGGAAAGCTCATCCCTTTCGATACCGGAGAATCGTTCATGACGGTATTGACATATTTTACACCTGTTCCACGAACATCCTCCGGAACGAATGATCGCAGTCACGCTGGGATGAATTTCTCCTGCAATATAGTCCTGACCTGACCAGATTGCCAATGGTTCTTCAGGGTTTTTTATTGGTTTCATAAATGATCCTGAGTCTATGAAGTCTGAATGTTGCTGCCTCACCCGGATTTTTCATTTCAGATAAGGAATAATTATCATACTCCTCCTCTTTCATGTGCACC
>ENA-UOYA01003902-UOYA01003902.1-activated-sludge-metagenome-genome-assembly--contig:-NODE-3902-length-12932-cov-5.399938_pt1 | contig 12932 bp, 28 predicted proteins | sample MGYA00238163_ERZ764804 | MGnify/ENA primary metagenome ERZ764804 (study PRJEB28919, sample SAMN05720223) | activated sludge metagenome | isolation source: Anaerobic digester | place: Hong Kong...
TTATAACATAAAAGGAGCGACTTATGTCAACACGATGTATTACAGATGTAATGAATGAAGATGGCGAATTGTTGGTGCGGATTTTCCGCCACTGGGACGGCTACCCTGCGGGGCACGGGGAAGAAATTTTTGAAACCTTTGGTCAAACAAAGCTGTTAACAGATGGATATGATAAGGAAACTGCTCCTGAATACGCCAACGGGATGGGGTGCTTTGCGGCACAGCTAATTGCCAAGTTGAAAGGTGATAAAATTGGTAGTATTTACATTGAGTCAGCAGGAAAAGAGTTTGACTTTCAAAAATATTGGGTAATAGATTATTACTATATTTTATATGTAAAAAATGGAGAAATTTGGTTTAATGTTAATGAGGTAGAGTATGAGCGGAACGGGGCGAAAGTAAAATTTTTGTGGGATGGTAGGCTGGCGGATTTTGGAGAATTTCTGTCGGGAGAGGACGTGGAACTATGACGTTAAAAGATGTTTTGCTTGAAAAATTTGCTGAAGACTTACTGGTCTATACTGGAACGATTTTTGGTCAAGACGACTACCCGATGATTGAGACGGGGGAAACTTGGGTTAGTTTGCTGAACGCTATGATGCCAGAGAGCCTTGACGAGCCAGTAATGGATAACCCGTCTTTAAGGTACCAAGGGGAAAATCACTTTTTCTTGGCTAACGGGGAAACAGAAATTTGGGATTACGACTCTGTTACAAAGCAGACCGAAAAGGTTTTCAAAGTCTATAGGTTTTCTTAGAAAAAGGGGTTGACAGTTTTACCCCCTTATGGTAAAATACCGAGTAATACAAAACACGGAGGATTATGATAATAGATAGAGCAGAGGATATAAGGCGAAACATTTCTTTTGCAGAAAGAGAAATCAAGGATTTTTATAGCGCTGTTACAAGATATTTCAAAACTCCCTTTGATAGCCAAGAGGAATTGGAAGCCATTGAGGAAATGAAAATGTCTGCGCAAACTATCAGAGACCGACTCGAGTTAGCGCTGTGGTATGCGGAGCGAAATTTAGTTGAAACAAACAAATTATACGAATCGAAATTAACAGGAGAAAAAAATGATTAAATTTAGCGGATACAAACGGGGTAATGGAGAAGCGATTGTCTTAGTTAATGATGGTGGCGGATACTCTGCTAATCTCCCCGTCTACTTTGAGGAGGCAGGATTTTCCCAGAGTTTCTCTTGGGGGAATGTGGGTTCTGGGTCTTTGCAGTTAGCTTATGCGATTTTACGATTTTACGGAGAGCAGGCTCTAAAATTAGATGAAGAGCAAGCCAAAGAGTTGGCATCTGGGGAATGTAACGACTTCATGGTTGACGTCATTTCTGAGCTTCCTACGCTCCACTCTTGGGAAATTACGGAAAAGAAAATTGACCGCTGGCTTGTGGACACATCCCTTGACAAAGAATAAGCTTTGTGGTAAAATGGGGATACAATAAAAAAAGGAGCTAAAATGAAAATTGCAGTATACGATAAAAAAAATGCAACAAAAGAAATAAAAGAGCTTGAATTGTATAACTCTGATGGAATACCAGTTCTTATCGATTGCATTTACTACTGGGGCGCTTTTTCTGAAAAGCCAAACAAAGCAGGGAAATTCTGGGTTGAAGAAAAGAACCCTTCCCTTTACGGCACTACCAGAGCGACTTTCAATAAATGGGAAAAATGGGTCAATAAAGTTCAAAATACTGTCCGCTCTCTATATCGCTTGGCTTATGAGTGGTATATTCCTGAAGCCGTTGACGAATATATCGAAGAGTATATTCCAGAAGGTATCACTTGGAAAGAATACCCTGTTTTTTTAGAAAGAGCTTTAATTAATTTTCTGTTCGATAATGGCAGAGATAAGGCTTGACAATAAAGCCTAACTGTGGTAAAATGATAATATAAAACAAAAGGAGAACACTATGCCAAATTATTGCGATAACAAAGTTATTATTACGGGCAAGCCGTCTACTCTGCAAAAGATTGTGGACAATTTTATTGTGCGTGATGAAAATTTTTCCTTGACTTTAGATTTTGGAAAGATTAAGCCTATTTCTAAAGAAGACGAAAACAACCCAAATTTTAATATACGCAAGCATTGGGGAACAGACCGATACCCGTTTGATTTGAACTACGAGTTAATGGATGGTTATTCTACTTTGGTCATAACTTTTGTAACGGCGTGGTATCCGAGTTTGCTCGTTAGTAAAGAACTGTCTCGTTTGTATCCCCGTGTTAAAATCTGGCACGGCTATGAGGAAGGCGGGATGGGGTTTAGTGGCTACTCTGTGTTTCAGGGAGGGGAAAAAATCGAAGCCGTGTTAGGTGGTTTCGATGATTACCCCATAACTGACCACGAAGAAGAAGGGCTTGAATTGTTACAGGATGAGGAGGAATAATGGAAAAAATCATAGATACAGACGATTTACAGAACATCTGCCCAGAGTGCGGGTCTATAGATGTTGAGCATACGGATTTTGAGGTTGACCACGACTCTTATATGATTTATGTTGAGCACGCTTGTAATGCCTGCGGTGCATCGTGGGTAGATGTTTACAAAAGCGTTTATTCTTATACTCAAGTTTTTACTGACGAAAAGGCTCTTGACAAAACGGAAGGCTTGTGGTAGAATCTTATCATCAAAAAATAAGGAGAACATTATGGAAAGCGCTAAATTAAGCCAACAGGAAGATGATAAATTATATGGTTTGGTTTCATATTTACGCTACCTTATGAAAACAGAAAAAGAATGTTGCGTGGCAATGGATAAGCTAAAAGCGTTATTAGAATTTACCTCCCAGAATAGCGAGCCTGTGAAGAGCCAATGTGAAGAACAGGGAAACGCCGTATGGCGGGGGCTTGTGGATGCCTTCTATGTTGTTCAACAAGAAATTAATCGCTGTGAAGAAGAAATTGCAAGCTTATTGCCAAAAACAAATGTATGGTATAAAAGTTCTGATGGCGCTGGCTTTTCTGTAAGAAAAAGTAAAAGCGGAAAGATTTCAGTAGTTTGGCATAAAAACTAACTTCGTGATATACTGTAAATAAAAAACTTAAAGGAGATTGAAATGGGATTAGATATCACAATTAACAAATTATTTTACATCGGGGCATTTTGGAGAGACGAAAATACTGTTGTCAATATCGATGTGCAGGTAAACGGGCGGAAATATCCTATAAACCCCAAGAAAGTTGAATTTATTACTGAAATCGGGGTAAATCTGCGGGGAGCTTGGAGCATCTTATCGTGGTTTGAGCAATTCTATTATGACGGCTATTCTGGAGGAAAATGTTTTATTGAGCGTGATGATTTAGAACAGCTTTTGGCTGATATTGATGCCACTCTTAATAATCTTGATAATATATTTGACGCTCCAATTTCTAAATCTACTGACGAAACAGACGAGGAATTTGTAGAAGAGCTTACGATGGCAAAAGAAGAAATATCGTCGCTACTTAAAGAAACAGAGCCATATAAGGATTTAGTAGATTTCGAATTTAGCGCCAGCTGGTAGAAAAAGCGGGGGAATTTCCCGCCAGATTTTCCCCCTACATTTTCCCCCCACAGTTTCCCCCTGTAAAATTTGCCCCTTGACAAGATTTCAATAGTATGATAGAATAGGGAAAGATTAATAAAGCGAAAACGGAGAATAAAATGAGCGCAATTAAAGAATATGAAAGAAAAATTAGAGAGTTAGATTTTGTGCCACTCAAACTTGGAGCAAAAGACACAGAAAACACAGTAATGGCAACTTCTCTATCGCATTTCAAAACTATGATGCGGGATGCCGTAGGGGCAAGGGGATACCAAGCAGAAGTAGATAGAGAGCACAACTTACAAATAAATGTTTTATTCGCAATTGAGCCGTTTACAGATAAGAAGTCTATTATCGTAGAATATACAAAAAAAGTTCCTTCCCCTAATATTAATTCCCCTGTGAGCTTGTCTGATTGCGCCGATGCAAAATGGGAAAAGAAGAAGCTGTATGTAACTTGTGAGTTTGGATTAGAGGAACGTCCAGAATACGAATCAGAAAACTTCCCTAAAGTTTATACTATGCTGGAAGTTCCAATCATCAAAATTGAGTTCCCAGAAGTTATGAATGAGTATCTTTTACTTGCAGCAGAAAAGTTAATTGGCAGAGTAAACCTTGACATAGAGGAAGTGCAAGAATGGCTCACAAGCCCCCACGAGACAATTGGCGAAAAAAGGGAAATTAAATATGTTGACCTTGCCATTATAGAATAAAACAAGAGCAAGTAAACCCAAACCGGCGAAAGCCGGCTTTTTGTAACTTGAATTAATGTTATAATTTAAATTATTACGAAATTAATCTACAGAATTAACCCCCTGAATTAACCCACATAAGCGATATACCCAATAGGAAATTTCTGCCCAGCGGGCCTCACTTCCCCCGTTTCTTCTTCTTAATGTCTTCAGAGCGCTTTACCATAGTCTCCTGAATTGTAAAAATGGAGCGATTGGATATACGCATGCCGTTGCGTGCCTTGCGCCTCTTTTCTTCTCTGGTGATTCCTCTTATCTTTTTCATAATAGATATATTATAACACATAACCGCGAGCTTGTCAAGGGTAAAATTGGTTGAATTTGCCTATTGACTTTTTAGGCAACCTATGATAGAATACTGGCATAATCAAATTGGAGATGCAAGTTATGAGCTTTCATTGGTCAACAGAAAACAGAAAATTGGTTGAGCTTGCAAGGCTTCTTAATCTTAAAAAAGGTGAAGTCGTAAGCTTTGACTTGCCCGCGGGTTATACTTGCCCAATGGCTAATGCTTGCCTATCTTATGCGCATAGATATACCGGTAAAATTAGGGACGGCAAGGAATCACAATTTCGCTGTTATGCTGCAAGTAGCGAGTCCGCTTTTACTAATACACGCAACGCACATTGGCGTAACTTTGAGCTGCTAAAAGGATTAGGTTCTAATCAAATGGCTAATGCAATTATTAAGAGTCTGCCTAAAAAAGCTAAAGTCGTAAGGATACACGCATCGGGGGATTTCTTTAACAAAACCTATTTTAATGCGTGGTTAAAAGTGGCTAAAGCTCGTCCTGATGTCCAGTTCTTTGGTTATACAAAAGTATTAGAGTATGTTAAGGCAAGCAAGCCGTCAAATTTCAATTTGGTTTATAGCTATGGTGGCAAGCAAGATTCGCTATTGTCCAACGAGCCTACTTGCTACGTGGTAAAAAATGAGTCTGAAGCTAAAAAATTAGGGTTGCCTGTAGCTTGTCCAGATTCAAGTAAAGCCGATGATTATTTCTATATTATAAATAAAATTAGCTTTGCTATCATACTTCACGGGACGCAACCCGCTAAGAAAAGAAAAGCATAATATTATAGTAAAAATACAATATATTATTTGGGTAAAATTACCCCTTGACAAAAGAAAAGAGTTGTAGTAAAATAAGAGCATAATCAGAAAAGAGGTGAAAAATGAAAACGATTGAGGCTAACAAGTTAGGAAAAGGTTCAAAGGTAATCCTTAAATGTGGCTGGCGGGCCACAATCTTAGATGGCTATAAGAATCGGTCAATCCGAATGGCTGAAGTAGAGGGGCTTTTTAAGGAAGTAGGCTCAATTTATACAAGCGATATTGCTTATGCTGAAATTGACGGCGAGTTGCTCCGAGTCACAATTCCCGACGCTCAACGCAACCCCGTTATTTTAGGTTGGTAGTGTAGAAACAGGTAAAGATAGTCAACTAAAATTGGCTATCTTTACCCCTTGACAAAAGAGAAAAGTTGTAGTATAATATAGGCATAATTAGAAAAGAGGTGTAAAAATGGCAACAGAATATAACTATCGGATTGTAGTAAGAAAAACGAATGGCAAGACAATCAAGCTTGCCGCTGAAAAATGCCACGATGCGAAATCACTTGCGGGGACTCTATTCCACGATAAGAACGTTGACTCGGTTTTCGTGTGTGATAAGCAAGCCAATCACTACCTTTATTTGGTAAAAGGACACCCCGAAAAAACAGAAAACATCCCCTCAGAGCTTGCCCTCTTTGGATAAGTTATCACCTCTATTGCCCGTTGGCGGTAATCCAGCCGCCAGCGGGGCCCTACTGGGCGCCAAGGGCCCTTACTGGGGCTTCAGCCCCCTAAAAAGCCAGCCCGGGGCCTCACAGGGTAATAAATGGTCTTATTATACCTAACAGGCGCAAAGCCTTGAAATAATTCCCTTTTTTTGCCCCTTGACTTTTTGGGCAACTTATGGTAGAATAAGGAAAATCGATAAAGGAGAAAAAATGGAAACTTGTAGCTCTCTGTTAATGGTATCTGCTGTTTTATTCGGCGCGGCTATTGCTTGTGTTTTCGGTTTTATTGGATTTATAATTATTGATTGGGTAAAGTCTTCTAAAGAGTAAAATTGCCCCTTGACAAAACGAAAACATTGTGGTAAAATAAAGACAATCAAGATAGAGCACATTAAAAATTGAAAAGTGGTTGGGCGAAGGCTCTCCTCGTCGGCACAAGATAAATGAGCGATGTCTCATTTCGGCACAAGATACGAGAAGAGCCTCCCCCTGACCACTTTCTATAGAGCAGAGCGAAATCGCAGGGTTGGCAGGTTTTACTTTTACCGCTGGAGAGGCTTAATTACTTGCCTTTGTGAAAGAGATAAAAGAATTTGCACCCCAACCCACCCTCCTGCTCACACGACCCCCGGGGGCGCCGCATCTCCGAACTGTAACTGCCCCCGGGGCCTCTGGGTAAACTTGGAGATGATGTACCTGTCGGTTAGGTACGGCTGTCTGTAAAACAGCTGCCTCGGGCTGCGGAGGTTCGACTCCTCTCGTCTCCACTTGACTTTTTGATAGAGTTGTGGTAAAATAAGAAAAAAAAGAGGTGAAATGGGAATTAAAGAAGATTTGCGAACATTGGCTTGTGGTTATGCTAAAGCCTCAGAAGAGGCGGAACGGGCATTGCTTACAGGGGGTAATTATGTAAAGGCGTTAGAAGAAGTTATTTTTGCACGTATGAAGCTGTTTGAAAAAATTGATGAAATTACAGATTTTTATGAAGTAATTGAAGAATATAAAAAAACAAGAAAAGAGGTTCAAAATGTATAACGCTTTATTTGGAGAAAACGATTCTGCAGATTTTTTGCTCAAAACTCTGGGCCTGAAAAAAGAAGATTTCGGAAGGTTTAGGGACGCTTACTTGGATGGCGGAAAAATCAATGTATATACCCGTTTGGGCGGAGGCAATAGCGAAGACTACCCCGAAGTCTTTGAGCTTGTAGAAAATCACCCTTGCTATGCGGGGCGAGAGCAGGACGAGTTTGATTGCACATATTTAACATTTAAATTTAATTATCCTGATAAATATAAAAAAGAGTTGGAAGAAATCGAAAAGACGGAAGGGGCGGGTATGAGTCCAGAGCACCAATGGAAGCTCCTGTTTAGGCTTTTGAATCAATAATAAAATAGGTCTTTTAAAACCTGAAAGTCAAGGGGTTTGCCCCTTGACTTTTTTTGTGTTCTGTGGTAAGATTCTATTATCAAAAAACAAGGAGATGTAAAATGTCAACACTTAACAAATCTATCTATCATATCTGCAAGGAGCGTTTTGAAAAAATGCTTGAAAATGGGGCGTTCCCCGAGATTGAATATAGGGTTACTCCTGATAAAAAAATGACAAGCTATAACTTACTTGAGTATACTCAAACTTGGGCTCGTTTTATGAAGGTAGTTGACGATTGGGTTAGAGAAAAGCACGATAGCGCTCTCGGAGTTTTTACTCGCAAACGCAATCAGAAAATGTTAGACGAAATTAAATCTTTTGTGGAGGCTATCACAGAGCAAGACGTCAGAAATCACCCGACAAGGTTTGGCACATTTATGGATTGAAACTTTGCTGCTGAAGTGTCAAGTTAACCCTTGACACTTTGGCACTTTTATGGTAAGATTCTATTATCAAAAAAACAAGGAGATTACGATGACAGTAGGAGAAATTTTAGATATCTTGAATGATTTGCCAGAGGATTTGGAGGTTCGCTTTGCTTTTCAACCCTCGTGGCCTCTTGAGTATGAGATTAGCGATGTGGTTCCTGTTACTACGGAAAACGGGGACGAGGTAGTTTATATTGTGCAAGGGGAGCAGATTGGCTATCTGGATAGCAACGCTGCAGCTGAGCTACGCTGGAATTAGATGAGAGCAGAGAGGGCCTAAAATTGCCCTCTCTTTTCACTTGACAGAATTAGCAAATCGTGATAAAATAAGTATATATTAATTGAGGAGAAGCAAAATGAAAAAGCATACTTTTGAAAAAGGACTCTATGTTATCGGCGACCCTTGCTATTTTATTAACGATGAAAACTGGGATAAAGTTTTAGAAGATACCAATTTTTTTGGTTGCCCTATGGTAAACGATAAAAAGCCCGCTGATTGGGATGAAGGATTGTTTCACTATAAGGGCAAGCCTTGCTTTGCTCACGCTACCAAATATGGGGACGGGGAATATAGGATTTTAGGCAGGGGGAAATCTGTTGCCGTAGATAGCGGGGCGATTGGAGTTATGCCTCTGTTAGCTTGCGATACCTTGCCTGAATTATCGGATTTGTATGAGATTATAAGCTTTGGTAAAAACTTTGAAGTGTGGGAAGACAACGGGGTTTTTTACATCGGAAAATATGTTATAGATACCAACTAATAAGAAAATTGCCTCTTGACTTTTTACTGATTGTGTGGTAAGATTCTATTATCAAAAACGAGGAGCAGTAAAATGAAAATAATTAAAACGGGCGATTTTTTACTTGAGCTTGAGAATGTTCAAAAAGAGCTTTCTCTGGGAAACGATGTTTCTTTTGAGCTTGAAGAATTTCAAATTGCATTCCCTAACGATAAAATAAAAGGGGTTGTTTGCCTGCAAGAGCTTTTTGAGACAAGAGATGACGAATGGGATGCCCTTTTAGTTGTTTATAAACCTGTTTATAAAATAGAAATTACTACAGATGCCATTTCAGCAGACGAGGCAAGGGATTTTGCTCGGGCGATTGTTGATGCCAATAATTATTTTGAAACAATTAAAAATAATTTTGGCGAATATTGCTTGATTTTTGACTTGTTTATTTAACATGTTTTTTGATAGAAAAGAAGCACTAAAATGGCTTCACCAACTTATTACGAAGTAAACAACTGGATTTATTGGTTTGAGCGCTTGAATGCCCTGAATGTTGCTTATACGGATTCTATTTATGAGTTAAATTCAGAAGAATTAGAAAAATTAGTAAAAGAATTAGAAAAGGAAAATCACGCAATTGATGCCCTTGACAAAATAAAAGATTAATGGTAAAATGGTCAATAATACAATAAAGGAGATGCAAAATGGAAAGCAAAACAGCAGTATCAAAATACAATTTTACAATAAAGCATTTTAATATTAAAACTCCGAAAGGCGCAAAAGCGCGCAAAAATTACGAGGTAAAAGCCGGCGAAAAATTTGAGATTATAAACAAATATCTTTGCCATAATATAGCTATGTGGGGAAATCCTGTGCTTGAATTAAAAGACCCCCGGGGGAATGGCTATAGGCTGTTTGCAGAAGAAAGCTATTTTGACATTTCAGAATAAGTGTGGTATAATACCACCATAATAAAGGAGAGGCGAAATGGAAGATAATGTTGTGGCTAAATGTGATTTTATAATTAAATCTTCTGATATTCAAACGGCAAAAGGCTATAAGGCAAGAAAAGACTATAATGTGAGAAAAGGCGATAAATTTTCTGTGGTAACTCGGTCTCAGTGCCCCGTAGCGGATATGATAGGGGCAACTACGTTAGTCCTTGAGGACCCACGGAGGAACGGATACAGATTGTTTGCAGAAGAGCGGTTTTTCGATAGAGTGCAAAATTGATATGAAAAATAAGATATTATTAACTTTATTGATTTGTATAACCCTTGCGGCAATCCCTGCCGGCAATGCCAACGCATATACGCAAAGTGGGTTTGACGAGGTATGGCTTGAAAATGAGTTAGAGCCATTAATTATAAAATTATCTAAAATAACAGGGATTCCCGAAAATGACGTGCTTGAAAAGGTTTTTGGGGAGCTGCACTTCTGGTATGACGAAAATCCAAAAGCAATCTATTATTGTTGTTGGGCAAGCTTGTATTGCGAAGGAAAAATACCCTTTGATGACCCCGAATTGAAGGGATTACTTCTTCACGAGTTAGGGCATCGCTTTTTAAATTTAGCCATAGACAAGCTCGGAAAAACGGGGACGGAGCTATCGAGCTATTCTATCGGGTATTATGAGGGCGGAAAATATATCCACGTTAGTGGGATAAATCCCGAAACGGGCATGTATCAACGCACTTTGAGGGGCCTGCCTCATTACAAAAATAGCCAAACTATGACTTATAAAGAAGACTATGCCGATATGTTTATGCATTGGGCATTAGAGAATTTTGGCGATAAGGATGTATACGGGTTGACTACTGCCGGAAAATTAAGAATGGAATATATAGATAAATTTATAAAAAATACGCTTAATGAGTTAGGATTATATCAGACTAAAAAACAAACTCCCGCAAATTACCCCTTGACATTTCAGAAAAAGCATGTTATAATGCCCTCATAATAAAAAAGGAGATGCGAAATGAACAACAGTAAAATCGAAAAAGGCGACATTTTGGTAAGCGTTTGGGGATACTCTATGACTATTGTTAATTGGTATAAAGTTGTAGATACTACCCCTAAAATGGTAAAGCTACAGGAAATCGGGTCAAAAGTTGTTTCTGGAGATGGGCAAGAGGGGTGGGCAATGCCAGACGAAAGCTATACAGAAGGAGAGATTATTACCAGAAAAAATAAAGACGGGCAGGTAAAAATTAATTCAAGCGAGTATGCAGAAAAGTGGGACGGAAAAGCAGTATATTTTAGCTATTTAGATTAAAATTTCCCGCTAAAATTTCCCGCTATATTTTCCCGCTAAAATTTCCCGCTAAAATTTCCCGCTAAAATTTCCCGCTAAAATTTCCCCCTATGTTTTCCCTCTGGATTTTCGGTGAAATTAATTTGACAAAACAGACAAGTTATGGTAAAATGAAGTATAATCAAAATACAAGATGAGGAAATAAAATGAGCATTGAAAATTATAAAAAAGAGATTGAGCAGAATGACTTTGTTTTAATTCCTTTGGAACAGACATATCCGCAAGGGGTATTTAGAGTTACCAGTAAAAACCATTTTGTAAAAACTGTTAATAAAATTGTGAAAAATAATAATAGCGATTTTCATAGCCCTATTACAGTTACAGTAAAAGATAAAATTGAGAGAGCGGGCTATCTGGAGGTAAATTATAGTATTGAAATAACATCCCCGAAGTTTGAGGAAAACGGCAACCCTATTCCCGAAGATGTTCGGGATGAAAACACAATAGAAGAGATTCTGTTTTTAGATATTACTTGCAGATATTTTCTCGAAGAGGACATTTGCTGGGAGACAAACGATTTTCCTAAAGTGTTTTTTCTGGGAGAAGAGCCTACAGTAAAAATCGGAAATTTGCCCTACCTTACCCCCGTATCCCTTTTGGTGCTTTCTAATTCTTTATCACAAATTTATAAAGACATTGAATCCGTTGTTGGTATGTTTTCTTATAATTCAGATAAGAAATTCGAAACCGCAATAGTTACTGCTCCGAAAACTAAAAGGCGTAATATTATTTTATAATTTATAAAATATTTACCTTTTGCATTTTAGAAGTTAGTTCCCTGAATTAACGCACAAAATTAACCCCCGCGAATTAACGCACGAAATTAACCCCCTGAATTAACCCGCGTGTGAGCATACCCACGAAAGAGTAAGGCCCGGAGAGCTTCCCAGAGGGCCTGCGCTTGCTGGCGTAGAGAGCCCGCTTTGTATAACCTTCGGCGTAAAACCTTCTACAGACGCTTAGCCAAGCCGCGAAAACGTTAACAAAACGTTAACATTTAACCCCTTGACTTTTACGCATAATGGGTTTATAATGTGGTCATAATCAAAAACAGAGGTGATAAGATGAAAAGCGACGTAGAAGTAAAATTATTTGGGCTTGACTTGCGCGAGATTATGCGGCGCCGAGCTTGGGAGGATTCAATGCTTAACGAGGGCTATAGCATTCAATCATTCGTGATTGGCTCGGATTATGTATCAATCGCAAGTAAAGAAGTAATTAATTATAAGGAAGCTCGAAAATTAGCTTGGGATGCTATCCAAGCTCGTGATGAAGCCGAGCGTAAAGAAATCGAGCGCCGTTGCAAAGAATTTGACGAGCAATGGGCAGACTTTAACGGGCAACACTTTTTACTAAATATGTTATAAAATAAATAGTGTATAAGGTTGCAGGGGGCAACCTTATACAATAGTATTATGCTCAAAGCTTGAAAACCTTAACAAAATGTTAACATTCAAAGCCTTGATTTTTTAGGCAAGCCGAGTTATAATATGGTCATAATCAACAATAGAGGTGATGAGATGAAACGTAAAGTAGAATTACAGCCAGAGAATTTAAGCGAAATAGAGCATAAGAAATTTAAGGCATTGGTTGAATCAGTAGTAAAAAACGGTAAAGCCGAGTTAATCCGTGAGGATTGGGATATGGGGCACGTTGATGAGGATTATTTAGGATTTGGAGTCTGGGACTCGTATTATAACGAGCTGTTTGATTGGGAAGTGTTTGATAATTTAGATGAAGTTAAAAAAATTATAAGCGAATACGATGAAGAGGGGTTCTTTAAGCCTTGCGTGGTATATTATACAAAAGATGGTTGGCTTGTGCGTGGTGGTAAAGCCGAGCCTGACGGGGTTATAGAATACGAGGACGAAATTAGAATCCACAATATTATAATCATTGACTAAAAAATGATGTATAAGGTTATAGGGGGAAACCTTATACAGGCCCAGCGGGCCT
>ENA-UOYA01003904-UOYA01003904.1-activated-sludge-metagenome-genome-assembly--contig:-NODE-3904-length-12928-cov-5.010798_pt1 | contig 12928 bp, 7 predicted proteins | sample MGYA00238163_ERZ764804 | MGnify/ENA primary metagenome ERZ764804 (study PRJEB28919, sample SAMN05720223) | activated sludge metagenome | isolation source: Anaerobic digester | place: Hong Kong...
TTATAACTGCAATAATTGGGGTTATATCTTTCCCAGTATTATTGTCTGCAGCATTATTATTGATTTTTGACAGAAGTTTTGGAACTTCATTCTTCTTATCAGATATTTATTTAGCAGGTGAAGTTTTAAATTATCAAGGAGGTTCACCTGTATTATTCGAACACTTGTTTTGGTTCTTAGGACATCCAGAGGTGTATATTGTATTGTTGCCTGCTTTGGGTATTACTTCAGAAATTATTGCAACCAATTCTCGTAAGCCAATTTTTGGATATCGTGCAATGATTATGTCAATTATTGCAATTGCATTTCTTTCTACGATAGTTTGGGGACATCATATGTTCATTTCAGGTATGAATCCTTTCTTAGGTTCTGTATTTACATTTACCACACTTTTGATTGCTATACCATCAGCCGTTAAAGCATTCAACTATATTACAACTTTATGGAAGGGTAACCTTCAAATGAATCCGGCAATGTTGTTCTCTATTGGGTTAGTGTCAACATTTATTACAGGTGGTTTAACAGGTATTATTCTTGGAGATAGTACTTTGGATATCAATGTACACGATACTTACTTTGTTGTTGCGCATTTCCATTTAGTAATGGGTATTTCGGCACTTTATGGAATGTTTGCTGGTATTTATCATTGGTTCCCAAGAATGTTTGGAAGAATGTTAAATAAAAACTTAGGCTATATCCATTTTTGGGTTACAGCAATATGTGCTTATGGTGTTTTCTTCCCGATGCACTTTATCGGAATGGCTGGTTTACCAAGAAGATATTATACAAATACAAATTTCCCGTTATTTGATGATCTTCAAAATGTGAATGTTATTATAACTTCGTTTGCATTAGTTGGTGGAGCTTTTCAATTAGTGTTTTTATGGAACTTTTTCCATAGTATCTTCTACGGAAAAAAATCTGTTCAAAATCCTTGGAAATCAAATACATTAGAATGGACTGCACCTGTTGAACACATACATGGTAACTGGCCTGGTGAACTTCCTGAAGTTCACAGATGGGCTTATGATTACAGTAAGCCAGGTCATGATGAGGACTTTGTACCTCAAAATGTGCCAATGAAACAAGGCGAAGAAGTACTACATCATTAATAACTTAGTTATATATTCATAAAGACTGCCTCCATATTTTGGAGGCAGTCTTTATTTTGGAACTCTTTATGTTATATTTGTATTATGAATGAGAATCTAGATCCAACAAATATAAATTATAGTTCAGATGAACTCGATCTTGAAAAAAAGCTAAGACCACTTAGTTTTGATGATTTTACGGGTCAAGAGCAAGTTCTTGAAAACCTTCAAGTCTTCGTAAAAGCCGCAAATTTGCGCTCAGAAGCACTTGATCATACTCTTTTTCATGGTCCACCAGGATTAGGAAAAACTACTTTAGCAAATATTTTGGCAAATGAATTAGGTGTTGGGATTAAGATAACTTCTGGGCCAGTTCTAGATAAACCATGTGATTTAGCTGGTTTGTTGACCAATCTTGAGGAAAGAGATGTGCTTTTTATTGATGAAATACATCGGTTGAGCCCTGTTGTGGAAGAATATCTTTATTCTGCAATGGAAGATTTCAAAATCGATATTATGATTGAGTCTGGGCCAAATGCTCGTACAATTCAGATAAATTTGAATCCTTTTACACTTGTTGGTGCTACAACACGTTCTGGATTACTAACTGCACCGATGAGAGCTCGTTTTGGAATTCAAAGTAGATTACAATATTATAATACTGAGTTACTGACCACTATTGTTCAAAGAAGTGCTTCAATATTAAAAATGCCTATTACTATGGAAGCAGCTATCGAAATTGCAGGAAGAAGTAGAGGTACACCAAGAATTGCCAACGCATTGCTGCGTAGAGTTCGTGATTTTGCACAGATTAAAGGTAACGGGAAAATTGATATTGAAATTGCTAAATTTTCTCTAAAGGCTTTGAATGTAGATGCTCACGGTTTAGATGAAATGGACAACAAAATTTTAACGACCATTATTGATAAATTCAAAGGTGGTCCAGTTGGTCTTTCTACTTTGGCTACAGCTGTTTCTGAAAGTGGTGAAACCATTGAAGAAGTTTATGAACCATTTTTGATACAAGAAGGTTTTATTATCAGAACTCCTAGAGGAAGAGAAGTTACCGAAAAAGCTTACAGACATCTTGGGAAGATAAAAACTAATATTCAAGGTGGGTTGTTTTAGATATTGGTAAATAGAAAACAGAATATACAAGTCTAATAAAAAACGAAACTAGCTCCGAAAAGAGTTCATATGAAAAGCTCCGCACTCGAGCGAAGCGAACAGATGAAGTAAATGTCTCCTGACTTTGCGGAATTTTTTTAATCAAAAACAAACACATCATTAAACTTTTTATACTTTTAAATATAACTAAATGCCATGAAAGAAGGATATGTTATAAATAACCAAAGCTTGGTAAAAACATATCTAAACAAGAAATCAAAATATTCATATAATGTTGACCCAAGTGAAGCGGGTTTGCTCAAAGTCAGGAGACTTTGCGCAGCGTGGGGTGATTAAATCATTTGGAACTTATTGAAATATTGAACTAGAAAGATGCTAGCCTCTTTTTTAGAATTTTATGGAAAAATATTTTGAATTATTTAAGAGCATATTTCTTTTACTAGTATCACTAGGTATTCTTATTTCTATGTTTAGAAAAAAAATGTTTAAAAATTCTAATAAAGATTTGTACTTCAAATCTTTAGATTATAGATTGGTTGTTGTTTTAGTCACTGGTGTTTTAGTTGGTTTAATATTGACAATTAAAGAATTAAAAAAGTATTGGTAAAGTTTCAGGATAATAATTCGTTATGATTATATAAAAATATATTTATTACTATGATTTCTTAAGAAGTTCCAAAAAAAACGCATCTCCTGAAATTCCCGTTTATACTTCAATTACATTTGTCCAAACAAGTAATATTATCAGTTTGTTTAACTTGTTTTTAATTATAATTAAAAAACAGATAAACTATAATCTACCTGTTGTGGGTTTAATTTTACCTCCCATTTTGTTTATGTTTAATCACTATTATTTTGGTAAGCTTGGTAATGGAAAATTAATAATGGCTAATAACAATTATTCATTAGGAAAATACTCTTTTTTAGCTGATGTTTATTCGTTTTCATCATACATAATTGCTGGTTTAACTTATTATATTTATAATGAGTTTTGAATTATTGATTATAGTTTATAATTAGTTATTTACATTATTACTTATCAAAGACAAAAAGAAATTTAAAGTTTAGCAATTAGAGCGGTATTATTTATAATTCTAATTAGATAATATTTTAAAGCATGATTTTACCATTGGTTGTGTTTTTGTTAAATTTGTTTTTGATATGGATTACAAGAACGGATTGTAAATACTTACAATTGGTATGATATATTTTCTTGTTTTAGCTCAAAGTCAGGAGACTTTGCGCAGCGGAGAAATTTTTCATCTGATGACACTAATACAAACCTTAAGACAAATGCGAGAGTCAATGGGGAATGGAGTACAGTAAGTGCTTTAGAACTTGCGAGAGCAAAATCAATAAGAACATTTTTGATTGTTAATGGAATCTCTGCAAGCAGGATAACAATTGGGAATGGTAGGATTGAAATTGGGGCAACGAGTGCTTCAATAAAAATTATAAAATAACTAATATGAAAAAAATAAAATTATATATCCCTTTATTACTTTGTTGTTTATCAATAAAAGGTCAAGATATTAAAATAGATTCAACTAATTATTGTAATTTTTACGATTATACAGCACATTCTAAAAATTCCGATGTTAAATCGTTTGGATTAACGAGAACAATGATAATTGATATTGTTATTGATGAAATGCAAAAATTAGGGTTTAAATGGATTAATACCTTTAGAATTATAAAAATCGAAGAAGGTAAATATGTCACCTCTATATGTTATTCTGACAAATCAAATTGTGGTTTTTTAATTGAGGATATTTTTGAAACAACACACAGTCAAAATGATAGAAATTTAAAAAGTTTAAATAAAAAATATTCTGGTTATTATTACGGAGAGAAAATAGTTTCTTTAGATGGCAGTTATAAATTTGTCAGTATTAAAGAGATTCCAAAAAACCTGTGTATTCTTAAAATGAACGATTATTGGTATCAAGAAAGTACAAATAAAGAGAATAGTAAAAAATTAGTTTCAAAAGAATTTATAGTTGAGTTATTAAGGGAAGATGTTCGTGAATTTTTAAAAAAATTTAAACGATGAAAAGGTAGTGTATCAAAGATTACTATGACTTAAACAAGGGTAGTGTATCAAAGTTAGTGATAAACCATTTTCAATCGCTTAACAATATGTAAATCAATAAATATTTAAAATTTAAAAACAAAAGACGAGCTATATAGTTCGTCTTTTTTATGTTAGATAATTATTTAAATTGAAGAAGATGTCAAAAATTGAGACTTCATGTATCAAAGTTAGTGATAGTTTATTTTGCCAATATTGCAAATTTCAACAATAACTTTATTGAAAAGGATAATATCAATTCCAAAACATATTCAAAAACCCATTATCAGTAAAGAAAAAACATATGAAGTAAATGAACTACTTACTAATGTTAGGCACAAAAAGAATTTCTTCTTTTGATTATGTTTTTGTAATATTGAAAAGGATACGACCAAGTTATTATAAAACTGAACCTTTTGATTAACAACAAAGAAAAATACACACAACTTATAAAACAAGAAGCCAAACGCATCGGATTTTTGTCATGTGGTGTATCAAAAGCAGAGTTTTTAGAACAAGAAGCGCCAAGATTGGAAAAATGGCTTTCTCAAAATTTCCATGGGGAAATGAAATACATGGAAAATCATTTTGATAAACGCCTTAATCCAAAATTGCTCGTTGATGATGCAAAAAGTGTCGTGTCACTTTTATTAAATTATTACCCAAATGAAATGCAAAATCAAGAAAGTTATAAAATTTCTAAATATGCATATGGGAATGATTATCACTTTGTAATCAAGGAAAAGCTAAAAGAACTTTTGTATTTTATACAAAACGAAATTGGCGAAGTAAATGGTAGAGCTTTTGTTGACTCTGCGCCTGTTTTGGATAAAGCTTGGGCAGCAAAATCTGGATTAGGATGGATTGGTAAAAACGCGAATTTAATCACCCAAAAAAAAGGTTCGTTCTATTTTATTGCTGAGCTCATTATTGATTTAGACCTAGAATATGATTCCCCAACAACCGACCACTGTGGAACTTGTACAGCTTGCATTGATGCTTGCCCAACTCAGGCAATAGTATCGCCTTATGTGGTTGATGGAAGTAAATGTATTTCCTATTTTACGATTGAGCTAAAAGAAAATATCCCACAAGCGATGAAAGGCAAACTTGACGAATGGATGTTTGGATGTGATGTCTGTCAAGATGTATGTCCATGGAATCGTTTTTCTACTCCAAATAATGAACCACTTTTCAGCCCAAACCCCGAACTATTATCTTTTTCGAAGAAAGATTGGGAAGAAATAACAATAGAGACATTTAACAAGGTTTTTAAAAACTCGGCAGTGAAAAGAACTAAGTATGAAGGATTAAAAAGAAATATTAATTTCCTTAAGTAGTTAATTCTCATTTGAATTCATATATATTTGACAAAACAAATTTTTAACATGAAAAAACTTTTAGTAGCAATTTTTATTTTTTCCAGTTTTGGGATTTTTGCTCAATCTACAGATTTAGATCCATTTGATATCAATTATTCTTATGTATCTCTTCCATCAAAACCTATTTTGGATAAAAAAAATAGAACTTATTCTTTTGTGACCAACATTGATAGAAACTTAATGTATGGCAAATCAAAATTTTTCATTGAAAACCAAGTGACAATTTCTGGATTCGAGAAAAAGGCTAAAAGTGGTTATTTGAGCATTGAAGTTACGCTTCAAAATCCAGTAATTACTAAAAAAGATATTACAAATAGAATTTCTTCATCCAAAGACAAAAATGGAAGAGTAACAAACAAGTATTATTACACAGTTGTGTACAGTTATTCTCAAGATGGAAATGCAAAAATAGTGAGTGGTGATGGAAAAATTAGTAAAATAATAAATTTTACAGCTCAAAGTAGCGGTAAAAGTCAAGAGTATGAAAGCTACACTCAGGCAGAAAGTTTCCAATATGGAGTATATAACATTGTGAAGACCAATTATCTAAATGACGTAGTAAATAGACTAAACAGAGAACTTAATGAAGAGTTTGGCTACCCAGTAAAATCCGGAGTTGATAAATTGTGGATACTTGCAAATAAAAAACATCCAGAACAACTAGCAGAATACAATGCCTATTTAACTGTAAAAAATACTTTTGATAAAATGCAATTCAGTGAGCCAATTACAGGCTTTGAAGGCGAAATAAAAGAAGCAATAAGCTACTTTGAGTCTTTGCCAAAAAAATATACCGAAGATGAGAAAGCTCACAGAAAAATAAGATACAGCGCTTATTTTAATTTAGCTAAAATTTACAGCTTGCTGGATAATCCAGCCAAATCAAACGAATATTGTCAAAAATTAATCGACAATGATTATGACAAGCAAGATGGTGTATCTATGATGAAAGACAATGATGAAACACTAACTCTTTTTAAAGCTAATCAACTTACTTCAAGACATTTTCCTGTTGAGACAAAAAATTACACTTTCGAAGAAGAACAACCAGTTTATTCAGGAAGCCAAAGTCAAAGCCAAACAACAAGTGCTCCGTACAGCATAGAAACTGATCCAAATTACATTTTAGCATATATACTTTCTATTAAAAAAGATACGATTACTGGATATATGCCAAAGAACAGAGCTATGGCTTTGAGTGATGCTATCACAGTTACAGTTAAAGATTTTCAAGGAAAATTTTCTGAAAGAAACTTTAAGGCAAATGAAGTAAATAGATTGATACTTAGTAATGGAGAAGAATTTGCATCTGTTGCTTTTAAAGTTTCTGTAGATAATGCAGGAGTTTCAATGGGAACTGCAAGTAAAAAATTTGCTAAAGAAATGTTTATTGGAAAAAAAATCAGCATTTATCAGTATTTCAATGGTGAAATAATTATTAAAATGGCAAACGACTCCGAAGGCAAATCGAATGCATCTGCATCTTGGATGCTCGGTCCAAAAAAGCGGTTTGAAGAAATGGCTCAAGGTTGTCCATCATTGCTAGAACGAGTAGATAAAAAAGAATTTAAAAACAATTTAGAAAGTATACTTTCTTTTGCCGAAGCTCTGGAAAGTTGTAAATAAACTCAAAAATAAAAAAGCACTTGTCAAACAAGCGCTTTTTTATTTGAGAAAAATTTCATCTCAAAATAATCAATTTTATATTTTCATATTCTCGATACTCTTCTACCTTTGTATTTCTCAACAGATATGAAATGGCAAAAGATAAAAAAAGAAGAGAAGCACTTATTTATCACGCGAAACCTACTCCAGGAAAGATAAAAGTTGTTCCAACAAAAAAATATGCAACACAAAGAGATTTGTCTCTAGCATATTCACCAGGTGTTGCTGAGCCTTGTTTAGAAATAGCAAAGGATGTAAACAACGTTTATAAATATACTTCCAAAGGTAACCTTGTTGCAGTGATTTCAAATGGAACTGCAGTTTTAGGTTTGGGCGATATTGGTCCAGAAGCTTCCAAACCAGTGATGGAAGGGAAAGCTTTGTTGTTTAAAATTTTTGCCGATATAGATGTTTTTGACATTGAAGTTGACACAAAAAACATAGACGCATTTATAGAAACTGTCAAGAATATAGCGCCAACATTTGGAGGTATAAATCTTGAAGATATCAAAGCTCCAGAATCTTTTGAAATAGAAAGAAGATTAGTTGAAGAATTAAATATTCCTGTCATGCATGATGACCAGCATGGGACAGCAATTATTTCGTCTGCAGCATTAATTAATGCGTTAGAATTAGCTAAGAAAAAAATTGGTAAAGTAAAAGTTGTTGTTTCTGGAGCTGGTTCTGCTGCTTTGGCTTGTGCAAATTTATATACAGCTTTGGGAGTTAAACATGAAAACATAATCATGTTTGATAAAGATGGAGTTCTTTGTAAAGAAAGAAATGACTTGTCTGAACTTCAAAAGAAATATTCATCAGGAAAACAAGGAACTACTTTGGCGCAAGCAATGAAAAATGCCGATGTTTTTCTAGGATTATCGGCGGGGAATATTTTATCACCTGATATGCTTTTGTCCATGGCAAAAAACCCTATAGTTTTTGCAATGGCAAACCCAGTTCCTGAGATTGATTATAATTTAGCCATTTCTACAAGAAAAGATATAATCATGGCTACTGGTCGTTCTGATCATCCTAACCAAGTGAATAATGTTCTTGGTTTTCCCTATATTTTTAGAGGTGCACTAGATGTAAGAGCCACAAAAATAAACGAAGCAATGAAAATGGCTGCGGTTAAAGCGCTAGCTTCTTTGGCAAAAGAAAGTGTGCCAGAGCAAGTTAACATTGCTTATGGTGAAACAAAACTGAATTTTGGTAAAGATTATATTATTCCAAAACCATTTGATCCAAGATTGATTACCCATGTTGCGCCAGCTGTAGCAAAAGCAGCGATGGATTCTGGAGTTGCGCTTAACCCAATTACTGATTGGGGTAGATATGAAGAAGAGTTGTTGGAACGAATGGGTTCTGATAATAAAATGGTTCGATTACTTACTAATCGAGCAAAGACAAACCCGAAAAGAGTAGTTTTTGCAGAAGCAGATCATTTAGAGGTTTTGAAAGCAGCACAAATTGCCTACGAAGAAGGTATTGCTAAACCAATTTTGTTAGGAAATAAAGAGGTAATATTAGAATTAAAAGAAGAATTAGGTTTTGATGCAGAAGTTCTAATAATCGACCCAAAAACAAAAGAAGAAGACAAAAGAAGACTAGAATATGCAGAAATTTTTTGGGAAGCTAGAAGAAGAAGAGGAATATCACTTCTTGATGCTCAAAAATGGATGCGTGAAAGAAATTATTTTGCTGCTATGATGGTTATTCATGGTGATGCTGATGCAATGGTTTCTGGTTATTCAAGAAGTTATCCATCGGTTGTAAAACCTCTTATGCAATTAATTGGTAAAGCACCAGGAATATCTTTAATTGCTACTACAAACATGATGATGACAAATCGTGGCGCAATGTTTTTATCAGATACAGCTATAAATCCAAATCCAACAGCAGATGATTTAGCAAAAATAGCTTTGATGACTGAGAAGACTGTTAGAATGTTTGGAATGGAACCAGTAATAGCAATGGTTTCTTTTTCTAATTTTGGTTCATCGTCTTACGAAAGTGCTAACAAGGTTAGAGAAGCAGTAGCTTATTTGCATAAATATTATCCAGATTTGATTGTTGATGGCGAGATTCAAACAGATTTTGCTCTCAATCCTGAAATGCTTCAGAAAAAATTCCCTTTTTCTAAATTGGCTGGTAAAAAAGTAAATACGCTCATTTTTCCCAACTTGGAGTCAGCAAATATTACATACAAGCTACTAAAGGAACTATACAAAGTTGACTCAGTTGGACCAATTATGTTAGGGATGGAAAAGCCAGCACACATTTTCCAACTTGGTGCTAGTGTAGAAGAAATGGTAAATATGGTTGCTGTTGCCGTTGTTGATGCTCAAGAGAAAGAAAAAAGATTAAAAATGATGTCTGTAGTAAAATAATAATTAGACTACTCGCTAGTTTTTTACACTAAATTACCATGCAAAGAGAAATTTGTTATATTTGAATGGATTTTTATAAGAAATGATAGCACATATTCAAGGAAAATTAGTAGAAAAAAACCCAACAGATGTTGTAATTGATTGCAATGGAGTTGGCTATCATATCCATATTTCATTACACACATTTTCTTTATTACCCAATTCCGATTTTATAAAGCTATTCACCTATCTTCAGATAAAAGAAGATGGACATTCACTCTATGGTTTTGTCGAAAAAGCTGAAAGAGAGCTTTTTAAACTTTTAATTTCAGTTTCAGGAATTGGTGCAAATACTGCTAGAACAATGCTTTCATCACTTGATCCAAAACAAGCAATCAATGCCATTGCCAATGGTGATGTAATGACGATACAATCTATAAAAGGTATTGGTAATAAAACAGCTCAGAGAGTTATTCTAGATTTGAAGGATAAAGTGTTAAAAGTATATGATGTTGGTGAAATATCAATGCCTTCACACAATATTAACAAAGAAGAATCGTTATCTGCTTTGGAAGTATTGGGTTATCCAAGAAAATCTTCCGAAAAAATTGTGGACAGAATTATCAATGAAAACAATGAAGCAACTGTCGAATTTATTATCAAACAAGCTTTAAAAAACTTATAATTTTTGAAAACAAAGTACTCTATAAAAGCCTCTATATCATTTAGAAATTTAATTTTCTTTCTATTATTTTTTTCTGGGTTAAATCTTTATTCACAGGTTGAAACCCCAAAAGATACTATTGGCTATGACAAAGGACGAGTTGATATAAAAAACCCTAAAAGCATTGTCAATGCTTACACTTATGATCCTGCAACTAATAGATACATATACACAAGTACTTTTGAAGGATTTAATATCAATTACCCAATCATACTGACTCCAGAAGAATATGAAGAGTTAAAACTCAGGGAGTCAATGAGAGATTACTTCAAAAGCAAATCAGACGCAATTGAAGGGAAAAAAGAAGGTAGTGAAGATGCAAAAAAAGATTTATTACCAAGATATTATGTAAATTCAGGTTTCTTTGAAACAATTTTTGGCTCAAATACTATTGATGTTAAACCAACGGGTTCAGTAGAAATGGATTTGGGTGCACGATACACTAAACAAGATAATCCTGCTTTTTCTCCCAGAAATCGTTCTCAATTATCTTTTGATTTTGATCAAAGGATTAGCATGAGTTTAATGGGTAAAGTCGGCACAAGACTAAGTGTAAACGCCAACTATGATACTCAATCAACCTTTGCGTTTCAAAACCTTATCAAACTAGAATATGCACCTACAGAGGATGATATTATTCAGAAAATTGAGGTAGGAAATGTGAGCATGCCATTGAGTAACTCTCTGATTCGTGGAGCTCAAAGCCTTTTTGGTGTAAAAGCTCAGTTACAATTTGGCAAAACAACAGTTACTGGAGTATTCTCTGAGCAAAAGTCACAAACGCGTTCAGTGACAGCACAAGGTGGAGGAACAATCCAGGATTTTGAATTATTTGCATTGGAGTATGATTCAGACAGACATTTCTTCTTGTCTCAATATTTTAGAAATAAATATGACGATGCAATGAGGAATTATCCATTAATCGATAGTAGAGTACAAATAACTCGTATCGAAGTTTGGGTAACTAACAAACAAAATCGAATAAACAACACTAACAATAATCTTAGAAATATTATTGCACTTCAGGATTTAGGAGAATCTAATTATAATGGAATTCCTAATAGTGATATCGTTGCAGTTAATCCCCAACCTGCAAACTTTTTCCTGACTGCAGCTGAGCTTTCGCCAGATGTTTTGCCAGATAACCAAGGGAACATACCTTCTGATAATAGAAACAACAGATACAACCCTAGCAAAATAGATGATCCACAATATTTGCTGAATTCAAATATCAGAGAAATAACTACTTCAAGTACAGGTTTTGTGAATGCATCATCAATCAGCGAAGGTACAGATTATTCCAAACTTGAAAATGCCAGAAAGCTAAATACTAATGAGTTTTCTTTTCATCCACAGTTAGGATATATCTCACTTCAACAAAAACTAGCAAACGATGAAGTTCTTGCGGTAGCTTATCAATATACAGTTGGTGATCAAGTTTATCAAGTGGGTGAATTTGGAACAGATGGCGTAGATGCTACTGTTGTTAGCGGTTCACAAACAGATCCAAACATTTCTACTCAGTGTTTGATACTTAAAATGCTAAAATCTAACCTAACTAATGTTGATAAACCAGTTTGGAATTTAATGATGAAAAATATTTATCAGATTCCTGGTGGATTTCAGCTACAAAAAGAAGACTTTAGATTTAATATTCTCTATACAGATCCTTCTCCACTTAATTATATCACACAGGCTAACTCAACAACTCCTTTACCATCGAATGTGGCAGAAACACCACTGTTAAAAGTTTTTAATTTAGATAGATTAAATTATAACAATGACCCACAAGTAGGAGGAGATGGTTTTTTTGACTTTATTCCAAATTTGACAATAGACCAACAAAACGGAAGAATTATTTTCACGACTGTTGAGCCATTTGGTAAAACACTTTTTGAAAAATTGAGATTAAATGCTGGTGAAAATTATAATGGAGATTACAACAACTTAGCAGATTTTAATGCAAACCAAGCAAAATACGTTTTCAGAAGAATGTATGAAGATACTCAAGCAGCTGCATTACAAGAAGCCGAGAAAAATAAATTCCAACTAAAAGGAAGATATAAATCAGCTGGTGGAGATGGAATTCCTATTGGAGCATACAACGTTCCAAGAGGTTCTGTTGTTGTAACTGCTGGAGGAAGAGTGTTGGTAGAAGGTGTAGATTACAGCGTAAATTATCAGGCTGGAAAAGTTCAAATACTTGATCCTTCGCTTCAGGCTTCAAATACACCAATAGAAGTTTCTGTTGAGAATAATTCAACATTTGGGCAACAAACCAGGAGATTTATGGGAGTAAATGTTGAACATAAATTCAACAGTAAATTCTTAGTAGGAGCAACTTTCCTAAAAATGACAGAAAGACCATTTACTAACAAATCAAATTATGGTCAAGAATCTGTCAATAATTCCATCTTTGGATTAAATGCAAACTATTCAACAGAAGTACCTTTTTTGACTAGATTAGTAAATAAATTACCAAATATTGATACAGATGT
>ENA-UOYA01003907-UOYA01003907.1-activated-sludge-metagenome-genome-assembly--contig:-NODE-3907-length-12925-cov-6.715307_pt1 | contig 12925 bp, 11 predicted proteins | sample MGYA00238163_ERZ764804 | MGnify/ENA primary metagenome ERZ764804 (study PRJEB28919, sample SAMN05720223) | activated sludge metagenome | isolation source: Anaerobic digester | place: Hong Kong...
GGTATTTACCCCAACGCTTATTTTTTCATTGATACGGTATCTTAAATCAATTGTAACACGACCTCTGGTTTCGTTGTCTCCCCATTTAGAGCCTTGTCTTTTTAAGAACATACCTCCGGCTACAATGTCTAATTTATTTACTTTTTGTCTGTAAGCAAAATAGAAATCCGCTTCATAAGGTCGTCTGTTTAAGTCATTTTTGATAGTTGTATCTGCACCCATTACTTCCGCTTTCATGTGTATGCTGTCTAATTTCCACCATTGTTTGTTGATGCTGGTATCTCTTACGATTACGCCTGCCACCGGATCGTAGATATAATCTTTTTTAGTTGGATTATCTACCACAGAACCAAAAGTGGACATTTTGAAAAATGGTTTAGAGGTTGGGTATGCCGTACGGATATTCACAATTCCGTTCATAGCCGATGAACCGTATAATGCCGATGCTGCTCCTTTTATTATTTCTATTTGCCCGATATTTTCTACCGGTAAGCCGGACCACGCCGGAAACCCTGCATCGGCTTGTAAAATAGGTAAATCATCTAATAATAATAATACGCGAGAACCTGCTCCGTAAGAATATCCTGAGCCGCCACGAATATTGGGTTGCCCGTCCACTACTGTTACTCCCGAACTTTTATTCAATGCGTCTTTTACGTCATTTAGATTTTGCTTTTCTAATGCCGCAGGCTTTATTACATCTATTGACACGCTTTCTTCCCCGATTTTACGTTCAAATTTACTGCTGGTCACTACTAATTCGTCTAACATGCTTTGCACTTCTCCCATAGCAACATCTAAGGTTACGGTTTGGTTGGCTTTAATCGTTACCGGTTTAATAATGTTGTCGTATCCGACATAGCTGAATACTATTTTATAATTTCCCGGTTCAAGTTCTAATTCATACGTTCCGGCTTCATTGGTGATAGAGCCTAAGGTGCTGTTTTCTACAGAAACATTGACACCAATAAGTGTTTCGTTGCTTTTTGCGTCTTTGATACTTCCTTTTAGTGTGCCTTTCTGAGCAAATACTTGCACACTAATAATGGATACCAATAACAGGAAAAAATTCTTCATGCGGTTGATTTTAAATGTTTGGCTTTAATTTATGTCGAACCGCTAAAATATGTTAAATAATCTGAAAATAAAAAGATAATAATTTGACATTTGCTAAAAAAAAACTCCAACACGATGGTTGGAGTTCTTTTTTTAAATTATACAATTAATGTACTTTTAAGAAAGTTCCTTTTAGGCTTAATGTTGAAACAATTGGTGGAGATGGAATATTGGTAAGGTCAATACCAGCAACAGTGATATTTGTTTTCGCTTTGGCAATATTCAAAGTTGTCGTAGCTCCGTTCGCTGTAATTGTACCAGAACCACCTGCTCTCACGCTCCATATTTTAACTGCACCTCCAGGTAATGGAAGTGTAGTTGGAATCTTGATAGTGTCTGTAGGTCCGCTGCCAATAATAAGTGAATCTAAAATGATTTTATTACAATCATTTTTATCTAATTTTCCTGTAAGAGTTTGACCTCCTAAAGATAAAGATTTGATAGTAACAGAGTCACTTGTAACACTTACAACAGTTAAGCTATCATGTATTAAAGGAAGGATAGATAATGTGTTACCATTAAGATAAATAGTGTGTGCACCAGTGTCTAACCCAGCTGAATTATAACAAGTAGGTCCTTTTTTGCTGTCAGTACAGCTTGTTGTTAAAAATGTAGCTGCAAAAAAAGCAACTATTGCAGTTAAAAAGATTGTTTTTTTCATTTTGTAAATGTTTTTTAAGTGTGAATGAAAGTTTACCAAAAGTATCATTTATATCTTTAAAACGAAAGTTATTTTCGTGTTTTTAAATCATTTTTCGAATAATTCTATTTTCTTGCTTTTTATCAATAAATAATATAGTGCTTGTGTTTTTCCAATGAGTTTAAACCACAAAAAAAAAGAGCCATTTAAGGCTCTTCAAGCTGTGAAATAAATTATTGTTTTGTAAATACCCCTGTTAAGGATTGTCCTGCCAATGGGATAACAGTAGCACCAATAGTAGCAGTACCCGATCCGATGTTAATAACCGTATTTATTTTTGTTCCGTTAACAATTCCGTATCCACCGGCGCATATATTGGTTAATGTAACCGTGCTAATTGTTTGAGAAGCTATCATAACAGAATCCAATAACACTTTACCACAATTATTTGGGTCAAAAGTACCGATTAAAGGCACCCCCAATTGGTCGCTTTTAATGGAAATCTTATTGTCGTTCGGAGATGGGTCTGTAACCGTTAAAGAATCATCAAAGGTATAAACACCGCCTAAGATAGAATGGGAACCTTTGTATCCTCCCAAAGTGCTGGTTTCATTTACTGCACAAGTTTTTGTTTTAGGATCGCAACCCGTAAGTACTGAAGCAACTGCAAGCGCTGCAAACGATAATACTAAAAATTGTTTTTTCATTTTTGTAATTTTTGTTTTATAACGTGCAAATATATTATCAAATTTTGTTCCGCAAAATAAAATATTCTATTATAATGTGAAGAAATGTAAACAAATAAGAGCAAAATGCGGTTTATATACTGTATTTGGAAATAAATAACGAAAAAACAGTACCAATATTTGTGTAAGATTTGTACTGAATTCCAAATAAAAAATAATAAATTAGCAACGATATAAATAAAATACCATGTCAACAGTAATTGAGCAAACACCCACAACTACATTTGATGCAGCTACGCTTGTAAATAAGCAGCGGGCGTTTTTTGCTTCGGGCAAAACTAAAGATGTAGATTTCAGAATAGAACAGCTAAAAAAATTACGACAACTTATCGTCGAAAATGAACATCAAATAAAAGAAGCCCTTCAAAAAGATTTGAATAAATCAGGCTTAGAGGCATATACCACCGAAATCGGGTTTATGATTGCCGATATCGATCATACGTTAAAAGATATCCGTACGCTGTCAAAACCCCGCAAGGTAAAAACACCTTTATTCCATCAGTTAGGTTCTTCGTGGATACAGGCAGAGCCTTATGGATGCACCTACATCATTGCCCCGTGGAACTATCCGTTTCAGTTGGCATTGTCGCCGGTGGTAGGAGCTATAGCTGCAGGAAATACGTGCTTGCTGCGCCCGTCTAGTATGTCGGAAAACACGGCAAAATTAATGGAACGATTGATTAACCCGAACTTTGAGGAAGGATTGCTAAAAGTAGTATTGTGCAACACTACGCAAAGCAATGAATTATTGGAACATAAATTCGATTATATTTTCTTTACCGGAAGCCCCGATGTAGGTCGTCATATTTATCAGATGGCTGCCAAACATCTAACGCCGGTTACGTTAGAATTAGGCGGAAAAAGCCCCTGTTTTGTCGATGAAAACTTTAATGAAAATTGGGGAATCAAAAGATTGGTATGGGGGAAATTTACGAATGCAGGGCAAACCTGCGTAGCACCCGATTATGTATTGGTAGATAAAAAAGCCAAACAACGGTTTGTAGAATTATTTGCAAAAACGGTAAAAGAATTTTACGGCAATAACCCGCAGCAAAGCCCCGATTTTGGACGCATAATAAATGAAAAACATTTCTTGCGCTTGAGCAGATTTATAGAAAAAGGAAATGTACTCTTAGGTGGACAAACAGACATTAGTAATTTATATATTGCACCTACTTTGTTAGATAATGTTTCGCCCGATGACGAAGTAATGAATGAGGAAATTTTTGGGCCAATAATGCCTATTATTGAATATGAAAAATTAGATGATGCTATTAATTTTGTAAATGCACGAAACAAACCTTTGGCATTGTATATTTTTTCAGATGATAAAATGTATCAAGAGAAAATTTTAAGTAAAACCTCATCAGGAAATGCTTCTATCAATGAGTGTTTGATGCATGTTGGGCAGTTTGAGTTGCCATTTGGCGGCGTAGGAGAGAGTGGTATCGGTGCTTATCACGGTAAGTTGAGTTTCGATACGTTCAGCCACTTAAAAGGAGTGTTGAAAAAATCTACTTTAGCCGACATCGCACAGCGATATCCGCCTTATACAGAAAGTGGTGCCAACTTAATAAAGAAATTGATGTCGTGGTTTTTATAATCACCTCAATAGCTAACTAATAAATAAACAAAAGGCTGCCACAAAAGGGCAGCCTTTTGTTTACCAAGTAATATTCAATTTAAAATTAAACCTTCGAGAGGTCAGGTAATTTGGAATTGCCCAAAGATTATTTTCTGTATCTTTTATCCATCTGTAGGAGAGTGTATTTCTAATACCAATAATATTAAATACTTCAAAGCTTGCCCAGATATTTTCAAATTTTGCACCAATACTATTGGGCTTTTTCAAGGCTCTTTTTTGCCCATTGAGCAATAATGCCGAGAACCCAATATCTAAGCGGCGATAGGGAGGCATTTTTAATACATCTTTGTATCTATTGTGGTCGGGCGGGCCATAAGGTAATCCGGTGCCGATTACCAAATTAAAATGCACTTTAAAACGCTTGTATTTCTCTAAATAATCTTGAAAATAAAAGCTCACAAACAGGGCTTGGTCGGTGGGTCTGCGGATATATCCAGGGTAATTGGTGAGCGTATCCGTGATACGGTTAGTGGTAGCTTTTGGCGAGTTGTAAATGTTTCCTAAGCTATCTTTATACGTGTAATAATAATCATTGTTGATATTTTCTTTAGTATTCAAATAAGAAACGGTAATCCAAGAATCTGCTCCTTTTATCATTTCACCAAATAAGCGTAAATCAAAACCTGTAGCATATCCTTTCGCATTGTTTTGTGCAAAATATCGAATGCGTACATCTTCAATTTCATAGGGATTTAAGTTTCGGATATATTTGTAATAGGCTTCTGCCGAGAATTTGAATTTTCTATTTTTTATTTTGAAATTATAGTCTGCCCCCAACACTACATGGTAGGATTGTTGTGCTTTTACCTGCCGGTTGATGGTGCCATCTAACTGGCGTAATTCTCTGTAAAACGGAGGCTGAACATACATACCACCTGCTAATCGGAAAGTTACATCACTTTTTAATTTAGGATGATAGATGAGTTGCATGCGCGGGCTTACTAAAAATTCACGGTTGACATTCCAATAATTATAGCGTATTCCGGCAATTAATGTCAGCTGCGTCGAGTCCGTGTTAATAATGCTCCATGTATCTTGAAAATAGCCGTGCGTACGAAACGAAGTAAGATTGTTTTTGGATTTTATATGATATGGAAAAGTGATTGAAGTTCCAGAATATGGTATAGAATACCCGGCGGAGTCGATGCGCTGCCATTCGCTAAGTTCGTCATTAATCTTTTCGTATTGGAAAGTAGCTCCCCATTCTAAGAGATGTTTCTCTTTTGCGCTTTGCTTGTCTTTTATACTATATTTTCCTAAATGTGCAACATTGGCAACTATGGCATTTAGTTTATTACGCTCCCAATCGTGAAATGCACCGATAGCTAAGTTGGCTTTTTTATTTCCAAAATTATCACTGCTCGGATCTATTTCTATTTCATCTAATGAATAATAACTTGTAATATCAAACGATTCGGCTTCTTTCATTTTCCAAAAGGAAGAAAGGAATTTTAAACTCAATTTGGTGTTGGGTAAATATTTATAAGAAATACCCACCATTGTATTTTCAAATCTATCCTTTTCTTTACCATCAAAATCGACGGAGAATTGTAGGAGCTTATCAAACGTGCCTGCGCGCGTATTTTCTGTTACGGGTGTAAATTTATAATCATTGAAAGAGTGATTAGCTAAAATTTCTATATCGTGTTTTATGCTTGGTTTGATATGGAAATCGGTTTGCAGGTCAAAAAAATTAGGATTATATTCTCCTTTTTTATCTAAACTACCCAATAAATAACCGTTTGTTTTGTAGCGCATCCCCACGAGGTATGTGAATTTCGGATTTTCATTTACGCTGTCTTTTTTGGAATATGCGGCACCTTCAACATGTGCATTTACGCCTAATATACTTGCCATCACGGAGCCGTGAAATTCTTTTGGCGATTTGTATTTTATGTTTAACACGGATGACATTTTATCGCCGTATTTTGCTTCAAATCCACCGCCCGAAAAATAGAGCTTATCTGTTAAATCCAAATTGGTAAAACTCAATCCCTCTTGCTGCCCGCTGGAGATTAGAAAGGGTCTGTAAATTTCAAAGTCGTTTACGTACACCAGATTTTCATCATAATTTCCGCCTCGTACATTGTATTGCCCCGATAGTTCATTGTTCGATTGCACACCTTGCCCTAATGTTTTGATAACGGTGCCTACATCACCGGTTGGGTTGGGGAAATATTCCGCACTCTTTGCTTGCAGTACCGTTTCTCCGGATTTACTTTTTGTAGCCGTAATTTCTACGGTATCTATCAAATTTTCATTTTGTAGTAGTTGAATATCTTTGAAAATGGTGGCTTTATTAGTAGGATAAATAATTATCCTTTTTCTTAGATATTCTACGCCTGAAAACTCAATTACACAGGAGTCTTCGTAAGTGACCTCAATAGCATAAAACCCTTTGGAGTTGGAGGTAGTACCATTATGCGTTCCTACTTGCGAAATTGAAATATTGGCAATGGGGGTGTTTTTATAATCGGTGATTTTCCCTTTTACTACAATATTTATTTGTGCATTTGCAGTAAATAGCACCATTGATAAAATTGCAGCTAAGAGAAGGGTTCGCATCATAAGGTAAACGAAAATAGCTAAACGATATTTTTTAATTGTTGTATGGTCTGAAGTGGGTTTTCCGAATTGAAAACGGTATTTCCGGCAACTAATACATCTGCGCCGCATTTGAGTAATTGTGCTGCATTCTGTAAAGCTACTCCGCCATCAATTTCTATAAGGGTGTGTGCATTTCTTTTTAAAATTAGTTCTTTTAAAGCAGAGATTTTATGAAAAGTATTTTCAATAAATTTTTGACCGCCAAATCCGGGGTTTACACTCATCATACACACAATATCTACATCGTTGATTACATCTTCTAACAAGGCAACAGAGGTATGCGGATTGATGGCAACGCCTGCACGCATTCCCGTGGTATGTATTTTTTGCAGCGTACGATGTAGATGCGTAGAAGCCTCATAATGTACCGAAAGAATATCGGCGCCGGCGTTTTTAAACTGTTCTATATATTTATCTGGTTCTACAATCATCAAATGTACGTCAAATGTTTTAGTGCTTAATTTGCGCATTGCTTGTATAAGCGGAAAGCCAAAGGAAATATTAGGCACAAAAACACCATCCATGACATCAATATGGATGTATTCCGCAACGCTGTTGTTTAACATTTCAAAATCACGTTGCAAGTTGCTAAAGTTTGCAGATAAAACAGATGGAGCAATGATAGGTGGTTTCATTGTGGTAAAGATAAAAAGATATTTATGAAAATATTAGTGAAAAGAAATGCTATCCCAATTTATTGAAAGTTAAATGGGTTATACCCTGCATCTCACATCTCACATCTCAAATCTCAAATCTATTTAGTAAATGCATATTGAATGATATTCGCTCCCATTTTCAACGCTTTAAGTCTTGTTTCTTCGGGGTCTTTATGCACCGATTGGTCTTCCCATCCATCTCCTAAATCGCATTCATAATCATAAAAACAAACTAATCTGCCTTGATAAATTATTCCAAATCCTTGTGCGGGTTTTCCGTCATGTTCATGTATTTTAGGTAAGCCGTTGGGGAAATCATATTTTTGATGGTAAATTGGGTGTGAAACCGGCAATTCTACAAATTCCAGTTCCGGAAATACTTTTTTCATGGCTTTGCGAATGTAAGGGTCAATTCCGTAATTGTCAGAAACATGTAAAAAGCCACCGCCTATTAAATAGGTTCTTATGTTATCTGCTTCTTGGTCGGTGAAAATAATATTCCCATGCCCTGTAATATGCACAAAAGGATAATTAAAAAGTGCCGCACTTCCGGACTCCACTTCATTAATGTCGATGCTTAAATTAGTGTTTAAGTTCTGATTACAAAATTTTGCTAAGTTGGGCAATGAGGTTGGATTGGCATACCAATCCCCGCCGCCTTTGTATTTTAGCAATCCGATTTTTGCCGTTGATTTTGATTGCCCTAAAAGAGCAACTGTGCAACTACAAAACAACAGTAATAGAAGTATTGGTTTAGCTTTCATCATTTAGTAATTGAATCGTAGTACAGGCAACAATGCCTGCCGTTTCTACCCGCAATATAGAATTTCCGAGCGAAACGGGAATATAATTTCTGTTAAGAGCAGCTTGTATTTCAGTAGGCGTAAAATCGCCTTCCGGTCCGATAAGAATTAAAGCTGTATTATCTTTCTCGTACACTGATTTCAACTGTTTTTTGGGCGCTTCGCAATGCGCTATAAAATGTTGCTGTATGTCGGCATGTTCTTCCGAAATAAATTTTTTAAAAGGTTGTATTGGATGTAATACCGGAAAATATAATTGCCCACTTTGCTTGGCAGCTGAAACAATAATTTGTTGCAGTCGTTCTTGTTTTATAGTTTCTTTTTCTGTTCGTTCTGATAGGATAGGATAAATAGCTGCGATTCCAATTTCAGTAGCTTTTTCTAAAAACCACTCTAAGCGTGCAGGGTTTTTGGTAGGGCAAATGGCTATCGAAAGTTTTTGCTTATTTTCATTTTCTTGTTTTAGGATGCCTTCGATTTCGACTTGCACTTCATTTTTTTGAATATTTGAAATGACACCTTGATAGAGTATGCCGCTTCCGTTTAATACTTCTATTTTATCGTTTGTTTTACACCGCAGAACTTTAGTGCAATGTTGTGCCTCTTCATCTTCTAAATAAATGAAATTTGCTTGAATATTCGGACTGTAAAATCTTTTCACTAGGACATAAATTGAGTGCGTTTGTAATTTTTTTTGTTCAATATTTATTCTGAAATGTCATCTACCTCTTCCGTTTCATCGCCAAAGAACCAAAAATGCGTTTGTCCGTAATTTCTAACTTCCAATAATTTCGGATGTTCCGTAAAATCATGTTTTGGAGAGGTTTCTAAGACAAATAAACCATTTTCCCGTAGTAAGTTTTTGTCAAAAATAATATCCGGAATTTCATCGATTACTTCTAAAGCATACGGAGGGCCGGCAAAAATTAAATCATATTGTTGGGTGCAATTTTTTGCAAATTGTATAGCATCTCCAAAGATGATTTTGTGGTTGGGAATTTTTACATCTTCACTCATTTTTTTTATAAAACCCAAGCTGATTTTGCTCATATCCACAGAGGTGATATCGGTACAACCCCGGGAGAATATTTCCATATCCAAACTACCGGTGCCGGCAAATAAATCCAAGAATTTTACTTCCGAGAAATCAAATTGATTATTGAGAATATTAAATAATGCTTCTTTTGCGAAATCTGTTGTAGGACGCGCAGGAATGTTTTTTGGAGGATAAAAGCGTTTACCTTTTAATGTTCCGGAGATAATCCTCATTTTGTTTCTATTTATGCTAATTAATTATTGAGCACTTACTTTCTATAAGCCCATTCCTAATAAATTCATGTAGTAATGTAAAGGAATATCTTCGATGCCATATAAAAAAGGAAGTGTATTTTTTAAGGTTCTGTCGATTTCAAAATTCCGAACATACCCATACGTTGTAGAGTACATCGGTGATTTTTCTTCTATAAATCCATATAAAATAGAGGGGAATTCATTCAAATCTAATCCTAAATGCTCATAAGATAACCGAATGTAATACAGTAAATCCTCCTTTGCTTTTATAGGAAATTTATTGTAAAAATGATTGCTGCCTTCTTTTTTATAACAAATAGTCAATTCTTCGCCATATATATTTAATGCCAAATAATTTTTGAAGGAAAGTTTTGTATTGTAAAAATTCAGCAAGCCGTAATCGGTACAATAAAATTCAACATTGGGTAGTTGGTTTTCAATATAGTTGATGGTTTTATCGGGCAATGCATAATAAACGTAAAACGTATCTGAAATTTTGTTTTTAAGATACGTAAGGTTTTCATTGTCAGAAAAGCCAAGTAATCTAAAAACTTCTGCCGGTTTTTCTGTCTTGTCCGGTAAAATGGTAAATTCCGGAGAGTAAATAGCCACTTTACTATTTTTAAAGGGCAATCCCAATAACTCCTGCCGGTCGGAAAACCATATAGCAATGGAGTCGTTGTGTAAATATTTCCCTATGTTTTGATCAATTACTTTTGCTTCAAAATCAATAATTTGATTATTTTCCTTATCTAAAATGGCATAAGAGTAACAATAGGGGTGCAAATGCATCAACAATTCCAGTTGTTGCGACTTCCTTAGTATGTCAATTGAGGTTCTAATACTTTATTTTTTATGCAATTATAACAAAAACAAAATTTTATCGGAAACTTTTTACTTAATTACTTATTACTTTACTAATTTTGTTGCTTTAAAAGAGCAATTAGACGAATTTCTATTAAAAAGTTTAGCTCTTTGTTAATAAAAAAAATAATTACAATGAATTTACACGAATACCAAGGTAAAGACCTATTAAAAAAATTTGGAGTAAGAGTACAAGAAGGTATTGTAGCTGAAACGGTAGAACAAGCTGTAGCTGCATGGGAACAAATACATGCTCGAACAGGAAGTGAGGGCGTGGTAGTGAAAGCGCAAATACATGCCGGTGGAAGAGGAAAAGGCGGTGGCGTAAAATTTGCCCCAAACTTAGAAGCACTTAAAGAAAAAGCCGGCCAAATTTTAGGAATGACTTTGGTAACCCCTCAAACCGGCCCGCACGGAAAAGTAGTACACAAAATATTCATTGCGGAAGATTCCTATTATCCGGGAGCAACTCCTACTAAAGAATTTTATATGTCTGTTTTGTTAGACAGAAAAAAAGAATGTAATGTGATAATGTATTCTACCGAAGGAGGAATGGATATTGAGGAGGTAGCAGAACATACCCCCGATAAAATTTTTAAAGAATGGGTGGATCCTGCTGTAGGAGTGCAACCTTTCCAAGCCAGACGTATTGCATTTAATTTAGGATTGAGTGGTAATGCATTTAAAGAAATGGTCGCATTCGTTCAAAGTTTGTACAAGGCTTACGAGGCATCAGATTCCAGTATGTTTGAGATAAATCCTGTGTTAAAAACATCAGATGAAAAAATAATTGCGGTAGATGCAAAAGTAAATTTAGATGATAATGCATTGTTCAGACATCCTGATTTGGAAGCACAGCGCGACTTATTAGAAGAAGATCCGACAGAAGTGGAAGCCGGAGAAGCAGATTTGAACTATGTGAAATTAGACGGAAATGTGGGGTGTATGGTAAATGGCGCCGGATTAGCAATGGCAACAATGGATATTATAAAATTGAGTGGCGGAGAGCCGGCAAACTTTTTGGATGTTGGCGGAACGGCTAATGCAGAACGTGTAGAAAAAGCATTCCGTATAATCATGAAAGACCCGCATGTAAAAGCAATTTTGATAAATATTTTTGGCGGTATCGTTCGATGTGATAGAGTGGCAGAAGGTGTTATCGAAGCCTATAAAAACATCGGTACTATAGATATTCCTATTATCGTGCGTTTGCAAGGCACAAATGCCGATATTGCTAAACAAATGATTACGGATTCAGGTTTAAAAGTAGAATCAGCCATACTATTGTCTGAAGCCGCTGAATTGGTAGCTAAAGCAGTAGCGTGAGGAGAGGAGAGATGTGAGATGTAACACTATTTACCTTCCGATAAATCGGAATACCATTAACCATTACCAGCCATGCTCATAGAATTATTTCCTCATAATATAGATATGCGCAAGATGAAGCAAATTGTAGAATGCTTGCACGATGGAGGGATAATAATCTACCCTACAGATACTGTATATGGCATGGGATGCGATGTGTTTAATAAAAGCGCAGTAGAAAAAATTTGCCAAATAAAAAAAGTGAAAGTAGAAAAGATGAATTTCTCTTTTATCTTTAATGATTTAAGCCATCTTAGTGATTATACCTTAAATGTAGATACGCCGACCTATAAACTACTGAAACGATGCTTGCCCGGTCCTTATACCTTTATTTTAAAAGCTAATAATTCCATTCCCAAATTATTTAAAAACAATAAGCGAACTATCGGTATCCGCGTGCCGAATAATCCAATTCCACAAAAGATTGTACAAGAGTTAGGTCATCCAATTCTTACTACATCCGTACACCATGAAGATGATATCATAGATTATATTACCGACCCTAACGCCATTTATGAACGATATGAAAATTTGGTAGATATTGTAATTGATGGCGGCATTGGTGGTTACAAACCTTCAACAATTATAGACTGTACCGGTGATGCTCCTTTGGTTACTCGCGAAGGAATCGGAGAAACAGAAGGAATCCTTTAATTCTACTTCCTTTTACATCTACTTTTCATATTTTTATGTATCTTACTTTAGTAAAAACTAAAATGATGAAAACAATATATATCCTATGTTTAATGGTGTCGATTAATGTAGCAGCTTTTGCACAAACGATAACCTCAACCGTAATAAAACCACCGGCATTATTGCGTTGTAATGAAGTGCCGGCTAAACTTAATAATATTGTTTTTGGCGCTATACCACCCAATGCGCAAAACCAACCGGTAGTAGTTTTTGTACACGGCTGGTTTGATAATGGTTTTGCGTGGTTTATGGCAAAAAATAAATGGTACGAAAATAGCTATAATGCCGGATACCGTACCGCCTTTTTCTTTCATTCTTTTAGTGATGCTTATGAGGATAATGGACGTGTGATAGCACAAATGATACGAGAAACTTGCCGCCATTACAACACGGATAAAGTTATCGCAGTATGCCATAGCAAAGGAGGTTACGATATGGATTATGCCTTGTATAATGAAAATGTTTGGGATTCTGTGCAAGGCGTAATTACTTTATCTACA
>ENA-UOYA01003910-UOYA01003910.1-activated-sludge-metagenome-genome-assembly--contig:-NODE-3910-length-12922-cov-10.201368_pt1 | contig 12922 bp, 4 predicted proteins | sample MGYA00238163_ERZ764804 | MGnify/ENA primary metagenome ERZ764804 (study PRJEB28919, sample SAMN05720223) | activated sludge metagenome | isolation source: Anaerobic digester | place: Hong Kong...
AATGGTGGTGGAGAACAATGGATTTATGTGGATTTGGGCACCAAGGCGGATTTTGACCGTGTGCAACTTCATTGGATTCATAAGGCAGTTTGCGGCAAGGTACAGGTTTCCGACGATGCCGCCAGTTGGACTAATTTGGCAGATTTACCAGGAGGAAAAAAATTCATCGATGACATACATTGCAAAGCCAGTGGCAGATACGTGCGTGTGCTGATGACTCAGACGGAAAAGGGACAGGACCGATATGTGTTGAGCGAGATGCAGGTGATGGGCAGAGGTGGACTGAAAGCCCAGGCGGCAGTTCCGCCCCATACATCAGACGGCAAATGCTCGCTTGATGGAGGTGACTGGACTTTGCAACGGGCTTCGGAGGTTAGTGCAAGTGGTGAAAAAATATCTCAGACTGACTTTAATGACCAATCATGGATAGTAGCCACCGTTCCCGCCACCGTATTGACTAGCTACCAGAACATCGGTGCAATTCCCAATCCCAACTATTCGGACGATCTGATGCAGATTTCCGACTGGTTCTTCAATTCCAACTTCTGGTATCGCCGTGAGTTCAGCGTGCCCAGCAATATGAAAGGAAAACATGTCTTCCTGAATTTAGACGGTATCAACTGGAAAGCGAACGTCTATCTGAACGGCAAGAAAATTGACCATATCGACGGGGCATTCCTCCGTGGCAAGGTGGATATCACCGATGTGCTGAAAGACGGAACCAATGTGCTCGCCATCGAAGTGGTATGCAATGCGCATCTGGGTGCGGTGAAAGAGAAAAATGAGGTGAACACCGATTTTAACGGTGGTATATTGGGTGCGGACAATCCCACTTTCCATGCCACCATCGGATGGGACTGGATTTCCACCATCCGTGGCCGTGACATCGGTATTTGGAATGATGTGTGGCTCTCTGCGGCTGGAAGCGTGAGCCTTGCCGACCCATTGGTCACCACCCGTCTGGCTTATCCTGACACCTTGGCTACCGTCACCCCCAGTGTGATGGTGCGCAACAACGAGTCTCATGCCGTCAATGCAACGGTCAGCGGCTGGATAGGCAAAATCAAATTCGAAAAACATGTGTCTCTTCAGGCCAATTCAGCTCTTGAGGTGACGTTTTCGCCCAATGAATATAAGCAACTGATGAACCAACGCTTGCGCCTCTGGTGGCCCAACGGTTACGGAGAGCCATATCTGTATGATGCAGGGTTCACCGTGGATGCGGAGGGAACTTGGTCTGATTCGCTCCATTACAAAGCTGGCATACGTGAGATGTCTTATAAGGATGTCTCCACGCAACTGAAAATCTACGTAAACGGTCGTCGACTGGTTCCGCTTGGCGGTAACTGGGGGTTCAGCGAGAACAACCTATGCTATCGGGGACGTGAGTATGATGCCGCCGTAAGGTATCACAAAGAGATGAATTGCAACATGATACGCGACTGGGTGGGACAGATAGGCGACGATGAGTTCTATCAGGCTTGCGACAAATATGGTATTATGGTGTGGCAGGACTTCTGGTTAGCCAACCCTGCCGATGGGCCCGACCCTTATGATGAACCGATGTTTCTTGCCAATGCGCGCAATTATGTCAGTCGCATCCGTCGACATGCCAGCATCGGTCTGTATTGTGGCCGTAACGAGGGCTATCCTCCCGCCACCATCGATGCTCAGTTGCGCCAATATGTCGGCACGTTGCATCCTGGCATCGTTTATATATCCAGTTCTGCCGATGATGGCGTGAGTGGTCACGGACCATACAATGCGTTGCAGGTGAAGGAATATTTCGAAAAGCAGAGTGGCAAACTGCATTCCGAGCGTGGTATGCCTAACGTGATGACGTTCGAGGGATTGCAACGCACGTTGAAGCCCGATCAACTATGGCCCCAGAGCAATCTGTGGGGGCAGCACGATTACACCATGCAGGGTGCTCAGCGCGGTTCCTCGTTCAACCAACTCACAGATACCGCATTCGGTCCATCAGCCAATGCGCAGGAGTTTACCGATCGTGCGCAATGGATAAATTATAACGGCTATCGGGCGATGTTCGAGTCGGACAATGTTACGCGCATGGGCTTGCTGATATGGATGAGTCATCCATGTTGGCCCTCGATGGTGTGGCAAACCTATGATTACTATCTGGAGCCCACGGCAGCCTATTTTGGTGTGAAGAAAGCGTGCGAACCTTTGCATATTCAATGGAATGCTGCCACGCGCAATGTGGAGATAGCCAACCTGTGCACGGGCATCCATCGCCAGCTCACCGCCACGGCAGATGTCTTGGATATGTACGGCAAGCCATTGTCGCAAAGCATCAATACTTATGATGTGGCTAACGACACCACGGTCGTATGCATGAATATCCCAGAACCTGACAAGAACCCGGGCGTATATTTCATCAAACTGAAACTCTCGGATGCGGGCGGAAAACTGCTTTCCGACAATTTCTACATGGAGTCTACGATACCAGGCAACTATCAGACTCTGAAATCATTGCCAGCAGTGGCTCTGACCAAGGAATTTCAGTCTATGGGAATTGTGCCTGCGGGAACGGAAAAGAAATGTGTAGATGAGTGCTGGTCGGCTACACTATCGTTGGAAAACAAAACGTCAGTGCCTGCCATGATGGTACGTCTGAATCTGAAAGGTAGTGACGGCGAACAGATATTGCCCGTGATTTATAGTGACAACTATTTCTCGCTGATGCCTGGCGAAAAGAAAATCGTGAGCATACAATGGAAAGACGAAGATACCCGCGGGCGTACGGCACACGTCGATGTCACGGGTTTCAATGTGAAGTAAAGATGAAGGAGGTAAACAACTTGTTATTAAGTTTAAAATATGATGAATAGATTTTTTGTGGTGATGCTTTTCATCATCGTTTCAGTGAATATCCAGGCGAAAGACGATGCCACGGCACCTGCCCCATGTTACCCGATACCAACGGAAAATCAGGTGAACTGGCAGAAACTGGAAAATTATGCGTTTGTCCATTTCGGACTCAACACATTCAATGACCGTGAGTGGGGGTATGGCGATTCACCGCTAGAATCGTTTAATCCCACCAAGTTGGATTGCGAACAATGGGTGCGCACGTTTGCCAAAGCCGGTCTCAAGGGCGTGATTCTGACATGCAAGCACCATGACGGATTCTGCCTATGGCCTACAAAATACACGGATTATAGCATCCGCAATACACCTTATAAGGACGGAAAAGGAGATATCGTGGGCGAACTTTCGGCCGCATGCAAGAAATACGGCCTCAAATTCGGCGTTTATCTTTCTCCGTGGGACCGTCATCAGGCTTTCTATGGCACGCCTCTGTATGTGGAATATTTCTATAGTCAGCTGAACGAACTCTTCACCCGTTATGGAGATATTTTTGAGATTTGGTTCGATGGAGCCAACGGTGGTGATGGCTGGTATGGAGGTGCCAAGGAGGTGCGCACGATAGACCGTCGTACCTATTATGATTTTCCCCGTGCATATAAGATGATGGACGAGTTGCAACCTCATGCCATCGCCTTTTCTGATGGTGGTCCCGGTTGCCGATGGGTGGGCAACGAGCTTGGTTACGCTTTTGCCACCAACTGGTCTTTTTTGCGTCGGGGCGTCGTATTTCCGGGCTATGCCAATTACAAAGAATTGCAACAGGGCCATGCCGACGGCAATCAATGGGTGCCGGCAGAATGTGACGTGTCGATACGTCCAGGATGGTTTTTCCACGAAAGGGAAAATGACAAGGTGAAGACCGTAGACAAGCTCACGGATTTGTATTATCGTAGCGTCGGTCATAACGCCAATTTCATCATCAATTTCCCGATAGATAAGGAGGGACTTGTCTATCCCACAGATTCCGCAAACATCGTGGATATGTATCAGCGCATCAGTTCCGAGTTGAAGACCAATCTTCTGGTCGGAGCAAAAATCAAGGCCAGTGACGTGCGTGGTAAGAACTTTTCAGTCAATGCACTCACCGATGGCGTTTACGACACCTATTGGGCTACCAACGACGGTGTGGTGAAAGCTGATTTGAACATCACGTTCAAGCATCCCACTCGCCTGAACCGCATGAAGATACAGGAGTACATTCCGTTGGGTCAGCGCGTGAAATCATTTATTGTGGAATATCTTGATGGTAAACTTTGGTTGCCTGTGAAGTTGAATGAAGAGACCACCACCGTGGGATATCGCCGATTATTGCGTTTCCAAACGGTTCAGACCAGTCAGTTGCGCATTCATTTCCTCGATGCTCGCGCTTGTCTTTGCATCAATGAAATCGGTGCCTATTATGCCCCGAATGCCAATCAAAGTTATACGGCCGAGGACTCTGAGTTGAAGGGATTTCCCGCAACACGACTTTCCGCTTGTGCTGCTGATGCCGTCACATTGGATTTGGGAAAGACGCAGACTATGCATTCACTCCATTACAAGCCAGCCGAGAAGGGTATCGTCACCAATTATGAAATCTATGTGGGCAACGAACTTTCTAATATGAAGATGGTTGCAAACGGAGAATTCTCCAACATCCGCAACAATCCAATCATGCAGGATGTATATTTCACACCAACGGATGGGCGTTACATTACGCTCAAGGCCGTGCGGATGATAGACCAGGGCAAGTATCTGGATTATGACAAATTAATCGTTCAATAACATATAAATATTAAAAGAGAAGGATATTAATAAGTGAAAAATATGATATTCAGAGTTTCATGCATCAGTCTTTGTCTGTGTTGCACTTTGGCATCATGGTCAAAATCAATATTGCCATATAAGGACAAAACCTTGCCAATCAGTGCGCGTGTCAGCGATTTGGTGGGGCGCATGACGATAGAGGAGAAGGTGGGACAACTGCTTTGCACGCTTGCATGGGATTATTATGAGATTGATGGAAACAAAGTCAACGTTTCCGATAAATTCAAACAGGAATTAAAGGCGAAACAGATGGGGATGCTATGGGCTACCTATCGTGCCGACCCATGGACGAAAAAGACGTTGGCAAACGGCTTGAATCCCGAACTCGCCGCCAAGGCGGGTAATGCTTTGCAAAAATATGTCATCGAAAACACGCGTCTTGGGATACCCCTCTTTCTTGCCGAGGAAGCTCCTCACGGTCACATGGCAATCGGTACCACGGTATTTCCCACAGGATTGGGACTTGCCGCTACTTGGTCTGAGAACCTTGCCACCGAAGAAGGGGAGGTCATCGCACGCGAAATCAGGTTGCAGGGCGGTCACATCAGTTACGGCCCCGTACTCGATTTGGCGCGTGACCCTCGTTGGTCGCGTGTGGAAGAGACGTTGGGCGAAGACCCTGTGCTGAGCGGTTATATCGGGGCAGCCGAGGTAAAAGGACTGGGTGGCGGAGATTTGACGAAGCCTTTCAGCACCCTTGCCACTCTGAAACATTTTATCGCTTATGGTGTGCCCGAAGGCGGACAGAATGGAGGTCAGTCTGTTGTGGGCCAGCGTGAACTTCTCGATTGTTTTCTCCCGCCATTCCGTCGTGTCATCGATGCCGGCGCAATGTCGGTGATGACCTCTTACAATTCGATGGACGGGATTCCAAGTTCCTGTAACAAATATCTGCTTACCGATGTCCTGCGCAATCAATGGAATTTCAAGGGCATCGTGGTCTCCGACCTCTATAGCATCGACGGCATTTTTCATACCCATCATGTCGCCCCCACATTGCAAGATGCGGGTGTGATGTCGCTCAATGCTGGTGTGGATGTGGATTTGGGTGCCAACGCTTTTGCCCAGCTCTGTGATGCCGTGAAAAGTGGTAAGGTGAGCGAAGCGAAGGTGGACACCGCCGTGGCGCGAGTGCTGAGGATGAAGATGGAGATGGGACTTTTCGAACATCCGTATGTCAATCCCCAAGCGGCTTCCCAAGGTGTGCATACGGCAAAAGACGTGGATGTGGCACGGCGTGTGGCACAGGCGTCAATCACATTGCTGAAAAACGAAAACGGATTGTTGCCATTGAAGCGCGACGTCCGTGTGGCTGTCATTGGTCCCAATGCCGATAACAGATATAATATGTTGGGCGACTACACCGCCCCGCAACCCGATAGTCGTGTGAAGACCATCCTAGACGGGGTGCGTTCCAAATTGCCCGAAGCCGACGTGACGTATGTGAAGGGATGTGCCATCCGTGACACCGCTTCTGAAAATATCAACGAGGCTGTAGCCGCCGCCCGCCGTTCGGATGTCGTCATCGTGGCAGTTGGAGGTTCGAGTGCCCGCGACTTCAAGACGAGTTACAAGGATACGGGTGCCGCCGTAGCCGATAACCATTCCGTCAGCGATATGGAATGTGGCGAGGGCTTCGACCGTGCAAGTCTGTCTCTCTTGGGCTTGCAACTCCGCTTGCTCAAAGAACTGAAGGCTACAGGTAAGCCGATGGTCGTGGTCTACATCGAAGGTCGCCCCTTGGATAAGCAATGGGCAGCCGAGAATGCCGACGCCCTGCTCACCGCATACTATCCGGGTCAGGAAGGGGGCATGGCTATTGCTGATGTACTTTTTGGCGATTACAATCCAGCAGGACGTTTGCCAGTGACGGTTGCGCGAGGTGTGGGGCAATTGCCCGTCTATTATAACAAGCGCCGTCCCGCGGCACATGATTATGTGGAGATGCCTTCATCCCCGCTATATCCTTTCGGCTTCGGTCTGAGTTATACGCATTTCGATTATTCCAACTTGAATGTGAGCAAGGCTGATGGTGATGATTACAAAGTGGAGTTTGATGTGTCGAATACGGGTAATCGTGATGGCGAAGAGGTGGCTCAGCTGTACGTTACGGATGAATTCGCATCTGTGGTGCAACCCGTGATTCAGCTGAAGCATTTCCTTCGTGTGTCCATCCCCCAAGGTGCCACTCGTCATGTTTCTTTCATGCTCACCCCCGACGACCTCGCCATCACAGGAGCTGATACGAAGCGCAAGGTGGAACCCGGCGACTTTGATATTTTGGTAGGTGCATCGAGTGCCGACATTCGTTTGAAAACAAAAATAACTATAAAATAACAACATGAAGAAAATCTTTCTATTTCTATCGTTGCTTTTGTCATCATCGGTCGTGATGGTGGCGCAGAATTTCACGCAATACGTTGATCCTTACATCGGCACAGGCGGTCACGGCCATGTGTTCGTGGGTGCCAACGTGCCGTTCGGACTCATTCAGGCTGGTCCCACGGAGTACACCCGCGGCTGGGACTGGTGTTCCGGATATCATTATAGCGATTCCGTGGTGGCTGGTTTCGGACAGATGCACCTCAGCGGTACCGGCATTGGTGATTTGGGCGACATTGCCTTTATGCCCGTGCTGAATGCCAACGAGCGTGACTCGAAATTCTCCCATGAGGCAGAGCGTGTGCGCCCAGGATATTATTCGCTCATGCTCGATAAGTCGGGCATTCGCGTGGAGCTCACGGCCACCAAGCGCGTGGCCATGCATCGATACAGTTTCCCTGCCGACGTGAAGGAAGGCTACATCGTGCTCAATTTGAAACAGGGCATCGGATGGGACCGAATGGCTACCTGCGGATTCAAGCAGGAAAGTCCGATTGTCATCAGCGGTTACCGCCATTCGGTGGGCTGGGCCAAGGACCAGCGGGTATATTTCACGGCGATGTTCTCGCAACCCGTGAAACTCGCCTCTCAGGAGGGTGACAGCATAGGCGTGTTCACGTTCCCCAACAATAACACCCCGATACTTGTCAAAGTGGGTATTTCGGGCGTGAGTGCCGAAAATGCGCGCATGAATATTGATGAGGAGATTCCCGCATGGGATTTCAACGCCACCGTGGCTGCCGCAGACCAGGCTTGGAACGACCAACTGGGCAGAATAGCCATCTCTACGAATGACGACCATGCCCGCAGAATTTTCTATACTTGCATGTATCACACGATGGTGGCTCCATCGGTGTTCAACGATGTGAACGGTGATTATCGTGGAGCCGACGGGCGGGTGCATAACGGTGATTTCACCAATTACACCACGTTCTCGCTCTGGGACACCTATCGTGCCGCCCATCCGCTTTCCACCCTCATCCATCCTGAGATGCAGAGGGATTTGGCGATGACGATGCTCAACATCTGCGACCAGCAGGGCAAGTTGCCAGTGTGGCATCTCATGGGCAACGAGACCGATTGCATGGTGGGCAATCCGGGCATCCCCGTGCTCACCGACATTGCGCTGAAGGGATTCAGAGTGGACAAGAATGCCGTGCTGGAGGCAGACAAGAAGTCGGCGATGATGGATGACCGCGGACTGGATTTGCTCAAGAAATATGGCTATATCCCGTGCGACCTCGATCCCACGTACGAAACTGTTGCCAAGGGACTGGAGTATGCAATCGCCGACTGGTGTGTGGCAAAACTGGCAAAGCAGTTGGGCCAGAACGATGATTACAAATATTTCCTGAAACGGAGCCAGTCATACAAGGATTTCTATTTCGACAAGAATACGGGCTTCATGCGTGGTGTCACGTCTGATGGTAAATTCCGCGAACCCTTCAATCCTTTCCATGCCGTTCATCGTCAGGATGATTACACCGAGGGCAACGCTTGGCAATATGCGTGGCTGGTGCCTCAAGATGTCCACGGACTGGTGAAGGCTTTCGGTAGCGAAAAGAGATTCGTGTCTAAGTTGGATTCTTTGTTCATCGTCACGGGCGATATGGGTGCTGAGGCTTCTCCTGATATATCCGGACTCATCGGGCAGTATGCTCATGGCAATGAGCCTAGCCACCACATTATTTATATGTACAACTATGTGGGCCAGCCGTGGAAGGCGGCGCCTAAGTTGCGCTATGTGATGAACACGCTCTATCGTGATTCCATCGACGGATTGTGTGGCAACGAGGATGTCGGTCAGATGTCGGCATGGTATGTGCTTTCTTCGGTCGGCCTGTATCAGGTGGAGCCCGCTGGTGGCAAATACATCTTCGGTTCGCCCTTGTTTGACGAGGCAACGCTGAAAGTGGGCAACCACAAATTGTTCACAATCGTGGCCCACAACAATAGCGACAAAAATATTTATATCCAGAGTGCGAAACTCAACGGCAATGAATACACCCGTTCTTACATCGATTTCGTGGACATCATTCGTGGTGGCACGTTGGAGTTTGAAATGGGCGACAAACCGTCGGAATTCGGAACCAAGGAGAAAGACAGACCGTAAATAATGCACAATGCACAATGCATAATGCATAATTGCGCTGACGCAATCAACGGGTTATCTAATGGGTAATGTTCAATTGTGCTGACGCAATCGATGGAGGCATCTAATGAATAATTACGCTGACGCAATCGATGGGGCATCTAATTTACTATTACGTTGGCGCAATTAATGGATTTTCGTAGGGGCAATGGCTCTGCCTTGCCCTATGATTGCTTCCTGAAAAATCGTGTGGAAATGGCTTTAGCACATCATCTTAATTTTTCACCCTCTTCAATAAACATTGATTATGAATAACAAATTATTAAAAATCTTATCCCTCGCGTTGCTTCTTTCCGCTACGCCCTTTTGCGCGAACGCGCAGAAGGAATATGGCAAGGAATATATCAAGGCGATTGCCGACAATACGAAGTTGTATGTCTCCAAACGGCCTGCACCCGAAGACCGCCTCTTCCGTTCGGATGTGATAGACAAGAAAATAGAGGAGGTGAAGAAGCAACTCAAGGGCAATCCTTATCTTGCGTGGATGTTCGAAAACTGTTTCCCCAATACGCTTGAGACGACCGTCCATTATCGCAAAATCAATGGGGATGACGACACCTTCGTATATACGGGTGACATCCATGCCATGTGGCTCAGGGATTCCGGGGCGCAGGTGTGGCCCTATGTCCAGTTTGCCAACAAAGACCCGAAGCTGAGGCACATGATACGTGGCGTGATATTGCGCCAACTGAAACTGATTTGCATAGACCCTTATGCCAATGCCTTCAACGACGGACCTACTGGCGAGGGTTGGCACACCGACGGCACGCCGATGAAAAAAGAGGTGTTCGAGCGCAAATACGAAATCGATTCCTTGTGCTATCCCATCCGTCTGGCTTATTATTATTGGCAGGTCACTGGCGATGCCTCTATCTTTGGTGATTTGTGGTGTCAAGCTATCGCAAGCATCGTGAAAACATTCAAGGAGCAGCAGCGCAAAACGGGTGTGGGACCATACCAGTTCCTGCGCGTCACCGATCGTGCCTTAGACACCGTAGGCTGGGGCGGTTGGGGTGCTCCCGTAAAACCAGTCGGTCTGATTGCGTCGGTGTTCCGTCCATCTGACGATGCCACCACCTTGTTGTTCCTCGTGCCTTCCAATTTCATGGCGGTCTCGTCGATGCGCAAGAGTGCGGAGATATTGAGCCAAGTGAACCATGACGAAACGAAAGCGCAGGAGTGCCGCGATTTGGCTGACGAAGTGGAGGGCGCTCTGAAGAAATATGCCGTTTACAATCATCCGAAATACGGAAAAATTTACGCTTATGAGGTCGACGGATTTGGCAACCAACTCTTGATGGACGATGCCAACGTGCCCAGTCTGCTCGGCATGGGCTATCTGGGTGATGTGTCTATCGACGACCCCATTTATCAGAACACCCGTCGGTTTGTGTGGAGCGAAGACAATCCATGTTTCTTCCGTGGCAAGGCTGGCGAAGGCATCGGCGGCCCCCACATCGGACATAATATGCCTTGGCCGATGAGCATCATGATGAAGGCCTTCACCTCTCGTGACGATGCCGAAATCAAGCAATGTATCCGGATGTTGACCTCTACCGATGCACATACGGGCGTGATTCACGAGTCGTTCAACAAAGACGACGCTTCCGATTACACCCGTCCGTGGTTTGCCTGGCAGAACACGCTCTTCGGCGAACTCATCGTGAAGTTGGTGGACGAGGGCAAGGCCGACCTCCTCACTGCCCAGTAGAGACGCAATCTGTCACGTCTCCTCAAGTCCTGTAACATCAAATTTCAAGTTCAGAAAATATCAAATAAATAATCATAAATTTATTATGCGAAAATTATTATTGTTGTTTTTCTTGCCGTTTCTTTCTTCTTCGCTGATGGCGGAAGACAGAACCGTCTCGTCGCCTGATGGCAAACTCGTGGTGACAATTTCCGACAATTCAGGTAGCCCCACTTATGCCGTGACCTATGGCGGCAAGCAGATGTTGCAACCTTCGGCTCTTGGGTTGCGCACGAATATCGGCGATTTCACGGAGTCGATGACTTTTAAGGGCGCGGCAACGTCGAATGTGGACAAGACGTATGAAAATAATCGCATCAAAATGTCAAAGATTCATTATGTGGCAAACAGGATGGATTTGAACTATGAAAATAAGGATAGCCTGCCGATGACCATCACGTTTTGTGTGTCGAACAACGATGTGGCTTACCGCTACACGCTCGGTCGTTCTGCAAAGGATAATCCCAAATGCGCGGTTGTTTATAGTGAGGCAAGCGCCTTTAATTTCCCTTCGCAGACCACCACGTTCCTTTGTCCGCAGATAACTCCGATGATGGGATGGGAGCGCACAAAACCGTCTTACGAGGAGGAATACAAGGCTGACGCGCCGATGACGGACAAGTCGCAATTTGGTGTCGGCTACACTTTCCCATGCCTCTTTCATGTAGGCGGCGACGGTTGGGTGCTGGTCAGCGAGACGGGTGTGACGGGCGGATATTGTGGTTCGCGTCTGAGCGATTATCAGCCGGGTACAGGTTACACCGTGGCATATCCCCAGAAGGGCGAAGACGACGGTTTCGGTAGCGAATACGCTGGGATTTCATTGCCCGGTTCCACCCCTTGGCGCACTGTCACAGTGGGCGCTTCGCTCAAACCTATCGTCGAGACCACCATTCCTTATGATGTCGTGGACCCCTTGTATAAGTCGAAAGGCGATTACAAACCGGGACGTTACACGTGGAGCTGGCTTATCTGGCAAGACAAATCCGTCAATTACGACGACCAGGTGAAATTCATCGATTTGGCTTCTGCCATGGGCTATGAATATGTGCTGGTGGACAATTGGTGGGACACGCAGATTGGCAGGGATCGTATGGTTGACTTGGTGAAATATGCGCAATCCAAGAACGTGAACATCATGCTTTGGTACAATTCCAATGGTTTTTGGAATGATGCGCCGCAGACTCCGCGCAATTGTATGAATACCAGTGTGGCGCGCAAGCAGGAGATGGCTTGGATGCGGAGCATCGGTGTGAAAGGTATCAAGGTGGATTTCTTTGCCGGCGACAAGCAGGAGACAATGAAACTCTATGAAGATATCCTGAGCGATGCCAACGATTTCGGTTTGCAGGTCATCTTCCATGGTTGCACGTTGCCGCGTGGCTGGGAGCGGATGTATCCCAATTATGTGGCGAGTGAGGCGGCTCTGGCATCGGAGAATGTCTATTTCTCGGAGCATCACGCCCGGATGGAAGGTTTTGAACTCACCATGCACCCCTTCGGCCGCAATGCCGTGGCTAGTTTTGATTGGGGCGGCGTGATCATGAATCGTCATCTGAGCAAAGACAACAAGAGTCGTCATCAGCGTTTCACGTCGGATGTCTTCGAGATGGCTACGGCGATTACCAATCAGACTAGCGTGAATTGTGTGGCGATGCAACCAAACAATCTTCAGGAACTGCCTCAGTTTGAACTCGACTTTCTGAAATCCATTCCCACCACTTGGGACGAGGTGAAGTTCATCGACGGATATCCTACGAAATACGTGGTCCTCGCACGTCGCCATGGTGGCGATTGGTATGTGGCAGGTCTCAACGGTACTTCAGAAGCCAAAACTTTGACGCTCAACCTCCCGATGTTTGCTGGTCAGACCGTGAAACTGTACTCGGACAATAAGTTGCAGAAGGGTGAAATATTGCCGACATCGGTACTAGGGAAGG
>ENA-UOYA01003912-UOYA01003912.1-activated-sludge-metagenome-genome-assembly--contig:-NODE-3912-length-12922-cov-5.722701_pt1 | contig 12922 bp, 13 predicted proteins | sample MGYA00238163_ERZ764804 | MGnify/ENA primary metagenome ERZ764804 (study PRJEB28919, sample SAMN05720223) | activated sludge metagenome | isolation source: Anaerobic digester | place: Hong Kong...
TGCACCGCCGCACGCTTCAGCGGATTCTCGCCAAGCGCGCCCCGCGCTGAGCTAGACCTCCAGGGTCAGGGCGGCGACGCCCGCCGCACGCAACGCCGCCATGCGGGCGAAGGACAGGGTCAGCGCCTTGCGCCGCGCGCCGGCCAGGGGCGAGACCGGCGGCTCGCGCACCAGGGCGCCGCCGAAGCTGTCGGCGATGATCAGGCCCGGTTCGTCCGGCAGCACGTGGCGCGGGAACTCCGGGGCCACGGCGAAGGCGAAGAGATCGCAGTAGGGCAGGTATTCACCCCACTTGCCGTCGGTGCGGAAATCCTCGAGCGAGGACTTCACCTCGACGATGAAGATCCGGCCCTTGCGGTCGAGACCCATCAGGTCGGCGCGCCGGCCGTTGGGCAGGCACACCTCGCTCAGGGGCGCATGGCCGAGATCGGCGAGGAGGCGCGCCGCGCCGCGCGTCACCAGGGCGGTGATCTCCGGGCGTGACGGCGGCAGGACGGCGACGGACTCCATGGCTTCATCATGTTCCGCCTTCGTTCCGGATGCAAGAGGCCGGAGGACCCCGGATCAGTTGCGCGCCGGCTGCGGGAACTCGAGGCGGTTGGTGTCGTAGCCCAGCTGGCGCACGCGGGCGACGGCCTGAGACAGGACGTTCTGGGAAAGCGTCGGCCGGGTCGACATCAGCCACAGGCCCCGCCCACTGGGGGTGCCCAGCAGCAGCCAGCCCTGATCGGGGCGATGCTCCAGGACCCAGTACTCCTGGTTCACCAGCCCGCCGAAGAACGACATCTTCAGCCGGGTGTTGGCTCCGGGATTGGCGACCTGGGCCTTGGCCTTCCATTCGGTGGTCGGGCCGCCGGGGGCGCCCTTGTGGCAGGTCTGAACGACGGCGAAGCCGTCCGCGGCCTTCTTCCAGTCGGAGGTGGCGGCCTGGCAGTCCTTCTGGATCTTGTTGGGCAGGCGGGCGACTTCGTACCAGCGGCCCGTCATCTTGGTCAGTTCGAGCCGGTCGCTGGTCGGCTCGATAGCCAGGGCCGGCGCCGCCGACGCGGCGGTGGCGGCGAGGGCTGCGACGAGAGCGGCGACGCTGCGGCGAAGAGGTCTCATGGCGATCATGCTAGTCCGTTGAACGCTGAACCGCCCCTGAACGGAGCGGTGGCGAGCCGGTAACCCTAGTTTGCAGACGATTGTGACGGCCTTTGGGTCGTCGGCGCGCAGGACGCAAGCAAATTCGCGCCGATCTAGTCGGCCGCCGCCTCGATGCGGTCGATATCGTCGTCCGACAGGCCGAAATGGTGGCCGATCTCGTGGATCAGGACGTGCGCCACCAGGGCCTGGAGCGTGACGTCGCCCCGTGCGGCCCACTCGTCGAGGATCGGCCGGCGATACAGGAACACCATCGAGGCCTGCGGCGCGGGATCCATCACCGACCGGCGGGCCAGGTCGACGCCCTGGTAGAGCCCCGTCAGGTCGAAGGCGTCCTCGATCCCCAGTTCGTCGAGGACGTCCTCGGCGGCGAAGTCGTCGATGCGGAAGATCACGTCGCCGGCCATCCGGCGGAAGGCCTCCGGCAGGGCGGCGAAGGCGGCCTCGGCGAGATCGGCGAGATCGTCCAGGCTGGGCGCGAGGCCCAGGGGGGCGTCACTCATCGGGCACCACGATGTGCGGCGCCTCGGGCAGGCGCGCCTCGAACAGGCCGATGTCCAGCGGTTGCTGCGGCTTGACCGGGCGCAGGGGCTGGCGGGCGATGCGGCGCAGCAGGTCGGGATCGGCGGCCTGCGCCGCGCCCCGCCGCGCGCTGCGGGCCTGGGGCGCCTCGACCTGCGGCTCGGCCGAGCGCGGCCGCCAGTAGGAGACGTGCAGGCGCCAGAGGGTCTTGGGCGGGGGCGGCGGCTCGGGCCAGCGGCGGCCCTGCTTGTAGACCGGCTTGACCGGCGCCTGGGCCCGTCCGTCCACGGTTTCGCGCAGCAGGCAGAACCTGTCCTCGGCGGGAGCGACGAAGCGCCGGCCCGGGCGGTCGTCGTCGAGACGGCCGGCATAGGCGTCGAGCGCCGCCTCCCGCGTGGCGAAGGCCGGGCCGAAGGGCTCGGTGACGAAGCGCACCGCCTCGCCCGCGACGGCCCCGGCCTGGCGCTCGCGCGCCGCCCGGCCGAGGGGCGCGTCGAGCGCGGCCTGGGCGTCGGCCGCCACGGGATAGAGGATCGCCGTCATCCCCCTACCCTTCGCGAAAAAGCGGGCCTGCGTAAAGCCGCGCAGGTGCAGCGGCGACGCGGGCGGCCTATCGTGCCGAAGATGATTCGCTATTGTCGCGGCCAGGCGGCATGGAGCCGGAATGAGCGCGCCTGACCTGATCCTCGCTGCGACCGCGGGGGCCACTTCGCTGGCCATCTGCGCCACGCTGTGGGCGCTGGGCCAGAAGCGCCAGAACCAGGCGCGCCTCGCCGAGCTGGGCCGCAAGGTCGCCGAGCTGGAGGCGCGCGCCTCGGCGGCGCAAAGCTCGGCCGAAGCCTTCGACTCCGCCCTGCTGTCCGTCGAGGACGGCCGCGCCGAACTGGCCTCGGGCGAAGAAAGCCTCGCCACCTCGGCCGAGGCCCTGGGACTTCCGAACGCGGATCCGCAAGGCCTGGTCGAAGCGCTGATGCGCGCCGACCCTGGCCACGCCCGCCGCCTGCGCGGCCTGCTGGAGCGGGGCGAGCCCTGCGCCTTCGAGGTGCGCGGCCCCCGTGGCGTGGTCGCGGTGGAGGGCCGCGCGGCCGGAGCCCTGGCCTGGCTGCGGCTGTCCGCCGTCATCGGCGAGGAGGCGGGCCTGCCGACCGCTCCCCGTTTCGCCGCCTTCATCGACGCGCGGGTCGAGCCGGCCTGGATCGCCTCGGCCGACGGGCCCCCCGTCTGGGTCAACCGGGCCTGGCTGGCCGCTGTCGACGCCGCCGCCCTGGACGAGGCGGCCCGCCGGGGCCTGTCCTTCGACCGCGGGGCCGAGGACCTGGCGCGCGAGGCCGCGGTCTCGGGCCAGACCCGCGACGCGCTGCGCTGGGTCACCGTCGCCGGACGGCGCCGCGCCTTCCACGTCTTCGCCCGGCCGCTGGAGGGTGGCGGGGTCGGCGTCTGGACCGAGGACGTCACCGAGACCGAGGAGCTGAAGGAGGCGATCAAGCGCCACGAGGCGGCCCACGACGAGACGCTGAACCACATCGCCGACGCGGTGGCGATCTTCTCGCGCGCCAAGGGCCTGACCTTCCACAACACGGCCTTCGCCGATCTCTGGGGCCTGGAGCCGGCCTGGCTGGCGGAAGGCCCCAGCCATGGCGAGATCCTCGACCGCCTGCGCCAGCGCCGCCGCCTGCCCGAGACCGCCGACTACGCCAAGTGGAAGGCCGCCGAACTCGACCGCTACGGCGCCCTGGACGCCGCGCCGGACGAACTGTGGAGCCTGCCCGACGGGCGCACCCTGCGCGTCGTGCGCCAGCCGCACCCGCTGGGCGGCCTTCTGCTGCTGTTCTCGGACATCACCGGCGAGCTGCGCCTGAAGGCCCAGTACAACGCCCAGATCCAGGTCCAGCAGGCCACGCTCGACAAGCTGAACGACGCGGTCGCCGTGTTCGGCTCGGACGGCCGGCTGCGACTGCACAACGAGGCCTTCGAGCGGTTCTGGAACGTCACCGCCGCCCAACTGGACCTGACGGGCGACTTCGACGGCGTGGTCGAGCTGTGCAAGCCGCGCCTGCACGATCCGGTGTTCTGGAGCGAACTGAAGGGCCGGGTCGGCGATCCCGACCCCAGCGCCCGGTCGCCGATGTCGGGCGAGGTGCGCTCTTCGGATTCGCGGATCGTGGTCTATCAGTCGCGCCCCCTGCCCGACGGCGCCACGCTGATCGCCTTCACCGACGTGACCGACGCCCGCAAGCTTGAGAGCGCGCTGGCCGCCCGCTCGGCCGCCCTGGCCGAGGCCGAGCGGCTGAAGCGCGACTTCGTCGGCAACGTCTCGTACGAACTGCGCACCCCGCTGACCACGATCATCGGCTATTCCGAGCTGCTCGAGCATTCGGGCGACATCCTGTCGGACCGCGGCAAGGCCCATGCCGGCGCCGTGCGCGCCGCGGCGACCCAGCTGGCGCGGTCGATCGACGACGTGCTGGACATGGCCCAGATCGACGCCGACGAGATGGCGCTGGACGTCGGCGACGTGGACGTGGCCGAGCTGCTCGACGAAGCGGCGCGGCGCTGGTCGCGCGAGGCCGAGGCCGGCCGGGTGATCATCGCCGTCGAGCGCCCCGACGAGATCGGCCTGATCCGCGGCGACGGGCGGCGGCTGGGCCAGATCCTGGACCACCTGGTCGAGAACGCCCTGCGCCAGACCCCGCCCGAGGGGCGCGTCACCGTCGCCGCCCGCCGGGCCCTCGGCGAGATCCAGCTGCAGGTGTCCGACACAGGCCGCGGCATTCCCTTCCACGTCCAGGCCCACATCTTCGACCGCTTCATCGGCCGCGACCGCGGCGGCCCCGGCCTGGGCCTCGCCCTGGTCAAGGCCCTGACCGAACTGCATGGCGGCTGGGTGGCGCTGGAGAGCGAACCGGGCGCGGGGGCGACCTTCACCTGCCATCTGCCGGAAGAGGCCGACGCGGCCGTCGCCGCGCACCCGGAGCTGGAGTTCTGAACCGGGTCGCCGTCGTCCAGTTCGACGACCGGCCGCTGGAGCAGCTGGGCGCTTTGGCCTTTCTGCTCCATCGCAACGGTCTCTACGCCGAGCGGCATGGCTACGAGCACATGTTCGTGCAGAAGGCGGCCTATGACCTGCCCGTCTACTGGCAGAAGGTGGCCATGGCCCGGCGACTGATGGAGGCGGGCTATGACGCCGCCCTGTGGCTGGACACCGACGCCGTGGTCCACGACCTCGACCGCCCGCTGGACGCCCTGTTCGAGGCCGACGAGGCCATGGTCGCGGCGGGCGACAATCCCTTCTGGTCCTCCCCCTTCAACGCCGGGGTGTTCGCCGTGCGCGCCGCCGACGGACGCGGCCTGTCGCTGACGGGGCGCTGGCTGGACCTGTTCAGGGGGACCCGCTGGACACGGACGCCGACGGCCTGGGAATGCCAGGAGGAGTGGGCCGGTCCCGACTTCGAGCAGGGGGCGTTCGTGGCCCATCTGCTGGCGGACGCGACGGCGTCGGGCGAGCTCAGGCTGGCGGACTGGCGGCTGCTGCAGTCGCCGTTTCCGGTCGAGGGCGCCTTCGCCCTGCACTTCGCCGGCCCGTTCAAGGCGAACCTGCCGGCCTATGTCCAACTGATCTGAGGCCTCAGGCGGCGCGGCTCACAGCAGCGGCGCGCAGAGCGCTTCGATGGCGCCCATGGGCCAGATGAGCGTGACCGCCGCCAGGGCGATCAGGCCAAGGCCTACGGCTCGCTCGGCCCAGGGCGACTTGGCCACGGCGGGCAGCCACGAGACGCCCGAGGCCGCCGCGAACACCGCGGGGGTGACGCCCAGACCGAAGCCCAGCATGACCATGCCTCCGCCGGCGCCGGAGCCGGCAAGCATCGCGTAGAGCAAGGCCGAATAGACCATGCCGCAGGGCAGCAGGCCCCAGACCAGCCCCGCGGCGCCGGCCGCCAGGGCGCGGCCCGAGCGGCGCTGGCGCAGGAGGGCCCCGCGCACCGGGGCCAGCAGGCGGTCCAGTCCGCGCGGCTGGGGCGCGATTCCCAGGAGTCCGAGCCCGACCCAGCCGAGGCCCGCCGCGCCGACGCGCTGCAGAATGAAATAGGCGGCCTGGCGATCCAGCAGTCCGTAGACCGCCGAGCCCAGCGCCCCGACGATCAGGCCGGCGGTGACATAGGCGAGGGTCTTTCCGACCTGGGCGACGGCCAGGGCCTCCATCCGGCTGGCGACGCGGCCGTCGCCGCCGAAGGTGAAGGCCACAGAGGCGCCGATGCCGCCGCACATCCCCGCGCAGTGCACCGAGCTGGCGAGGCCGAGCAGCATGCCGCCGATGAACGAGGTCGCGACCATTCCCAATCCGCAAATGCTATTCGCCCATGCAACCTAGTCGCGGCGGGCGCGACGAGCCATGCGTTCGATCAACTCAGGTCGGCCCGGCCGCGACGGGCGCGCGCGCCGTCCACCCCGCCACGGCCCCGACCTGAGCGCAGTTCCGGTAGAGCCGGAAGAGGTTCATGGCGTTGGAGGCGGCGAGGTCGTGGACCACCAGGGCGAAGGCGTCGGCCGGCACCAGATAGCCGCCGTTCGCTTCCCGGCAGACGCCGCGCTCGGCCAGGCGATGCAGGCGCCGGCGGGTCGTCTCGAAGGGAATACGCGAGGCGCGGGACAGCGCGGCGATGGTGGCCGGGGTCTTTTCGGCGTCGGCGATCAGGGGCGAGCCGTCCGGGGTCGCCGGCGTCCGGGCGTCGCCGACCCGCTCGGTGTTGTGGCGGGTCATGTTCAGCACCAGCATGAGGTCGACATAGTCGCCACAGAGGGCGCGCAGCTCGCCGCCCAAGCGTAGCGCATAGGCCATGGAGAACCGGGCCACCGCCCGGTAGGGATGTTCGGCCGGGACCTGGACGGGCGACGGCAGCGGATGACGTTCGAAGAAGCCGACGGCGTCGAGCCGCCGCCAGGTGCGCTCGGCCGTCGCGTCGATGGCGACCACCACCTCGCGGTTCGCCTCCGACCGGAAATAGCGCTCCGGCGCCACCACGCCCTGGGCGCTGATCTCGACGTGGCCGTCCGCCGCCGCGCGCTGGAGCCGCCGCCGCACCGTCTCGAACGGCAGGCCCAGGCTGTCGGCGATGCGCTTCATGCTGATGGGCCGGCGAAGGGCGTCGGGCGGCGGCTGGTCCAGGGCGCCATAGGCGATCTGCTCGTCCAGCCCGCTCGTCGCGGTGTCGACATTGCCGTGGATCACCGCGATGAAAATCAGGGCGTCGAGCGGGTCGACACCCTGGCCGCGACCCTGCCAGAGCTCGAGCAGGGCATCTCGCGCGATGTGCAGGGCGGACGCTGCAACGGGCTCCAACCACCGTTCGGACATGTGTGCAGTGTGTGACGGATGCGCCGACGGGTGCAATAGGCCCCTGAATTAGTTCAGATTGCGACGCAGACACTTTCCCCCCCATTTTGGGGCGGCGCGCGGTGGCGCTCACTCTGGGTGATCGTAAAAGCGGTACGCACAACGCGCCGTCGTGGATTCGACGTTCGCGGCGCCTTGCAGGGGAGTGCGCGGTTGAAGACGTCGAAGGAGACCGTCGCAGGCGGTCTTCGTCCGAATCTGGACACCCCTCCTGCGGACGCGCAGGCCGACGGGGCGGCTTGCAACCACGCCGCCATGGCCCTGATGAACCTCCAGGCCGAGGTGGCCCTGGCCGCCATGGGCGAGGGCGTCGTCCTGCAAGACCGCGAAAGCGTGATCCTGCGTCACAATCCCGCCGCCGCCCGGGTGCTCGGCCTGTCGGAAGACCATCTCACGGGGCGCGCCTCGACGGACCCGCGCTGGTCGCTGCTTCGCGAGGACGGCTCGCCCCTGCCGCTGGAAGAGCAGCCGTCGATGATCTGCCTTCGCACGGGCGCGCCGGTGGACGGCCAGATCGTCCGTGTGCAGCTGCCGCAGGGCGGCGAGCGCTGGCTGTCGGTCAATTCGCGCCCCATCTTCGAGCCGGGATCCGACGCGCCGAGCCAGACGGTCACGACCTTCGCCGACATCACCGAACTGCGCGCCCAGGCGGCGCGGCTGGAAGCGGCTCTGGAGGAGGCGCGGGCCGCCAACCAGGCCAAGAGCGACTTCTTGGCCACCGTCAGCCACGAGATCCGCACGCCGCTCAACGGCGTGATCTCCATGTCGGGCCTTCTCGCCCGCAACGCCCTGACCGCCCGCCAGCGGGAGATCGCCGAGGTGCTGGTCAGTTCAGGCCGCAGCCTTGAACGCATCCTCGACGACCTGCTGGACCTGTCCAAGGTCGAGGCGGGGCGTCTGGAACTGGAGCATCAGCCCTTCGACCTGGCCGCCGAACTGCACGTTCTCGGCGAGATCTTCCGCGCCAAGGCCGAGGACAAGGGCGTCGCCTATGGCGAGGACGTGACGGACATCGCCGGCCGCCGGTTTGTGGGCGACCCCCTGCGGATCAAGCAGATCGTCTCCAACCTGCTGTCCAACGCAGTCAAGTTCACGCACGCCGGCTCGGTGTCCCTGCGCGCCAGGATCGGCGGCGCGCCGGACGCGGCGGGCCGTCACCCCGTGATCCTGGAGGTTCGCGACACCGGTATCGGGGTCGAGCCGGACGCCGTCGACGACGTGTTCCAGCCCTACCGCCAGGCCGACGCCTCGATCGCGCGGCGGTTCGGCGGGACGGGCCTGGGCCTGTCGATCTGCCGCGCCCTGGCCGAGCTGATGGACGGCGAGGTGACGGTGAACTCCGAGGTCGGGGTGGGCAGCGTGTTCCGCCTGGAACTGCCGCTGGCCGCAGCGCCGCCGGAAGCGGCGGGACGACCGGCGTCGGAGGACGACGCCGACGGCTTCGACCTGTCCGGATTGCAGATCCTCGTCGCGGACGACCATCCGATGAACCGCAAGGTGGTCGCCCTGATGCTGGAGGGCGCGGGGGCGAAGCTCGCCATGGTGGAGGACGCGGACACGGCGGTGCGCACCTTCGGGGCCGGCGCCTTCGACGTCGTCCTCATGGACATGCACATGCCCGGGCGCGACGGGCTTAGCGCCGTTCGCGACATCCGCCGGATGGAGGCCGAACGAGCGGCCGCGCCCTCCTATGTGGTGATGATGACCGGTACGTCCGGCGACGACTGGCGAAGCCAGGCCGTAGGCTCAGGGGCGGACGACGTGCTGGCCAAGCCGGTCACGCCGGAGGCCTTCTTCGACCAGATGGCGGCCGCCCTGGAGGCGCGGGCCGCGCGCCGGACGGCGGCCGGGCGTCCGCGAACCCGGTCGGCCTGAGCCGCGCGGGAACCGTAGGAACTCAGGCGTGTTGCGACCTTCGGAGGTCGCCATGAGCGAACAGAACCAACGCAAGGTGGACGGCGTGGAGCCGACGGGCCGCACGGCGCCGAAGCGCCCGGGCCGACGTCGCGCCGACGATGGCGATGCGTCGGGGCGGCGCGCGCTTGGCGTCGCGGCGGACGAACGCCAGACAGCGCGGCAGGCCCCGCCCGGCGCGGGGCCGGGCGAAGGCGAGGAAGGCGACTCGATCGGCTGACGACGCCGAAGGCGCCGTCGCCGCGGGTCCTAGTGCTGGCTTTCCGGGAGACGGACGACCAGGCCGTCCAGTTCGTCCGTGACCTTGATCTGGCAGGACAGGCGGCTGTTCGGCTCGACGCCTTCGGCGAAGTCGAGCATCGACTCCTCCATGGCCGTCTTTTCGCCGGTCTTGGCCAGCCAGGCTTCATCGACATAGACGTGGCAGGTCGCGCAGGCGCAGGCGCCGCCGCAGTCCGCGTCGATGCCGGGGACGTTGTTCTTGACCGCGCCTTCCATGACGGACAGGCCCGACTTCACGTCCAGGGCGTGTTCGGTCCCGTTGTGTTCGATGTAGGTGATCTTGGCCATTTCTTCCCTAATACGCGGCTAGGCCGCGACCTCCTTCATGGAAACGTTGGGGTCCGCGAGTTTGTCCCGCGAGACTGCTTTGCGGTTGCCGATGAGCTGGCGGCCCATCATGAACTCGGGCGGCGAATTGACCGCCTCGACAGCCTGCACCTGATCGCCCTTCAGGTGGAAGACGGCGAACTTGCCGCTGGCCGGATCGCCGCGCACCAGGATCTGGTCCACGTCGAACGGATAGCCGGCGATCTGCAGCTTGACGTCGTACTGGTCGGACCACTGCCAGGGGGTCTCGCCGGCCGGCGGCGCGCGGCCGGTTATGGCGCTGGCGGCCTGCTTGGCCTGTTCCAGGGCGTTGGGCACGCTCTCCATCCGGAACATGCGGTCGTAGATCGGCATGGGGCGGTGCGCCACGTCGCCGATCGCGAAGATGGCGGCATCGGAGGTGCGGGCCTCGAGGTCGACCACGACGCCGCGGGCCGTCTCGAGGCCGGCGTCGGCGGCGAGCTCGTCATTGGGCCGCGCGCCCACCCCGACCAGGGCGGCGTCGCAGGCGATTTCGCGGCCGTCCTCGAGGACGACGGCGGTGATCTTGCCGTTCTCGCCCTTGAAGGCCGCGGCGCTGGCGGCGAGCACGAACTCGACGCCGTTGGCCTCGTGCTTGGCCTTGAAGAAGCTGGAGAGCTGTTCGCACGCCACGCGGGCCAGCAGGCGCTGCTCGCGCTCGATGACCACGGCCTCCGCCCCAAGGGCGCGGGCCGAGGCCGCGGCCTCCAGGCCGATGTATCCGCCGCCGACCACCGCCAGGCGCTTGCCGGGGCCGAGGGCGGCCTTGAGCTTCTCGGCGTCCTCGGCGGTGCGCAGGAACAGCACGCCGTCCAGGTCCGCGCCGGGGATCGGCAACTGGATCGGCCGGGCGCCGGTGGCCAGGATCAGATTGTCGTAGGACAGGGTCTCGCCGTTCGACAGGGCGACGGTCTTGGCCCCGCGATTGATCGCGACGGCCTTCACGTTCGGCCGGAAGTCGATGTTGTTCTCTGCGTAGAACTCGAGCGGCTTGAGGGCCAGCGAGTTGGCGTCCGCCTCGCCCTTGAGCCAGGCCTTCGACAGCGGCGGACGCTGGTACGGGGCGATCGGCTCTTCGCCGACCATGGTGATCGGCCCGTCGAACCCGTACTGGCGCAGTAGAGCTGCGGCCGTGCCCCCGGCATGGCCCGCTCCGACGATCACGATATGTGCGCTCACTCCGCTCATCCTCCCCCGATGCCGAAATGTGACGCCCGCGTCAACTTGGTCGACGCTTTTTCGGGTCAGACCACGCGGTCGGCAAGCATCTTTTTGACTTCGGCGATCGCCTTGGCGGGATTGAGACCCTTCGGGCACACCTGGGCGCAGTTCATGATGGTGTGGCAGCGATAGAGCTTGAAGGGGTCCTCAAGGTCGTCCAGCCGCTCGCCGGTCGCCTCGTCGCGGCTGTCGATCAGCCAGCGATAGGCGTGCAGCAGGGCCGCCGGTCCAAGATAGCGGTCGCCGTTCCACCAGTAGCTCGGGCACGAGGTCGAGCAGCAGGCGCAGAGGATGCACTCGTAGAGGCCGTCGAGCTTCTCGCGGTCTTCCGGGCTCTGGCGCCATTCGCGCTGGGGCTCCGGCGTCTCGGTGTGCAGCCAGGGCTCGATCGAGGCGTACTGGGCGTAGAACAGCGTCAGGTCGGGGATCAGGTCCTTGACCACCGGCATGGACGGCAGCGGGCTGATCTGGACCTCGCGGGCCGGAACCTCGCCGTGGCCATGGGTGCAGGCCAGGGTGTTGCGGCCGCCGATGTTCATGGCGCAGCTGCCGCACACGCCTTCACGGCAAGAGCGGCGGAACGCCAGGGTCGAGTCCATGGTGTTCTTGATGTGGATCAGGACGTCCAGGACCATCGGTCCGCAGGCGTCGACGTCCACGTCATAGGTGTCCCAGCGGGGGTTCTCGTTCCCCTCGGGATCGTAGCGGTAGATCCGGAACGTCTTGACGTTCTTGGCACCCGCCGGGGCCGGGTGGTGCCGGCCCTTGGTGACGCGGGAGTTCTTCGGAAGCGAAAGCTGGACCATCGGGCGCGACCTCTTAGTAGACCCGCGCCTTCGGCGGGATGTAGGCGATGTCGTTGGTCATGGTGAAGTTGTGCACCGGACGGTAGTCGATCTTCACCTTGCCGGTGGCGTCGTCGAACCAGGCCAGGGTGTGCTTCATCCACTCCGCGTCGTTGCGGTCCGGGAAGTCCTCGTGGGCGTGGGCCCCGCGGCTTTCCGTGCGGTTGTGGGCGCCGTTGACCGTGACGATGGCCTGGCCGATCAGATTGTCGAGCTCCAGCGTCTCCATCAGGTCGGTGTTCCACACCAGCCCGCGGTCGGTGACGGCCAGATCGCCGCGCTTGTCGTGCACCGCCTGGAGGCGGCCCACGCCCGAGGCCAGGCTTTCCGACGTGCGGAACACCGCGGCGTCTTCCTGCATGGCCTTCTGCATCTCGAGGCGCAGCTTGGCGGTCGGCGTGCCGCCCGAGGCGTTGCGCAGCTTGTCGAAGCGGGCGACGTGGCTCTCGGTCATGGCGGCGGTCAGCTCGGCCTGCTTGGCGCCCGGCTTCACCGTGTCGGCGGCGCGCAGGGCGGCCGAGCGGCCGAACACCACGAGGTCGATCAGCGAGTTCGAGCCCAGGCGGTTGGCGCCGTGCACGCTCACGCAGGCGGCCTCGCCGACGGCCATCAGGCCCGGCACCACCTTGTCCGGATCGTCGCCGGCCTTGGTCACGACCTCGGAGTAGAAGTTCGTGGGGATGCCGCCCATGTTGTAGTGGACGGTCGGCAGGACCGGGATCGGCTCCTTGGTCACGTCGACGCCGGCGAAGATCTTGGCCGATTCCGAGATGCCCGGCAGGCGCGCGTGCAGGATCTTCGGGTCCAGGTGATCCAGGTGCAGGAAGATGTGGTCCTTGTTCGGACCCACGCCGCGGCCCTCGCGGATCTCCATCGTCATGGCCCGGCTGACCATGTCGCGGGGCGCCAGGTCCTTAACCGACGGCGCGTAGCGCTCCATGAAGCGCTCGCCTTCCGAGTTGGTCAGGTAGCCGCCTTCGCCGCGCGCGCCCTCGGTGATCAGGCAGCCCGCGCCGTAGATGCCGGTCGGGTGGAACTGCACGAACTCCATGTCCTGCAGCGGCAGGCCGGCGCGCAGCACCATGGCGTTGCCGTCGCCGGTGCAGGTGTGGGCCGAGGTGGCCGAGAAGTAGGCCCGGCCGTAGCCGCCGGTGGCCAGGATGACGAGCTGGGCCTGGAAGCGGTGCAGGGTGCCGTCGTCCAGCTTCCACGCGGTCACGCCGCGGCAGACGCCCTCGTCCATGATCAGGTCGAG
>ENA-UOYA01003914-UOYA01003914.1-activated-sludge-metagenome-genome-assembly--contig:-NODE-3914-length-12917-cov-9.086612_pt1 | contig 12917 bp, 10 predicted proteins | sample MGYA00238163_ERZ764804 | MGnify/ENA primary metagenome ERZ764804 (study PRJEB28919, sample SAMN05720223) | activated sludge metagenome | isolation source: Anaerobic digester | place: Hong Kong...
CAGGTAGTGCACCATGGCCGGCACCAGAGTGCGCGAAAGCACGTAGGACGCAAGCATGGCAAATACTACCGCCATGGCCAACGCCGTGAACAGATAGCGCGCCGGACCGGTGAGCAGCAGCACCGGCACGAACACGATGCAGATCGAAAGCGTGGAAACCAGGGCCGGCACCGCAATCTGCTGTGCGCCGTCCAGGATGGCGCGCGTGAGCGGCTTCTTCTGCTGCATGTTGCGGTGTATGTTCTCAATGGTCACCGTGGCGTCGTCCACCAGGATGCCAACTGCCAGCCCCAGCCCCCCGAGCGTCATGGCATTGATGGTCTGCTTGCAAAAGTACAGTACGGCCAGCGACGTGAGAATCGACAATGGAATAGAGATGCAGACCGTCAGGGTACTGCGCCAGCTCCCCAGAAACAGCAGAATCATCAGGCCGGTGAGCACAGCGGCGATTACCGATTCCCGCACCAGGCCGTTGATGGCCGCGCGCACAAACAGAGACTGGTCCAGCAGGTATTGCACGTTCAGTTCCGACGGCAGGCCCGACATGATGCGCGGTAGCGTGCGTTTGATGCCGTTGACGATATCGAGTGTCGATGCCCCGCCGTTCTTCAACACGGTGAGCAGCGCCGCGCGCTTTCCGTTGTGCCGGACGATGTTGGTCTGCACGGAGTTCCCGTCGCGCACCTGGGCCACGTCCTTGATGAACACCGTGGCGCCGTCGACGGTCTTGATGGGCAGGTCGTTCAGGGCGGCCACAATCGTGGGGCTGCTGTTGAGCTTTACGAAGTACTCACGGTCACCTACCTTCACGTTTCCGGCCGGCAGGATCAGGTTCTGCAGGTTGATGGCCTGGCTGACATCGGTGGCCGAAAGCCGTTTGGCGAACAGCGCTTGCGGATCGAGATCCACCATGATGTTGCGGAACTTGCCGCCATAAGGCAGCGGGATGGCGGCGCCCTGCACCGTGATGAGCTGCGTCCGGATGAAGTTCTGTCCGTAATCGAACAGCACCTGTTCGGGCATAGTACGGCTATTGACGCTGAGTTGCAGAATGGGAACGCTCGAAGCGTTGTACCGGATGATGTTGGGCGGGAAGATGCCCGGCGGAAGGGCCCGCAGGATGGGTTGTACCCCCGCGGTGACCTGTGCCACGGCCATCTCAACCTTGGCGGAAGGATGTAGGTAGACGCGGATAACCGTCACGCCCGGGTAGGACTGCGATTCGATGTGCTCGATGTCGTCCACCGTGGTGGTGAGGGCGCGTTCGCATATGGTGGCGATGCGACCGCTCATCTCCTCCGGCGGTATCCCGGAATAAGACCAGATGGCGCTGACGACGGGGATGTCGATATTAGGGAAGATGTCGGTGGGCATCGACACGATGGCGTAGACGCCCAAAATCGCGATCAAAACGGCGACGACAGCAAAGGTATACGGACGCCGGAGAGCAAGCCGAACCAGCCACATGAATGTCTAGAACCCTATCCTCATCATGTCGTTTAGACTTTCGTGCACCCAGAAAGCACACTTCCCCTCCCCCCTCTCTTATTGAGTAGGCGTACAAACTTCCGCAAAGGTTATCCGCTGTGAGAGCCGCTCGAAGAGGGTGGGCGCGATAGAATTGAGGATATGTCCCGCCTTTTGCTGTTGTCTTTGGCTGCCGCGTTCACCCTGGGGGCGCAGAAACTGCCGTTCGACGCGCAGGCTCTGTTGAGCCTGGCACGCATCGGCGATCCTCAGGTTTCTCCTGATGGGAAGACGGTGGCCTTCACGGTTCAAACGATCGACGTACCCGCGAACACCAAACCGGTGCAAATCTATGTAGTGCCGCTCAGCGGCGGCGCACCCAGGCAGATCACGCACGAAGGGTCCTCCAATACCAACCCGCGCTGGTCGCCGGATTCCAAGATGATCTACTTCGTCTCCAACCGGAGCGGTAGTTCGCAGATCTGGTCGATGGATGCCAGCGGCGGGAGCGCCCGGCAGCTCACCAGCCTTTCGACCGAAGCCGATGGCGTGCTGGTTTCCCCCGACGGAAAGAACCTTGTTTTCACCAGCGAGGTCTACCCCGAGTGCACCGACGACGCCTGCAACAAAAGGAAGATTGAAGACGAGCGCGCTTCGAAAGTGAAGGCGCGCACGTACACTTCCCTGCTCTACCGGCATTGGACGCAATGGCAGGGCGCGCGCCGCAAGCATCTCATGTCGATGCCCGCCACAGGTGGCGCGGTGAAGGACTTGACGCCCGGCTCCCGCGATGTACCGCCTTTCTCGTTAGACGGCGGCAGGGATTACGCTATCTCGCCGGACGGTGCCGAGGTCTGCTTCGTGATGAATACCGACGAAGATCTCGCCACCAGCACGAATTCCGATCTGTATGTGGTTCCGATCGGTGGAGGCGAGACGCGTAAGATCACGAGCAACCCCGCGGCTGACAACGGCCCGGTCTATTCGCCCGACGGCAAGTACTTGGCCTGGCGCGCGCAGTCCAGGGCGGGCTATGAGAGCGACCGTTGGCGACTGATCGTAATGGAGCGCGCCACAGGGAAGGTCAACAACCCGACGGAGACTTTGGACCGGTCTGTCGGCTCGATCGCCTGGACGCCGGATTCGACGCGCCTGGTCTTCGCCATGGAGGACCGCGGGCGCAGCGTGTTTCAGATGATTCCCGCCACCGGCGGTGGTGCCCGCACCATCGTGAGCGGCGCAAGCCAATTGGACGACCCGCAGTTCACACCCGACGGCAAGACGCTGGTCTATACCGCGCATAGCGGTTCTCACCCGGCCGAGATTTACAGCGCCGCCTCCGCCGGCGGGGCGCCCACCGAGATGACGCATCTGAATGACGCCGTGTTCGAAAAGTATCATCTCGGCGCGCTCGAGGAATTCGAAGTGGAGGGCGCCGAAAAAGCGCGCGTAAGCACTTTCCTGCTGAAGCCTTACGGCTTCCAGGCGAATAAGAAATACCCGGTCCTGTTTTTGATCCACGGAGGGCCGCAAGGCGCCTGGGGTGAAAGCTGGACCTACCGCTGGAACGCGCAGGTTTTCGCCGCCGCCGGTTATGTCGTGGTGATGCCGAATCCGCGCGGCTCCACCGGTTACGGGCAGCGTTTCACCGACGAGATCAACGGCGATTGGGGCGGCAAGGCGGCGGACGACATCATGGCCGTGGCCGACTACGTGGCGAAGCAGCCTTACGCCGACGCAAACCGTATGGCCGCGGCCGGCGGCTCCTACGGCGGTTACATGGTGAACTGGTTGCTGGGCCACACGGTCCGCTTCAAGGCTTTTGTTTCACACGCGGGAGTCTATGATCTGCGGAGCATGTTCGGCGAAACCGAGGAGTTGTGGTTCCCCCTGTGGGAATTCCGCAACACACCGTGGGGAGACCCGGAGATGTACGCCAAGTGGTCGCCCAGTTTCTATGCCAAGGAATTCAGAACGCCCACGCTGGTCATCCACGGCGAACTGGACTTCCGCGTCCCGTTCGGGCAGGGGCTGCAACTGTTTACCGCACTGAAAATGAACAAGGTTCCGGCGAAGTTGTTGGTATTTCCGGACGAGGGGCACTGGATTCAGAAACCGCAGAACAGCCTCCTGTGGTATCGGACATTCCTGGATTGGATCGGGGAGTGGACCAAGCCCCCGGCTAAGTAAGAAAGATGGTTCTCATGAGACGCATCCTGTTGTTGCCCGCCGTATCGCTCGGCCTTCTGGCGCAAGCGCCGGAAGCGAAGCCCGTCGCGCCCGCCGCAGCCGCGGCCGAGGAAAAACCGGTCGTGACAAAACACCAGATCACAGCCGGGAATCGCACTCTGGCTTACACGGTAACGGCCGGAATGATGCCCATCATGAATCCGGCCGGCGAGACTGAAGCCGACGTTTTCTTCATCGCCTATACGCTGGACAACGCGGGCCCCGCCGCGAAGCGCCCGCTGATGTTTTCGTTCAACGGAGGGCCGGGGTCCTCGTCGGTGTGGCTTCATCTGGGGGCACTGGGACCAAAACGCGTCAAGATGCGCGAAGACGGCTCCATGCCCGCCCCGCCTTTTGAGCTGGTCGACAACGAATACACCTGGCTGGGGGAAACGGATCTGGTGTTTATCGACCCGGTGGGGACCGGCTACAGCCGCCCGCGCAAGGCTGACCTCGGCAAGAAGTTCTGGAGTGTTCAGGGCGACATCCAGAGCGTGGGCGAGTTTATCCGTATGTACCTCACGCGCTACGAGCGCTGGACCTCGCCGCTGTTCCTGGTGGGGGAGAGTTACGGCACGACGCGCGCCGCGGGCTTGGCCGGGCATCTCATCGACAAGGGCATCGCTTTCAACGGCATCGTGTTGGTCAGTTCAATCCTGAATTTTCAGACCGCGCGCTTTGCCAAGGGGAACGACTTGCCGTACGTCCTGTTCCTGCCGACCTACACCGCCACTGCCTGGTATCACAAGAAACTGCCCGCGGATCTCCAGGCCGACTTTCACAAGGCTTTGAGCGAGGCCGAACAATGGGCGGAAGGACCGTATGCCGAGGCCCTCGCCAGGGGAGACCGGCTCGGGGCAATCCAGCGCCAGGGCGTAATCGATAAGCTAAACCGCCTGACCGGACTCAACAAGCGCTATATCGCGCAGTGCAACTTGCGGATCGAGATTGAGCATTTCTGCAAGGAATTGCTACGGGACCGCGGCCGGACAGTCGGCCGCCTTGACAGCCGTTTCCTGGGTTTAGATGGGTCCGGCGTGTCCGAGACACCGGACTTCGACCCGACTATGTCCATCATCTATCCGCCGTATACGACGACCTTCAATCAGTATGTCCGGACGGCACTCGGATACAAGACGGACCGCACATATAACATCCTGGGAGGCGTCGACCGCTGGGAATTCGGCCCTGGCTACGCCGATACCAGCGAAGCGCTGCGCAGCGCCTTTGCGAAGAACCCGTACATGAAGCTATTTGTGGCCTCCGGATATTTTGACTTGGCGACGCCTTACTTCGCCACCCAGTACACCTTGAGCCACATGGGACTCGATGAAAGCTTGCGCGGGAACGTGACGACGGCCAACTACGAGGCCGGACATATGATGTACCTCCATGCGAAGTCGCTCGAGAAGCTGAAATCGGAGGTTGCCGGCTTTGTGGAGGGAGCTCTGGGAAAGAATCTCTGAGGGGCGTGCGCCAGGCACCGCCCCCCGGTTGCGAATGTTAGGCCAACTCGACTTGGTCGGCTTGCAGGCCCTTCGGGCCCCGCTTGACGACAAAACTCACTCTGGCGCCTTCTTCCAGGGAGCGATAGCCGCTGGCCTGGATGGCGCTGAAGTGGACGAAAACGTCTTCGCCGTTGTCGCGTTGGATGAACCCAAATCCTTTGGCGGCGTTGAACCACTTCACCGTGCCGGTTTCTTTCATGTACTATTTTCTCCTAGTGTTACTGCAATTCGAGCCCTGTGCTGGCCTGAAGACACTGCGACCCGCTCTTGGATGTGATTCGGAGATGCAGTCGCGGATGGGTCAAACGTTTGGCAGGATTCTCAAATGCTACTTTAGGCTAGCATGTCCAGCTGAAGAATGCAAATCGGGCATAGAACTGATGTGCTACAATTTTCCATAGAGGAACGGCGGAGTTGTGTGCAACCACCGCGGCTCCGATCTCGTCATATCAGGTAGAGAACCACGCACAATCATGGCTGAGCAAGAGCAGATAAGGGCCAACGCGGCGGTTGATGCCCAAACGGGGCTGCCAGATGCGCGAGATCCAGACATCCACTTGCAGCATCTGCTGTCAATAGAAGTCGAGAAGCCGTGGTTAGCGTCGTTTCTGCAAAACCTCAAAGACACTATCAGCCCTCCCAAGCTGCCTCCTCTGGTGGTAACCTCCAAACCCGTCGCTGTAAAAGATGTTTGGGGTGTTTTCGGGGACCATCGCAAGAGCGCGGGCCTTTCCAGTGTGCTGCTGCACGCCGGAGTCGTGGTGCTGCTGTTCACGGTCGCCAGCCACCCCACTGTGAATAAGAAGCTGGGCGAGGCGGTGAGCTTGATCGCCCCTGTCGATCTGGCGCCTTACCTTCCGCAGCAGCCCAAGCCGAACCCGATGGGCGGCGGCGGCGGTGGAGGGGATCGCTCTCCGTTGCCCGCAAGCAAGGGCCGGCTTCCGAAGGTTGCACCCAGGCAGTTCACGCCCCCCACCGCGGTTTACAACAACTTGAATCCGAAGCTGACGATGGATCCCACCATCATCGCTCCCCCGGATGTAAACCTCCCGAACGTGAATATGGCGCAGTACGGTGATCCTCTCGGCAAGTACGGACCTCCTTCGAACGGTCCCGGTTCGGGCGGTGGAATTGGATCCGGTTCGGGCGGGGGCGTAGGCTCCGGCCGCGGTCCCGGCTTTGGCCCCGGCGAAGGCGGGGGCTATGGTGGCGGCGCTTACCGCATCGGCGGTGGTGTTTCCGCGCCCTCGGTCGTTTTCAAGGTCGAACCGGAGTACTCCGAGGAGGCCCGCAAAGCGAAGTTTCAGGGATCGGTGTTGCTGTCCATCATCGTGGATCCGTCTGGAAAACCCCGCGATGTCCGGGTGATTCGCACCTGCGGCCTGGGCTTGGACGAGAAGGCGGTTGAAGCCGTCATGAAGTGGCGTTTCCGTCCCGGCCTGAAGGATGGCAAGCCGGTGCCTGTGGCTGCCACGGTGGAAGTGAATTTCCGTCTGTTGTAAGCCGGACCGAATTCCTCGAAGGGTCGCCTCAGGCTTGAGGTGGCTTACACTCTTTACAGGGACAGATTTCCCGGAAGTAGTCGTAAGAGTAGATCCCCGCGTTGTGGCCGTCGTTCCAGTGAATCCGGATCGCGTACTGGCCGATGGGCTCGACTTTTTCCATCCTTAGTCTCGGCTTGTAGAGCTGCAACGGATTCGGAGGCGTCGAGGCATCGGCGTGCGCTTCCGCACAAGTGGCGCAGGGGCAATGGTCTCTTAGGTACTGCAACGAGTATTCGCTGTGATGGCCGTCCTTCCAGTCGATCTTGATTCCGCTGGATTTGGCGATGGCAATGTGTTCGGGATCGGTTTGACGCATGGTCCAGGATATTATTGAATGCGTTCGATGTCGCGCACACCAGAAACGCGGCGCATGGCGGAGGAAATCCGTTCAAGCTGCTTCTTGTCGCGGATCTCGACCGTCATTTCAACCACCGCGCCTTCGGCCCCCTTCCCGTCGTCGGGACGGGCCTCCAACGTTCGGATGTTGCAGTCCTCGCTGAACAGAATGGAAGTGATCTGGTTGAGCATACCGGGGCGGTCGTCCGTGTAGACGATGATCCGCACGTCGAACGCTTCGTGCACGGCGCGCCCCCATTCGACGTCGATCTTGCGCTCAGCCTCATAGAAGAGGTTCTGCACGTTGGGGCAGGCGGCAGAATGCACAGCCACGCCCTTGCCCCGCGTGATGTAGCCGACGATCTTTTCACCGCGGATAGGATTGCAGCACTTGGCGCGGTATACTAGCAGGTCATCGGCTCCCTTCACCCTGATGACCAAGTCTGACGTGCCGGCACCCGCCGGCACGCCGGCCGGAGGAGCCGCCACCTTGACCGGCTCGGACTGGGGCTCCATCTGCACCTGGCCGGGGGCCGCCTTCTGCAGCACCTGCCGTGGCGAATACTTGCCGTAGCCCAGAGCGGCGTACAACTCATCGGTCTTGCTGTAGCCGTATTCACCCGCAACGCTCTCCAGATCGCCCTTGGTGATCTTGCTGAGCTGCACGCCCAGGCGGCGCGCCTCCTTCTCGAGCAGTTTCTGGCCGATGTCGATAGCCTTGGCGCGCTCGGTGGTGCTTATAACGTGCTTGATCTTATTGCGCGCGCGCGACGTCTTCACCAGCGCCAGCCAGTCGCGGCTGGGCAAATGGCCGGGCTGGGTCAGGATCTCGACGATGTCGCCGTTGTGCAGCGTGTAACGTAACGGAACGATGCGCCCGTTCACCTTGGCGCCGATGCAAGTGTGCCCGACGTCGCTGTGGATCGCGTAAGCGAAGTCCAGCGGCGTCGCATCGCGCGGCAGGACAATGACCTTACCTCGGGGGGTGAAAGCGTAGACCTCCTCGGGATAGAGGTCCACTTTCAGCGTCGCCAGGAAGTCTCCCGGGTCGCGCATCTCGCGCTGCCATTCGACCAGCTGCCGAAGCCAGGCAATCCGCTGGTCGTCTACCGCGGGCCCGCGCTTGCCCTCCTTGTACTTCCAATGCGCCGCGATGCCCTCTTCCGCCATGCGGTGCATCTCTTCCGTGCGGATCTGGACCTCGAACGACACGCCGTTCGGCCCCATCACCGACGTGTGCAACGACTGGTACAGGTTCGGCCTCGGGATGGCGATGAAATCCTTGATCCGCCCGGGAATCGGGTGCCACTCGTTGTGAATCACACCCAACGCGGCATAGCAGTTCTTCACCGAATCGGTCACGATGCGCATGGCCAACAGGTCGTAAACCTGATCCACGGTGATCTTCTGCTTCTTAAGCTTCTGATACACCGAGTAGGCTCGTTTCACGCGCCCCTCCACGCGCGCGGGAATCCCTTCGGCTCGGAGCTTCTCCTCCACGGCGTGCTGAACCTCTGCGAGGAACGCCTCGTTCGCCACCCGCTTCGATTCGAGTTGCGCCGCCAGCTCTTTATACTCCTCCGGGTGGAGGTAACAAAAGGCCAGGTCTTCAAGCTCCCCACGGACCTTGCCCATTCCCAGCCGGTGGGCGATAGGCGCATAAATGTCGATGGTTTCCTGCGCGATGCGTTCCTGTTTCTCACGCGGCAGGTATCCCAGCGTCCGCACGTTGTGCAGGCGGTCGGCCAGCTTCACCAGGATGACGCGGATGTCGTCCACCATGGCCAGCAGCATTTTGCGGACACTCTCCGCTTGCCGCTGCTCACTGGAGTAGAAGTTCAGCTTGCCCAGCTTCGTGACCCCATCCACGCATCGCGCCACGTCCGGACCGAAGTTCTTCCGAAGATCCTCTACCGTGACGCCGCAGTCCTCCACCACGTCGTGCAACAGGGCCGATTCCAGGCACACCTGATCCATTTGCATATCGGCCAACACCTGGGCCACGTGCAAAGGATGAACGATGTAGGGCTCGCCGGATTCCCGTCTCTGCCCCGTGTGGCTACGCACAGCGAAGGCAAAAACTTTGTCGAGACGGTTGAGGTCGTCCTGGGGGCGAAGCGTGCGGACTGTATCCCTCAAAGCGCGATACAGTTTCTCCACGGCGGGGTCCGTGGAGACGCCGGCTTCCGACGCTGCTACCGCCTCAGGAGAGTCCGATGACATGAAGACACGATGGGCGGCATAGCCGCCGCCCATCTCCATTATAGCGGAAGGACGGTAAATCTACTGTTGCGCAGGCTCGCTCGTAATGCCACCAGCGCCTGCCGGCATCCTGGCTGCCTTAACCTTCTTGGTCTCCAGGGCCTTCTGAACCCAGTTGTCCGCCACTTCGATTTCCTTCTTGTATGTCTCGGCGTCCGGAGCAAGGTCGGCCCGCTCACGAATCAGAAGATTCATGTACGCCATTGCATCGTCGTATTCTTTGTCGATCTCAAGCGCCTTCTCAAGGCCCTTGATACCCTCTTCGATGACCTGGCTGTACTCTTCTTGCAGCTTGGCAACCACCTTCTTATCCTTGATCGGACCTGGGTCTTCCTGCTTCATACCCAGCTTGGCGCGTGCCGTCATCAGCGCGGGATACCACTTCGACCACGCGATGAAGCCCAGGCTGTAATATGCCTCTTTGTTCTTCGGATCGACCGCGATCTGCTTCTTGTACCAGTCGGCAGCTTCGTTGAACTGCTTCTGGTTCAATTTCAGCGAGGCGATGGAGGCAATCGCGACGGAGTTCGACGGGTCCTGCCTCAGCACTTCCAGGAACTGGTCTTCGGCGGCCTTCGCCATGCGGTTGTTCTCGGGAGAATCGGCTCCCGGGATATACTGCATCATGTAAGCCGTCGCCAGATACAATCTCGCTGTCGTGAAGGTGGGGTCGAGGTCGACCGAGATCTTGAAATGCTCAACGGCCTCGGGATACTGGGCGTTTTTGAACGCCTGCACACCCTTGTTCAAATGGTCCCTCGCCTTAAGCCTTTCGCAGCCCGCCGAGAACATCACGAGCAGGCAGAGGCCAAAGCAGGCCGCAAGGAACAAAACTTTGCGCTTCATATAAGCTCCTGATTAGAACAGATTACCGTTGCAAGACGCAAGGCGGTCCCTACTGCCCGGCCTCGATCTTGGCGGTCATCAATCCTACTTTGTCGATGCCGGCTCCTTTGGCGATGTCGATCGCCCTAGCCACATACTGGAAGTCCAGATCCGGGTCGCCCTTCACAAAGACCACCCGCTCCGCGCGCGTCTTGAAGATCTGTTCCAAACGCGCCCCGAGGCGTGACTCATCGGTCGGCTCCGTATTGATCAACATCGACTTGTCTCTGTTGATCACGATAACCACGGTGCGCGTGTCCTGAACGTTTGCTTGCGCACCCGGCGGAGGAGGTTGCGGCACCAGAGTCTCCAGACCCTTCGGGGTGAGGGGCGTGATGACCATAAAGATGATGATCAGCACCAGCAGGACGTCGATCATCGGCGTCATGTTGATGTCGGCTTTTGGGCCGGCACCGGAACCACCCACTGCCATTCCCATAATGTTGCTCCTTAATTCTTCTTCTCGTCCGCTGCACGGACGGCTTTCCCGGCAGTTCGCGCAGCCGCCTACTGGGCGGGCGTCGCCGTTCCACCGGCAACGGGAGCCGAACTGCTCTCCGTCTTCTTCTTAAGCTCCTCGGTCAGCAGGCCAAGCTGGTCCACACCCGCCGAACGCAAGTTATCGACTACCTCGACCACCTTTTCATAGCGCGCCCGGGAGTCCGCCCGCAGGTAGACAGTCTTGTCCAACTTGTTGGTCAACATGTCCTTTACCTTTGGCGGGAGCGTATCTGCAGTCATCTGCGTGGTCTTCAGGTACACCTTTCCGTCTCGCGTCACAGCCACCAGGACGGCGTCGTCCTTGTCGGCGGCCTGCATCGCCACCGGGTTGTTCGTCCGCACCATGTCCACGCTGATGCCCTTTGAGAGCATAGGCGTGATGACCATGAAGATGATGAGCATCACCAGCATGACGTCCACCATCGGCGTGACATTGATGTCCGCCATCGGCCCGGGAAGTTTCTGTCTCGCCATATTTGCCTCCTTCTTGAGCTTCGCTGGTTCACAAGCCGCGCCGCGAGGGACTCTCCGCCCCCCGCAGCGCGCACTCGTTTCAACTCGCTGAGCTCAATACGTATCGTCCCGTTGCCGGGGGCGTTACTTCCCGGCGCCGGAGCGCTGGGACCGCTTCAGGAAATAGTCGATCAGCTCCGAGCTGGAGTTGCCCATCTCGACGTCGAACGATTCCGTCTTGTTGGTAGCGGCATTGAACGCCCAGACAGCCGGGATAGCCACGAACAGACCGATAGCGGTGGTCACCAGGGCTTCGGAAATACCGCCGGCCACTGCACCCAGGCCGGTGGACTTCTCGGTCGAAATGCCCTTGAACGCATTGATGATGCCGACTACCGTTCCGAACAGTCCCACGAACGGAGCCGTGGAACCGACTGTCGCCAGGGTGCTGACGCCGCGCTTCAGTTCGGCGTGAACGATCGCTTCCGCGCGTTCCAGGGCGCGCTTGGAGGCCTCAATGGACTCACCCGAAATCTCGTTGCTCATCTGGTGGGCGCGGAACTCCTGCAAGCCGGCCACGACTACCTTGGCCAAGTGGCTCTTCTTGTAACGATCCGCGATCTTGATGGCCTCATCCAGCTTTCCCTCGCGCAGCGCGCCCGCCACGGCCGGCGCAAACGCACGCGACTGTTTCCGGGCGCCGCTGTATGCCAGCCACCGGTCAATCATGATACCAATGGACCAGGCCGACATGACGAACAACAGAACGACCACCAGCTTCGCCATCATACCCATCTGGGCCCAGAGGGACCTGGGATCCCATCCTACCGTGGCGCCTTCCTGTAACAGAAAGAGCGACCATACTTGCATCTGCAAAAGCATATTCATTCTCCTGCGAGTTGAAATTGTGTCTTACGACATTCAAACGACTACTGGCTCAACGTGAAGTTCACGTCGATAACCGTTACTACTTCCACCGGTTCCCCGTTGAGCAGGGTCGGCTTGTAAACCCACTGTTTCACGGCTTCCAGCGCGCTGGGGACAAGCAAAGGATGCCCGCTCATCACCTGCAACTGCTGGATCGTGCCGTCGCGCGAAATAATCGCCTGCAGCTTCACAGTGCCCTGAATGCGAGCTTGGCGCGCCAGCGGAGGGTAGACGGGCCTGGTCTGCCGCATCAACATGGCCGCCTGCACATTCCCGCCAACGCGGATGCGCTGCGTCTGCCGCACTTCTTCCTTCTTCTTCTCCACCGGAGGCGGAGGCGGAGGCGCCACGGAGGGAACGCCACCGAGGATGCTGCCGATCACGCCGCCGGGAGTTCCGCCCGGCACGCCGCCCGGCACACCGCCGACCACGCCGACGCCGCCACCCATCGAGGGAGGAAGTTCTTCTTCCTTAATGATGGCGATTTCTTTCGGGATCGACTTCGGAGCCATCAGCCGACCAGCGTCGAACTGCCGCGGGATTACCTTTACTACTTTCACGGGAGCGGCGGCAGGAGGCGGAGGAGGCGGAGGCGGAGGGGGAGGAGCCACCAGGAAGCTGGTCAGCGTCGTCCTGGGCAACGTGTCAGTGTAGATCAGGGGAATCAGGATTGCGACCAGGATCAGGAGGACCTGGAGGCAAAACGAAACTGCCACCGTCCACGGCCTTCTTGTCTGGCCGGCCCCAACGAAGGTTTGCTCAAACATGATACTTATCCTTTCCGCGTCTTTCCAGCCGAGGCGGC
>ENA-UOYA01003916-UOYA01003916.1-activated-sludge-metagenome-genome-assembly--contig:-NODE-3916-length-12917-cov-5.482818_pt1 | contig 12917 bp, 11 predicted proteins | sample MGYA00238163_ERZ764804 | MGnify/ENA primary metagenome ERZ764804 (study PRJEB28919, sample SAMN05720223) | activated sludge metagenome | isolation source: Anaerobic digester | place: Hong Kong...
GTTACTGGAGACGTCGCATAGTTCGGCCTAGTGCACCACCCTGCTAAGGTGGAGACCCCTCCGGGGGTCCGAGGGTTCAAATCCCTCCGTCTCCGCTCAAAACCCCTGATCACGCTCACTATTCAGTCGGGCGCACTTCCGACGGTTCCGGGTGGGGTTTCCCCGGTTCTGAGTGCTTGTGTACTGGTTGTGTACCGGGATTCTGATCAGTCGCCCGCTGCGAGCCCCAGAAGGTACGCCGGGATGGCGTGAGCTACTGGCCGTTCGCTCAGATCCCAAGCGATAGCGGGGCGGGGCTAGCCGCGTGGACGGTACGCCTCAAGGAGACGGCGGCCGAGTTCGCGGGTGGCGTCCGCGACCTGGCGATCGGTCTCGTTGGGACCGCGGTCCTCGACGGTCAGCCCCACCAGGTTGCTTTCGGGCTGGGCGAGCTCAGTGCGAAGGAACGAGAGCGACCGTTCGATCACGGGTGCAGCCCCCTCGTGGACCGCCAGCTCCGCGAGACGAGCGCCGATCACTTCGGCGTCGCAGTAGCGCAGCAGTCGGAGCAGGTCGCCGGCATCCTTCGAAAGGATGCGATCGCGTCGTGGCCCACCGAGGCGTTCCTCCAGCTTGACCAGCTTCGCGACGGCGAGCGCCGCCGCTCCCGCGACGAGTAGCTCGATTACTCGAGCGTCCGTCTCTTCCAGTGCTGCGATCCGCATGGTGTCCGCATCGAGCAGTGCGAGTTCCAGGCCCGCCGTGCGACGCGCGGTGAAGCGACTTTGCCCCGGCAGGGCGGCGCTTCGTCGACTGGAGGTGCCGACCGAGCCTTCTGGCACCATCAGGTCGATCTCCACCCCGTTGGGTGCCAGGAACGCTCCGGGATTGCCCAGCCGCTGGTAGCCGGCGTCCACCAGGACTTGCCCGATGTCGGGGTCGTCGGAAAGCAGGTCAGGGTCGATGGCGAGATCACCGTCGGTCGTGTAGGCGGCCCGCTGTGCTCCGTCCGCGGGTGCACGGAGGTAGACCGCCTGGGCGCCGACCAGGATCAGTCCGGCCCTTTGCGGCTCCAGCAGCTCGAGCACATCCAGGAGCGCGCGCCGAGCGGCGACGTATTCCGGGGCGACCTGCTCCGGGCTCATGGCCATCTCCGTATCAGGTCGTCGGCGACTTGCTCGCCGACGGTTGCCTGACGACCGCCGGCGGAGAGCAAGTCGCCGACGATCCGCCATGGGGTGACGTAGGGCAGTCCGTTGGAGACCCTCGGACGTTCGCGATCGAGGAAGTCGCACTCGGCGACGACGATCTGGCCATCGCGAGCATCGACGGCGAGGTCCGCGATGCGTTCCACCTGGGCGCGGTCGGCGACGTACAGCCAGCTGTCGGTCGCTGGCAGGCCCGCGGACTGCGGCGTGTCTTCGAGCCAGTTCTGGGCTGCGCGGACACCGGTGATGGCGCACGGGATGCCGGAGTTGACGATCTTCGACAGCGCGAGGTCGGGTCCGTTAAGGGAGTAGTAGCGGCGGGCCCGGAAGGACTTGATGAAGCTGTAGTCATCCGCCCAGCGCCGTGCGACGTCGAGCCGGTCGGTCACGACGATGGGTCCACCGCCGGTGGGTTCGAGCAGGTTCTCCTCCCGAAGCAGTGACACGACGCGGCTGACCGTGCCCAGCGGGAGTCGGTGCTCGCGTGCGAAGTCGCGGATTGTGCTTGCTCGTCCGCCGTTCTGCAGCAGAGCCACTATGACTTCGGAGGCCGCGCGGCCTTTCAGGGATCGGAGTTTGGTCGGCGGCCGGGGTTCGGGGTCGGGGTCTTTGTCGGCGCCGTCGAGCCGGATCGCGACAAACGGCGTCTCGGACTGGATCAGGGTATTGCCGGTGGCGTCCCAATACGACCAGCCCTGGTTTTCCAGCTCGCGTCTGACGGCGCGGGGGAGGAATGCGGCGACGAGGACCGGCGTCAGCGCAGATCCTGCCGCAGGACGTTGCGGCGCGACCTTCACGGAGCTGATCTTCACCTCGACCCCCAGCCGGAGCGACGCGCTGCCCACGTCCCAGGCGAGCACCGCGTCCCACCGTGAGTCCGCTGCTTGTTCGTACTGGATGCGGTTCAGCGTCCCGATCGGCACCATGGTGCGGAGCGCGCTCATAAACCGCTCGACCAGATCGAGCGTTCCATTTTCACTGCCGTTCCGCACAACATGGAACATAGCACGTTACGGAACAGCCTTCGCGATGCCTGAACCAGGTTCAGAGCGAGAGACCCGAACTGTCCCCCGGGCCGATGACGGGGTCCCAGTTCGCGGCATGTCCGGGCGATGCTTGCTGCTCCGTGCTGTTCAGACGGGCGATAGCGGCCAGGTCTTGGGACTCGCCCAGCACGTGGGCGTAGACCCGCAGCGTCGTGTTCGGGTTGGAGTGCCCGAGCCACTGTGAGACCTGGTGCACCGGGATGCCGGCGCGCAGCCAGCTTGAGGCGGCGTAGTGGCGCAGGTCGTGGATCGTGCGGCCGGGCGGGACGGTCTCGGACCAGTGCACGAACTTCCGGAAGGGTCCGCCGGAGAGTTGGAGCCCGGTCTCGCTGGTGAACAGGTAGTCGGTGCGTCGGCGACCGTCGATGCGTTCTTCGGCTATCTGCCACGCGCGCTGCGTAAGGGGGACGATTCGTGCCTTCCCGGTCTTGGTGCTCTTTTCCGCGTATCCGTCGGAGTGCGCGCGGGAGATCCGTACCGCATGGAACGGAACTTCGTGCACATCACCGATGCGCAGTGCGCGAAGCTCCGACCAACGCAGCCCGGTGAGGCTGAGGAACTCTGTGACGTCCGCGAGCCGCGGCTTGATGGCTCGCTGCTGCTCGAGCGTGCCGGCGAGCTCCGCGGCGGTGAAGGTCTGGATGCCTTGTGAGGTGGGGCTGTTGCCGGGCGGCATCCGCAGGTCCCGCATCGGGCTGCGATTGATAAGTCGTTCCCGGACCGCGTAGGCGAACACGGTGCCGAGGGTGGTCTTGGCGCGTTGCACCGTGGACCGTGCGCGGGTGCTGAGTTGCTCGGTGAGTAGCTTCAGCACGTCAGACTCGCCGATCGACGAGATCGGGCGCGCGGCGAACCATGCCGGGATGCTCTTGAGGTGGTCCCGGTCAGTGCGCCAGGAGTGGGCGCCCACCTGCCCGCGTCGGGCTTCCAGGAAGTCCTCGGCGACTTGCGAGAAGGGCCGGCTGCTGTGGCTGGGTGGGATGAACTCGCCGAACTGCAGCGCCCGGTATTGGTCTCGTTCCCACGACTCCGCGTCGCTCTTGCGCCCGAAGGTGCGGGATGCGACGGTGCGTCCGCCGTTCTTGATGCGGACCGTGTAGCGCGTCGCGCCGGACTTGTTCCGGCGTGCCTCGATGCTCATGGTTCCAGTCCGGCGAGGCGATGGATGTCGGCGCGGCGGTAGATCCGCCGATGCGCGGTGATCGCGATCGGTTCGACTGGCGCCCGGCCCGCTAGCGCGAGTGCCCGCAGGGTGGTGCGATGCACGCCGAGCCTGGCGGCAGCCTCGGGTTCGGAGTAGAACAGGCTGCCGTTGCTTCCCTCGACGGGAGGGCGAGCAGTGGGGTTAGTTGCTTCGGCGGGGTCCATCCGGCTGGCGACCGACGGCGTACGTGATTCCATCGAGCAGCCCGGCGGCGCGTGCCTTGGTGATCCAATGTGTGGCGGTGCGCTCGGGGATCCCGAGTTCCGACGCGACCGCGCGCATCGGGGGAAGCGCGGCCAACGCCGCGATCCCATAGACCAGCTGCACCAGCTCGAGAGTCTCGGCGGTGGGGCCCGACTTCGCGGCGGCTTCGGCCATCCAGGTAGGCAGAATGCGGTCGTTCTTTCCGAGCAAGTCGTGCACGGTTGCCTGCTTGTTCTCGAACTCCACAGCGACGCAGTGAGGAACAGCGGCAGACAGGAGCTCACCGAGCCGCACCTGCCGCAGCACGGTCGGGGTGATCTCGGCCGCATCGTTGGTGGGACGGTGGCGGGTGGCGGCGATTCGGTATCGGCCGGCGTCTGCTGAGTAGACGGCCTCGATGGTGGATTCCACCTGGATGTCGTCAGCGGTGGCGGTGGCGGTGAACGCCGGGGCGATCCGCAACGCGGACCCGAGCGGCAGCGTGGCGTGTTTCCACGTCATGCGCTGGCCGTCGGGGGTACGCACGTCGATCTTCACCTCCCTAGTTTGCCCTTCCGCGTCACGGATTCGCCATTGCGATTACTTGACACGGTTCTACACGTCTGCCTATCGTGTGTCAATCCGTGACACGAACTAACAAAGACGGGCGGCATGAACAAGGCAGAACGGGAACGGAGGCAGCGCCTCGAGCGTGGCCGGCGCTACCGCACGAAGCATGCCGAGGAGCGGGCCGCCTACACGAAGAAGTATCGGGAGGAGCACGCCGAGGAGATCGCCGCCTACCGGAAGCGGTGGCGCGAAGCCAACCTGGATCACGCTCGGGAGTCGAATCGGGAGTACATGCGGCGGCGTGCTGCCGAGGAGCGCAAGACGGAGGAGCGTCGGCAGCGGAAGGCCGACTACTCGCGTGCCCGCTACCACGCCGATGTCGAGGCGAGCCGGGCGAAGGTCCGCGAGTACCTCGCCGGACGGCGGGCCGCGGACCCCGACGGCTTCCGGGAGGGGAAGAAGCGCCGCAACGATGCCTGGCGGGCGCGGAATCGCGAAGAGGTCAACCGGCGGCAGCGGGAGAAGAAGCGACTCGACCCGAGCACCAATGCGCGGCGCGCGCAGGCGTACTACGCCGAGCACGCCGAGGAGCGCCGGGAGTACAGCCGCCGGTACCGCGCGGAGCATCGTGAGCAGGACCGGGAACGATCGCGGCAATGGCGCGCCCGCGAGCGCCGCCGCAAAGAAGCTGGCCTGCCGGTGCGGCGCCTGCACCGGATCGGTGCCGAGGAGCGTGCCGCGAACGCGGCCGCAGCTCGCGACTTCTTCGCCCGCGCGGTGACGCCGGAGTACCGGCAGCGGGTCGAGGCGGAGTTGCGCACCCCGCCCGAGCTGATCGCCGCGTGGGAGCGGGACTGCGAGCGGTTCCGTGCGGCGCAGTACGCGCTGAAGCATCCCGAGACAAGTTCTGCCGTCGTCAACCGTCGAACCGCTGAGGAGGAGCGCATGGACGCCATCGCCCGCGTCATCAACGACCGGCTACGGATGACGCCGCGGCGCCCGGAGCCGTGCCCGCAGCCCGACCCCTACGAGCCGGTCGGGCCGTCGGCTTCGAGCGGAGGGATCGGACTATGAGCGCCGTTCCGAGCCGGAAGCACCCGCCGCGTGGCCGGGCCGCCGCGACCCATCCCGCCGCTCGGCCGTCGTTCAGCCGCCGCCGTCCACTCGCCGCGGCGGCCCACATTGCCAACCGCCCACCGCAACCACCCAGAGAAGGGGAGCATCCCATGCTTGACCGGTCGCAGGTCGACGCCGCCGTGTACCGGGTCGCCGTCGCCGCCTTCACCTACTATCCGGACCGGCCCGAGGTCGAACCCGGCTACACAATCGACGAGGATCTCGACTGGTGCCTCCGCCCACTCCAGCGACTGCCGCACGAGGAGCTCGAGGCACTCCGCGAGCGGATCCGCGCGCTCATCACCGACCCCGGCGCGGACCGCCAGGGCTTCATCCATCACCTGAAGTCCCTCGCCGACTCCCGGTAATCCTTGACACGGATTATCAAGGGTGGTTCCATATTGCCAATACATGACGCGAATATACAAAGGAGGGTGTGATGAGTGAGTCCAGGCAGCCGCGGCCGCCGGGAGTGCGGGCGCTGGCACCGGCATCGGCTCGGTGGCGACCGTCGACGCCGCTGTATCAGCGGATGGCGCGGAAGGAGGCGCGGGTGCGGGAGGACCAGTACGTCGCCCTGTCTCGGCTGGTGCAGGTGCTCGGGCGGCGTCGCACCGTGCGCAGCGGGCCGCGGTTGACCGAGAACACGCTGATCCGGGTAGGGATCGATCTGCTGCTGGAGCGGGCGGACCGGCTGGTCGGCAACAGCGAGGCCGAGTTGCGCGCTTCCGTCCTCGACGACCCGCCGCCCATGCCGCAGGGGCCGGCCCTGTTCGAACTCGGGGATGGGCAGAGAACCGACACCGCACCGCGGAGGTAGCCGCATGGTGCGGCGCCGGACGGAGCCCTCGCCGACGCAACTCGCCTTCGACCTGTGGGGCGAGGAGGAACCGGACCAGGGGAAGGAGCAGACCGATGAGCCGGGTGACGCCGATGTGGCTGACCGTGCTGGCGGGGACGATGGCGATGCTGCTGAGGATCGGGGAGAGTGGGCGGATGAACCAGTACGGGCGGCAGGCGATGGAGCACTGGCGCCTGCACCGGCCGACCGCGTACCGGGAGCTGACCGACCCGGAGGCGTTCTTCACCCGGGCCGGGAAGGAGATGCTGACCCAGGTGGACGCGATGACGGTGGAGCTGGCGGGTCCGGACCTGCCGGGGGAGGACTACCTGGACAAGGTGGCCCGCCTGAACCGGGTGCGAGCACAGGCGGAGGAGATCGCGCGGGCGGAGTCGGGGATGTTCCCCGAGCCGGAGCCGACCTTCGAGGAGTGGCTACAGACCAGTCCGCAGGAGGACGCGCTGATCGACTGGGCGTGGCGGATGCAGGCGCAGCAGGAGGGGCTGGCGGAGACGACGCTGGACTTCGAGCAGGCGGCGACGGAGTGGATGCTGCCGAGGGCGTACCTCGAAGAGATGACGACGGCCTCTTCTCCCTGGCAGTTCTGGAAGAAGCACCCCCAGGCGTGGGAGGCGTCGGTGCAGGCGCGCTGGGAGCGGCACCGGACCACGGAGATGCCCGACCGATAGCAGTCGCGTTCCGGCCCGACCCGGAGACGCCGCGGACACCGACCGGGGATCGGGCCAGGTTCGAGGCGAACCTCGCCGCCATCCGCATGCTGCGCACCCTGGAAGAGGAAGACCGGCCCGCCACCGCGGCGGAGCAGCTGGTGCTGGCCGGCTGGTCGAGCTGGGGTGCGATCCCGGCCGTCTTCGACGAACGCGACCCCGCCTGGGCGGCAGAACGCGACCTGCTGCAGGAACTGCTCTCCGAGGCGGAATACACGCAGGCCCGCCGCACCGTGCTGAGCGCCTACTACACCGACCCGACCTATGTCGCCGCGATCTGGCAGACGCTCACCGACCTCGGCTTCGCCGGCGGGCGGGTGCTGGAGCCCGGCTGCGGGTCCGGCACCTTCCTGGGACTTGCCCCCGAGGGCGCCCGCGTCGTGGGCGTCGAGCTGGACTCGACCAGCGCGCGGATCGCGCGGGCGCTCTACCCGCAGCATCAGGTGCGGGCGGAGTCGTTCGCCGACACCCGCTTCGCCGGCGGCTGGTTCGACGCCACCGTCGGGAACGTGCCGTTCGCCGACATCGCGTTACATGATCCGGTGGACAACGCCAACCGGCACTCGATCCACAACCACTTCCTGCTCAAAGCACTGCGGCTCACCCGGCCCGGCGGGATCGTCGCCGCACTCACCTCGCACTTCACCCTCGACGCGGCCAACCCGGCGGCCCGCCGGGAGATGTCCCGGTACGCCGATCTCCTCGGGGCGATCCGGCTGCCCAGCGGGGCGCACCGCCGCACCGCCGGGACCGAGGCAGTCACGGATCTGCTCATCCTCCGCCGCCGCGAACCCGACCGTGCTCCGCACGACACCACCTGGGAGGGCGTCGTCGATCGGGAGATCGACGGGGCGACCGTGAAGGTGAACGCGTACTGGGACCAGCATCCGGAGAACGTGCTGGGTACCTTCACGATGCGGCACGGGATGTACAACGCGGAGGCGCTGCACGTCCGCGGTGCCCTTCCCGAGGTGGCACCGAGGCTGCGGGACGCCTTGCACCGCATCGTCACCGACGCCCACACCGCCGGGCTGCACGTCACCGAACGTCCGCTCGAGCGGGCCGACACCACCGACCTCGTGGATGAGGATGTCGGCACCGGATGGGACGGCACGATCAGCGCCGAACCGGAGGGCGGGTTCTCGATCGTCACGGCAGGTCGGAAGGAGCCGCTGCGGGTGCCTGCGTCCGCGGCGAAGGAGCTGCGGCATCTGCTGCGGCTGCGGGACCAGGCTTCCCGGCAGCTAGCGTTGGAGCGCGCCACGGTGGACGACACGATCGAGATCGGCACCAGCCGGGCGGGGCTGCTGGCCGAGTGGCGGTCCTATCTCTACCGGTTCGGGCCGATCAACCGCTTCACTCGCACCCCGACCGGCCGCACCGGTGAGGACGGGGAGCCGATCATGGCGCGCCGCACCCCGGCGGCGACCCGGCTGCTGCGCGGCGACCCGTTCGGGCCGTTGGTGTTCGCGTTGGAGATCTTCGACGACGACACCCAGGAAGCCGAACCCGCAGCCCTGCTGACGCGCCGGGTGGTGGCTCCGCGGCCGGAGCGGCTGGGCGCCGAAACGCCGGCCGAGGCGGTGCAGATCTGCTTGGACCGGCTGGGCCGCATCGACCTGGCCACGATCGCGGAGCTGCTCGGGGAGCCTCCGGAGCGGGCGCGCGAGTTGCTCGGCGACCTGGTCTACGACGACCCGGAGCAGGACGGCGGCCTGGTGCACGCCCCCGCGTATCTGTCTGGGTCGATCTACCCGAAGATCGAGGCCGCCCGGTTCGCTGCCGAGCAGGACGACCGGTTCCTGGTGAATGTGGAAGCCCTGCAGCGGGTGCTGCCTGACCCGTTGGGGCCGGAGGAGATCACCGCGAAGATCGGCGCGGTCTGGATCAGTCCCGACATTCACCAGCAGTTCCTGCGCGAACTGCTCGGCGATCAGGGCGTCAAGGTCACCTGCCCGCTGCCGGCGACGTGGAAGGTGCGCGGGGGGATGCGGTTCACCGTCCGCGCCTCCCAGGAGTGGGGCAGCGAACGCCGCCCGGCACCTGACCTGTTCGAACTGATCGCGAACCAGACCCCGATCCGGGTGGACGACACCTACAAGGACGCCGACGGCCGGGAACGGTCCGTGTTCAACCCGACCGAGACTGCGGCCGCGCAGGACAAGGCGGGGCAGCTGATCGAACGGTTCGAGGAGTGGGTGTGGGAGGACCCCGACCGTGCCCGCGACCTCGCGGCCGAGTACAACCGCCGGTTCAACTCGATAGCCTTACGCGACTACAGCAGCGGCGGCGAGTACCTGTCCCTGCCGGGCATGACTGAGGCGTTCGAGCTGCGCCCGCACCAGCGGGCCGCGGTCGCGCGGATGATCGCCGAACCCGCCGTCGGGCTGTTCCACGAGGTCGGCGCCGGGAAGACCGCCGAGATGGTGGTCGGAGCGATGGAACTCCGACGGCTCGGAATGGTTCGCAAGCCGGCGATCGTGGTTCCCAACCACATGCTCGAGCAGTTCTCCCGAGAGTGGCTGCAGCTGTATCCGCAGGCCCGCATCCTCGCCGCGAACAGTGACACCCTCGCTGGCGACAAGCGGCGCATCTTCGTCGCCCGCGCGGCGGCGAACGACTGGGACGGGATCATCCTCACCCGCACCGCGTTCCAACGCCTCGACCTGGAACCGGAGAACCTCACCGCGTTCACCGACCAGCACCTGCGGGCGCTGAAGCAGGCGCTGGACTTCACCGCCGAGGACGACGGCCGCACCCTCAAGCAGATCGAGAAGGCCATCGCCCGTGAGGAGGAGAAGGTCAAGAAGATGCTCGAAACTCCCAGGGATGCCGGGGTCACCTTCGAAGCGACCGGCATCGACTACGCCATCGTCGACGAGGCCCACGACTACAAGAACCTGGTCACCACCTCCAACATCCCCGACGCCGCGATCGACGGCTCGGCCCGCGCGTTCGGCCTGGCGCTGAAGGTCGACTACCTGCGCCGCAGCCACCCGTCCCGGTACGCCACGTTCGCCACCGCGACACCGATCGCGAACTCGATCACCGAAGCCCATGTGATGACCCGGTATCTTCGCCCGGACCTGCTGGCCGAGGCGGGCGTGCTGCCGTTCGATGCGTGGGCGGCCACTTTCGGGAAGACCGTCACCGAGGTGGAGATGGCCCCCACCGGCGGCAGCAACTTCCGCGTCAAGACCCGGTTCGCGAAGTTCCAGAATGTCCCCGAGATGCTGCGCATCTGGCATGTCTTCGCCGACGTGAAAACCGCCGAGGATCTCGACCTGCCCACCCCGCTCATCAAGGAACGACCCGACGGGCGACGCATCCCCGAAACCGTCGTCCTCATCCCAGGCGAGGAAGTCCGCGACTACGTCGCCCAACTCGGCGAACGCGCAGAACGCGTCGCCAACCGTGCGGTGCAACCGTCCGAGGACAACATGCTCAACATCTCCACCGACGGCCGCAAAGCCGCGCTGGACATCCGCATGGTCGACCCGACCGTCAACCCCGCGATCGTCCCGCTGGACGAGATCGCCGACCGCATCTCCCGCATCCACCACGCCCACGCCGGCAACACCTACCTGGACACGCGCACCGGGCAGCCTTCCCCTCTGCCCGGCGCGCTGCAAATCGTGTTCTGCGACCTCGGCACCCCCAACCCGGCCAAGTGGAACGCCTACGACTACCTCAAGATCGGCCTCACCGCCCGTGGGGTTCCCGAGGGCGGGGTCCGGTTCGTGCACGAGGCCCGCAACGACGCCGAGAAGGCGCGCCTTTTCGCCGCCTGCCGCGACGGCAAGGTCGCCATCCTGATCGCCTCCACCAGCAAGGCCGGGGTCGGCACCAACGTGCAAGCCCGCGCCATCGCCCTGCACGATGTCGACTGCCCGTGGCGACCCGCCGACGTCGCCCAACGCCACGGCCGCATCCTCCGGCAAGGCAACCAGAACGCGGAGGTGGAGGTGATCCAGTACGTCACCGAGCACACCTTCGCCGCCTACATGTGGCAAGCCATCGAACGGAAGTCCAAGTTCATCGGCCAAGTCATGCGCGGCCGCCTCGACGTGCGCGAGATCGACGACCTCGGCAGCGACAGCCTCTCCGCCGCCGAAGCCAAAGCCCTCGCCTCCGGCAACCCGCTCCTGCTGGAACGCTCCGTCGCGCTCAACGAGGCCACCCGGCTGGAACGGCTCGAGCGCGCCTACCACCGCGCCCAGGCCACACTCCGGTTCGCCATCGACTCGTCCAACCGCACCCTGGATCGTCTCCAGGCGGAACAGTCCGCGCTCGAAGCCGCTCTCGAGAAAGTCGAAGACCTCTCCGGTGACCGATTCCGCATCACCATCGGCCGCGGCCATTACACCTCCCGCACCGACGCCGCCACCGCGGTCGCGCAATGGGCACGCGGCCGGTCCCTGCAATACGCCCGCCCCATCCGGGACGACCGCGGCCACGGCCCCCTCGGTCAGATCAGCGGCTTCACCATCATCGCCCGCACCCGCACCGACCTGGGCAAGATCCTGCTCGAACTCAACCTCGAAGGCGTCCCCGGCTCCGCCGCCATCAGCCCCGTCGACAAAGTTCTCGACGACGCCCTTGGTCTGATCCGCCAGCTCGAGCACCGAGCCGCCAACATCCCCGACCTGATCACCAAGACCCGGGAACGCATCGCAAGCGCCGAGGAATCGCGCGCCGACGCGGAACGCAACCTCGGCTCCCCGTTCAAACATCGCGACGCGCTCGACGCCGCGCGCGCCGAACTCGAACGCGTTGACGCGGCCCTCGCCGGGCTCGCGCCCGACAGCACCCCCGCGCCCCCGGCACCGACGCCGACGGCCGCAGCGCCGGTCACGCCGCCTGCGGCGGCCGACTACTCGACGACCACCCAGAGCTCGCCTGACGCCGGACCCTCCCTGACCTGATCGCGCCAAGCATCGGCACCGTCCGGCAGGCCCCGATTGTGCGGGTCCGGCGGGCGCTCCGTCAAGGGCACGCGAAAACTTCCCTCCGGTCGTGCCTCCCTCCGAGAACTTTTCGCTCTGAAGGCCCTTGAGCGGGCAACCGCCGGACCCGACGCCGGCAAGGGTGCCGGACGGCATCTGAGAAGAAGAGGAAGGACAGACCCTCATGAGAACCGCTGCGGCTGGACAGCTCGCCTTCGACATCGACACCCTCATCCACGACGCCGACCTGCAGGCCGCGCCACCCTGGGACGGCCCCGCCCCGCTGCACTTCACGACCGCCTACCACGCGCCCGAGGAGCTCGCGGCAGCGTTTGAGCGGTGGGTGTTCGAGCACGGCAGCTTCGGCTGCGTTCCCCGCTCCCACATGTGGCATCCCGCCATCACGATGGACGGCGCCAACACCGACACCGACGGCCACGGACTCACCGTCCTGTCCGCCGACCTGCGCTGCGAGCACTACGGCCAGCCCTGCCTGTGCGTCGGCGACCTGATGTACCGAGCGATCTGCCAGCAGTGCCGCTGGCACGCCGACGGCACCGAACAGCACGTCGTCGAGGCGTGGCATGACCACGCGTGGCCCGGCTGGCGCGCCCTCCCCGTCGTACCTGCGGGGATCACCCGACGCGACGACCAGAACCGGCCCAGCAAGCAGCTCGCCGCCTGGATCGAGGAGCACTACCCCGCCGACTGGCAGGTACCCGGCGCCCCCATTCGCACCGAACGCTCCGGACTCGGCACCCGGCACGTGCCCCGCCGCAGCCCCTGGGGAGGCTTCGACCTCTCCGCCACCACCCACCGAACCGGCGACCCCAGCCACGAATGACAAGGAGACAGCAATGACCGAGCACACCGAGGCCAGGCCCGCAGCCGACGAGCAGCGCGACTTCTTCTTCGGCCCGGCAGGCGGCGAGTCCGTCACCGTCACCGCGACCTACCAGCAGACCTGGCGCGGCGACCTCGACCCGTGCATCGGCGTCGACGATGTCTGCGCGATCCTCGATGCCTGGACGCTCGCCGACCAAGGTCGCCGCCGGTCGCTCTCGCCTACCACTGAACGCAGCGACGACGACGTCTT
>ENA-UOYA01003918-UOYA01003918.1-activated-sludge-metagenome-genome-assembly--contig:-NODE-3918-length-12913-cov-5.300436_pt1 | contig 12913 bp, 7 predicted proteins | sample MGYA00238163_ERZ764804 | MGnify/ENA primary metagenome ERZ764804 (study PRJEB28919, sample SAMN05720223) | activated sludge metagenome | isolation source: Anaerobic digester | place: Hong Kong...
TTGGCAGTTCAGACTGCGAAAGCAAAATTTGACGAGACAGTTGAAGTTCATATCAAGCTTGGCGTAGACGGAAGACATGCAGACCAGCAGGTAAGAGGCGCTATCGTTCTGCCCCACGGAACCGGCAAGACCAAGAAGGTACTGGTGTTCGCCAAGGGACCGAAGGCAGCGGAAGCAGAAGCAGCGGGTGCTGATTATGTGGGCGCTGAAGAGCTGGCAACAAAGATTCAGACAGAAAACTGGTTTGACTTTGATGTAGTGGTAGCTACACCGGATATGATGGGCGTAGTCGGAAGACTCGGTAAACTCTTGGGACCCAAGGGCCTGATGCCGAACCCGAAATCGGGGACCGTGACCATGGATATTGAAAGAGCGCTTCAGGAGATCAAAGCCGGTAAGGTTGAATATCGTCTTGATAAGACAAACATTATCCATACGCCGATCGGAAAGGTATCCTTTGGACCGGAAAAGCTTACGGATAACTTCAATGCGTTACTGGAGGCCGTTGTCAAGGCAAAACCGGCAGCAGCCAAGGGACAGTATCTCAAGAGTGTTACAGTAGCTTCGACCATGGGCCCCGGAGTCAAAGTTAACCCGATTAAGATAACTTTCTAAAATCGAATCGCGCCGGAGAGTTAACAAGCAAGAAAATTGAATACCCGCCGTAGACAGCAGGTGCGCAAGCTTAATTTCCTGCCGAGGTATCCTATAAATTGATGAGATTTATTGAGCCTTTTCTGTCTGCGGATGGAAAAGGCTCTTTTCATTAAGGATTTTACGCCTGCCAGTGGCGGCGTATGTACCAATCAAATTCGCCTTGCGGTAAGTGAGGCGGGAGAGGAGAATCAAATGTCAGTTGAACATCTGAAGCAGAAACAGGCAGTCATTGATGAGATCAAGGGAAAGCTCGAAAAAGCACAGTCTGCTGTTGTTATCGACTATATCGGAATCACCGTTGAGCAGGCTGACGCTATGAGAAAGAAGCTGCGTGAGGCCAACGTCGACTATACCGTTTACAAGAACACTCTTGTGAGCAGGGCGATCGAAGGGACCAAATACGAAGGACTGAAGAACGTTCTTTCCGGACCGAGCGCTTTCGCTTTCAGCTATGACGATGCAGTCGCACCGGCCAGAGTACTCAGCGGAATTATCAAAGAATACAAGAAAATGGAATTTAAAGCAGGTGTGATCGAAGGCACTTACTATGATGCGGAAGGCGTGAAAGCCATCGCTTCCCTTCCGTCAAGGGAAGAGCTGATCGCCAAGTTCATGGGAAGCATTCAGTCGCCTGTTTCCAAATTTGTCCGCACGCTGCAGGCTATTGCGGACGCAAAGGCCGAGTAGAAGTACTCAGAAAACCGAGAAACAAATTATTAACCAATAATTAGAAAAAATTTGTAAAGGAGAAAATCAAAATGAATAAAGATCAAATTATCGAAGCGATAAAAGCGATGACCGTTTTAGAGTTAAATGAGCTCGTTAAAGCCTGTGAAGAAGAATTCGGCGTATCCGCAGCCGCTCCTGTAGCCGTCGTCGGCGCAGCTGGCCCTGCAGCCGCCGAAGCGGAAGAACAGACGGAATTCACAGTCGTTCTTGCCAACGCTGGCGCTGAAAAGATCAAGGTCATCAAGGTGGTCAGAGAACTGACGGGTCTCGGACTGAAGGAAGCCAAGGACCTGGTTGACGGAGCTCCTTCCAATGTGAAGGAAGGCGTATCCAAGGCCGAGGCGGAAGAAATCAAGGCGAAGCTGACAGAAGCCGGAGCTTCTGTGGAGCTGAAATAACGAGGCTTTCAAACGCATTTTCAAGAAATAATTTCGCAGAAACACGTATAACAATTTAACAAAAAGGCGATTCTTAAGAATAATCGCCTTTTTTATTTCTTTAAATATTGCTTGACTACTTGATTTGCATATGATATTATAGTACATTGCCACGCGAAGTATTTTGTTTTCTATGCAAGGAGTGATGAATATGCCAGATCCCGTTAAAATAGGTAAAAAGACACGAATGAGCTACTCGAAGATAAATGAAGTAGCGGCAATGCCAAATCTGATCCAGATCCAGACCGAGTCATATAATTGGTTCATCGAAGAAGGCCTTCGGGAGGTCTTTGAAGATATCTCTCCTATCAAAGATTATGCGGGGAATTTAGTCTTAGAATTCATAGATTATTCTCTGAACGACCAGCCTAAATATGATCAGGAAGAATGTAAAGAACGTGACGTAACATATGCAGCTCCACTGAAGGTTAAAGTGAGGCTTGTAAATAAAGAAACCGGAGAAGTCAAGGAGCAGGAAGTCTTCATGGGAGATTTTCCTCTGATGACGGAGAAGGGAACCTTTATCTATAACGGCGCCGAACGGGTTGTCGTAACTCAGCTTGTGCGTTCCCCCGGTCCTTATTACGGCGTTACTGTTGATAAATCCAATAACAAACTGTTCTCAACCACCATCATCCCGAACCGGGGTGCGTGGCTCGAGTACGAGACGGACTCCAACGAAATCATTTCCGTTCGTGTGGATCGAACCAGAAAACAGCCTGTGACTACTCTGCTCCGCGCATTGGGATTTGCCACCGACCAGGAAATCATAGACATCTTCGGAGAAGACGAAAGACTGCGTAAAACCATCGAAAAAGACCCTACGAAGAATTATGAGGACGGATTGAAGGAAATCTACAAAAAACTGAGACCAGGAGAGCCTCCCACTGTTGAAAGTGCGAAATCTCTCCTTGATTCTCTGTTTTTTGATCCGAAACGGTATGATTTAGCGAAGGTAGGAAGATATAAATATAATAAGAAGCTGGGCTTATCCAACCGTATCATCGGATGTATCGCGGCGGAAGATGTGATCGATCCGAATACGGGGGAAATCTTAGTGGAGAAGGATGCCAGGATTTCAAGAGAAACCGGCTATCGGATCGAAAATGCCGGCGTGAAATTCGTCCATGTCTACGGCAAAACGGATGAGGGACATGTTGTCAAGGTGATCGGAAACAACTTTGTCAACCTTGCGGATTATGTCGATTTCAGTCTGGAAGGCATTAAGATTGCCGATAAGGTTTACTATCCCGTATTAAAAGAAATCCTGGAAAATAACGAGGGAGAGGCTGCCATTAAAGAAGCGCTGCTTCAGAACAAGGCCGCTCTGTCTCCGAAGCATATCATTATCGATGACATCATCGCTTCCGTGAGCTATATCCTGAACCTGAACCACGGCATCGGAAACGTTGACGATATCGACCATCTCGGGAACAGAAGGCTGAGAACGGTGGGAGAACTCCTCCAGAACCAGTTCCGGATCGGTCTTGCCCGCATGGAACGGGTCGTCAAGGAAAGAATGACCATTCAGGATATCGAGGTTACCACTCCGCAGGCGCTGATGAACATCAGACCCGTAACGGCGGCGATCAAGGAGTTCTTCGGCACCTCGCAGCTGTCGCAGTTCATGGACCAGACCAATCCGCTGGCCGAACTGACTCACAAGAGAAGACTTTCCGCGCTGGGGCCGGGTGGTCTGTCCAGAGAAAGAGCGGGATTTGAAGTCCGTGACGTACATCACTCCCACTATGGCAGAATGTGCCCCATTGAGACGCCCGAAGGCCCGAACATCGGACTCATCGGATCCCTCACGACCTACGGCAAGATCAATGAGTACGGTTTTATTGAGACCCCCTATCGCCGCGTTGACAAAGAGAGGGGTATTGTAACGGATATTATCGATTATCTGACAGCCGACGAGGAAGAAATGCTCATCATCGCCCAGGCCAACGAGCCCCTTGATTCTGAGGGAAGGTTCGTGAACCACAGGGTTGCGTCCCGGGGCGCCGGGGGAGACATCGACCTGGTGCCGAGAGAAATGATCGATTACATGGACGTATCGCCGAAGCAGGTTGTGTCCGTTGCCACCGCAATGATCCCCTTCCTGGAAAACGACGATGCAAACCGGGCTCTGATGGGTTCCAACATGCAGCGCCAGGCGGTTCCGCTCCTGATCACGGATGCTCCCATCGTGGGAACCGGAATGGAATATACGGCCGCCAAAGATTCGGGCGTCGTCGTGCTTGCGAAAAACGCCGGCACGGTTGAATATGTCGATGCGACCAAGATAAAAATAAGAAGGGACGACGGAAACGGCATCGACGAGTATAAAATGCTCAAGTTCAAGCGCTCCAACCAGGGGACCTGCATCAATCAGAAACCGATCGTCAACAAGAACGAACATGTCGATCAGGGTGAAGTGATTGCAGACGGGCCCTCCACGGATATGGGCGAAGTCGCTCTCGGGAAAAACCTCCTCATCGGTTTTATGACCTGGGAAGGCTACAACTACGAGGACGCGATCATATTAAACGAAAAACTGATCATGGATGACGCACTGACTTCTCTTCACATCGAGGAATATGAAGCGGAAGCAAGAGATACAAAGCTGGGACCGGAAGAGATCACCAGAGACATCCCCAACGTCGGAGAAGACGCGCTGAAGGACCTGGACGAGGAAGGGATCGTCCGCATCGGCGCCGAAGTAGGCTCCTCGGATATCCTGGTCGGTAAGGTCACTCCGAAAGGAGAAACGGAGCTGACTGCGGAAGAACGTTTACTGAGGGCGATCTTCGGGGAAAAGGCGAGGGAAGTCAGAGACACCTCCCTGCGTGTTCCCCACGGAGAAGCCGGTATCGTTGTAGACGTCAAGATCTTTTCGAGAGAAAACGGCGACGAACTGCCGCCCGGAGTCAACAAGCTCGTACGATGCTATATCGCAACCAAGAGAAAGATCAGCGTCGGCGACAAGATGGCCGGACGCCACGGGAACAAGGGTGTAATTTCCAGAATCCTTCCGGAGGAGGATATGCCTTTTCTTGAGGATGGAACGCCGCTTCAGGTCATGCTGAATCCTTTGGGGGTACCTTCCCGTATGAACGTCGGTCAGGTACTGGAAACCCATCTGGGTCTGGCTGCGAAGCATAAAGGCTGGTATATTGCAACTCCGGTATTCGACGGAGCCAGCGAGCTCGATATCATTGATCTCCTGGACGAATGCGGATATCCGAAGAGCGGCAAACTGATATTAAGAGACGGCAGAACCGGTGAGCCGTTTGATAATCCGGTTACCGTAGGATATATGTATATGCTGAAGCTGCATCACCTGGTTGACGACAAGATCCACGCAAGAAGTACAGGGCCTTATTCCCTGGTAACACAGCAGCCGCTGGGCGGGAAAGCCCAATTCGGCGGACAGCGATTCGGTGAAATGGAAGTATGGGCATTGGAGGCTTACGGCGCCGCCTATACGCTGCAGGAAATGCTCACCGTGAAATCAGACGACGTGGTAGGCCGTGTGAAAACATATGAAGCCATTGTCAAAGGCGAGAACATTCCTGAGCCGGGCATTCCCGAGTCGTTCAAGGTTCTCATTAAGGAAATGCAGAGTCTTGGGCTGGACGTCAAAGTGCTTACAGATGAGAATGAGGAGATTGAGATCAGAGAATCCGCCGAACTGGACGGAATTTCAGGCCTGGAAAGCATCATTGATATCGACGCCATTGCCGATGAAGGCGAATTCTTCGAAGAAGGCGGCTTCACGGAAGAGCTGGTGGATGAAGATATCGAGGACGAAGATATGGATATGGACCTGATTGAAGAAGATTTCAATGATGAGTTATAGATAAGGAAAGGGGGAGAAGCTCCTTGTACGAATTAAACAATTTTGAAGCGCTGCAAATCAGTCTTGCATCAACGGAAAAAATAAGAAGCTGGTCAAAAGGAGAGGTTAAAAAACCCGAAACGATCAATTACAGGACGCTGAAACCGGAAAAGGAAGGTCTGTTCTGCGAAAAGATATTTGGACCGACCAAGGACTGGGAATGTCACTGCGGTAAATATAAAAGGATCCGTTACAAGGGGATCATCTGTGACCGCTGCGGAGTAGAGGTCACGAAAGCAAAGGTCAGAAGAGAGAGAATGGGGCATATCGAACTCGCAGCTCCCGTATCTCATATATGGTATTTTAAGGGAATTCCGAGCAGAATGGGTCTGGTGCTTGACATATCGCCCAGAAATCTCGAAAAGGTTCTCTATTTTGCCGCCTATATCGTAACGGATCCGGGCGTTACAGGACTCGGTTACAAGGAAATTCTCACCGAGCAGCAATACAGAGAGGCGAAGGAAAAGTTCGGAAACGGATTCAAGGCGGCCATGGGTGCGGAAGCGATCCGCGAACTGCTGACCCATATCGATCTTGTCGCTCTGTCGGAGGATATGAGGAAGAAACTGAGGGACAGCTCCGGACAGAAGAAGATCAGGATCGTCAGGAGGCTCGAAGTCATCGAAGCATTGAGATTATCCGAGAATAAGCCGGAATGGATGATCCTTGAGGTCATCCCGGTCATTCCGCCGGATCTCAGGCCGATGGTTCAGTTGGACGGAGGCAGATTTGCCACCTCCGACCTCAACGACCTGTACAGAAGAGTGATCAACAGAAACAATAGATTGAAGCGACTGCTCGACCTAGGCGCTCCCGACATCATCGTAAGAAATGAAAAGAGAATGCTTCAGGAAGCGGTAGACGCGCTGATTGACAACGGCAGAAGAGGAAGACCGGTAACCGGTCCCGGAAGCAGACCTCTGAAATCCCTATCCGACATGCTGAAGGGGAAGCAGGGCCGTTTCAGACAGAACCTGCTGGGGAAGCGCGTCGACTATTCCGGACGTTCGGTAATCGTGGTAGGACCGGAGCTGAAGTTCTATCAGTGCGGACTGCCAAAAAAGATGGCGCTGGAACTGTTCAAGCCTTTCATCATGAAGAAGCTTGTTCAGAAAGGCCATTCCCATAACATCAAAAGTGCAAAAAGAATGGTTGAAAAGGTAAAGCCCGAGGTATGGGACGTTCTCGACGAGGTTATCAAGGAGCATCCCGTATTGCTGAATCGTGCCCCTACGCTCCACAGACTTGGAATCCAGGCGTTCGAGCCGGTTCTCGTGGAAGGCAAGGCCATCAAGCTGCATCCCCTGGTTTGCACCGCATATAACGCCGACTTTGACGGCGACCAGATGGCCGTCCACGTGCCGTTGTCCGTGGAAGCGCAGGCTGAGGCGAGATTTCTCATGCTTTCGGTCAACAACATCCTGGCGCCGAAGGACGGATCCCCGATCACGACGCCGACTCAGGATATGGTCCTGGGAAGCTATTATCTGACGCATCCCGGCGTGGAAGAAAGAAATACGCCGGCGGAAAAAGGCGACGGCAAAATCTTTACCGATTACGATGAAATGCTCATGGCCTACAGAAACGGGGTCGTGGGACTTCATGCCAGAGTCAAGGTGAGAAGGTTTGCCGAGGGCGATACAAAAGGAAAGCTGATCGAGTCCACCGTAGGAAGATTCATTTTCAATGAAAAAATTCCTCAGGACCTTGGCTATGTGGACAGGGAAATCGATAAATACTCTTTGGAGATCGACTTCCTCTGCGACAAGAAGAAGCTGGGACAGATCATCGACAGGTGCTATCGCAAGCACGGCAACACAAAGACTGCCCTGATGCTCGACTACATCAAGGATATGGGCTTCCATTATTCCACGGTCGGCGCGATCACCATCAGCGTATCCGACATGGAGATTCCGGAAGCGAAGGAAGCGATTCTTGCGGAAGCCGAGAAGAAGGTTGAAAAATACGAAGAGGCATACAGAAAAGGGCTTATGTCCGATACGGAACGATATGAAAGAGTTATCGATACCTGGAACGATGCGACAGACGACGTCGCCGACGCGCTGATGAAATCGCTGGGAACGTTGAACAACCTGTTCATCATGGCTCATTCCGGAGCGAGAGGAAGCAAAAGCCAGATCAAGCAGATCGGCGGAATGCGCGGACTGATGGCGAACGCTTCCGGTCAGACCATCGAAATCCCGATCAAATCAAACTTCCGCGAGGGGCTGTCCGTACTGGAATACTTTATTTCAACAAACGGCGCGAGAAAAGGTCTTGCCGATACTGCGCTGAGAACGGCGGACTCCGGTTACCTGACCAGAAGGCTGGTAGACGTCAGCCATAACGTCATCGTAAGGGAAATGGACTGCGGCACAGACGAAGGAATCGAAGTAAGAGCCTTCACCGACGGGAAGGAAGTCATCGAACCGCTGAAACTCCGTATCATCGGAAGAACAGCGTTGACAGATGTTGTGAATCCGAAGACAGGAAAGATCATCGTAGAGCAGAACGAGGAGATCCTTGAAGCGCATGCCGATGAGATTGAGACAGCCGGAATCGAATCTGTTGCGATCCGTTCGGTCATGACCTGCCACAGCATATACGGCATCTGCGCCAAGTGCTACGGCAGAAACCTGGCTACAGGAGAGCCGGTCAACATCGGCGAAGCGGTCGGGATCACTGCAGCCCAGTCCATCGGAGAACCGGGTACCCAGCTGACCATGCGTACCTTCCATACGGGCGGTGTTGCAGGAAGCGATATCACCCACGGTCTCCCCCGTGTTGAAGAGCTGTTTGAGGCCAGGAAGCCGAAAGGTCTTGCGGAGATCTGTGAAGCGGACGGAACTGTTGTGTCCATCGAAGCGAGAAAAGACAACAAGACGGAAGTTAAGGTAAGAGGAGAAGAGGAAAGGGTCTACGTCGTACCTTACGGCGCGCGGCTGAACGTGAAAGAGGGCGATTACGTGCTCGCCGGCGATCAGATCACAAAGGGACCCTTGAATCCCCATGACATATTGCGTTTGAACGGAGTAGAAGGAGTATACCAGTATCTTCTGAAGGAGGTGCAGAGGGTTTACAAGCAGCAGGGCGTAGACATCAACGACAAGCACGTGGAAGTGATCGTAAGCCAGATGCTTTCCAAATATAAAATTGAGGATGCGGGCGACACCACGCTGCTTCCGGGCGGCCTGTACAGCAAGTATGAGTTGGACGAGGCCAACGAAATCGCAGAGGCAAACGGCGGAGAACCCGCATCGGGAAAACGGATCCTGCTGGGAATCACAAAGGCGTCATTGGCGACCAATTCGTTCCTCTCGGCTGCGTCCTTCCAGGAAACCACCCGCGTACTGACGGATGCGGCGATCAAAGGCAAGATGGACCGGCTCCTCGGACTCAAGGAAAATGTGATCATCGGTAAGCTGATCCCTGCGGGAACCGGTATGAAGCGATACAAGAACATCAGTGTGGATTACGGAATCAACACCGAGCTGATGGAATCATTCAAACCGCCGATGGAGGATGAGGATTATGACGATTTCGACAGCGATGCGATGAGAGCATCCGAAGTCGAAGAGTTGGCCGGCATGTCGGAAATGGTTGAAATGTCAGATATCATAGAGGTTGAATAAACGAAGAAACGATTGACATGCTGATTGCACCTATGATATACTATGCGTTGGTTTTGAGCCAATTGGTCATTAATGGCCAATTGGCTTGAAATATTAATTTATTGTGCGCTTGCACAAAAGCTTGTCCAAAATTAATAAGCAAGGAAAGGAGAAAAGGAATGCCTACAATTAATCAGTTGGTTCGTCAAGGGAGAACAACTTCTGCAAAGAAGTCAACAGCGCCGGCACTGTTAAAAGGTATGAACACGATCAGAAGAGTACCCACGAATACAGAGGCGCCGCAGAAGAGAGGCGTATGCACCTCCGTAAAGACTGTTACCCCTAAGAAACCAAACTCTGCTCTAAGAAAAGTAGCGAGAGTAAGACTGTCAAACGGTATCGAAGTAACGGCATACATTCCCGGAATCGGTCACAACCTCCAGGAGCATAGCGTCGTTCTGATCAGAGGCGGAAGGGTAAAAGACCTCCCCGGCGTAAGATACCACATCATCAGAGGAACTCTTGATACTGCGGGCGTAGCAAAGAGAAATCAGGCGCGTTCCAAATACGGAGCGAAGAGACCTAAGGCGAAGTAAGTAATCGGGAAAGCTCGATATCATCGAGCATTTAGAAGTGCCCTTGATATAGATTATCATGTGCACCGCGGCATCCGAAGGGATGTCGAGTACCGAGCAAAAGCGCAAAATTAGTTTCATTATCAATTGCGCAGTAATTTTGTGTATCGCATTGAAGACGCAGCGGCACGTATAGAGACATACGTCAGCAAGACGGAAGACGCCGGCAACAATGAATTACACAAAATTAACAAGCAAGGAGGGAAGAGAAGTGCCAAGAAAAGGTAACATACCAAAAAGAGAAGTACTTCCTGATCCGGTTTACGGAAGCGTCGTTGTGGCAAAGCTGATCAACGGCATCATGCTGGACGGAAAAAAGGGAGTAGCGCAGTCAATCGTTTACAATGCGTTTGACATGATAAAAAAGAATACGGGAGAAAATCCGCTTGAAGTATTCGAAAAGGCGATGAACAATATCATGCCTGTGCTTGAGGTAAAAGCAAGACGTGTGGGCGGTGCGAACTATCAGGTTCCCGTAGAAGTCAGAGCCGACAGGCGTCAGACTTTGGGCATCCGGTGGCTGATCAAGTACACGAGGGCAAGAGGCGAAAAGACGATGTATGAAAGACTTGCCAAGGAACTGATGGATGCCGCAAACAACACCGGTGCAGCCGTCAAGAAAAAGGAAGATACCCACAAGATGGCAGAAGCGAACAGAGCGTTTGCACATTACAGATGGTAATCGGATGACTTTCATAGGTATGGCCAGTAAATTGCGCTGGAAGTTTTGCGAAAGGCAGCGGCTGCGTCTCATTCCGGGAATAGCGGCGGCCTTGCGCAAAATTGATCAGGAAGGAAAGGAGGTTTCTAGTAATGCCTAGACAATTCCCGCTTGAAAAAACGAGAAATATTGGTATCATGGCACATATTGATGCCGGAAAGACAACAACGACGGAACGAATACTGTTCTATACCGGTAAAACACATAAGCTTGGCGAAGTTCACGAAGGCGCGGCTACGATGGACTGGATGGAACAGGAGCAGGAGAGAGGGATCACTATAACCTCCGCTGCTACGACCGCGCAATGGAAAGACACCAGGATTAACATTATTGATACACCCGGCCACGTTGACTTTACCGTTGAGGTCGAACGTTCGCTGAGGGTCCTTGACGGAGCCGTTACCGTGCTCTGTGCAAAGGGCGGAGTCGAGCCACAGTCTGAAACCGTCTGGAGACAGGCTCAGAAATACGGCGTTCCGAGAATGATCTTCGTCAACAAGATGGACATCGTGGGAGCGGACTTTTTCCGCGTCATCGGCATGGTCAAAGACAGGCTGAAAGCGAATGCCGTTCCCATCCAGCTCCCCATCGGAGCGGAAGACAGCTTTGTCGGAATTGTGGATTTAGTCGATATGCACGCAGAAATCTACAAGGACGATTTGGGAAAAGAAATTGAGACGGTGGCTATTCCTGACGATTTGAAGGAACTGGCCGAAGAGTGGAGACATCACCTGATAGAAGCGGTAGCGGAAACGGATGAGGAACTGCTCATGAAGTATCTGGAAGGCGAAGAGCTCACAAAAGACGAGATCAAGGCCGCGATTAGAAAGATGACCATCGCCGGAAAGATGATTCCGGTCGTTTGCGGGTCCGCATATAAAAACAAAGGCGTTCAGATGCTGCTGGATGCGGTCGTAGATTATTTGCCGTCCCCGCTTGACATTCCCCCGATCAAGGGTATCATCCCCCACAGGGAGACCGAAGGCGAGAGAGCGGCGGACGACAAGGGGCCGTTTTCCGCCTTAGCGTTCAAGATTATGGCGGATCCGTTTGTCGGGAAGCTGGCATTCTTCAGAGTATATTCGGGAACACTGAAGTCCGGTTCCTATGTTTATAATTCTACCAAAGATAAAAAGGAAAGGATTGGAAGAATCCTTCAGATGCACGCCAACCACAGAGAGGAGATCGAAGAGGTCTATTCCGGAGATATCGCCGCAGCAGTCGGCTTGAAGGATACGACTACCGGAGACACCCTCTGTGATGAAAAGCATGCAATCATCCTCGAGTCCATGGAATTTCCGGATCCGGTCATTGAAATTGCCATCGAGCCGAAGACGAAAGCCGGACAGGAAAAGATGGGCCTCGCTCTGGCGAAGCTTGCTGAAGAAGATCCCACCTTCAAAACCTATACGAACGAAGAGACAGGGCAGACGATCATTGCGGGCATGGGAGAACTTCATCTGGAAATCATCGTTGACAGACTCCTGCGCGAATTCAAGGTGGAAGCGAACGTAGGAAAGCCGCAGGTATCCTATAAGGAAACTTTTTCCGCGAACGCGGATGTGGACTACAAATATGCGAAGCAGTCCGGCGGGCGCGGCCAGTATGGTCACGTTAAGATCAGAGTATATCCGCGGGAACCGGGTGCAGGCTATGAGTTCAAGAATTCGGTCATCGGCGGTGCGATACCGAAGGAATACATTCCGAAAATAGACGAAGGAATCCGGGAAGCAATGCAGAACGGACCTTTGGCCGGATATCAGGTCGTCGACGTGGGCGTTGAGCTGTATGACGGTTCCTATCATGAAGTCGACTCTTCCGAAATGGCGTTCAAGATCGCCGCTTCCATGGCGTTCAGAGAGGCCTCCAGAAAGGCGAAGCCCGTACTGCTGGAACCGATCTTCAAGATCGAGGTCACCGTTCCGGAGGAATATATGGGGGACGTGATCGGAGATCTCAGTGCAAGAAGAGGAAAGATCGAGGGAACCGACATGCATACGGGCGCAGTGGCGATAAGAGGCCTTGTTCCTCTATCCGAAATGTTCGGGTATGCGACGGATCTGAGATCAAAAACACAGGGCCGGGGAGTATATGTCATGCAGTTTGACCACTTTGAAAAACTGCCGGACAATTTACTGGAAAAGGTTAAGTAAGTAGTGAAATATATAATATTTAATGGAGGATCATGAAAAATGGCAAAAGCTAAATTTGAAAGAACAAAGCCCCATGTTAACATCGGG
>ENA-UOYA01003923-UOYA01003923.1-activated-sludge-metagenome-genome-assembly--contig:-NODE-3923-length-12890-cov-5.569926_pt1 | contig 12890 bp, 13 predicted proteins | sample MGYA00238163_ERZ764804 | MGnify/ENA primary metagenome ERZ764804 (study PRJEB28919, sample SAMN05720223) | activated sludge metagenome | isolation source: Anaerobic digester | place: Hong Kong...
GGTTTAATTAAAACTCTAATTTAACACTAACTTCAAAATCATCATTGATAGTTTTGTCTCCTAGATCACTGAAAAAACTTCCAGAACCATATTTTATATCATACTTAGTTCTATCAATTTTAAAGTTAGAAGTTGCTGTATTCCCGTTTACAGTAATATCAAAAGTAACTGGTTTAGTAATTCCTTTAATTGTTAAATTTGCAGTTACAGAGTAAACACCATTACCTTTTGAACCAATTTTTTTGAATTCTAAAGTCGCAGTTGGAAATTTTGCTGTTCCAAAAAAATCATCCGCTTTAAGATGTCCATCAAGTTTTTGTTTCCAATCTCCAGACAAATCTGTCGCGCCAATTGTAGTCATATCTACAGTAAAACTACCTCCTTTTAAAGCTCCTTTTTGAAACACCAAAATTCCTTCTTTAAATTTTACAGTTCCAGTATGCTCTCCAGTAACTTTTTTACCTACCCATGTAATGTTGCTTTTTTCAACATTTATCTTTTTGTTTTGAGCCTGTGTAAAAGTTGTTCCAGCAATTAGTAATAATGCTAATGCTAATGATTTAATTGTTTTCATAATTTAAGTTTTATAAAGTTAAAAATAATTCTTTTTCTGATTTTCTTACTTTTTTCAAATGTTGAAGTCCATCATCTTCGTGTCTGTATCCAATAGTTGCTACCAAGGATGCATTTAGCCCAAGTTTATCTAAACCAAGAATTTCGTTGTATTTTTGAGGTTCAAATCCTTCCATAGGCGTAACATCAATTTTTAATTCTGCTGCTGCATTTAATAGATTGCTTAGTGCAATGTAAGTTTGTTTTGAAGTCCAGATATTTTTTGCATCAACAGGTAATGTATTCACAAAGTTTTTTACAAAATCTTTATAACCTTGAACAGCTTCCATTTCAATCTCACGAGTGTTGATTAAATTATCAAAGTAACTATCGACTTCTTGATCACCAAAATTTGTAATATTTGCAAAAACTATCAAATGTGATGCTTCTACAATTTGAGCTTGACCCCATGAAGCACCTTGAAGTTTGGCTCTCAATTCTGGGTTTTCAATGATTAAAACTCTATATGGCTGTAAACCAAATGATGATGCAGATAATCTTATCGCTTCTTTTAATACTTCTAAATCTTTTTCACTAACTTTTTTTGTTGTATCAAATTTTTTTGTAGCATAACGCCAGTTAGCATTTTCTATAAAATTGCTCATAACTATTTATCTAATTTTCTATATTTTTCTAATAAATCATTTAATTGTTTCAGTTCATTTTCTTGAAGATTATTGGAAAATATACGTTCGTTTTCAATAACTTTTGGGTCAAGTATTGTTAGAAGTTCCAATCCCTTTTCGGTAATTTTAATTTCCATTTTTCTTCTATTCACTGGGCAAATTTCTCTTGTAACCAATTCTTTTATTAATAGTTTGTCTATCAATCGAGTAGTGTTACTGTTTTTGGTAATCATCCTTTCTTGAATATCACACATGTTTGCAGGATTCCCTTTTTGCCCACGTAAAACTCTCAAAACATTGTATTGCTCACCTGACAAGTCAAATGGTTTCAAAATTTCATTCATTTTTTCCGTTACAATACTTTGTGTATACAGAATATTTAGAATGACTTTTTTGCTGTCATCAAGTTCAACTTTTGTTTTGATAATATCCTCAATTTTCATTTTTGATATCATTGATATTTGTAGGTACAAATGTAGTATGTTTTTTATTTGTATATACAAACATCATGTTATTTTTTTGTTAAAATTTATTTCTTTAATGAAAACAAACGTGAATAGAGTAGTAGGTGTTATATTTGTTGAAAAATAACGATATGGATTTATCTCAAAAAGATTGGATTGAAAAATTACAAAGCGATACAAATGCAATAATTCTCGATGTTAGGACTGAAGATGAATGCGCTGATGGTATTATTCCTAACTCAATTAATATTGACATATACAAAGGACAAGGTTTTGTATATAAAGTTGAAGAATTAGACAAAACCAAGAATTATTATGTGTACTGCAAAGCTGGAGGAAGAAGTGCTCAGGCTTGTAACATAATGAATCAGTTAGGATTTCAAAACACCTATAATTTACTTGGAGGTTTCTCACAATGGCAGGGAGAAGTTGTTTTTCCTGAAGAGTAATTTACCATGAAAAAAAACTTTTTTTTGTTAGTAGTGACACTTTTACTGTTTTCTTGTAAAGCAAAATATCTAGATTCTAAAATTACCCCTGAAAAGCAAAATATAGAATTGCAAATTGATACATCTGCGTTTGTGAATTTGAAGAATTTTAGCTCTGATTTTGTTTTTGAAATGAAATATGCAACGAGTGACAACTTTTTAAAAGAAAGTGTTTATCCATGTGCGGAGTGTTTTCTTCAAGCTAAAACGGTAAAGCATTTGTTAGAAGCAAATAAAGAGTTTATGGCTATGGGTTATAGAATTAAAATTTATGATTGCTATAGGCCAAAATCTATCCAAAGGAAAATGTGGAAAATTGTTCCAGATGCCAATTATGTTGCTAATCCAAAAAAAGGTTCTATTCATAATCGTGGCGGAGCAGTAGATATTACTCTTGTCGATTCACTTGGAGTTGAGCTAGATATGGGAACAAAATTTGACTTTTTTGGAGAGGAAGCTTCACACAATTACCTAAACTTACCCGAAAATATTTTAAAAAACAGATTACTCCTAAAAGAAATAATGCTTAAAAACAACTTTAAATCATTTGATTCAGAATGGTGGCATTATAATTTAAAAGGCAGTAATAAAGATAAAATTTATAATTTAAAATGGAAATGCAATTAGTTTTCAATGCATTTTAAATAATCTATAAAATAGTTTTCAGGTTCATATCTGTTATTGTCAAGTTCAGATACAAATTCTGTTTTGAATGGGTAATCAGTTGTTTCTCCGTTAGTTAAAATACGCATGAAAGTGACCTTTGAAGTCTTTAAATCTTCATAGTTTTCCTTAGCAAAAACAAAAGTTCCATGTGTTAGCCTTACGTTTCCTTTTTCATTTCTCACTAATGTTCCACACGTATCCTTTCCAGCATGAAGTAGGGTTACTATTTTTCCGTTGTTGAGCTGAAGATATAATTTTGAGTTTTTATCGAGGCAAAAAGCTTTAATAAACTCTTCGCTTTGTTGTATCAATTGAAAATCTAAGACAATGATTCCATTATCACTGGCTAATGAAAAGAAAATTCTTGTGCTGTTTCCTGCAAAACTGCGTTCAAAAATTTGGTAGGATTTTGTGGCTTTGTATGTTCCTAAACTGTCTTTAACATCAGTATCAATTTCACAGGGTTTTTGCCCAAATGTATATATTGTTGAAAGTAAAAATAGTATGTAAAAAATCTTTTTCATCTTCGTTTAAATTTTTCTGCAAAGTAAAACTATTTTGGAATTATTCAAGTCTGTTGTGAAAAAAGTATATAAATCTCCTCCATCTTTTATTTTCCATTTTTTTCTGATGTTTTCTACGCTATCAGGAAAGTTTCTTGTCGTTATATTAGACTTTTGGTTTTCAAGAAAAACCTTCATATTTGTCTTATTATATTCAAATGAATTTTGAATATCAAAAACTCTACCAGGAAAATCAATAAGCAAATCTGAAGTATACAAATGCGAATGTTGGTGTAATTTTTCAATTCCAAATTGTGTTGCAATTTCATCAAATCCACCAGATTTCATTATGGCAGCATTGGGTTCGTATATGTATTTCTTTGGTGTAGATAAACTTGCTGGCAGTGAATTGTTTTCTAAGACAAAACTAAAAGTTTCTTTATTGTCTTTCAGTAAATTAGTTGCGATTATTTTAATTTTTTGTTCAGTATTTTTTTTCAATAAAAAAAGCAGTTCTTTTACCTCGTTTTCAAGTGCAATGATATGTATTTCGGCAATGTTTCTCAATTCCATAATTCCAGCAGAAATGTCTAAAATCGGAGCTGTTTTTATCATTATGTTTTCAGAAAATTCAAAATAGAAATCGAGTAATTCGGGAACATTTGGTGAGCAATCTTGAAGCATAAAAACCTTTCCTTTGGCATCATTTCGCCTAGAAGGATCGATGTAAATCCAATCAAATTTATTGTTCAGTTCTTTCAATATTTGCGTACTATCACCACAAATGCAATGGATATTGCTAACATTTAGAATTGAATAATTGTGCGAAACTATTTTGCTAAGTTCTTCATTCATTTCGCAATGAATAACTTGTTCAAAGTTTTTAGCAAAATAATAATCGTCAACGCCAAAACCACCAGTCAAATCAATTAATGTTTTGCCTTCAATCAATGAAGCTTTGTGCTGAGCTGTTTTTTCAGAGGAGGTTTGTTCTATCGAAATTTTACTCGGATAGAGTATGTTTTTGGTGTTGAACCAAGTATCAAGTTTGTTTTTCGCTTTCTGCTTGGCTGCTATTTGCGACAAAATATCACTCCAAATAATATTCGGAAAAGGATTTTTTTGCAAAGCTAATTTTGCCACGTCAGCATTGCTGTTTTGAACAATAAATTCCTGAATTTCTTCTTTTAAAATGTAGGTGTTCAAACTAAATGTTTTTGGTAAAGATTTTCACAAAACTATTTTCTGGAAAAAATTCTTTGAGTACAACTTTGATGATTGTCAAAAGAGGAACGGCTATAATCATTCCTGTTATTCCAAAAATAAAACCTCCAATTAATATTGCTAAAAAGATTTCTAGCGGATGAGAGTTGACACTTTTAGAAAAAATTATCGGTTGTGAAACGTTGTTATCAATCATTTGCACAACAAAAAAACCAATTAAAACATATATTGTTGACGGTAAAGTATCTGACTGAAAATCTCCACCAATGTGGCTCAACATGGTTAAAATTGCTGCTAGAACGGAACTAATTAACGGTCCGATATATGGAATGATATTCAGAATAGCGCATAAAAAAGCAATGATTAAAGCGTTGTTTACACCAAAAATCAACAGTACGATTAGATACATGATGAAAATGATAAACAACTGCAATAATAATCCAATGAAATATCTTGATAACAACTCATTGATTTTTGCAACCGAATTCAAAATTTGATCTTCGTGTTCATCTGGCAATATTTTCTTCGCAGAAATCAAAAACATGACTTTGTCTTTTAAAAGAAAAAAAGTTATGAAAAATACTGAAGCCAATCCCATCCCAAGATTACTTATCGTAGATAAAATAGAATTGAAAAAATCTGTAAAAACGGCAAAGTTTATTTTTGAAGCAATTTTTTCAATGTTTAAAAATTTTTTACCATCTATATTGTGGCTTGTCAAATATTGATTTATTTGATTAGTAAGTTCGATGAAATTCTTCTGAATAGCATTCGTGTTGACCAATGATAGATTTTCACTTTGTGATAAAATGAGTGGAACGAACATAGAAATTATCCCAATAATTAATAAGATGAACAAAATCATTGTTGTTGTTACTGCTAATGTGTTTGAAAATTTTAATTTTCTTCTAAAAAATTCTACAATAGGATTGGCTACTAAAGCAAAAATTAATGAAACTATCAGATACAACAACACTGTTTGAATGTTGTAAATAAACAGCGCAATCAAAGCAAAGGCTAGTAGAATTAATACTGCTTTTACTATTCCTATTGCTATAGTTTTTGAAGTCATAGTTCTAGTAATTAAAGATGTAGTATAAAATATTTGCACCCATTTTCAGTGCTTTTTCTCTCACTTCTTTAGGATCATTATGAACTTCGGTATCTTCCCAGCCATCGCCAAGGTCACATTCATAGGTGTACAACAAAATCAATCTATTGTTCTCAAAAACACCAAATGCCTGAGGTCTTTTTCCGTCATGTTGATGGATTTTTGGTAAACCACCAGAAAAAACATTTGGTTTTTGAAAAATTGGATGGTTCGCAGGGATTTCTAACAACTCATTGTTAGGGAAAATTCGTTTTATTTCTCTGCGAATATATTCATCCATGCCATAATTATCATCTATATGCAAAAAACCTCCTGAAAGCATATAGTTTCTCAAATTAATTATTTCAGCATCACTAAAAACTACATTTCCATGACCTGTCATGTGAACGAAAGGATAACTAAATATTTCTGGACTTCCTGGTTCAACAGTAGCAGGTTTTGATTTGATTTTTGTATTGATAGACTGATTGGAATATTTTATCAAATTGGGAAGCGAAGTTGGGTTTGCATACCAATCGCCACCACCGCTGTATTTCAATAGAGCGATTTCTTGCGAAAAACCAAGTGAAGTAATCAGTAATAAAAGGAATTGTAATTTCTTCATAAATTTTTAAATCTAACATTCATTAGCAAAAACAACCGAATGACATGCAACAACAGCAGCAGTTTCTGTTCGCAATCTCGTGTTACCCAAAGATACAGGAATAAATGAACTTTCTATGGCTAATTGGATTTCTTTAACAGAAAAATCACCTTCTGGACCAATTAAAATGGTAACATCTTTTTCAATTTCTAATTCGTTTTTCAAAGATTTTTTATCGGTTTCTTCACAATGTGCGATGAATTTTTGACCATGAAAACCTTTTTTGATAAAATCTTTATAAGCAATTGGTTCGTTTAGTTTTGGTAGATAATAATGTAGCGATTGTTTCATTGCGCTTTCCAAAATCTTCTGAAATCTATCGGTTTTAATGACTTTTCGCTCAGAATGTTCGCAAATGATTGGTGTAATTTCCTGAATACCAATTTCAGTAGCTTTTTCAAGAAACCATTCGTAGCGTTCATTCATTTTGGTTGGTGCAACGGCAAGATGTAAATGGAATTTTGATTTTTCCTGCCTTTCAAATGAGTTGATTTTTACGGTACATTTACTATCCGAAGCTATTGTGATTTCTGAAGTGAACAAGTAACCAAAACCATTAGTTACAAACAGAATGTCGCCTTCTTTTTTGCGTAAAACTTTGATGATATGTTTGCTTTCTTCTTTGTCAAAAACAAAAGAAGTTGCGGTTTCTGTTATATTTGGATTATAGAATAGTTGCATTTTAATATTCAGTCTCTATTCCTAATCTATTACTTATTCTTTTGTTACTTTCCATTCTTTTCCAATGTTCGGGACTGACAGTTTTCCAATATAGTTCATAAAATTCTTTTTTCTTTTTATCATTAGTAAATATCATATTGGAAAAGTATTCAATTAATTTTGGTTTATATTTAGAATTAGTTGATAATAAATCATTATCATTTTCGTCAAACACTAAAACGGATGCGTAAATACTTCCCAGTCCTTCAAATCCTCTAGTGGCAACGGTGAATTTAGTAGTATCATTTTCAAATAGTTGAATTCTTTTCCACAACAAAATTGGGTTTAGTGTATTACTTCCACTTATCATTTCGTGCCATTTACCAAACCTATCATACATGCCTTTATTTAGATAAGAAGCATTATTTACACAATTAAACTTAAGTTCGTTGAAAAATAATGTGTCTTTGTTAACAATGCTTTTAAATTTCTCAATTGATATGTTTTCAAATTTATTTTCAGGATACGAACCGCATTTTTTAGGCAATGATATTTCTGTCGTTGATGAACACGATAAAAGTAAACATGTAATAAAAATAGCTAAAAAATATCTCATAACTAAAATTCAATTCTCGCTTTTGAAACCGTTGATTGATCTACAAATTTATCGTGTAAATACTTTTGATAGCCCACAATTCCAATCATAGCGGCATTATCCGTTGTGTATTCAAATTTAGGGATAAAAGTTTTCCAACCGTATTTTCCTTCGGCATTTTTCAGCGTAGTTCTAATGCCAGAATTGGCAGAAACGCCACCACCAATGGCAATCTGAGTAATTCCAGTTTCAGCCACAGCAAGTTTTAGTTTATCCATCAAAATATCTATGATAATTTGCTGTACCGAAGCACAAATATCGGCTTTGTTTTCCTCAATAAAATTAGAGTTTTCAGCTGTGTTTTTTTGGATAAAATATAAAATCTGTGTTTTTAAACCTGAAAAACTAAAGTTTAAACCGTCAACTTTAGGTTTAGTAAACGAATATTTTTTCGGGTTTCCTTCTTTGGCAAATTTATCAATCAATGGTCCACCAGGATAAGGTAAATTCAATATTTTTGCGGTTTTGTCAAACGCTTCACCAACAGCATCATCGGTCGTTTCGCCAATGATTTTCATATCGAAAAAGTCATTTACTTTCACAATTTGTGTATGTCCGCCAGAAATGGTCAATGCTAAAAAAGGAAATGTTGGTTTGTCGTAACCTTCTTCATCAATAAAATGTGCCAAAATGTGCGCATGCATGTGGTTTACAGCAATCAACGGAATGTTCAACGCCATTGAAAGCGATTTTGCAAAAGATGTTCCAACCAGTAATGAACCCATTAATCCTGGACCTTGCGTGAATGCAATAGCAGAAAGTTGTTCTCTACTAACTCCAGCTTTTTTCAACGCTACATCTATCACTGGAACAATGTTTTGCTGGTGTGCTCTCGAAGCAAGTTCTGGAACAACGCCACCATATTCTTCGTGAATATTTTGTCGGGCAACAATATTTGATAAAACTCTATCATTTTTTAAAACTGCTGCTGCAGTATCATCGCATGAACTTTCAATTGCTAGTATAAAAACTTCATTTTGTTGCATAAAAGGCACAAATTTTGATTTATATTTGACATATATTTACATTAGGACAAAAATACGCTTTTTGTAGAGGAAATTATCTTCCCGATTCATAATTTTGTTTGGAAAAAAATAAGAAACATAGCACTAGAAAAAAAATCATAAAGTACTCATTACGTGTGCTTTTGTTGCTTCTTTTTTCGTTGATTTCTATATCCATAGCACTCACTTTACCTGTAGTCCAAACAAAAATTGCTCATTATGCCACTGAAAAACTCAATAAAGATTACGGCACAAATATTCAAATAGAAGAGGTTGCAATTACAATTTTTGGAAGTGTAAAACTGAAAAAAGTCTTAGTTCTTGATCATCATAAAGATACTCTAATTTATTCTAGCAGAATAAAAACAAATATTCTTGATGTCAAAAAAATGATGGATGGGAAATTATTGTTTGGCGATTTATGGTTGGATAATTTGAATTTGAATATTGTTCATTACAAAAATGAAACGGAAACAAACCTTGATAAATTTGTTGCCGCTTTTGATGATGGTAAGCCAAGTTCGGGTAAATTTTTATTGACTTCAAAAAATGCTTATATCACAAATGGTAGATTATTGATGGTTGACCAAAATAAACCATTTCCAAAAGAAGCTGATTTCACCAAGTTAAATACTCACTTACAAGACTTTAAAATTAAAGGGCCAAATGTGACAACATTTATTAAAGAGATGTCTTTTAAAGATTACAGAGGTGCTTTTGTTGAAAATCTTCAAGCTAATTTTAGTTATACAAAAAAGAGCATTCAACTTCAAAAACTTAAACTAAAAACAAAAGAATCTTTTCTGAGAGGTGATGTTGCTCTAAACTATCAAAGAAAAGACTTTAGTAATTTTAATAACAAAGTATTGTTTGATATTAAAATTGATAGTGGAGTAGTTGCTACTAATGACATCAGATACTTTTATGATGAAATGGGGAAAAACCAAACGTTCAACCTAAAATCAAAGTTAAAGGGAACTCTAAATGATTTTTATGCTACAGATTTGTACTTAGTTGATAGCAATAATTCTATAATTGTTGGTGATGTTAATTTCAAAAACCTTTTTCCGAGAAGTCCAGGAAAGTTTTTTATGAAAGGTGATTTTGATAAAATTACTTCAAATTATAATAATCTTGTTAAGTTGCTTCCAAATGTTCTAGGAAAAAAACTTCCAACATCGTTGCAAAAGCTTGGACAATTTCATTTTACTGGAAAAACAGAAGTCACTCAAAAATATATTGATGCTGATTTTGTTATGAATTCCGATTTAGGTTTAGTTGAATCCAATTTATACATCAATGATATCGATAATATTGATAAGGCTAAATACAAGGGAACAGTTATTTTGGATAATTTCAATGTTGGTGCAATTACAAATCAAAATGATGTAGGCTTAGTATCGTTAAATATTGATGTAGAAGGAGAAGGATTTAAGCAGAAATATTTGAATACAACCTTTATTGGTGATATCGACAAGATACGATACAACGGCTATACCTATTCAAAGATTATAGTTGATGGTAAATTTAAACAGCCTTATTTCAAAGGAAAAGTTTTTGTAAATGATCCAAATCTATACATGGATTTTGATGGATTAGTTGATTTAGGTAAAAGAGAAAAAAATATAGATTTCAATGCTCAGATTGATTATGCCAATTTGAAAAAGCTAAATTTTGTAAATGATTCTATTTCAGTTTTTAAAGGAAATGTTTCAATTAAGACCACAGGCAATGATTTAGATACTTTCAAAGGAGATGTAACTATTAGCGATGCTTCATACCAGAATAGAAAGGATTTATACTTTATTGATGTATTGCATCTAAATTCAAGTTTTGATGAAGGAGGAGAAAGAAATCTAACTGTTGTTTCTCCAGATATAATTGATGGAAAAATAAAAGGGAAATTCAAATTTGCTCAACTTCCAAAAATGGTGGAGAATTCTTTAGGAAGCCTTTATGCAAATTATAAACCAAATAAAGTAATCAAAGGGCAACATTTGAATTTTGATTTTGCTATAAAAAGCAAGTTTATAGAAATATTTTTTCCTGACATAACACTATCACCAAACACTAATTTAAAAGGTAATATAAGTTCAGACTCTCAAGATTTCAAATTAGATTTTACATCGCCCAAAATTGTCGCTTTTGAGAATACTTTTGACAATATTTTGCTTCAGATTGATAATAGAAATCCGCTCTACAAATCCTATGTACAACTCGATAGTATTAAGACAAAGTATTATAAAATAAGAGATTTTAGTTTGATTAATACTATCGTCAATGATACCCTTCAATTTAGAACAGAATTTAAAGGAGGAAAACAAGGAAAAGATTACTATAATCTAAATCTTTACCACACTATTGATAAAAATAACAATAATGTTGTGGGTTTTGATAAATCTGAAATGATGTTCAAAGATTATCTATGGTACTTGAATGAAAAAGAAGAAGAAACCAACAGGATAGTCTTTGATAAAAAATTGAAATCATTCTTTTTTGACAATATTACCGTGACACATGGTGATGAAATAATCAAACTCAATGGTGATTTATCAGGAAAAACAAATAAAAACCTCAAATTGAATTTTGAAAACGTAAACCTGAATAAAGTTACACCCGATGTTGAAAAATTCAAATTTGATGGAAAACTCAACGGTATTATAGATTTTAAACAAGAAGGTCAAGTTTATAAACCTCTTTCAACAATATCTATTGATAGTTTGAAAGTGAATGATATAGCACTTGGTAAACTCAATTTAGATATAAAAGGAGATGAAAATTTGCAAAGATTTTATCTGAAATCTAGACTTGATAACGAAAATGTAAAATCATTTGATGCAGATGGTTTTTTGGAAGTCGTTGATAATCAAACATATTTAGATGTTGATTTGAGTTTTGATAAGTTCAATTTAGGCGTTTTAGGTAAAATAGGTGGAGATGTAATAAAAAACATAAGAGGTTTTGCTTCAGGAACAGCGCGTGTTAATGGTAATGTAAATGAATTGGATTATAACGGAAGGCTTTTTGTGGAAGACGCTGGAATGACAATACCTTATCTGGGCGTTGATTACCAGTTTGATCATAAATCAATTGTTGATGTCACCGAAAACAAGTTCATAATTAGAGAAACAACCATTAAAGACACCAAATTTAATACTTCAGGAATACTGAGTGGATATATTAAACACAAGCAATTTGGAGATTGGCAACTAGATTTAAGCGTTGAAGCAGAACGATTACTAGCTTTGAATACACAAGATCATGAAGATGCTGCATATTTTGGAAAAGCTTTCATGAAAGGAATAGCATCTATAAAAGGTCCAACGGATAATTTGCTAATCAAAGTCAATGCAGAATCTGAAAAAGGAACAGATATAAAAATCCCGATTAGTGATACAGAAGGAGCAGAAGATAATGGGTTTATAACCTTTGTAAATGGTAATTATAAAAAGAATGATAAAAACAAAATCGAAAAAAAATATAATGGATTAGAGCTCGATTTTAACTTTGAAATCAATGACAATGCTGATATTGAGGTAATTCTTAACCGAGATTCGGGACATGGAATGCGTGGAAAAGGCTTTGGAACTCTATTGTTTAGAATAAATACTTTGGGTAAGTTCGAAATGTGGGGAGATTTTATAGCACATTCGGGAACATATAATTTTAAATATGGAGGTGTTCTCGATAAAAAATTTAATGTAAAAAAAGGAGGAACAATTGTTTGGACTGGTGATCCTATGGCAGCAATATTGAATCTCGAAGCTGTTTATGATACCAAGGCTAATCCTGGAGTGTTACTAGAAAATCCTTCATTCAACAAAAAAGTAGATGTAGAAGTAATCATAGGGATAAAAGGAAATCTTATGAACCCTGAACCCGATTTCAGCATCGATTTTCCCAATATAGGAACGGCATTAAAATCTGAATTGCAATACAAATTAGATGATAGAGATGCTCGACAAACTCAAGCACTTTATCTGCTTTCAACAGGTGGTTTTCTCAGTCAAGAAGGTTTAAATCAAAATCAGTTGTCAAATAATTTATTTGAAAAAGCATCAGATGTTTTTAATGAAATATTTCACGGAGAAAATGATAAAGTGTCTATTTCACCAGATTTTGTAATGGCAGATAGAACTGCAGGACTTGAATCATCAGGTCGTTTTGGACTTACGGTTTCTTCAACTATTAATGAAAGAATTACAATAAACGGTAAAGTAGGTGTTCCAGTTGG
>ENA-UOYA01003928-UOYA01003928.1-activated-sludge-metagenome-genome-assembly--contig:-NODE-3928-length-12879-cov-5.134747_pt1 | contig 12879 bp, 7 predicted proteins | sample MGYA00238163_ERZ764804 | MGnify/ENA primary metagenome ERZ764804 (study PRJEB28919, sample SAMN05720223) | activated sludge metagenome | isolation source: Anaerobic digester | place: Hong Kong...
AATAGAAAAAGAAGAGAAAAATAAAAGATGTGTTGGAGTAGATTTTTATTTGACATAACAGGGGTTATTTGTTATTGATTTGTAAAACTTGTTATTTGTCGGTGTAAATGGAATGGAGATGAGAAAGAATTATTGTAAGGATATCTTAGGTAGCCCGATTCATATTGAGAATCGGGCTACCTATAAATAAATTATTTAGCAAAATCAATTTCCCTTTTTTCTCTTATTACAACAACTTTAACCTGTCCTATAAACTCTAAATTTTCTTCTATTGATTTTGCTATTTCTCTTGCTAAATTTTTTGCCTCTTCATCAGTTATAATTTCTGGCTTTACTATTACCCTTATTTCTCTCCCTGCTGAAATAGCATAAGCAGTATCAACTCCTTTGAAAGAAGAAGCAATTTTTTCAAGGTCTTCAATTCTTCTTAAATATTTTTCAAGTGTATCTCTTCTGGCTCCTGGTCTTGTTGCAGAAATTGCATCTGCGACCTGAGTAATTACTGTGTAGGGTTTTGCTATATTTATATCTTTATGATGATATAATGCTGCCTCAATAACTTCTTCTTTTTCACCATATTTTTGTAAAATTTCTGCTCCTATTTCAGGATGTGCACCTTCAACTTCTTGGTCAACTGCCTTTCCTATGTCGTGGAAAAGGGCTGCTCTTTTTGCAATTTTGGGGTCAAATTTAAGTTCTGATGCAATCATCCCTGCAAGAAAAGCACTCTCTTTTGAATGAATAAGAACATTTTGCCCAAAACTTGTTCTATACTTCAATTTACCAAGTATCTTAATTAATTCTGGATGCACATTTTCAATTCCAACTTCAAATACAGTATTATTGCCCTCTTCAACCATTTGTTCTGAAAGGTCTTGTTTAACTTTTTCAATTACTTCTTCAATTTTTCCAGGATGAATTCTACCATCAGAAATTAATCTTTCAAGAGCAACTCTTGCCAGTTCTCTCCGATAGAGATTAAAAGAAGAAAGAGTAACTGCTTCTGGTGTATCATCAACAATAAGGTCTACTCCTGTTAATGATTCAAAAGCCCTTATGTTTCTTCCTTCCCTTCCTATAATTCTTCCTTTAATTTCATCGTTAGGCAAACTAACAACAGAAACAACACTTTCACTTGCTTCCTCGGGAGCAAGTCGTTGCATTGCACCAAGAAGTATTTCTCTTGCTTTTTTTTCTGAATTTATTTTTGCTTCTTCTTCTAATTTTTGCTGGAGTTTAATTGCTTCTTTCTTTGCTTCTTCTTCCATAAGTTTCAAAAGTTGATTTTTTGCCTCTTCTCTTGGAATTCCTGCTATAGTTTCTAATTTTCTTTTTTCTTCTTCAATCAAAGATAACAGAGACAATTCTTTTTGTTTTATTTCTTCCTGTTTTTTATTTATCTCTTCCTGTGTTTTTTCTATTTCCTCACTATGTTTTTCAATTAACTCCGCTTTTTTTTCTAAATTCATTTCCCGCTGTTGTAGACGCTTTTCTTGAAATTGCAGTTCTTTCTTCTTATTCCTTGTTTCTTTTTCAAACTCATTTCTCAATCTGTATAATGTTTCTTTTGCCTCAATATCAATTTCTTTCTTCTTACTTAATGCAAGGTTCTCTGCTTCATTAATGATTTCTTTTGCTCTTTTTTCTGCTGTTTTTATTGTTCTTTCAGCAATAAATTTTCTCCACAAATAACCAATTAAAACTGCAATTGCTCCCCATAAAATAAATAAAGGGATAACTAATTTTAAAGTATTTATAGTGGACAATTTAAACCACCTCCTTTACTTTCGCTGTTTTACAGCAAATTAAGTAAAGGAATCATCCGGCAGGACAAAATGAATGAGGAATTAGTGAACTAATTTTTAAATTTATCTTTATTAATCTATATAATTTTTCACTTTTTTTCTTTTTTATTTTCATTTTCGTCATATAATTACCAATTTTACTGAATTTATTGCCGGAAATTCCTTTATCTTATTTAATACCTTTTTATCTATACTCTGGTCAAGATTTAAAACTGTTATTGCTGGACCACCTTTCTTTTTTCTACCAAGTGTCATTGATGCAATATTAACTCCTTCCTTGCCAAGAACTGTTCCAATATGTCCCATTATTCCAGGAGTATCTTCATTATAACAAACAAGTAAATATCCTTTTGGTGATGCATCTACTGAAAAACCATCAATTTTTACTATTCTTTCTTCTTTATTTTCTAATATTGTCCCAGAAACAGATATACTTTTCCCATTGCTTACTTCAACTGTTATAAGATTTACAAATTCGCCTCCTGTTTCCTGCCTTGATTCTCTTAAATTTATTTTCTTCTCCTTTAAAATAAGCGGAGCATTAACAACATTAACTCCATAATTTTTGAAAAGTCCCATTATAATGTAATATCTAACAAGAGTTAGGTCATAATGAACAATTTCTCCATAATAATTTATTACTATATTTTTTATTTCTGACTCTACCATTTGAGAGAGAAAAGAGCCCATTTTTTCCCCTAATGAAAGATACCCCCTTAATTTTTTCATCGTTTCTTCATCAAGATAAGGAACATTTGCTGAATTTCTTACAACTTTTTTTGTAATTGCCTCAACAATTTGTTCTGCTAATTGGACTGCAACATTTTCCTGTGCTTCTTCTGTTGAAGCGCCTAAATGAGGAGTAACAACTACCTGTTCTAATTCAAGTAAAGGTGAATTTTCAGGTGGCTCTTTTTCAAAAACATCTAAACCAGCACCTTTCACTTTCCCTTTTTTTATATATTTATAAAGTGCATCTTCATCAATTATTCCTCCTCTGGCACAATTTATAATATAAACACCTTCTTTCATCATCTCAAATTCTTTTTCTCCAATCATATGATATGTCTGGTCTGTTAAAGGTATATGAAAAGAAATAAAATCTGCCTGTTTTAATAAACCATCTAAACTAATAATAGTTACCCCCATTTCTCTTAAAGCTATTCCTTCTACAAAAGGGTCATAGCCAATTATTTTCATTCCAAATCCCTTCCCAATAGAAGATACTCTTTTCCCAATTCTTCCAAGCCCGATTATTCCAAGTGTTTTATTATGAAGTTCTGTTCCCATAAATTTTTTTCTTTCCCATTTTCCACTTTTTACATGATAATTAGCAGCAGGTATATTCCTGACAAGTGATAGCATAAGAGCAATTGCATGTTCAGCAGCAGAAATGGTATTTCCTTCAGGGGCATTCATAACAATAATTCCATGAGCAGTGGCTGCTTCAACATCAATATTATCCAATCCAACTCCTGCTCTTCCAATTATTTTAAGGTTTTTCCCTCTTTCAATTACATCCTTTGTTATTTTTGTTTCACTTCTTACAACGACTACATCATATTTTTCTATAATATCAAGAAGTTCTTCTACCTTTTTTTTCCCAACCTGAGTAACTTCAAAACCCGCTTTTTCAAGAACTTTTATTCCTGCCTCTTTAAGCGGGTCAGTTACAAGCACTTTAATCTTATCCATTTTTCTCTCCTTCATTTTATAGAAGCAAAATTATCACTTTTGTCCTAGTTTGATAAATTATACTACCCTCTAAAAAAATGTCAAATTAGTGAATTTAGTATATCAAATTGGTATCATTTATTTTGTTACTCCCACTTCTCAAATTCTTTACAAGATGTTTTTTTTATTGTAAATTATCACATCACTACAAAAGGTTAAAAATGTTTTATTTTCTAATTTATGATTTTGTTTTTTTTATTGTTCTTACCTTATTTTTCCCATTTATCTGGAAAAAAATAAGAACAGAAAAGGACTACCCTGGTACATGGAAAGAAAGGTTTGCAATATACAGGAATAACTTAAAAAGGGGAAAAAGAAAAAGGGTCTGGCTTCATACTGTTTCTGTTGGAGAATTTTTATCAATTACACCCCTAATAGAAAAATTAAAAGACATTGATATTGATATAATTGTTTCTTTAACAACGAAGACAGGAAGAAAAGTTGCTATAAGTAAAACCCCTGAATTAAAATATATTTTTTTTCCTTTTGATTTTTATCCCATTATGTTTAAAGCAATATCCTTTTTGAAACCAGATATTATCGTAATTGTTGAAACAGAAATATGGGTGAATTTAATCAGAATCAGTAAGAGAAAAAACATCCCTGTTGTTATGATAAATGGGCGTCTTTCTCCAAAATCATTTAGAAGATATAAAAAGTTAAAATTTCTGACAAAAAGAATACTTCCTCATTTTGAGAAAATTGCGATGAGAAGTGAATCAGAAAAAAGGAAAATAATTTCCTTAGGTGCAAAAAAAGAAAAAATTAGAATATGTGGAAGTATGAAATTTGACCTTGCTTACCAGATGGGACAAACAATAAATAGTGATGAATTTAAAAAATCCCTCAATCTTGGTATAGATAAAAAAATTATTGTTTTTGGTTCAATACATCCAGAAGAAGAGGAAGAAATATGTAAAATATCAAAAGAAATAATTGAAAATTATCCTGAGTGGGATGTAATAATTGCCCCAAGATTTCTTGACAGAAGTAAAATTTTTAATGTTTTAACAGAGATGAAATTACCGTATGTTAAAAGAACAGAAATAAGAGAAAATTTTAGAATTCTTGTTGTTGATACGTATGGGGAACTTAATAATTTCTATTCAATTTGTGAATTTGCTTTTGTTGGAGGAAGTTTAAATAGATGGGGAGGACAGAATCCAATTGAGCCAATTGCATTTAAAAAAGTGGTTATATATGGAAAAGATAATTGGCACTTTTTTATTGAATGGGAAAAAATTAAAAAAGGTGGTGGAGGAATTGAAGTAAATGACTTCAAGCAGTTAAAAGAAAAGGTGTTATTTTTAATAAAGAACGAAAATATAAGAAAAAAAATGGGAGAAGTTGCTTATAAAATTCTACTTCAAAATACAGGAGCAACTGATATAAACTTTGATATTATAAAGGAAACATTAGGGATATAGATATAAAATAATAAAAAGTTTTTATAAAACATTATAATCCCTATTGTGAATTTGACAGTGGGTGATTGTCCTGATAAAATCAAAAATATGGAATTTCAAAAAGTTCAAAGAAAAATTGAAGATTTTTGGCTCAAAAAGGGATGTGTACTATGGCATCCTTATAATGTTGAAGTTGGAGCAGGGACTTTAAACCCTGCAACTTTTTTTGGTATTCTTGGAAATAAAAAATGGAGTGTTGTTTATTTAGAACCATCTGTGAGACCTGCTGATGGAAGATATGGAGAAAATCCTGTTAGATTATATATGCACCATCAGATACAGGTAATAATAAAACCACCTCCTGCCAATATCCAGGATATTTATATTAAAAGTTTAGAATATATAGGACTTAAAAGAAATGAACACGATATAAGGTTTATTGAAGATAACTGGGAAGCACCAACACTTGGAGCATGGGGAGTTGGATGGGAGGTTTGGATTGATGGGCTTGAAATTACACAATTTACCTATATGCAGCAAGTAGGAGGAATTGATTTATTTCCTCCTGCTATTGAGATAACTTATGGGCTTGATAGAATTGTAAAGTTTATTCAAAAAAAAGAAAATATTTATGATATTGTATGGGCAGGTGGCATAAAATTTGGCGATATACAGAAAGCAAGAGAAAAAGATTATTCAATATATAGTTTTGAAATTGCAGATACTGAATTTATATTTAAATTATTTGATATGATTGAAAAAGAGATTGAAAAGGTTCTTGAAAAAAATGTTTTATATCCCGCTTATGATTATGTTTTAAAATTATCTCATATTTTCAATATCCTTGATGCCAGAAAAGCAATAAGTGTTAGTGAAAGAGTTAGATATATTCAGAGAGTGAGAAAATATGCAAGGAAATGTGCTCAACTTTACATAGAAAGAGGGGAAGGTATAATATAAACTGAATAATCAGAACTTTCTTCTTGTAGAGAAGTATGGTTAGGTATAGAGCCGGGATGGTGGAATTGGCAGACACGTACGTTTGAGGGGCGTATGGCTTATGCCGTGGGGGTTCAAATCCCCCTCCCGGCACAGAGAAACAAGAAAGAAGATATTTGAAAACAAAAGAAAAGGAATTAAAACCACACGGCATAAAAAGGGTATGGGAAAAAACTTTTTCCCATATTTATAGTAATACATTTCGCATTGGGGGTATCGTTGGGAAAGGGGAATCACCCCTGTCCCAGGAGCGAAAGCGACGCCGTGGTGGGTTGACCCCCTCCCGGCATTGCAATCATCTTTGATAGGGGATTTAATAAAATCCCGTAAGCATAACTTATCGCTTCGGCGTAGGGATGGTCTGTAAGCAAAACTCTAAACCCTTCTGTGTAAGACAATCCATCCCGGCCTTCCTTTGATAAAGGAAGGAGTAGTTTCCCCCTTTGGAAAAGGGGGTTAAGGGGGATTTTAATTTATATATCCGCCAAAAAACGCAGGATACTATAAAACGTTTTTTGTACCTTGGGATTAAAATATAAACTTAATAAATATTTACAATATTTATAAAAAAAGTATAATAAAAAACTTAGGAGAAAAAAGAAAATTGGCAAAAACACCTTTATGGGAAGATATTTTAATAATAATTTCTATTTTTTCTGTTTGGCCTGCTATTTTAAGAAAAGAAAATATTTTTACAAAGGTTATAATGTTTTTTGCTTTCTTTTTACTTATCTGGGTTTTTATAAGGCGTCTCAAAAGATTTAATAATATGAATAATGAAAAATAAATTATTTTTTTTATTCTTTTTGCTTATTTTTTTAGCAGGATGTTCTTATGAAAAAGAAACATTTAGAAAATTGGAAAAGCAGGGAGATACACTTTTCTCACAGGGTAGAAAAAAAGAAGCAATTGAAAGATGGCAGGATGCCTTAAAATTCAAAAAAACTAGTTGTATTTATGAAAAAATGGTTGTTACACTTATAATGGAAAGAGAAAATGAGCAAGCAACAATGTGGGCTGAACAGGGTTTGACATATTTTCCTGATTGTTGTAATCTTATATATAATTTATCTTATTTATGCCTATTAGAAAAAAATTATGATAAATGTCTTAAAAATATAGAGAGGCTACTGGCAATAAATGAGTATTATCCCGAAGCACATTTTATGAAAGGCATGATTTTTGAGCAAACAGGCAGGATAAAAGAAGCAAAAGAAGAATATGTAAAAGAGATTAATATAAATCCTGGCTGTAAAAAAGCATGGAAAAAAATAAAGGAGATTGGAGATGAAAAGTAAAAGGTGTTTTTTGTTTTTATTGTTTGCTGTTTTTTTATTTTTATATTCAATTTCCTATTCAGAAACATTGACTGATTATTTAAAGTTTTTCTCTTCTTTCAATTCAAGAATTCCTGGTTATGAGGGTAATAAAAAGTCAGCAGAATATATTGAGGAAAAATTTAAAGAGATTGGATTGGTAAATGTCAAAAAGGAAGAGTTTTTTACTTCAATTCCTATTGAAAAATATTCTTATATTAAAGTTGGAAATGAAGAAATAAAAATTTATTCCTTATGGCCAAATCTTGTAAGAACGACAACTCTTCCACCAGAAGGTCTTGAAGGAAAACTTTTTTATGCTGGTAAAGGAGACCTTAAAAATTTAGATGGGAAAGATATTGAAGGAGGTATTGGTGTTCTTGATTTTGATTCTGATGATAGTTGGACCACACTTGCAGGATTTGGAGTAAAAGGATTTATATTTTTAAGTTCTCCAGATATAGAAAGGAAAGAAGCAGAAAAGAAGTTTTTAAGAATACCAGTTAATGTTCCTAGGTTTTATGCAGGGGAAAATTCAGATAAAATAAAGGCACTTGCAATAAAAGAAGAAAAAGTTAAGTTATTTTCAAAAGTTGACTGGGAAAATGTTCCTAACTACAATATTTATGGAACAATTGAAGGTAATGACCCAAAACTCAAAGATGAAATAATTCTTTTAGAAAGTTATTATGATAGTATAAGTGTTGTACCCTCTATTGCTCCTGGGGCTACTTCTGCATGTGGTATCTCAACACTTTTAAAACTTGCAGAGTTTTTTGCAAATAGTCATCCCGAAAGAACTCTTGTTTTTCTTGCAACTTCTTCTCATTTTGAATATCTTAAGGGTATAGATAATTTTATTCAGAATCATTCAAGAAAAGAAGAACCATTTTTTTCAAGAATTCCCAAAAAAGAGAAAATATTACCAGCCCTTTCTATTTGTTTAGAACTTTCAGATGGTTCAGATGAACTCGCAATATGGCATAATTCCTATGATTTTTATAAACAGAGATATTTTGCTCCATTTGCTAAAAAATTTCTTTCCTATTCAGAAAAAGTTTGTACAAAACTTGGGGTTGACCCACAAACAGCCCTTATGAATGGAGTAAGTCCTGAAAAAGGAATAATATGGCAAACATTTCTTCCAGAAGCAATAAGAACCGATGGCGAGTACCTGATTTTATCAGGAAACCCTGCAATTTCATTTGTTACTGCAAATGATGGAAGATGGAGAGTTGATACACCTGTTGATACATTTGAGAATCTTAATTTAGAAAATATCGAAAAACAATTTATATTTCTTCAAAACATTCTGGATATTGCATTAAATGACAAGGACTTTTTCCCTGATACAGAACTTGAATTAAAAGATACTATGTCAAGTTTAATTCCAAAAATTGTAACATTTAATCCTAAAAAAAGTTTTGTACCAAACGACCCTGTTAACGAAGGTCTTGTAGTTCCTCGTATGATTTATTATAATCCTGGCCTTTATTCAATGAAAACATTTATAGGGGTAAGAGGAGACATTATTGAGATGACCAATAAAGATGGTGAAGTTAATATTTCAAGATTCTCAAAATTCTCTCCACCACTAGAAGTTTATATTTATGCGTTTTTCATTGATAAAAATACAGGAGAAATAACTTTAACAACTGACCTTGGTGTAAATGGAGACCAACAGTATCCTATTAAAACCTTGATTGATTACAAAGAGAAAAAGAAAACAACTGTGCTTTTTAAATGTAAACCAATATCATTATTTGGATTAATTGACCCTCAGTATCTTGTTTCATTAGATAAATTAGATGTTTTTGACCTTTCGAATTCTACTCCTGATGCATACGGGTACTATCTTGAATATCCATTATTTATTCCTTTTATCTGGTCATCTGATTCTGAACCAGCCGGTTGTATTTTTGCAAAATTTAATTCAAAAATAAAAGTAATTGGAGAATCAGGACCATTAGGCAAGCGACTTCTCCTTCTCAATTCAAAACAAACATTAAATAACAAAGAAGATGCAGAAGGACTTGGTTTTGATGTAGATAGTATTGAGGCAATTTACAATATTCCTTATCAGGGCGCAAAAGATATGATAATCCTGGATACTTATAGAAGAGTAAACTTTGAAAAGTATGGGATTAGAAATGAAAGATTAAAGGACTTACAAATTGCCTCAAATGAATTTTTAGAACAAGCAACGAAAGCAAAAAAAGAGAAAAAATGGTATGATTTTTTAAAATTTTCAAGGCAGGCGCAGGCAATTGAATCAAGAGCATACCCAGATGTAAAAGGAACTGCTAATGATGTTGTTAAAGGTATTATTTTCTACTTCATACTTTTGCTTCCCTTTGCATATTTTGCAGAAAGATTGTTTTTTTCCTTTTCAAAACTTGAACAGAGAATTGCCGGTATATCAGGAATATTTCTTGTGGTGTACTGGATAATGCGACTTGTTCATCCTGCTTTCAAACTCACCAACGCACCAGAAGTAATACTTCTTTCTTTTATTGTTCTTGCTCTTTCTGTTGTTGTTCTTTCAGTTATTACTTCTAAATTTGAAGAACAGATGCAGAGAATGAAAAGAGAAACATCCAATGTTTATGAAACAGATGTCGGAAGAATAACTGCTACTACTACTGCTTTTTCCTTAGGGGTAGCAAATATGAAAAGAAGAAAAGTTAGAACAATGCTCACAGCAATTACTTTAATACTTCTAACATTTACAGTACTATCTTTTACTTCAATAAAATCATATCTTAAATTCAACCAATTATTAAGACCAAATACTCCACCATACACAGGAATTTTATTAAGAGACCGCTCATGGGCTCCTTTACAAAAATTTGCTCTTCAATATACGGAAGATGAGTTTTCTTCAAATAGTATTATTTCACCAAGAGGATGGTATGTCCTTAGCCAATTAGGAAATAAAACTGCTGTGGAAGTAAAATGTGGTGATGAAATATTTCTTTCTTCTGGAATTTTAGGGTTATCTCCTCAAGAAAGTGAAATTTCTCCTATTAAAGACACAATTATTTCTGGGAAATGGATTGAGGGGAACAGTGAAAATAATGTTTTAATTTCTAAAAAAATAGCAAATGCACTTAAATTAACAAACGAAGATATTGGAAAAACATTGAATATATATGGGAAACAATTTACTTTAATAGGAATATTTGACGGGAAAAAATTAGGACAGATAAAAGATATGGACGATGAACCAATTACTCCTGTTGATTTTTCTTCTTTACCTGAGAAAGAAGTAAATAAAATGAAGATGGAAAAATCAGCTCAGGTTTATACTTCACAGGCAAAATTACAGACATTTACCCATGTAGAAGGTGAAAATACCATTATATTGCCTTATAAAACACTTTTAAAAATGGGTGGTACTCTGCACTCAATTGCTGTTAAATTTTCTCCAGAAATTACCTCACCTGCAACTACTGTTGAAAACTTCATTACAAAACTTGCTATTATTCTTTTTGCTGGCTATGAGAATAAAACATTTGTATATAGCAGTATGGGAATGACATCCTTTGCTGGTTTAACTAATTTGATAATTCCAATTTTAATTGCTGCTTTAATTGTACTTAATACAATGTTAGGTTCTGTTTATGAAAGATTAAGAGAAATTGGGACTTATAGTGCAATTGGGCTTGCTCCTGTGCATATTGCTTCTTTATTTCTTGCTGAATCACTTGTCTATGCTGTTTTAGGTGCAGTTGCAGGATATTTATTAGGACAGATTCTTTCAAAAATTTTAATGGCAACAGACCTTTTAAAAGGGCTTGTTTTAAATTATTCTTCAATGTCTGCTGTATTTTCAACAATAATAATATTTATAACTGTAATTCTTTCAACAATTTATCCAGCAAGAAAAGCATCTCAAATGGCTGTTCCTGATGTCACAAGAAAATGGATTCTGCCTGAACCAAGGGGAGATAAGTGGGAATTTGAATTTCCATTTACAGTAAGTCAATATGAAGTTTTAGGACTTGTTACATTTCTTACAGAATATTTTAATTCTTTTCAGGATGTTTCACTTGGAAATTTCTATACAAATGGAGCAAAACTTATATATGAAAAACATCAATCAGGAAAGAAAAAATATATTTTAGAAACAGAAATATATCTTTCACCTTTTGACCTTGGAGTAGGTCAAAACTTCAAAATGGTTTTAGAACCATTAGGACAATATGACTTTTATACTATTAATTTAGAAATGGAAAGAAAAAGTGGCGAGTCAAATGATTGGAAAAGACTTAACAGACGATTTCTTGATAATATAAGAAAACAATTTCTAATATGGAGAACTGTTAGTTCAGAAATAAAAAAGGAATATACAAAAAAAGGGAAAGAACTTTTAAATCTATAAATGTAAAATGTAAAGAGTAAAGTGCGTTTTCCAGCATCCGTCACTTTTTGTGGAGGATGTAAAGTTAAAATGTAAAATTGAAAACGAAGAAGAAAAATTTAAAATTTTAAGTTATAATTTTAAACTTTACACTTTTAGTTTTGCATTATTAAGTTGTAATTTGCTACTTAAAAAGGAAGGTATAAATGGAAAATAAAATTAAAGATGACTCCTATCAGGTAGAAATTGAAGAACCATTTCAAGAGGGATTTAATAAGAAAACAGTTCTGGCCGCTCTTTTTATTGGATTTTTGATGCTTCCAGGTTCAATATATTTAGGACTTATTACAGGAGTTGGACTTGGAGGTGCTGCTCAATGGGTAACAGTTATTCTTTTAGTTGAAATTGCAAAAAGGTCATTTGTTCAATTAAAAAAACAGGAAGTTCTTATTATTTATTTAATAGCACATTCTCTTGTTGCTGCTGGAATTACTATCGGAACAGCAAGTTTAGTTTTACAGGGAGGTGCTTTTAGTGATTTAATATGGAAACAATATCTTGTTCAGTCACCTTATGCAGAATCATTTGGTTTAACACCACATATTCCTTCCTGGGCAGTTCCACCAGCTGGTTCAGAAGTACTTCTTAAAAGGACATTTTTAAGTAGAGTTTGGCTTATTCCAATTTTACTTATCATAATTCACAATGTACTTTTTAGAATTAACTATTTTTCACTTGGCTATATACTTTTTAGAATTACAAGTGATAGAGAAAAACTTGCATTCCCAATGGCTCCTGTAGCATCAGAAGGAGCAATAGCAATGGCTGAAGTAAGTGCTAAAAAAGATACATGGAGATGGAAAGTTTTTAGCATATCAGCAATGATAGGGGTAATATATGGCGCTTTTTATACTGTAATTCCAACTATAACAGGACTTTTAATGACAAAACCATTTCAAATTATTCCAATTCCATGGCTTGATTTTACTGAAAAAATTGGGTTAATTTTTCCTGCTGCTATTTTGGGATTTGTAACTGACCTTGGTTCTATTTTTACTGGGTTTGTTCTCCCATTTTGGGTTGTATCTGGGACATTTATTGGTTCTATTGTTGCCAGTGTCCTTTTAAATCCTATTCTATATAAAAGAGGAATTATAAAAAACTGGCAACCAGGTATGACTGCTGTGCCTGCAAATGTTGTATCACAGATGGATTTCTGGGTAAATATTATGATTGCTGGAGCAATAGTTGTTGGT
>ENA-UOYA01003930-UOYA01003930.1-activated-sludge-metagenome-genome-assembly--contig:-NODE-3930-length-12872-cov-6.283920_pt1 | contig 12872 bp, 16 predicted proteins | sample MGYA00238163_ERZ764804 | MGnify/ENA primary metagenome ERZ764804 (study PRJEB28919, sample SAMN05720223) | activated sludge metagenome | isolation source: Anaerobic digester | place: Hong Kong...
CCTACAGCAGCACTTCATTTTACCAAAGAAATTATGAAACGCCTTGAAATCAAAGGAGTTGAATTTGGCGAAATGACAGTACACTCTGGACTTGGTTCGTTTCGAACTATCGATGTAGAAGATTTATCTAAGCATAGAATGGATGCAGAATATGCCAATATTCCAGAAAAATTAGCAAATAGTATCAACGAGACAAAAAACAAGGGCAAGAAAGTATTGGCAGTAGGCACATCTATTATGAGGGGACTAGAAAGTTCTGTAACAAGTAATGGAGAAGTAAAGCCTTACGATGGATGGACTAATTTGTTTATCTATCCTCCGTTTGACTTCAATGTAGCAAATTGTATGCTGACCAATTTCCATGTTCCTAAATCAAGTTTGCTCATCATGGCATGCTCTTTTGGGGGATATGACTTAATTATGAAAGCATATGAAGAAGCGATGGAAAAAGACTACAAATTTTTTACTTACGGAGATTGTATGTTAATTCTGTAATTTTGACTTATAATTTATAAACGAATCAGTTATGAGAGTATTTGGCATTGTATTGATATTAATTCTCCTTATAGGAGGCGGATTCAGTTATTGGAATTATTTCTTTGTCTATAGCGATGGCAATCGAGAAGGAATCCTCAACAAATTTTCTACAAAAGGTACTATTTTCAAAACCCATGAAGGCGAGTTATTGATGCCTGGAGTAGTGCCTACAATGAATCAATTATCCAATAATTTTTTCTATTTCTCATCGGTAGATGAAACTGTGACTAAACAGCTTCAAGATGCTACTGGCAAGAAGATTAAAGTTCATTATCTTCAGTATAATTCTAGCCTACCTTGGCGTGGAGATAGCTATAAAGACAAGAACAAAGAAGAAGGTCAATATATCGTTGACAAAGTAGAGTTAGTTGAGAATTAGGCCTTAGTTTATATGGAAATAATATATAGCGTTACTGTCAAACCCGATGCTGATATCGAAGCTCAATATGTAGAATGGTTGCAGGAAGAACATATCCATGAGGTTGTAGCTACAGGCTGCTTTGATTCCTTTCGATTTTTCAAAGTATTGGCGGAAGATGAAAGCGATGGCGCATCCTACAATATCCAATATGTGACGACCGAAATGGCTCGATATTTTGATTATATACACGAATTTGCTCCTATTATGAGAAGTAAAGGCAAAGAAAAATTTGGCGATAAGTTTCACGCTTTTCGCACTGTACTTAAAAGTATATAAATCATGATAATCAATACCCTTTCAAACATTGCTAACTATGCTTGTGTATATCCAAATATGTCAGAAGCTATGGATTATATCAAAAATAATAATTTTGATAATTTAAAAGAAGGCAAAAACGATATTTCAGACAATTTCTATATCGTAAAAATTATTGGAGACAAAAAAGCAGATTTCGATGGTGTGCTAGAAGTTCACAGAGATTGGATAGATATACATATCCCACTTACAGACGATGAAATTATTGCCTTTAAAGAATTGACAGAGTGCCGGCAAGTAGAGAAAGAGTACAATGCAGAGAATGATTATATGCTTTATACAGAGTCAGATATAGCTCAATTGGTGCTGCCAAAAGGATATTTCTGTGTCATAGACACTACGATATGTCACATGGCGATGCTTGGCGAAGGACGATTAGAGAAATTAGTATTTAAAATTAAAAAATAAGCTTGGCAAAAAACTTTGTCTTAATCGGTGCTGCAGGATACATAGCTCCACGTCACATGAAGGCTATTCAAGAGACGGGAAATGAGTTATTGGCTGTTTTGGACCCTTATGACAATGTGGGCATCATAGATTCATATTTCCCAAAAGCCGATTATTTTAGAGAATTTGAACGATTTGATAGACATATAGACAAGCTAAAGCGAAATGGAACGTCTATCGATTATGTCTCTATCTGTTCGCCCAACTATCTGCACGATGCGCATATTCGATTTGGATTGAGAATCGGTGCCGATGTTATCTGTGAGAAACCCATCGTATTAAACCCATGGAATATTGATGGATTGATAGACATGGAGAAAGAAACTCAACAGAATGTATATTCAATTTTACAGCTTCGCTATCATCCTAGACTGATAAATTTGAAAAAAAAGATTGAGGCAGAAAACAGAACAGATTATAAAATCAATCTAGAATATATAACCTCAAGAGGTAAATGGTATCAATATAGCTGGAAAGGCGATAGTGAAAAATCAGGTGGAATAGCAACCAATATTGGCGTTCATTTCTTTGATATGCTCACTTGGATATTTGGCAAAATGATAAACGTAGAAGTGACTTGTCAAAATTCACAGACATCAGAGGGGACTTTACAATTAGAAAAAGCAACTATCCAATGGAAGCTAAGCATTGACGAAAATCAACTACCTTTGATTGCTAGAGAAAACTTCAAAAAAACATATCGCAGTCTATCTATCGATGGTGAAGAAATAGAATTTAGTGAGGGATTTGAGGATTTGCATACCATTTGTTACAAAGAAATATTAAATGGAAATGGATTTGGATTAAACGATGCAAAAGAAAGCATAAAAATAGCGAGTGAGATAAGAAACGGAAAGCAATCATGGAATATACAATAGAGCCAAAAAGTAAGTTTAGCCTAGGAATCGATGAATTAATTCAGTATCGTGAATTATTTTATTTCTTCACATGGCGAGATATTAAAGTGAAATACAAACAAGCCGCGCTGGGCATTCTATGGGCGATTCTACAGCCTTTGGCTATGGTAATAATTTTCACTTTGATTTTTAGCAAGGCTTTAAAAGTAGAGACAGGAGAAGTTCCCTATCCTATTTATGCTCTTTCAGGTTTGATAATTTGGAATATTTTCAGTGCAGGATTGACTTCCAGTGCTAATAGCATGGTCAATAATGCGAATATTATTAAGAAAATTTATTTTCCAAGATTGGTGATTCCTATTTCTTCGATTCTATCAGTCATGATAGACTTTAGCATTACTTTAGTATTTTATATCGGTATGCTGATTTATTATCAAGATGTGGTCATTTTCTCCAATCTCATTTGGTGTTTGCCATTGAGTATTCTTCTTATGCTTATCACAACCTTTGGATTAGGTACTTTTGTGGCTTCGCTCAATGTAAAATATCGAGATTTTCAATATTTATTGCCATTTTTTATACAGTTTATGATGTTTCTAAATCCGATTCTGTATAACTCGAATGCGATAGAAAATCCATTGATTCGAACTATCATGAAATACAATCCGATAGCCAATGCTATCAATCTAAATAGAGCCGTATTTATCCATAGTCCTGTGGATTTTCAAGGCCTTATTGTTAGCTTTTTTATCGGAATAGGAATACTAATGTTAGGGATATATACCTTTAGAAAAACCGAAGATTATTTTGCAGATATAGCATAGAAAAGAGATGAAACCCATACTAGAAGTCCATAATTTATCTAAAGAATTCTTGATAGGCGCGAATAACGAGCCGTATTTAGCTCTAAGAGACATTCTTGCCAATCCATTCAAACTCTTAAATCAACCTAAAAAGGAAGTTTTTAAAGCCTTAGACAATGTGAGCTTCGATGTCATGCCGGGAGAAAGTATCGGTATTATCGGTAGAAATGGCGCAGGAAAAAGTACCTTGCTCAAAATACTCTCTAAAATTACCCCACCGACTTCAGGAAAAATTATTTGTAGAGGTCGAATCGCTGCTCTACTAGAGGTAGGGACTGGATTTCACCCTGAGTTGACTGGTAGGGAGAACATCTATATGAATGGCTCTATTCTCGGTATGCGAAAATGGGAGATAGACAAGCACTTCGATGAAATAGTTAATTTTAGCGGTGTAGAAAAATTTCTCGATACACCTCTCAAACGATATAGCAGCGGAATGCAGTTGCGATTGGCATTTGCAGTAGCAGCTCACCTCGAACCTGAAATCCTCATTATCGATGAAGTATTAGCAGTAGGCGATGCTGAATTTCAGAAAAAATGCCTCGGCAAAATGGATGAGGTAACGAAGAGCGGTAGGACGGTGTTGTTTGTGAGTCATGATTTGGGAGCGGTACAAAATTTGTGTAGCAAATCAATTTTATTTGAAAAAGGAAAAGTTAAAGTATATGATAAAACTGATATAATAATTTCAAATTATAATAGTAGTATTAACTTTCAAACATTCAACAATGGTATAATCAATATTAATCGCGGGCTTCTAAAACGAATTACATTAACGTCAAAAAATAAATTGGTAAATTATATAGAAGTTGGAGAACCATTTAAATTTGAAATTTATTTAAATATTGAGGAGTTCAGATTTATTGATCCTGTCATTGGAATCGTATTAAAAGATATGGCAGGCAGTAATATAATTGGAATAAATAACAAACATTATGATTCAAGAGTGTTAGAATGCAAGTCTAAAAATAGTGAAGCTATATTTTCAATTACTTTTAATACTTTTAACTTGGTAGAAGGCTCCTATATGCTAGATGTGTATATTGGTGATAATTTCCAAGATATTGAATCTCACAAAGACTGTTTAGTTTTGCAAATAAATGATAGTACAAAATCAAAATTCAACCTAAAACCTAATCCAACGTATAACAAAATATTTTACAGTGATATAAGTTTTAAGAATATTTAATTTAAAAAGAATTTAAGAATATGATATTAAATAAAATTTACAAGAAAATTATTTATTTCTTATTTAAAAATAAGAAATTTAAATCCGAAGATGAATACTATAAATTTCTATTCACTTATAATCCTTCTTGGAACTCAATAACTCCAAATGAAGATGAAAAAATTAGATGGCATTTTATAAAAGAACAAATTGACAAACATCTGACTAATAAAAATAATTTAAAAAATTTAGAAATAGGGTCAGGTAGAGGGTGGTTGACAAATTTGCTTAATTCAGAGTATGGAGATACTATTGGAGTTGAGCCAGTTAGCGAAGTAGTGAAATATGCAAAAAGCATTTATCCAAATATTAAATTTTATACTTCTGGAATACCAAGTATACTAAACCTTTTTAAAAACGAAAAATTTGACCTAATAATATGCAGTGAAGTTATCGAACATATTTCAGATAAAAGTCAATTTTTTTCCTGTTGTAAATTATTACTTAATCCAGTTAATGGGGTCCTCATTTTAACAACTCCAAGAAGCGAGCATTATTCAGCTTTTGTAGAAGCTTACGGATCTGACCCAAGCCAACCTGTTGAGGAATGGTTAACAGAGAATGAATTGAAAAATTTAATCCAACAATCAGATTTAGATATAGTTGAAATTAAATTTTTTAACAGATTGCCGATTAAAGATAAAGAAATACTTATTAATCAATTATTTGTTTGCAGAATCAAATAAATCTGATTAAGATTTATTTGAAAAAGACCAAATTTTAATTTTTACAATAGACAATTTATATCACATAAAATCTCACTGGATATTAGAGATAAATTAGCATTCAATTTATGAATTTTTATAGTCAATTTTATACTCTAGGTAAAACTAACATCTTTAATGTGAGCTATAATGCTTCATGAAACAAAAAACACTATACTTACAGACATTATATTTTCTTTCATGCAAAAAAATATTTATAACACCATAATCCTCTGGGATTTTAAAGTTTTAAAGATAATTAGCTAAAGAATTTTCAAATGAATTTAAATACTCAAATTAGTATAATAGTAGCCGCTTATAATGCTGAAAAATACATAGAGGAGTGTATTGACAGTATTTTGTGTCAAACATTTAGAGAATTTGAATTAATAATTATAAATGATGGTTCTACAGATAAAACCGAAGAAAAAATATTAAACTATAATGATGAAAGAATAATTTACATAAAAAATTCAAGCAACTTAAAACTTATTGCAAGCTTAAATATAGGGTTAAAACATGCAAAAGGAAAATATATTGCTAGAATGGATGCGGATGATATTTGTTACAAAGATAGACTTCAAATTCAATTTGAATTTATGGAAAGTCATCCTGAAATAGGTATTTCAGGATGTGATTTAGAACTTTTCGGAGACAACATTGGAAGTATGACCTATCCCAAAACTGATGGAGAAATTAAATTAGGATTACTTATTACTTCAACTTTTGGGAATAATGTGATTATATTTAGAAGAGAGATATTTATAAAGCATAACTTATATTTCAAAGAGGGGTATTTACATGCTGAAGATTATAAGCTATGGACAGAATGGTCAATGCATACACAAATGTATAATTTAAAAAATACATTAGTTAAATATAGAATTCATAATGAATCTATATCAAACAAATATAGAACGGTTCAGAGAAACACTAGAAATCAAGTCCGAAAGGAGTATTTAGAGTTTTTATTTGACATTAAAAACCCAAATATTGCTTTAAATTTCTACGGCACCCCTTCTAAAAGAAGGATAAATGCAATTCATGAAGTATTATCAATAAATAAAGAAAAGAATATATTCAATGAACATAATTTTAAAGAAAAAATAATTCAATTATGGTATTTAGACTCTTTAGAATATGTAGAAGAAAGTATAAAAAGTATTTTTGCATTTAGATATATTTTATGGATTGATTTTAGCTTTTACAATCTAAAAAACTATTTATTTGTTATAAAACATTATTTAAAATGCAAAATAAAGAAATAGAAGTCGTATTCATACAAGGAAGGCCATTTGCACACCCTACACATGCGAATTATGCTAAATCTGTAAATTCAGATTTTAGTTATATTGATATAATATGTCCTTATTATAATGATTTAAAAGATAGTTCAATTAAAAGATATTTTAGTTGGATAATGAATGCTATTTTCTTTAAAAACAGACAAAAATATCATGTATTTCTATCAGAAGAACCTTATTTTTATTTAGGATTTATGAAATTTTTTGGATTGATAAATGATAATCAAAAATTAGTTTCAATGTTTGGCACACATACATTATACTTCCTATATACAGGAAAATATTCTAAAGTTACAAGTTTTTTATTTAAGAAATTATTTAATCAATATGATTTAATTTTGTGCGAGGGGAAGATGCAAGAGGAATTATTGCGTATATATATTCAAAATAAGAAAACAAAAATAATTCCAATTTTTAATGGCAATCCTTCTGAGCGCTATGATAAGCTATATTCTAAATCACCTAAATTAAATTCTTTCAACATTTTAACGATTGGTTCCATTTCTAATCAAGATAGAATTTATTATAAAGGGTTAGATTTAATGTTAGAAGCTTTTGCAATAGCAAATGAACAAATACCTGAACTAACTTTTACAATTATTGGGACATATGATTCCGTTTTTATTGAAAATTTATTATCTAGAATTATGGGAATAAGAAAAGAAAATATTACATTTGCTGGATATTCAAATGATATAGAAAAATATATATTAACTAGTGATTTATACTTACATACAGCAAGAGGTGAAGCATGGGGAATTAGTGTTACTGAAGCGTTATTAGGAGGATTACCCGCTATAGTTTCAGAATGGACAGGTTCAAAAGAGGTTGTCGAAAAAATTTCAAAGGATCTTATTGTATCTTTAGATAAAGAAAAAATCGCAAATAAAATTGTTTGGTATTTTAATTTATCGGATAAGGATAAACAATCTTTATCCAATTTTTCAAAAGCAATTTCAAGTGAATTAACAGAACAGAAAGCAAATGAGAATTTTAAAAAACTGTTTTATAATAATATTTAATGCCCCTGCAGAGAAAAACTTACTTAAAAGGATTAAATGGAATTAGGGCTATTGCTGCTCTTTCTATTCTATCATTTCACTTAAACGGTCAGTTAAATACCCCATACTTTAATCTTTTAGAAAGATGGAATTATGGTGTTACTTTTTTTTTCGCATTAAGTGGTTTTTTGATAACCTATTTGCTTTTGATAGAAAAAAAACAAAAATATACAGTTTCAACAAAGCAGTTCTTTCTCAATAGAGTTTATAGAATTTTGCCATTATATTTTTTTTATTTTACTTTTATATTTGTATATCAATTTTATTCAGATAAAAATTTGATTAATTGCAACTATCTTTACTACTTATTTTTTTTTGCAAATGTTCCTTTTTTACTTGACAAAGCTGCTAATTTATTAGGTCATTATTGGTCATTAGGTACAGAGGAACAATTTTATATTCTATGGCCATATATTCTCAATAAATCAAAAAGAATATTGCATTTTTTCATTATAGCATGGATAATATTTACCTTAATTAAACTTATTGCACGAGGAATTGACTCAAGATATAACATCCCTCTATTGACAAGTTTTTTTCAAACATTTGCATTTGACAATATGTTAATTGGTGCGATAGGAGCATATCTTTTTGTAAATAAAAAAAGTTTAATTGAAAAATACTTTTTCTCATTTTGGGTTCAACTCATCTTATTAGTAATATTTTGCTTACTCTTTGCGAGCAAATTTCATATTGCATCTATCGTAGATAACCAGATAGTCTCAATAGCTACAGTCTTATTGATATTTAATACTAGCTCAAACCCTAAAACTATTTTTAAGCTAGAAAATCCAATTTTAGTATTAATAGGCAAGATTTCTTTTGGAATATATATATATCATCCTTTTATCATACACATAATACTTCCACTAATCCTAAAAAAAGTAGATTATACAAATACTATATATCACACAGCCTTTGTTTATTTTATGAGCACTTGTCTAACCCTAGTAGTTTCTTGGATTTCGTTTGTGACGTTAGAAAAATATTTTTTAAAATTTAAAAACACCAAATAGTTGAAAAACATACTTGTTTTTTATCAAAACTCTACAGAGAGTGTTTTTATTCGGACATTGATAGATAACTATGCTCGAAATCACAATGTTTACCTAATAACTACAAGTCCCGCAGGCTTTCTTCACCAAATATATCAAAACACCCAAGTTGTAGCTCTATCCATAGCTAATAAAAATACTATTTGGAAACAAGTTTATACATTAATTAAGTTCTGCCGTCAATATAAGATAGACTTTGTATTTCCTCATTTACAAAGAGCGAATCTAATAGCATTAATTGCTCAATATTTTATCAAAGCAAAAGTAATTCCTACTAGGCACCATATAGATGATGTAAGATTGGGAGCTAATATAAATGCAAAAATTGAAGACAAACTAGTTAACTTACTTTCGAGAAAACTAATTGTCTTAAGTGAAAAGGCAAAGAAAGATATTATTGATAACGAAAACTTATCTTCCAAGAGAATGATAGTTCTTCCTTTAATATATAATTTCAATCTTTACAAAAGTCCAAATTTAGATTTTAATAAGAAAAATATAGATATTCCAGAAAATAGTAAAGTCATTATCACAATAGGACGTATTAATCAAAATAAAAGAACCGAATTAGCGCTATATGTTCTTGAAAAACTAATAGAAAATCAACAAGATTATTATTGGATAGTGTTGGGGGATGGTCCCAATATGGACTCCTTATCTGCATTAATAAACAATAGCCCTGTAAGTTCACGTGTCAGAATTATAGGTAATACGGATAAGGCGTTGGACTATTTACAGCTAGCCGATTGGTTGATTCACCCCAGCATTTCTGAAAGTAGCTGTCAAGTAATCAAAGAAGCGGGTATTTTGTCAAAATCCGTAATAGTTTGCAAGAATGTAGGAGATTTTGAAGAATATCTAGTTGACAACCAAAATGCACATATTGTCTCTAAAAACAATTTTTTGAATGAAACCGTAGAAAAAATTATTTCAAGTACAATATTTGATAAGACTAGGCTGGGGAAAAACTTAAAAGAAACTATATTGAGTCATTTTTCACTGGATAATATAAAAACACATTATGATAAATTCATCGAAGATGATTATTAAAATAAAGCATAATTTAAAAATACTTGTAAAATGCATCTCCAAATTTGGACTGTTGAGGGGTGTTTTTATTTACTTAAAATTAACTCTTTTTCAAGGCTCAAAAATCTCTTTACCCCAATTTAAAGAACCTATATATCTAAGAAAAAACACTACAGACATAAATTTATTCTACGAGATTATTCTTTGGAATGAGTATAACGTTCACTATAATGAAACCTGCGAGAATGTAATCGATGCAGGTGCCAATATCGGATTATACTCCATCATAATGGCCAATAAATTCCCCAATGCTAGAATTATATGCATTGAGCCCGACAAAGAAAATTACGATATATTGTTAAAAAACATTCTTGGATATCCTAATATCGCTGCCGAAAACAAAGGGCTCTGGAATGAGTGTACAGATTTAAAAATATATGATAAATATAATATCGGCAAATGGGGAATGGTAGTAGAAAAAACCAACGACCCAAGCCAAAGTTCGGTTGTAGCTATTGATATTCCCTATCTGATTGAAAAATATGAAATCGAAAAAATAGATGTATTAAAAATTGATATCGAATCTAGTGAATATGAACTTTTTGATCATAGCTATGAGCCTTGGCTCATTAAAACAAAGATGTTGATAATTGAACTACATGATTCTATGAAAAAGGGCTGTTCCAAAAATTTCATCAATGCCATTTCGAAAACATTTAAAAACTATAGTTTAAATATCTCGGGTGAAAATATTATAATTAACAACTTAAGCTGAACACCTTGATATCTATAATCATTCCTCTTTACAATTCAGAAAGATACATTAAGGAAACGCTTGATAGTGTTCTTGATTTATCAATAAAAGAAATTGAAATAATCATAGTAAACGATGGTTCTACAGACTCTTCTATCTCAATTGTCAACGAATATTTAGGAAAACACAACAATATTTCACTCATATCTAAAAAAAACACAGGTGTAGCTAACTCTAGAAACATTGGACTACAAAAAGCCAAAGGAGAATATGTATTGTTTCTAGATGCCGATGATGTACTTAACAGCTCATTTTTTGATCTAAAAATGGATCTAATAAATTCAAAATCTAATATAATCGGTTCTTATATTCAAGTTTTTGAAAATAACATAGAAAATGTCATAGGCTATAATCATAGTGTATATCAAGACCCAATAAAAAGCATTTTGAAATTTGAAAATGGAGTAACCTTACCTTCATCATATTTATTTAAAAGATCTTTTTTAATAGAAAACAATATTTCTTTTAATACTAATTTATCTAGTACTGCAGATAGATTCTTTTTGATTCAATGTGCATTAAAAGACAGCAATTTTAAAATCGAAACACAAAATCCAGGTACATTGTTTTATAGAGTATCAGAAAAAAGTATGTCTCATAATTTTAACAAAAAGCTAATTGATGATAATGCAAGATATGTCCTTGAGTTAATAAAATTAGAAGGAATTAAACAGAAATTATATTTGATGAAAAATGTTATGTCTGTTTTAAAATCATACATTAAACTTGGGAAAGAATATATGGCTACTGTCTTGAATTTTTAATTCCCTTTAATGAAAAACTATTTAATTCTTGCCGTAGATTTAGCTTCAAATAAACACAAAAAGCTAGCATTAAAATATATTAAAATCAGCATAAACAATAGCATTCGCATTATTTTTGAAAAATCTTTCTATGCGACTATTAAACATTTGATTTTTTGAAAAAAATTCTATTTTTTACTATATTTTTATTTTTATCACTAGGGGCTTTTGTAAATTTTTACAATAACTTCTTCTTTAAGTCTATATATACGAATACACCATCGAATTGTATTGAGGAATTTAATCCCAATCTATATAAAATCTACAATGTAAAAACCTTAATAAGCTATGTAGATAGCCTTTATGGGAGCGCTGTGATTCAGCCAAAGGATTCACTTCACTATGCCAATTTTATGGCAAAAACTGTTAGGAATCGATTTTATCATGGATTATGTCTTTATACTTGGAAAGATAATTGGGTGCTTTATTTATTAAATCCAATTCACCCACATTCTTTAGCAATCGTGAAGCCAAATGATATTCTAAAACATCCTGATGCGCTATGCAGTCAGCAGGCAATTGTCGCTATGATAGCTCTACGAAACAAAGGATTTTCATATCGAAAAATTGGGTTTTATGATAAGGATAGAAAAATTGGACATTTCACTTACGAAATAAAATTAAAGGATGGTTGGCACTTTTTTGATGTGGATTTAGAGCCTGATTTTAATTTATTAGTTAAGAATAATCGCCCAAGTATAGAAGCATTGTCTCATAACGATAAATTAAGAGAAAAAGCATATAAGAAATTTGATACAAATATTCGAGTAGATTTGATTAAATCATATAAAAATGACTATATTGAGAATGAATACCCCGCGAAACATATGCTATTATTTCATGAAATCACAAGAATGATGAGTTATGGGTTGTGGTTTATTCTACTTTTAGTATATTTATTTTTTAATAAGTATCTATCTAAAGACTAAATAAATGTGCGGTATAGCGGGATTTATTGACTTTAAGAATCTAAGTCATCGTGACTATTTAGATAAAATGTTGCATACCTTATCTCATAGAGGTCCAGATGGAGATGGGCTAAATTTTTTCCAAAGTGATGATTTTCAAATAGGATTAGGACACAAAAGACTCTCTATTATCGATTTGCACACATCTGCGGGGCAGCCGATGTCTTACCTTGATTGGAAAATAGTCTTCAATGGTGAGATTTATAATTTTCAAGAGATAAAAGATGAATTGATACAGCTAAATCATGCTTTTGTAACAAACAGTGATACAGAAGTGATTCTTCATGCTTTTGACCAATGGGGAGCGGAGTGCATCCATAGATTTATAGGTATGTTTGCCTTTGTATTGTATCATCGCGCTACGAAAAAAGTTTATATTTATAGAGACCGGGCTGGGGTTAAGCCTCTTTTTTATTACTGGAAAGATGGATTATTTCTCTTTTCATCGGAGTAAAAGGCAGATCGG
>ENA-UOYA01003931-UOYA01003931.1-activated-sludge-metagenome-genome-assembly--contig:-NODE-3931-length-12872-cov-3.967777_pt1 | contig 12872 bp, 13 predicted proteins | sample MGYA00238163_ERZ764804 | MGnify/ENA primary metagenome ERZ764804 (study PRJEB28919, sample SAMN05720223) | activated sludge metagenome | isolation source: Anaerobic digester | place: Hong Kong...
GCGGCGGGCTTTTTTGCTGCAGTTGGCTTTTTAGCAGCAGTGGCTCCAGCGGCGGTCTTTTTCTTGGTCGCTTCGAGCTTGACGCCTGCTTCTTTGGCTACCTTTGAGAGAGCGGCCTTACGTCGTGAGGCAGTTGCTTTCTTAAGGAGCTTCTTTTTGACAGCGGTGTCGATCTCGCTCTGAGCGGCGCTGAGTCCTTTGGCCGATGGCTTGGCAAGAAACGCCTTAACAGCGGTCTTGATGTCGCGCTTGATACCGACATTTCGGTCACGGCGCTTAGCGGTTTGTTTCATTCGCTTTACAGCAGATTTGATGATTGGCATGAACTTCCTTTTACTCTGTTATAGCTTGCTATTACAATCAACGGTTGATTATAGATGAAAAACAGTAGTTTGTAAAGTGTCATGACAACCTCGCAAGAGAAGTATTGACGGGAGCAAACCTCTTATGGTATAGTGAAGCCAAATTCTAAATGAAATAAAAAGAAACTATCAGGAAACACCATGGCGGACACCCCAGTCAAACAGCAAATTGTCGACGTACTAAAAGACAGCACCAATGTTCTCGTCACTGTTAATGCCAATCCATCTGTCGATGAGCTGTCAGCCGCTCTCGGCATAACACTACTCATCAACAAGATGAACAAGCACGCGACGGCTGTCTATAGCGGCAAAACGCCCGATGCGATTGCATTTCTCGAGCCAGAAAAGACCTTTGAAAATACCGTCGACAGTCTTCGCGATTTTATCATCGCTCTCGACAAAGAAAAGGCCGACCACCTTCGCTACAAGGTAGAGGGCGATGTCGTCAAGATATTTATCACCCCGTACCGCACGGTCATCAATGAAAATGACCTCGACTTTAGCCAGGGTGACTACAATGTTGACATGGTCATCGCGATTGGCGTGACTTCCGAAGACGATCTCGATAAAGCGCTTGCCGCTCATGGCCGAATTCTTCACGACGCCTCTGTTGTGTCGTTGAGCCTCGACAGCCCGACAAAACTCGGTACCATCAACTGGACCGGCACTGATATGAGCAGCTACAGCGAGATGCTCGAAGGCGTGGCAAATCTCGTTAAAAACGACAAGAAATTGGTCGATGAACAGATTGCAACGGCCTTTTTGACCGGTATCGTTGCGGCGACTGATCGATTTAGTAACAACAAGACTACTTCAGATGTCATGACCGCAGCGGCTCGCCTGATGGGCCACGGTGCCAACCAGCAGCTCATTGCCACAAAGCTCCAAGAGAGCGGTGACGTGTCGGTAGACCAACCGACCGAGGACAGCGAGCCGGATGACGGCGACATGCAGGAGGGTAAAAGCGAAAAAATCGAACGTTCATCAGAACCTGAACCGAAAGATGATGACGGGACGATCGGCGCTCTCTCTATAAGTCATGTTCCAGAAGGCACTCTCGAAGAGGTGACCGAGCGAGTTGCAGCTGAGCGCCAAGCTGATGCAGCCGAAGAAGCTGAGAAAAAACTCGCCGAAGAACTTTCCGTCTCAAGCCCAGACGCACATCAACAACTCGACGATCTCAAAAACGGTCTTGAGTACGAGGCTGCTGAGCAGCCAGCCCTCAAGGGTGCAGTTTCGAGCGATCAATGGCGGCGTAACGACGATCTCGCCGAGCCGACCTTGGGGGGCGCCTTAAATGCGACGACTGAACAAGCAGCTATCGACAAAGAGCGTGAGCTTGCCGATGACCGCAACCGAACCATTCTGAGTCATGACGGCTCTCCGTACGTGACTGACACACCGACATTCCAGGCACCACTCAACTCTGTTGCGAGCGGAGTGGCTGATGAGCCGAGTGTGCCTGACATTCTGAGCGATACCCAGCAGACATCACGTGCCGATATGATACAGCCGCCTGCTCCTACCTCTCCGGCACCGACACTTGCAGAGATTGATGCAAAGAACCGTGTCAAGCACGAAGACGCGCTCGATGCAGTCAATGCAGCTTTCCAAGCAGGCCCAGTGGACTTTACGCCGTCTGCAGCTGCACCTCAGGCACAGCCGCAAACCACTCCGGCAGACAGTGCGCCGGCCCTGCCGCCGCTGCCTCCTATGCCTGATTTTTCGACCCTTCCTCCACTACCTGCTGGCATGCAGCCTGAGGCGCCAGCATTTGGACTGCCTACGGCTGTTCAGGATACTCCGCTCGGCAATTCATTGCCTCCAGCTGCACCGACACCAGTGGCTGCAGTCTCAGATCCTGGGCAATTCCGTATTCCTGGGCAGTAGTCTTCGCGAGAGCGTCTAGTATACTGGGAGCATGGTAGAAGACCAAGTTCTATTGATCGATAAGCCCGCCGACATGACGAGTTTTGGGGTCGTGGCGCGGCTGCGTCGGGTTCTGTCAAAGCAGCTCGGCAAGAAGGTGAAGGTAGGCCATACCGGCACACTTGATCCATTTGCGACTGGCTTGATGATCATCGTGACGGGCAAAGAATGTAAAAATGCCGGTCATTACACAAAACTCGACAAGACCTATGAGGCGACGATTCGTCTCGGTGAATCGAGCACAACAGGCGATCCTGAGGGTGAAATCACAACCTATCACGATGACGCTTCGCAATCATTTCCGCAGAAAAGGCTTCGCTCCGGGTCTCAAATAGATTCGCCGTCTCTTGAGACTCGGGCTGCAGATGTTTCTGCAGAAACGATCGCGCACAGGCCGACCATAAATGAGGTAACGAGTGTATTACATAAATTTACTGGTGAGATACAACAACGCCCACCGATATTTAGCGCCATAAAAATCGATGGTCAGCGCGCCTACAAGCTAGCGCGTGACGGCAAGGAGATCGAGCTGCCCCTACGTACCATCACCATCCATTCTCTCGAGCTCTTGAGCTATGACTATCCCGAGCTACGTATCCGTACGCACGTCTCGAGCGGCACGTATATCCGCAGTCTTGCGGTCGATATCGGCTCGGCGCTTGGGACGCATGCATACTGCAGCGAGCTGCGCCGGATGACGGTGGGGGAGTATACTATCGATAATGCACACACACTGAACGAATTTGGCATAACTGACTAGGAGGATCCATGCGCGAACAAGACCCAGGAGTGACCGGCGAATATCACCACGAACGATTTGATGTACAAGAAAAAGGGGCCTATCTCGCTCGACTTGATGATGAGCAAGGCAGGCCGATTCTGGCGCGATTTGCACACGTAGGCGAAGCGTCAAAGGCGCGCGGTGGTTCGCATGTCTGTCTCCCATATTTTGGACCTGATGCACTTGGTCGACCCCAGCATGGCTTTGGGCGAGACCTCGAATGGCGCATCGAACCCGCCGACAACGGTGCGATGACTTATTTTGAGCAAGAAGTCCCCGGATGGGAAGGATTTCGAGCTCAGATAGAGTATATGTACGGCGACAAAACATTCGAGATCAAGCTGACGGCTTTTAACGGCGGCAGTGTGGCACTTCGAATCTCACCGGGCTTTCACCCGTATTTCGCGCTCGCGAGCAACACCGCCGAGCTCGACGGGGTGTCATTAAACGCCAATGAACACGGCGAAGCAACCTTCATCGAAGGTCCGACGCACACTCTCAAGACCGATACGCATGAATTGACCCTTCACTCTGAAGAATTGCAGACCTGGGCGGTCTGGAGCGACCGGCTGGGTGATTACTTCTGTGTCGAGCCGACGTTCCGCGGACCGAGCTTTGCGGCCGGTACCGAACCCTTGGACGGTGAAGTATTGGCGCCAGGGGAAGAGCGATCATTTGCCTTCACCATCTCTTGGTGACATTGACTTTTTATAATATTTATGCTAAAATAAAAATATGACCTCCCACCACGAGCGCTTTGACATGGGTCCGCTGCCGACTTTGAAGGATCTTTTTTATGTGATCAGTGAGCTCGCGCTCGTGTATGGACGAATTTCTGACTCCCAAGGCAACCCTGACGTTGGAGAAGCCCCCTCTCGCACCTATGTGATTGATCAACAGCATTCTATTGCTGGACGAGTGCTTGAAGAGAGAGGCATCACATCGGTTGCCTTTACCCCGTCGTATGAATATGACACCGATGAGCGCACAGGAGACATTGCCTCTCTGCTCTACGCACCGAAAGAAGGAATCATAGAAGATATTGCCATATTTCATTTGGCGGCTGAAGAAGGCGGCGCATATGAGGATCAAAGGCATGTGTATGCCGGCATAGATGATGCTGGAGAGTATGATGTTCCAACGAGGGAAATTGCGCTCAACTCTCTCTTTGAAGATCTCTCGACAGATACCGAAGAGGTCCGGAGCGAAAAGGAACGAATCCGCTTTATTCTTGGTGAAGATCTCTCAATACCTGCTGACACGTATTTGCGCATGCAAGAAGATCTCCAGGCAGTCAAGCGAGCACTAGAGACGGCTTGATAATAACACTCGTATCTGTTACAATTGCTAGTCATGATAACAAAAGAAGAGAAAGCTAAGGCAATTGCTTTGACTCAGGTCGGCAAAAACGACGTTGGTAGCCCACAGGCTCAGGTATCGATTTTGACGGCTCGTATCAAAGAGGTGACTGAACATCTCAAGGCCAACAAGCACGACCACATGGCTCGTCGCGGTCTGATTCAGATGGTAGGACGGCGCAAAAAGCTGCTGAAATACCTGGAAAACACTGACTTTGAAGCATACAAGGCTGTTGTCGCCAAACTTGGGCTCCGCAAGTAACCTGCTCGGCCGCCCAGCGTGTAAAACTCCCCGACTCGTGCGGGGAGTTTTACGTTACAATAGGAGGTGATTGTGAAAGAGTTACGACGATTACTGGGATATGCAAGCGGCTTGGGTCGCCTCTATGCCGTCATCGCGCTGACGAGCATCATCGGGGCAGCAGTGTCGCTGGCCACGCCATTTGTCATTAAGGTTGCGACTGATTGGATAGTGGCGATAGCGGCCGGACAAGCGGTGTTTTCTTGGCAGTATTTGGCGGGTATCGCAGCCGCATTAGTCGGTCTTGCCATTGTTTCGCTACTAGCAACAGATATTGGCGGTTGGTTTGGTGACATGATGGCGATCAGAATGCGCCGGCAATTGTCCGAGCGGTATTACCGTCATCTTTTCACTTTGCCGCAGCATTATTATGACAGCGAGGTAACGGGAACGATCATCAACCGTCTCACTAGGGCGATTGCTGGTATCACGCAGTTCTTGCAGTTTTTTAGCAACAATCTCCTGCAAATGCTCCTCACTATGACGATCACAGTCGTCATACTCGTCATATATAGTTGGCCGATTGCGCTCTTATTTATTTTATTGGTGCCGGTCAATCTTTATCTGACCGCCCGCACGAGTGGCAAGTGGCAGGCATATGAAAAGCGTATTAACAAGCATTTCGATATCGCAAGCGGCCGTTTTGCTGAGGTCGTTGGACAGATGCGGCTGGTCAAAAGTTTTGGTACTCAGCAGCGGGAGGCGTCATCATTTAGTGGCCGTCTCGCCAAGATGGTGTCGCTCACTGGCAAACAATCCCGCTATTGGCACACCATGAATGCGCTGCGCAACTTGGCATTTGGAGTGGTCAACGCGGCGATACTGTGCATCCTGTTTTGGCAAACGGCCGCGCGGTATATTTCGATAGGTGATATGATCATGCTCTTGACCTTGGTCCAACAAGCAACGTTTCCGCTGCGAAACCTTAGCTTTTTTGTTGACAGTTATCAACGGGCCGTTGCCAATAGTCGCGACTACATGAACGCGCTCAACGAAGCGCCTGAGAGCGACGAGTCAGATCAAACTCTCGAGGTAACGGCTGGTAAGGTCGAGTTCGATCACGTCAACTTCGCCTACGAAGGTGACGCACATGTTCTGCACGATGTTACGTTCTCGATTGAGTCCGGTAAAAAGATTGCTCTGGTCGGAGAAAGTGGCGGCGGCAAGTCGACGATCGCAAACCTCCTGATGCGCCTCTACGAGCCATCAAGCGGGTCGATCGTGATCGACGGCCAGGATATCAGTCGTCACTCGCGAGCCAGCGTGCGAGCCGCTATCGCGACGGTATTTCAGGACTCGGCGCTGTTTAGTGGGACTATCCGCGAAAATATCGTATACGGCAAGCCTGGAGCAAGCGATGCGGAGGTTGAGGCGGCGGCACGGGCAGCAAATGCTTGGGCATTTATCACCGACCTGAAAAAAGGCGTCGACACGGAGATAGGCGAGCGTGGTATCAAGCTCTCGGGCGGTCAAAAGCAACGGCTCTCTATCGCACGAGCGCTCCTCAAGGATGCGCCTATCCTCATTCTCGATGAAGCGACCTCGGCACTCGACAGTAAGGCTGAGCATGAGGTACAGCAGGCGCTCGACCGGCTCATGCAGCACCGCACCACTCTGATCATCGCGCATCGTTTGAGTACGATAGCCTCTGTCGATACGATCGTGACTCTCAAGAAAGGTCGTGTCGATGAGATTGGGACGCCTGGGGAACTGGCAAAGAGTGGTGGCATCTATGCTGAGCTGCTGACGCTACAGACAAGTGCCGATGAGCGGACGAAAAAGCAGCTCGAACGGTATGATATCGCCATTTCATAGACACCTTATCGATAGCTGTTGCTCGGGGAGGGAAAATGCTATAGTGGGGAAAAGGCAGCTATGATTAAGAGATTTCTATTTACGCTCGGTATGGTATTTGCTCTCGGCGCGCTCGTGCCGATGACCAGCTATGCGGCTGATTGTACGTCAGCAAGCGACTGTGTTTCGACGGGACTGGGCGCTTCCGGTGCATCGAGCTCTTCGGCAAAGACGATGCCTGAAGTTGTTGGCAGTATTATCAATATCCTTCTCTTTGTTATCGGCGCCGTCGCTGTCATCATGATTATTATCGGAGGGCTGCGGTATGTTATGTCTCAGGGCGACTCGGCGAGCGTCCAGGCAGCAAAAAACACCATACTGTACTCGGTGATAGGTCTCGTCGTCTCGATGTTGGCATCTGCCATCGTTAACTTTGTCGTCAACAGCATGACTGGAGGAGGTGGCTCTGCATCGACTCCGTCTTCATCGACTTCGCAGTCGCAAACATCAACGTCGACTGCTCCCCCGCGGCCAAAGGTCGCTGCGCCGGTGCAGCCAAAGCCGACTACCTCCTCAACACCGCCCGCTTCTGGTACGCAGTATCGCAATGGACCATTTACCGTCACAAAAAACTATGCGCCGAAGGGTCTTCCAGACAAGATGACGGTCACGCTGACGATTCAAAATGACAAGGTATCAGCCGTGAGTATTGTTGACAATCCAAGTGATCCAAAATCAGCGTATTACGTCGACCGTTTCAAGTCGACCATCAAGGCGGCGGTTGTCGGAAAATCACTCAGTAGTCTTTCGGTAAGCCCCAGTCAGGTCGGCGGCGCTTCTCTGACTGCTGTGGCATTTAATGATGCCGTCAAGTCTATCCGTGCAAACGCCAAAGCCTAGTCTGTACGAGTTTGAGAGCATCGGTACGCACTGGTGGTGTGAGATGCTCGATGGGTCACGCTTTCCTGAGTCTCTCTCGGCAGAGATATGGGAGCGTGCCGACACTTTTGATCATTTGTATTCGCGGTTTCGTGATGATTCACTCGTCGCTGAATTGTTTCGGACGGGGCGGATCGACCACCCGCCGGCCGAGATGATTGCGATGCTCGACTTTGCACGCGAGATTCATGAGGCGAGTGAGGGTATGCTCAATCTTTCGGTTGGCGGATCACTTCATGCAAAAGGCTACGGTGAGCGAAAATATAGCGGTAGAGTCCTTCCTGACTTGTGGGATCATCTTAGCTATGACTCACAAGCCGTCACGTTGCCTCCTGGTATCATGCTCGATTTTGGTGGGTTTGGAAAAGGGTGGTTGATAGATGCGATTGTCGAGATCTGTCGGCAGCATGGTGCAAAAAACTTTATCGTCAACGGTGGTGGCGATCTCTATGTTGACGCTGACACACCGATTGATATTTACCTCGAGCATCCGACCTCGCCGACTCATGCGATGGGGCAGACGAAGATTACTCGCGGTGCACTTGCGGCTAGCTCGGTGTATAAACGTGTCTGGCGCGAGGCTGAAAAAAAGCATCATCATATCATCGATCTCACTACCGGTCAGTCGAGCAATGATGGGGCTGCTGCAACATACGTCAAAGCAGACAGTGCGTTGATAGCTGACACGATGGCTACCATCTTGATCATCAGGCCAGATCTCGAACCACGGCTCAAAAAGCAGTACGGTCTTGAAACGATCGTCCTTAACAAAGATCAGATCGTCGACAACATTGATGATGTCACAGTGACGACAGAGTAGCTTTACTTTTGAAAGGGTATGCACTACAGTGGGCCCTTAGTTATGGCGTTTGGTGATGGAAAAGAACTCGACCGGCTAGAAACTGCTCTTGAAGCGGCTGGTCTCGCGTGGTGGTGGATGGAGCTGCCATCGGGCGGTATTTTTTATAGCCCAAACAAAGCGCGTATGATCGGCCGTGAAAAAGAAAACTTCTTTCATTACAATGATTTCGTCAAGCTGGTTCACGAGGACGACCAAGAGCGGATCATGGATGACATGATGAATCTCATCAAAGGCAAAGCCGACAAATATGAGACAACCTATCGCATCCTTGCCTCAGACGGTACGTACAGGCAGTTTTATGACAAAGGCCGCATCGTCGCAAAAAAGAATGGCGAGACGGAAATCGCCGGTATCGTGTTCGACATCACTGATATCGACTTCTCGATGATCGCAAAGTTCAGCGCCCAAAAGCTACACAAACGTGCCGCGACTAAGAAAAGGTAGTTTTATGAAGATATGGACATCCGGACGTGAGTCGACGCATCTTGATGCGATTTTGGCTGGTAAGAAGACAGTCGAAGGTCGTCTTGCTCGAGGCAAGTTTGCTGAATATGCCGTCGGCGATATAGTCGAGTTGCGGCGTGACTTTCGAGATGATAGCGGCGAGTTGCAAGACGGCCCGTCCGCCCAGGCGCGAGTGAGAGTTACTGCGATTCACTGGTACCAAACGTTTCGTGAGATGCTCGAGTCAGAAGGCCTCTCCAACGTCTTGCCGGGAGTGGGCTCTCTCGATGAAGCGGTTGCTGAGTACGCCAAATACTACTCGCCAGATGAGCAGGCGCGATACGGCGTACTCGGCATAGTTATCGAACTAGTCTAGCGTTTGATTTCCCATATCTCGTCGAGCCATCGGAAGTGCTCATGACCGCTCTCGGCGTCGTCTAGGCCCATACCGACAAGCCATTTGTCTCCGGCGGCAAAGCCGATGAAGTCAGCCTGAGTTGGGCGAGAGGGGACGTCTTTAGAGGCGAGTACTGCCAACTTTACGCTCGCTGCACCGCGCGTCTTCATGAGTGACGATACGAAGTCTGACGTCATACCGAGATCGATGACATCGTCGATGATGACGACGTCCCGACCTTCGACATGTGTCGTCGGCGCGAGGTCGGTCACGATGACTGGTTGTTTGGCAGTACGATCGGTGCCATATGTGCTGACCATCATATAGTCGATGTCTGGGTGGTAGTCGGGCTTGAGACGTACCAGCTCAAACATCAGCATGCTTGCGAACGGATTGGCTCCGCGCATTAATGCGATGAAGAGGGGAGAGCGGTCTGGATGGCCAGTGAGTATGTGGTGGGCGATGTCACGTACCGTTTGGCGGGCGGCATCTCTATCGAGTAGGAGTGTGTATTTTTCGGTATCCATATCAATTACTGTAGCACGTGACAAGCGCGCGTGAAGAGAGTATAATAAAAGTATTCACTGGCAAGCAGGTAAGTGGTGGATATGATTAGCTACGCTGCGAGATAGCTCATCGTACCCGTTACTTACTCGTTTTTATGAAGGGCGAGTGAATAGAAAATAAGGAGGACATATATGTCTACTATCAACCCTACCGGTAAGGATGTTATTTCTGTTACCAAGGATTTTTGCGGCAAGCCGCTGACACTCGAAGTCAATCGCGTCGGATTTCGTACTACGGCGAGCGTGCTCGTCCGCTACGGCGACACGGTGGTACTCGGCACCGCCATGGTCGGCTCACGACCAGTCGTGCTCGACTATTTCCCGCTGTCGATCGACTACGAAGAAAAATTTTATGCAGCTGGCAAAATCAGTGGCAGCCGCTTCATCAAGCGTGAAGGTCGTCCGAGCGACGAAGCTATCCTGATCGGTCGTCTCATCGACCGCCCGATTCGTCCGCTGTTTCCAAAGGGCTACCGCCAAGAAGTCCAGGTCGTTTCATCTGTTCTCTCGATGGACCCGAGTTTCCGACCTGACATGGTCGCCATGATCGCCGCGAGCTCCGCACTCATGCTGACTGGCACGCCATTTGATGGTCCGGTCGCAGGTCTTCGCGTCGGCTACGTCGACGGCCAATACAAAGCCTTCCTTAACCCCGAAGAGCGTGACAAGAGCGACCTCGATCTCGTCGTCGCTGGTATCGAAAGCGGTATCACCATGGTCGAGGCTGGAGCTAATGAAATCTCAGAAGACATTCTCGTCGGTGCGATGGAGTGGGCGCACACGGCAATGCAGCCAGCTATCGCTTTGCAGCGCGAACTCGTCGAGAAGATTCAGCCCGAAGCGCAGGAATATACCCTCGTTCTCCCGAACGAAGATTACCAAAAAGAAGTCGACGAATGGGTCAAGGGCAAGCTCGGTGCAGCACTCCGGAAAGCCTACCCGGAACGCAACGAACTCGTCAACGACCTTCGCTGGAAATTCCACGAACATATGGCGCAGCAAAATCCGGAAGGCTACGAAGACTTGCGTGACGAATACGATGAGGCTTTCACGAACGCGTTGCACAAAGATGTCCGCCGCGGCATCGTCGAAGACGGCGTCCGCCCAGATGGTCGCGCCCTCGACGAGATTCGCCCGCTTTCAAGCGAGGTCGGTATCTTGCCTCGTACGCATGGTTCGAGCCTCTTCACTCGTGGTGTTACACAGGGCATGAACATCGTCACACTTGCACCGCTCAGCTACGCACAGCTCGTCGACACCATGGAGGTCAACGACGGCGAGCGCCGATACATGCACCACTACAACGCGCCAGGTTACACTGTCGGTGAAGTCCGCCGCCTCGGCAGCCCGGGTCGCCGCGAGATCGGTCACGGCTACTTGGCTGAGCGCGCGCTTATCCCAGTGCTGCCGACCGAAGAAGAATTCCCATACGCTATCCGTAGCGTCACCGAGATCATGAGCCAGAATGGCTCGACCTCGATGGCCGCGACCTGTAGCTCATGCCTCGCCCTGATGGACGCGGGTGTTCCGCTCAAGAGTCCGGTCTCTGGTATCGCCATGGGTCTGATGGTCGACGGCGACAAGCACTACGTGCTCTCTGACATCGCTGACGCCGAAGACTTCGCTGGCGATATGGACTTTAAAGTCACCGGTACCGCAAATGGTATCACTGCCGTTCAGATGGACATGAAAGTTCACGGACTGCCGGTCGAAGTGCTCGCCGAAGCTATCAAAAAGGCAAAGCCAGGCCGCGAACACATCTTGGCACATATGCTTGAGACGATTGCCGCACCTCGTACGCACCTCAGTCCATACGCACCGCGTATCGAAAAGATCAAGATCAACCCTGATAAAATCGGTGCGGTTATCGGTAAGGGCGGGGAAGTCATCAATAAGATTACCGCTGAGACCGGTGCTGAGATCGACATCAAGGACGATGGCCTCATCACTGTCGCCAGCCCGAACGGCGAGTCGATTGAGAAGGCGCTCGAATGGATTCGAGGTCTCACCGAAGAGCCAGAAGTAGGCAAACTTTACACCGGTAAAGTCGTCACCATCAAGGACTTTGGCGCCTTTGTCAATATCATGCCTGGTACGGACGGCATGCTTCATATCTCGCAGCTCTCAGAAGGACGTGTCGAGAATGTAACCGATGTACTCAAGGAAGGTCAGATGGTAAAAGTCAAGCTCACCGCTATCGACGAGCGAGGACGCCTCAATCTCACGATGAAGGGCATCGACCAAAACTAGCAAACTCGTGATAATTTTCACTCGTATAGGCCCGCTCTAGGGTCTATACTTGTTTTTATGTACAGACTTATCAGATTATTCAACAACCCCACTGTCCGCCGCATCGTCGTCTGGGCTGCACCACTCGTCCTCGGGTGAGTCATGAAAAAGCTTGACGAATCAGGCCAAAAGAAATCATCATCCTCTACCACCAAGAAGAAAAAATAATCTCCAAGGTGATAGGATAGAGGTATGCACCGACCTCTTCTCGTTATCTTTACTGGCGTCCCTGGCTCTGGCAAAACGTTCTTTGCTACACGTCTCTCACAGAGACTTGGCGCCGTGCGCCGCAATAGTGACGCCATGCGTCTGGCTATCTTCGGTGATCTTAAAACAATTGAAAATACGTATCATTCCGCGCAGAGGGCAACACTAAATACTCATACGTTCGGCGCGCTCGATTATGTTACTCGCGAGCTACTCGGCTCAGGCACGGATGTCGTTTACGAAACTATCCAACGTACCCAAAAGGACAGGAGGCATATGGAAATACTCGCCGAAGAATGCGGTGCACGGCTAGTACTCGTGTCGATGGAGATCGACGATGAAACCGCTATATCAAGAGTGCAAAAGCGTAAAGAGGCGCGTGATGTGAGGCAGTTTGACGCTAAAAAAGCACGAGAGGTGATCAATTATTTTCGAGAGGGGACCGAGCCATTCGAACGGACTGATTATATTGTGAACATCGACGGAACTGCTGCCTTTGATGAGCAATACGCAGCATTCATGGTGCACGTGAAGGAGCGCGAAAATGACCAATAAACAGACTCGTCTTGATACGCTGCGAGACGAGATCATCGCCAGAGATATCTGTCCAGAGCTGCGCGCGCAGGCAACGCAACTCGTCATG
>ENA-UOYA01003932-UOYA01003932.1-activated-sludge-metagenome-genome-assembly--contig:-NODE-3932-length-12871-cov-9.915730_pt1 | contig 12871 bp, 10 predicted proteins | sample MGYA00238163_ERZ764804 | MGnify/ENA primary metagenome ERZ764804 (study PRJEB28919, sample SAMN05720223) | activated sludge metagenome | isolation source: Anaerobic digester | place: Hong Kong...
AAGGGCAATTCCATTTCTCTTTGCTTTGCTGTGTTTTTTTATCCATTGTGGTCTTTTCCGGTCGCTTTTGTCGCGCAACTTAAGTATAACCGGTTTTGACTTAACGGGTCTTTTTATCCCTTTGGGTAATTCGTTTTACAATCTGCCAGCGCTTTGCGATTTGTACCCGATTCGCGCCGCGCTCTGTCAAACGCCGCCCTTTTTGCATAACATGAAGTGAACGGGAAAGAAGGATGAGTGATATGCGCACATCAAGACGCGGCTTGCGGGCGGCCGCTTCGTCGCTTTACGCCGGCCTGCCGGACGAGAGGCCGGGGCGCGCGCCGCACCCTTGCCCTCCTTTTGCGCCGTCGACGAAAAGGGCCTTCCGCTACCTGGCGCTGGGCGACTCCATCGTGACCGGCGCGGTGACCTACTGGAGCGAGATTGAAAGCTACGCCGATTATCTTTACGCGCACCTGAGAAAGTATTACGCCGGCAAAGCCGAGGTGCACTTTGACAACCTGGCGAGAAACGGCGACGGTTCGCGCGAGCTTCTTGAAAGACTCGATAAGGACTCAAAGATGGCGGCGGCGGTGCGCCGGGCCGACCTTATCACGCTGTGCATAGGGGGCAACAACCTTCTGCGCGCGGCCAAGATACCCGGCTTTACCGAGATAGACTGGGACGAGGCCGGAAAAGGGGTCCGCCAGTTCGAGAGCGATTGGCCGCTTCTGACAAACCGGATAGACGCTCTGAAGCGTCCGGGCGCGGTAGTCATCGCCAACACGCTGTATAACCCTTATGATATCCATCCCCCGAAGGGCTATGAAAAGGACGCCGGGCTTAACGAGAGGGCGGCGCCGTTTATCGCCCGCATCAACGCCGCCATAGGTACGACCCGCCGCCCCGGCTGGCGCATAGCCGACGTTTTCGCGGCCTTCGACCGCTACGCCAGAACGCGGATGGCCGACGTGACCCATATGTATCCGCCGCTTATAAAATACATACTGCGCAATCCGCATCCCACGCGGCGCGGGCAGCTAATTATCGCCGAGCTGTGCATAGCGGCCTACGAGGGAATAGCCATCCCGGATTTCGGCTTTTTCGCGGTGGCCCTGGAAAACGCGACGGGCGAAGGAGCGCAGGCGTAAAAAAAGAAGCTAAGCCCGATGCAGCTTCTTTTTTAGTTATGGATTTTAGCTTTAAACGCAAAGATGCCTCGCTGCTACAATCTTTCGGGGTACAAGCCCGCCCTTGTCATGTCGGAAAGCGCCTTCTGCACGCGGGCGCGGTCCTCCCGGTAGGTCACGCCGTACCATTTGTCGTGCGTGAAAAGCACCTTCACCTGCGCTTTGCCCTCGCGGATGAGCGCGTCCACTACGGTAGGCAGAAAATACTCGGCAGTAAGCGGGTTTGCACGGCTCGATTCCAAAAAGGAGCAAAAATGCGTCTCGAGCTCCGGCAAAAACCGCTCCTCGAAGCCCCAGCAGTTCATGGATACGGGCGTGCCGGGGTCAAGGGTTTCCCCGGCGTTCTCGCCGCGGGAAACAATGCGCCCGTCCTCTATGTATATGCGTGTGTGCTCGCGTATTCCCACAAGATTGCCCGATTCGTCCACCGAACATACGCCGCGGGCGACCGAGCCGTTTTCCGTCAGCGTGTTCTCGAGGATAAACGCGGCCATGCAGTATTGGTGCACGGGACCGCCCGCGGGTGACGCGAGACGGGCCGCCAGTGCCTCGAATGCCGCGCGCCCGTAAAAGTCGTCGGCGTTGACGACGGCGAACGGGCCGGTTAGATAAGGCTTGGCGCACAGCACGGCGTGGCCGGTGCCCCACGGCCTTACCCGTCCGGGCGGCACGGTGTGCCCCGCCGGCAGCATGCCAAGCGACTGAACGGCGTAGACCGTCTCCATCTGGCGCTCGATGCGTTTGCCGATGGTCTGGCGAAAATCCTTTTCCATATCCTCGCCGAGGATGATGACCGCCCTGCCGAAGCCGGCGCGCCGGGCGTCGTAGACGGAGTATTCCATTATGATCTCGCCGCCCGGCCCCACCGGGTCGATTTGCTTGAGGCCGCCGTACCGGCTGCCCATTCCGGCGGCCATGATAACAAGCGTAGGTTTTTGCATGTTTTTACCTCCAGTGCGCATTAGACGGATAACAAACGCCGTTATATGCAAAAAAAGTTTGCGTCTTGAAAACGGTCGGAGTACGACCGTTTTCAAAGACAGGTGATAATCAATGAATGGTGAAAGCCAAAATAACCTGTTTTGGCGCTTTAAATTAGCCGCCGGCCCATTTGAAGCCAATTCCGTCCGCAAACGGGAATTTCCGGCAGGCATTATTTTATATCGCGGCGGCAGAAGGAATCGTATGCGGTGTAGAGCATGCAAAAGAGCATGACTATAAGGTAGATGACGGAGAAGAGCACCGGAAGGTCGGAAGTAAGGTTAAATCCGCCCAGTATGGAGCCGGCGCTGTAGTTGGTGTAGCTGTCCATGAGCAGGCGGTCGGCAAGCTGCATGTGCACAAACGGGAGAAAATCCGCCCAGCGGGCCTTGAACTGCATTAAGAACGTAGTCACTATGCTGCCGGCGAAGTAGACGCCCATCGATATGCCGACCGACGCCGCGGTGTTGCGCGTTACGGCGGACAGCATGAAGGCGAAGACAAAATAGACGAATATAGGCACGAAGCTAAGCAGAAGATAGACGAAATGGTAGAGGTAATACCTTATCTCATGCGCTCTTCCGCCCACGGCATACACAAAGGACGAGCCGGGCTCGAAGCCGTACATCAGGCCGTTAACGGCTATCGACGCGGCGTAGATAAGCAAAAAGGACGCGATCCACACGGTCACGAGGGCGATGAGCTTTGCCGTGACTATTTTCCACCTGCGCACAGGCGCGACTATGAGCGACTTGATCGAGCCGGAGGTGATTTCGGAGGATATGGCTCCGCCGCCTAACATTATAAGCAGTATGACGGCTCCGAAGGTGCCTATGCCCATAAGGCCCTTTAAGGTGATATACGAAGCGTTGTCGGAATCAAGCGCGTTGCTTAACGGGATGCCGTTTTTAACCTTGTAGACGGCGGCGGCAAGGTCATTTTGTATCTGTGCCCGCCCTTTTGAATCGAGAGGCTTTATAAGGCTGCCGGGCGAGCGGTAATCCACGTCGTCCTTTAAGGAGGTTTTAAGGGTTCGCAAATAGGAAAGCGCCGTCTCGAGGTTGTACCCGTAAGAACGGTATTTTGCGCTGATCGGGGGCAGCGGGTCGGGCAGCATCTGGACGCGCAGGTCCAAAAGCTCCTTTTCAAGCGTCTTATCCTCGCTTGAAAGGGCGGCGTCGGCGTCTATATCCCGTTTAAGAAGGTTTATATAGGCGGGAAAATCGCTTCGGCCGATGATATCATTAAGCTCCGCTATTTTTTGGTCCAAAGCGGCGAGCTTGCCGCTTTCCTCCTCGTTTAGCTGGGGTTTCTGGCTTAAGGTAAACCTGTCTATTTTGAGAGACGAAAGCTTCTCGCGCGCCTCGAAGCGGAAATCCAGCCTGTCGTCTAAAAGGATATCGTTTTCACGGTAAAACGTCAGCCTGGCGGTGTCCTCGTCCAACCTCTCCTTTTCGATCAGCAGCGAGGAGGTGTCGGCTCCCTCGGGCAGCGCGTCTATCTGCTCCTGTAAGGCGAAAAGCTTTTTGCCGTTCATCTCGATAAGCGAGTCGATATATTGGCGGTTATTTTCCTTAATGTCCTCTCCCGAGATATCGCTGCTTCTGTAATCGCTCGCAGCCTGCAGGGTAAACCTCATAAGAACGCCGAAGCCTATCATGGCTACGAGTGTGATGGATAAAATGAGTACGGCGCTAAGCCTTCTGAGGGTCTTTATCATTTCATTGACATACAGCGCAAAGAGCTTATTCAATGGTATTCCCTCCTCCGGTGATGTTGAGGAACGCTTCCTCAAGCGACTGCTCAAGCCGGCTTACCCCGAAGATGGAAACGCCGTTTTGCGCCAGCAGAGCCGCCGCCTCGGGCACCCTGTCCTCGCCGATTTCAAGGTCGACGCTCTCCTGATTTTGCCCGCGGATAAGCTCCCCGTATTGCGGCGCAAGCACTTCGAGCGCGCGCTCGACAGGACGCACGGAAAAGCGGTGCATAACCTTGCCCGCCACCTGCGCCAACAGCTCCTTTATGGGTTTTTCCCCTAAAATCCTGCCGTTGTGGATGATGGCGACGCGGTCGCACATAAGCTCCATCTCCGACAGCAGGTGGGACGACACAAACACCGCCACCTGCTCCTCGTGGGCAAGGCGCTTTAAGATATCCCTAAGCTCGCGTATGCCGGCCGGGTCGAGGCCGTTGGTGGGCTCGTCTAAGATGAGCACGCGCGGGCGGTGCAGTATGGCCTGGGCAAGCCCCACCCTCTGCTTCATGCCGAGGGAATATTTTTTCACCTTTTCGTTGATGCGGTTTTGCATACCCACCATGGCCACGCATTCGCGTATGCGCTCCTCGGTCACGCCGTCGTGCAGGCGCGCGTACATGCGCAGGTTTACAAGCCCGCTGAGGTCTTTGTACATCTCGGGGTTTTCCACGATGCCCCCGATATTGGCCATGGCGCGCTCATAGTTCTTTTTCAAATCTATCCCGCAGATGGTGACCTCGCCCTCGTCTATGCTTAAAAACCCCATAATCATCTTGATGGTGGTGGTTTTCCCGGCGCCGTTCGGGCCGAGAAAGCCGAAGACTTCTCCGGCGTACACCTCAAACGAAATATTGTCTATTACCTTCCGCCGGCCGAAGCTTTTGGAAAGACCCTTTATGGTCAATACAGCCTGCATGAGGGAAGCACTCCTTTTTTTGCGGTGGTTAGCACCGCCGTTTTTAGGGCAAAGCGGTAAAAAGCCATACGCTTAGAGCCTTTGCTGCGAAGCCTGCCTTTTTATCTGAACGTCTTGGTTTCTACTCTGATAGGCCCTATATCCATGCCAACAAACCCCGACATATCGGTTATGCTGGCCGATACGACCTTATAGCCCGCGCCGGTTTTGCGAAGCATGACGGTGTCGGTGTTCTCCATCCGCGACTGCATGGGGCCGTCGCCGCCCTTGGGGGAAGGGCCGGTATATCTGATCTCAGACGTGACCTTCACCGTGACAAAATCGCCCTCGAACACAAACGACTCGTAGCGGAGAACCTCCCTTTCCAGGGTGTTTATGGCGCCGCCGCCCGTAAACTGGTATAAAAGGCCGTTCTCGAGCTTTTCAAGGCCGTTTTCCAAAAGCGCCTTGGGGCTTTCCACATAGTGCGGGGTAAGAGCCTGCCTCATTTCTTGGATATAGGCGTCGAACTCCTCCTGCGTCATGGTCTTCTCGCCGCTGCGGTACTCCTGCGGCAGCATGGAATAGGCCGTGTAGTCGGCAAGAAACTCCTCGCACGCCTTTTGCACCGCGGGCTTTTGCGCATTCTCCGCGAGCGCGGTGACGATAAGATACGCCGTCACGGCCAAAACCACCGCGATTGTCACCGCCGCGCCGCGGTTTACCTTCCTAAGAAACGTCACGGGGACGACCACCCTTTCTTTCATATATGTTGAGCCTGACGCGATTGCTTTGGGCTTTGCTTTTTAATGTCCGCTTTTATTATAATACCTTTTTTCTCTAATGATATCAAGACAAAAATATTCGCTTGTATCCTTATTTGGTGTGCGGTTACCCGATTGATAAGAAAATTTCCCAAAAGCTGCTTTTGCGTCTTTTGAAAGGCTAAGAATGGAAGTGTTTTTCGGCTCCGGCTTAAAGCAAAACGCACCCACAAGAGTGAGTGCGCGACTTGTCTGCGGCGACTCGCCGCTGGCTAATCTACTACAAAATGATACAATGCACACCCTTGCACAATCTTTCAACGATTTTAAAAGTGGGTGTGCATTTTCGTCTGAGGGTGTGCATAAATTTATTTATAATCCAAAATTGATTTCATGCACATGATAAAAACGGTAATATTAAAATAAAATAAGATCCTTAATGATTGAAATGATCAACAATCTTTTTCCTCCAAAACAAGTTATAGAGGTGGGAGAGACTCTATAGGATTGGTTGAAGAAAAAAGAGGCTGCATCTAAGCTGCCCCTTAACTTACGCTCTGTATTAATTTCCGTTGTATATTCTGCCGCCTTTCATACCTCTGCCGCCTACCATCGGCATTCTGCCGTTTGTTCGCATATGACTCCTTCGCGATTCGAGCGCACTTTTCATACTTTCTGCCGCCTCAGCATCAATCATACCTGACTCAACATATTTATCGATGATTTGCCTGTCAATAGCGCCTTTTTGATCATTGAGGTCGCATATTTCCGCCTTTTGAGCGTCGGTTAGCGCGTCCCACTTAGATTTCATTTCTTCCATTGCCGCTTTACGCTCTACTTTCATCCCGCTGTGGCTACCTCTTCTAAATTTGCCCAAAAAAGACATCTCTCCTTTGTCGATAGCCTCAAGCACCTTGTCGTACTGCTCTTGAGTAATCGTACCATCGGCCAAGCCTTGTCCCAGCTTTTCTTCCGCTTCATTAGCAAGCTGCGTTTTTTGGTCATCGGTAAGAATATTCCAGATTGATGCCCAAAACGGCGACCTGGCACTTTCGCTCGGATTTGAGGTTGCATGGCTGGCGGCAAATGCTGTTGTTATGCCCACAGCTAACATAACAACCACCAATACGATGATAGTTTCGATTCTTACTTTTTTTGCTCATAACACAACTCCTTTCTATTTTTTAGTTAATTGAACCACATCTATATAATTACCCTTGTTTCTGAATATGGCTTGAACTTAAACTGATTTTTATCTGAATTTTCCCCGAACACACAAATACTCGCTATTTGCAGCGAGATTTTTATCGGGAGAATATATATTGTGCAACCGGTATTTTTACCGAATGTGAAATTAAGAAATTGCGCGGTTTTCTATATATCGCTTATCTCGATTTGGAACCAAAACGTACTACCTTTGCCGATTTTTGATGTGACGCCGTATTCGCCGCCATGTATTTCGATGATTTTCTTCACAATGAACAACCCCAGCCCCGTGCCGATGACGGCCCGTTTGTGCTTTTTCCCGCTTTTAAAATACCGATCCCATATAAATGGTAAATCATCTTCCGCGATTCCTTCTCCGCTATCCGTTATGCTAATCCGCACACGGTTTTCAGTAATCGATTGCATGATTCCAATGTTCCGGCTGTCGCCGGAGTAATTCACTGCGTTGATTAGCAGGTTGTAAAACACCCTGCCGATTTTCGTTTCGTCCGCATTTACATATACATCGTTGTTATGAGTAAATGTGATGTCAAAATTCTCGTTTTCCAGCAATTCCTGAACCCGCTCCACAGTCTCCCTTATGTTGAGTGTAAGGTTGAACCTTGTGGTAGCCAAACGCTCCATATCGTTCTCCAATTGCGATATGTCCAGTACATCGTTGACAAGAGCTGTCAGCCGACGTGTTTCGTCCATAATCACCCGTGTCTGCTCAGGCGTGATTTCGCCGGGAAAATCATTCATCATTTCGGCGTAGCTGTAAATCAGCGACAGTGGCGTCCGCAAATCGTGTGACACATTTGCCAGCAGTTCGCGTCTCAGCGCTTCCACCCGGCTTAACTCGACTGCCGCCGTATTCAGTGTGTCGGACAAAGCTACAATTTCAAAGAACCCTTTTCCGTCGAAACGTGTATCATAATCCCCTTTGGCAAGGGTCTGTGCTTTTTGACTTATTTCCTCAATTGGTTTGGAAACTCGCTTGGCAATGATAAGAGCCAAGCAAACGGCGAGTAAAATCATAATACCGGAGATGAAATACAACTGATACCGTAGTGTCGTTACGGTGGCATTGACCGGGACGACCAGAGCGTAAAAGGTCAGCGACACGGTTTGCCCGCTTTGAAGCGTGAACTCCTTTACTTCGGTGATCGTTTGAAGCGACATATTATTCCGACTACCAAAAGCTTCACGCCCCGGTCTATGCGGTGGAATAAAATCCCGCGTAGGAGCAACGATTATATCGTTTTCCGCTTGCATTCTGAATAAAATAGTTTGCAGTTCCGGATTGTCGATTTCTCTTTCCACTATAGCGATTGCCTGATTCAACTCCTGCTTGCGGATAAATTTATACATATCGTTTAGGAACACCGTTTGAAACAACCACAGGATTACCAGCAATAGGGAGCAGAAGCCCAGTAGGAACGAAAAAATTTTCCATTTAAGCCGCTGTTTATTTATGTTCAGAATGCTCACCCCTCAAACCTATAACCCAATCCGCGCAAGGTCGTGATATAATTGGCATATGGCCCCATCGCCTTTCTCAACAGCTTCATGTGTGTGTCCAGGGTCCTGTCGTCGCCGCAATAATCAAAACCCCATACCTCAGTAAGAATTTTATCGCGCGGGATCGCTATATTCTTGTTCCGTATCAGGAAAAACAGCAAATCGTAGATCTTTGGGGCTAACTTCAACTGTTCACCATCAACAAACACCTTGTAAGCTGTTATATCAGCCTTAAATCCTTCTTTCGTAAAAATCAAATGGCCTTCCCCATCAAAGATGCTTTTTCCTGTCCTCCGCAAAATTGCGCCGATTCTCATCATGATTTCTTTGGAAGAAAAAGGTTTCACAACATAATCATCAACTCCTACCTCAAAACCGAGAACCTTGTCGTATTCTTCGCCTCTGGCCGAGAGCATTATAACAGGAACATTGGAGGTTTTACGAATTCTCCTGACCGCCGAAAATCCATCAAGTTCCGGCATCATAACGTCCATGATGATGATGTCAAATACTTCCTGCTTACAGGCTTCTACCGCTTCTAAGCCATCTCCCGCTTCTACGGTTTCATACCCGTCGAACTCAGCATATCGTTTGATTACAGAGCGAAGCCCCGGCTCATCGTCGCATATCAATATTTTAGCCATGAAATCACCCCTCTTCTAAAATTTCATTATACTATGTTCTCACAAGTATTGCGACATTTTTTGATCGTTCAATGCTCATTTCTTCGTTTTTTAGTCGTCCGAAAAGAAGCTAGTTCGTAAACTTCATCAACAGATGCAGCTACCTCCGGTGAATGGGAAACAATAATCACACATTTATTTTCCTCATGCGCCAGACGTTTGAAGATGTCCATTACATCCTCTTGCGTAGTTAGATCAAGGTTTCCGGTCGGCTCGTCGGCTAATATTATATCGGGGTCAAAAGATAAGGCTCTTGCGATGGCCACCCTCTGCTGTTCACCTCCAGAGAGTTTTAAAACCCTGCGCTTGGCAAGCGTTTCATCTAAATCTACCTTGTCCAGCAATTCAGTTGCTCGCTTCCTCATGTTCTCTATTTTTTTGCCAGAAGCCCTCATAGATAACTCCACGTTTTCTACAGCGTTCAAATGGGGCAACAGGTTGAACTGCTGGAATACTACGCCCACATAACGACTGCGGTATTGATAACGGTCAATCTTCCGCACATCTTTATTATCGAACAGAATTCTTCCTTCCGTGGGAGATGTCAAGCCGGACAGCAGGGAGAGAAGAGTGGTTTTACCCGCGCCGGATCGCCCCACGATGGCATATACCTTTCCTTTAAAAAATTCATAATTCAATCCCGCCAGCACTTTAGCACGTCCGTCATAAGTATAGCTTATATTTTCTAATTTCAGGATACTCATTGTTCTTTCCTCCAATATTCAATAGTTTTTTGATTACGTCCGATTTGTCAATATCTTGAGTGGTTCATACCTCATAACAAAAACCACCGCTGCTAAGCTGGAAATAATCGTGAGTATGATGCCAATGCCGATTAACTGGCCTAAAATCGAGAAATTTACAGTTGTGTTGATTTGGTCCAGATAATTAACATCCGCTCGATTACCGCTGAATATATCTATCATCGTGTTTCTACCGCCCTGAATGTTTTGTCTGCCGCCAGCCATGCCTCCCGCCACTCTTCCGAAGTTAGTTTCTTGATTTACTGCCTGTGATTGCATCTGTTCAATCTGTACGGAAAGCAGATTATTGGAAACCGGCACACTCACCGCTGCTCCGACGCCCGCTCCGATGACAATGGCAATCAAAGTGACGCATAGAAGTTCAGTGACAAACTGCATGGCAACTTTACCTTTTTTTATGCCAATCGCCGTCAAGACACCGACCTCATATTTGCGTTCGCGGATATTGAATACGTTAATCACGATTAGAATAACCCCTCCTATGGCAAGCACGATGAACAACAGAGTCATAGCAAATCGTGAAAGATTTTGAAGTGGGACCAAACTAGCTTCGTAATTGCTTATGTCCGAAGATGAGAGCATGTAATATTCAGACAAACCTCTAGCGGTCAATTCCTCGCCAAAGTTCTCATAATCTGCATGGCTGGATAAAACGAAAGTGCTGGAAAGCTGCCCAGTGACAGCCGTGCTGATTTCAAAACCGTTCACATCAGTTTCAGTCACAGCGACGGAAGCAGAGTGTTCCACAATGGCTTGCAGTGCATCGTAACTGATATAGATTGAGTTTGCCGGATCCATCGCTGTAGAGAAACGCGGAAAGTTACTGGATTCGCTGGAACTGGAATGGCTGTAAATACCGGTAATGGTAAAAGTATAAGTTTCTTCTTCCGCGTTCGGGTTAGCCAGCGTGATAGTATCACCCACCGATAAGCCATTGAATAAAGCCAGTTCATAGCTAATCAGGCAGTTCATATCGGCGGATGCTATGTCGAACATCTCACCGTTGGTTATTTTGGAAGTACCGTTTATAAAATTAATCATGGCATCCTCTGCGCTATATCCTGTCACGGCAAAGTCGCCCATAGCCATGCCTCCAAATCCACCTCGACCGCCCATCCCACCGGGGAAACTGCTGCCGGAACTGCCATCGGACCCATATGCTTCCAAGCCACCGCTTGCGTTAAGAGATATGGTACTGGAATAATAAAAGTTCTGCACATAATCGGATTCAGAGTAAGCCAAAAGCTCCGATAAACTCAAATTTTGATATTGTGAAATCCTTTCCCGCATAGCTCTCATATCGCCGCCGCTACTCTGCGCCTCCTCCATCAATCTTTGAGTGTCTACCGTAATGGACGCGGTAATGGTCAGTAAATCCAGACCGGCGGTTTCGGCTTCATCTGCTGCATTTCGGATTGCTAGAGCTACGCAGGACGCGGCGGCAATAGCAAGGACGATGATGCCGATGAGGATATTTCGTCCCTTACAACGGGTAATACTTTTGAGTGCGTTGATAATCACAAACATTTTTTCTTTCCTCCTACAATTTAATCGTTCTTGGTTTTACGATAAAAACAGTTGCTCCAGGCTTTAACTCATGCCTGCCATTTATGCTCTCGCTCCCTTCACACATGCCTAAAATCCATGATACCGTATAAAACTGAATATATATTGTCGGCTGTCTGAACTTTAGCTGAACTTCTATTCTTTTCATTTTCGCTGTTTATAACGTTTACACTACGCTGGAGAAATTTGGATCAAGGTAAGTGTATAATCACACGATATGGTGTAAAAAATACGCCTCTCAAAAAGACATATTTTGTTTTAATCAATAAAATAGGCCGGACATTGGAAAAGCACAGCAATGTTGAGCTTTTCTTCCTCGTCAGCATTACATCAGCACTGACGTTTCTACATGTGTTTGCAGACTGTTTTCATTGTATTTTTCAAACTCCGTTCCATCCTTGAACTGAAACGTCATTCTTCCATCCGGCATTACCTTAACCTTCTCAACCGCCACCGCCCACAGCTTATTATCGAATTCCCCTAATACCATCGGGCTTGATTCAATGCCCTTGATAAAGGTTTCAAGCATCAGATATTTATTCTGGCGCTCACTCTTCAGTTTTTCCAGTTCAGCAACCCGCTCCGTAGCCTTGCGATGCCGCTCCAGATAGCTGTTGTTGCGCTCACTCCACTCATCTTGATTCATAGTGACGCGAGCGTTTTCATAGATTGCCTTTTTGCAAAGTTCGGAGACCACTTCAATTTCCCGCCTAAGTTCCTTAATTTCGGCTTCAATCTCCGAGCAGTCACAAAGGATATTCTGGGAGAGATGGCAGTTGGCAATTAGTTCATCCCGGCACCCCATCAACCTGTTAAACGCTGTAAGAAAACGCTGTTTCACATCATCCTCGGTTACATGGGGTGTTTTACACTTTTTATCACCCTTATACTTTTCATTGCACCGCCAGATTACCCGACGGTATTTTGTATTGGAACCCCATACCTTGGAGCCGTAAAAACCACCGCAGTCGCCACACACAATTTTCGCTGAGAAAGGGCTGTTGCAGCCGGATGGTCTGCCGAGACTTTTTCGCCGCTCAATCTCAGCCTGAACCGCATCGAATTCTTCAGGCTCGATAATGGCAGGATGGCTGTTCTGTACATAGTACTGGGGAACCTCGCCCTCATTGACCTTTCGCTTCTTTGTCAAGAAATCCACCGTGAAGCCCTTCTGCAAAAGCGCATCCCCTTTATATTTCTCGTTGGTCAGAATACTTTTCACCGTAGCAACCTGCCATGTCTTTTTTCCTGCAGGCGACGGAATGCCCTGGCTGGCAAGGTGTTTGGCAATTGCCGATGGGGTTTTCCCTTCTATGAACAGACGGAATATCATCCGCACAATCTCGGCTTCAGATTCGACAATTTTCGGCAGGCCATCCTCGCCCTTTTCATAACCGAGGAATTGACCGTATGGAAGGCTTACCTTCCCATCTGCCATGCGCTTACGCTGCCCCCATGTGACGTTCTCGGATATGGAACGGCTTTCCTCCTGTGCAAGACTGGACATTATTGTAATGAGAAGCTCCCCTTTGCTGTCCAGCGTATATATGTTTTCCTTTTCAA
>ENA-UOYA01003933-UOYA01003933.1-activated-sludge-metagenome-genome-assembly--contig:-NODE-3933-length-12871-cov-6.824126_pt1 | contig 12871 bp, 11 predicted proteins | sample MGYA00238163_ERZ764804 | MGnify/ENA primary metagenome ERZ764804 (study PRJEB28919, sample SAMN05720223) | activated sludge metagenome | isolation source: Anaerobic digester | place: Hong Kong...
CCATATTTATTTTTTAAATGTCGATTCAACGATTCTGCACAATATACAGAGCGATGCTGTCCACCTGTGCAACCAAAATGAACAGATAAACTATCGAAGTTTCGATCGATGTAATTTTCAACACTTTGATCCACAAGGTGATATACATACATCAGATATTCTTCAATATTTGTTTTGTTTCGCAAAAAGTTAATAACTTGCTCGTCTTGTCCAGTCAATGCTTTGTAAGACTCATACCTGCCTGGATTTTCAATTGCTCTACAATCAAACACAAAACCTCCGCCATGTTCGCTAGTGTCTTCTGGCAAACCTTTTTTATAGGAAAAACTAGAAATCGTAATAGTTAGAGGACTCTTTTCTGATTTTGATTTGTCGAATGGAGCATATTGTTTGGAGTTAATCATCGCTTTTAGACAATTTCTTAACTCAGGTATTTCGACTGGTATTTGTACATTTTCTAGCAACCAAGCTACATTTTTGATAGCAAAAGGAATACTGACTATGAAATGTTCTTTTCTTTCGTAAAGTCCTCTAAATCCGTAAGTTCCAAGAGCTTGCAGGCATCGTATAAGCACAAATCCATAGTAATATCTCATGAATTGTTTTCGATCGATTGGCATTAGTTTTTCTGCAAAATCGAGGTAATGAGTGAGCAATTCTTCACGAATAGAGTGGGGTATGTTTCCCTTGGCTTGGAAGAGCAATGATGCAACATCATATTGCAAAGCTCCTTTTCTTCCGCCTTGATAATCAATAAAATATGGTTTGTCGTCTTTAATTATTATATTTCTAGATTGAAAATCTCTGAATAAGAAAAAGTTATCTTCAGCTTCTAACAAAAATTGAATGAAATTATTGAAATCATCTTCTAAAAGTTGCTCATCGAAAGAGATTTTTGCGAGTTTTAAGAAGTAATTTTTGAAATAATGCAAATCCCAAAGCATCGACTGGCGATCGAAAGCGGGTCGAGGATAGCATACAGACCAATCAAGCCCAATCCTACCTAATATCTGCATTTTAGCTAGTTCTTCTAATATGTTTTTGTAAAGAAAAACTAAAGAGATTGGGAAATTTTCGCCTTCTTTAGGTAAAAGGGTATAAAGTGCTATATCCCCCAAATCTTCTTGCAAATAGCAATTGTTTTCTATATCTGAGGCTAATAATTTCGGAACAGCCAAACCTTTCTCTTCGAAATGTTTTGTGAAAGAAATGAAAGCTTGAGTTTCTTTTGCATCAGGGCTATAAGTACCTATAACTGATTGATTATCACTAAATAACCTAAAATAAATTCTATTCGAACCCGATATGGCTAATTGCTCAATAGCTATACATTTTTCATTAAAGTGTTGTTCGAAAAGATTTTTTAATATATCTTCTGAAGGGTGATGTATATCAATAAGGTCTTTCATTTCAATTAATTGAAAGGCAAAATTAATCTATTCTTTCAAAATTTAATTATTCTGATTCAATGTTTCAACTTCTTCTTGTTTGTCAGAATATATTTTATATTTTAGCCCTAACCCAAAGGTATTACCATCTTTATGCCCTTTATCGGTAAAGACAGATATGCCACCGAAGAATAAGTTTGCACTTAGATTTTTATACAGATTCATATCTACATTACAATATAATACTGATCCTCCAGTATTATTTATATAATTTGAATATCCAACTCCAATACTATTAAACAATCTTGAGTCCAAATATTTAGGATGAAATTGTAAGTATGCACTTGATGTACTTTGAGTTGCATAAAATAGCTCATCGTCATAAAAGCTAAACCTAATACTAACAGGTGAATGATTTTCTTGACCAATTTGAAATCTAAATGAAGGTAAGAAGGAAGAGGTGCTGCCTAATTTTACAGAATTTGTGAATATCGTCCCGACATGAATGCCTCCTCTCAATGAAATTAAATTGCCTTTATAACCAATATAAGGATGTATATTCGTATAATATTTATTGTTTATCTTATTTACATAATTGTCTATTTGTAAGTTGATTCCAATATTAAATCTTCTTTTTTTAGAGTTTGGAAGCCCGAGATAATCATAACCTATATTAAATCCATTATATTTTGGTCCAATTGGTTTTGTAGAATCCACTTGACTACAATAATTTCCTAAACACCCACTTTCAATTTTAGAGCATGGATAATAGGTATTATTAATATTTTGAAAATTACCATTAATACTTATTGTTTTTATCTGTTTATTTTCAATATTAGTTTGGCTCATCATGAAAAAGGAAAGGCAAAATATGCTGGCAGGAACCCACCTAAAATATTGACTATTAAGTCTATATAGCTTGATGAATATTGTAGCTGTATTGAAAAGAAGCAATAAATTCAAGATAAAATACTCTGATTGATCAAAAATTGATTGAGATATAAAAATGACGGACAATAGAAATATCACCGAAATTATGGCTCTTATCGGCTGTATTTCATATTTTATTATAGTGGTTTTCTTCGATTTTTCATTTACTCGAAATAGAATACTGAAAAGAAGTACACCTGTTAAAAGAAACCATTATACTATTTTCAAGCCAGCTAGATAATTACCTTGAATATTATGGTTAGTAATCGGATCTCTAAAAAATTCTGTGATGAACCGACCAAAAAATATTAATACCAAGCTCAAATAGAGCAAGCTGGATTTATATTTAAACTTATTTCTAAAGTATAATAAAATTATTATAGATAATATTGAGGAAAGAATTAAATAAACTGGTATTGGATGAACTGGATGAGTAAAATCAGCTTGACTCGATATGATATGTTGATCGACTTGATATTGAAATATTTGCCCTGTTTGATTGTAACGAATTCCCCACCATAAGTCAGTAATATTTCCGTAGCAGCAACCAGCGAACAGGCAGCCTACTCTTTGAATAACAATCATTAATGGAAGCATGAAGGCAATAGATGGAAGAATAGAGCTATTAAATTTTAGATATTTTTTTGTAGAAAAAAAGAACAAAAATCCTAAAATGAAGGCGCCAATTGCAGATTTACCTGAAAAATCAAGATGCTTATTTAATAGAATAGCATCCTTAAAATCCGAAAATCCATTTAACCCCAATCTGCTCCCCAAAATCAATCCGACAAATAAACTGGTAATGAGCAAAAGCCAAGTAGAAAAATCAAATTTTTTCTTATAACCATCTATTACTAAATAGAGGAATCCAATAATAAAAGCAAATTTATACATCACATCATATAAATAAGCTGTTTGATCTAAATGAATCACTGGAAAGACATACAAAGAAGCGTTCATATCTAAGAAATATTTTCTACAAAGTTACGTCTTTAAGTATATCCATTTTTTGCATATTTCGATAAAGAAAATTAATTTACAATCGAATGTCGATAAAAAATGATATATAAAATTATTGAAAAATTGCAATATTTAATAAAAAATATTATTATTTATCAATAAGTTAATATTTGAATGGGATGTAACATTGCAATTTTCAATACGTTACTTTGTATAAATAGAATCATGAAGCACATACTTGTCATTTTTATTTTACTGCATTTTTTAAACAGCACATTCTCACAAGAGAAACCTTTACAATCGACTGATTCTTATATCTATAGTGCTGGAACAAAAATGATTTATTTTTTTAGAGATGCTATATATTATGAAAGTTGTCATTTTGGAAATTATAAATATTTAGTAGAACCTACTTATAATTTTTCTATTACAGCTTCTGCATTTGTAATTCCACAAAAACTAAGATATGATATGGAAGTTCCTATTTCCATTTTTTATAATAAATCATATAAAGAAATAAGTGGTGGTAGTTCTGTTGGATTGTCTTATTTTTTTCTAAACAACCAAAGAAGTGGAGTGCATTTGAAGGTAGGCTCATCGATAAAATCTTATAAAATTGATAATAATAATTTATTAATTTTCCCAATTTTAGTTGGAATGGAAGTTCATAAAAAACATTTTTTATTTAACCTTTCCTATAGCCGTAACTTTCAAATTGCTAATCAAGACTATAGATTTTTTAACAATTTTTTTGAAACTGGAATAAGTTACCAATTTGGAAAAGATGAACTTAAATCTAATATTGCAAAGAAAAAAGATAATGTGGAAATGTCAGTTGGGTTTAGTCAAATATTGCAGAATAGTGAAATTTCAAATAATATGAATTTCAGTGCTGGCTATCATTTCAATTCGAAATACAGTGTATTGTTGAGTTATCAAAAAGAATTAGGTGAAAAATATCTATTTGAAAAAAATAATATATTGTTGGATGTAAATAGGAAATTTAATGGCAAAAGATTGGTGTCGCCATATTTTGGAGTGACAATTGGCTATTCATTAATAGATGAAGAAAATATATATGAATCAAAATCTAAAGTTATTTGTGGATTAAATGCTGGCATTCAAATAAATACCAAAATAAACCCAAATATTATTGTAAAATCAGGCTTAAGAGTAATTACTACATTTACTGATTACTCAGATTACCTTATGAATCATATAGATTTTAATTTACTACAACTAGGTTATTTGTTTTGATAGTTATTAAAAAATTTCATAAAATGCTTAATTCATCTAAATTTCTTTGTTTAGCAATATTATTTTTGATTACTCAAAATTGCTTTCCCCAATCGCCTAATATATTCAGTAACAACAAATTGAGTATCGGATTTGCTGATCGGTATTATCCCAAAAATTCATTTAGTGTTCTTTCTAATACAAACTTTATATCAAGAAAGTATAATACGGCTCAGCATCAATTATTAATTTATGCTACTGGATATTTTGTAAAAAACAAATTGGAGTTATTGTTTTCAAAATCAATTTATGATATATATAATAAAAATGAACATGAATTAAAAATGAATAGTAGCATTCAATTTGGAATGAATTATTATTTTAGAAAAATGATTAAGTTTCAAATATTACCATATCTCACAACTTCATTAAATATTTTTGAAATTGGCGACAACAATAATGAAACGATCAGTTATGGATTTGGGTTAAATAAATCATTCGATAATTATAGCATTTTTGCATCAATTAACACTTTTCTACCTACACAAAAAACAGAAGTTATTTTACATGATTATTGGGTAGATTTTGGGTTTAGATATCATTTCAGAAAATTTAGTGAATAAAGTTATATTTGCTAAAAATTAGAAAGTGAAGAAATTTAATTTTTTTGATGCCAACACATGGATTGCCATTACTGCTATCATACTTAGTAGCTGTGCTTTGGTAGTGTCGATTGTGCAGACCAAAATCATGAAAGATCAAAAAGCTGCAGCTAGTTGGCCCTTTGTTCAATGGAATCTTATTCGTGGATGGAACAGTGATTCCACCGGTATATTTAAAATTGTAATTTATAATAAAGGAATTGGTCCTGCAATAATTGAAAAAATAGAATACAATTTTAATAATAAGACATACAAAGCCAATCAACTTGAGAACTTTATTTCTGATATTTCTAAGCCATTTATTGTGAAGGAGTTAAAGAATTATAGTGTTTCATATATACAAGGAAGTGTGTTAGCTCCCAACGAATCCATAAACCATTTTGAATCGATAGATAGCTTAGATGCTATGATACTTGCAAAAAACATTAAAGAATCAGATTTTAATATAATTATCAATTATAGAGATGTTTATGGCAATAAATGGGAATACAAAGCAAATACTGATCCCTTGAAATTGTTGATGAAATAAAAAAGGCTACCTTTTTTAAAAATAGCCTTTTTTGTTTTTTATTTATGCTGCATTACCAGGAGTACGTGGGAAAGGAATTACATCCCGAATATTTGTCATTCCAGTCACGAATTGCACCATTCTTTCAAAACCTAACCCGAATCCTGCATGTGGGCACGATCCGAATCTTCTAGTGTCCAAGTACCATTCCATTTCTTCGGTTGGCACATGCATCTCGTTCATTCGCTTGATTAATTTATCCAATCTTTCTTCTCTTTGAGAGCCTCCAACAATTTCGCCAATTCCTGGAGCTAAAATATCCATTGCAGCCACAGTTTTTTCATCATCATTCATTCGCATATAGAATGCTTTGATGTCTTTTGGATAATTCGTTACGATTACTGGTTTTTTAAAGTGTTTTTCCACCAAATATCTTTCGTGTTCGCTTTGCAAATCAATTCCCCACTTCACTTCATACTGGAACTTTTTCTTTTTGTAATGAGGTGAATTGAGCAATATTTCAATGGCATCAGTATAAGTGATCCGTTCAAATTGGTTACTCACCACAAAATTTAGTTTATCTAACAAACCCATTTCCATTCTCTCATTTTGAGGCTTCTGTTTCTCTTCATCCGCCAATCTTTGATTCAAAAATGCTAAATCGTCAGCACAATGATTCATAGCATAACGAATGATGGTTTGTAGCAAATCTTCAGCCAAGTCCGTATTATTTTCAAGATCGAAGAAGGCTACTTCGGGTTCAATCATCCAAAACTCAGCCAAATGCCTAGATGTGTTCGAATTCTCAGCTCTAAAAGTTGGTCCAAATGTATAAACTTTCCCCAATGCTGTTGCTGCCAACTCACCTTCAAGTTGCCCAGAAACGGTAAGATTGGTTGATTTCCCAAAAAAATCTTTTGAAAAGTCTATTTCTCCAATTTCAGTTTTTGGTAAATTTTCCAATGGTAAAGTGGTCACTCTGAACATTTCTCCAGCCCCTTCTGCATCCGATGCAGTAATGATTGGGCTATGTAAATAAAAGAAACCTCTATCATTGAAAAATTGGTGAATTGCAAAAGCTAGGGCATGTCGCACTCTGAATACAGCGCCAAATGTATTGGTTCTGAATCTTAAATGAGCAATTTCCCTTAAATATTCCAAACTAGGTCGATTTTTTAATTGTAAGGGATATTTTTCGCCATCACATTCGCCAAAAATTGTTATTTGTTCAGCTATAACTTCCACTTTTTGTCCCTTGCCTTGTGAAGCTACCAGTTTCCCCACAACACCAATAGCAGCACCAGTAGTTATTTTTTTAAGATCATTGGCATCAATATTATCTTGATTTACAACAATTTGCAGATTATTATTCGTAGAGCCATCATTTAGGGCAATAAATTGGTTATTTCTAAATGATCTAACCCATCCCATTACTTGAATTGGTCTATCCAAATCTTCAGCTTGCAGAACTTTTGCTATTTCTTCTTTACTAATCATATAATAAATTGATTTTAGGATTTTTACGAAAAAATATAAAATATAGTTTGAAAAAGGCTGCAAAAGTAAAGAAAATAATTCTATTTATTGAAAAAGCCGAAATTTCTACGATGCTTTAAAAATTAAAAAATTTAAAATCAATTTCTACCCACCAATATAATTTGTAATTCGTATTTGAATTTATTATTTGGGCAATATTTTGAAATATAATAATGTAACTAATTGAATTTCAATGGTTAGTTTAATTTGTAGAAACTTATTTTTATGAAAATATTATTTACACTTACTTTTTTCGTTTTTCTTCTTAATCATCCAAAAAGCATTGCACAATCCGTCATCAATGTTACCTATTATGATGGAAATGTACAACCTTTTTCGATTGAAACTTCCGGAAAATTGTATTTTGAATCGAATAGTTTATTGGTAAAATTGGATGCTAATACGGCACCAACAACAATTCCAATTTCAATTATTCGAAAAATAACATTTGTGAACAATTTACCACCTTTGGCTTCTGAATTATTCCAATTTAACGTTTTGAATAAAGATTGTGGTGCAACAGTAGTTTGGTCGAGTGAAACCGAATTAAATTTGGATCATTATGAGTTATTATTCGGACAAAATGAAAATCAGTTCGATCATTCACAGACAATAAGTCCAAAAGGTAATTATCAAAACTATTTTGTCAGCCTTAACCATTCTCAGGGAGAGCAATTCTATCAATTGAAAATGGTAGATAAAGATCAATCAGTGAGTTACAGTTCTATTCTCAATCGAAATATCGTTTGTAGAGCAAACAATTATACTCTTTCAAATACATTGAATCATTCTAACACAATAAAAATTCTGACTGAAGTGAGTGAAGATTTGAAAATTAAAATATACTCTGTATCTGGGCAATTAATCCATTCTGCAACATATCAGCCCAATCAAGATATTGATATTTCTACTTTAAGTGCAGGTTTATATTTAATCCAAGTGAATGGAATCACTTTAAAATTTAATAAAATATGAGAAATATTTATATAATTATTGCCATTTTATTTTCCAATTTATTATTTGCACAACAAAATCTAAAAGTTCATAATTCTGGAAATACGATGTATGCCATTCCAACAAATTCAGTTGATAGCATCAAATTGGATTCAATTTATAGTAAAATAAAAGTTTCAAATTTGAATAACACTATAAATTTTCAAAAGACTCTAATAGATAGTATCACTTTTTCTTCAACAAGTGTAAGTTTAGATAAAATTTATATCATTTATAATGGCAATGAACCTGCTACAATAATTAATCCATATGCTGCATCAGGCGTTTCAATTGCAGTAAATGCAGCAACAGTAGTGGTGACTGCAACCTCTGGAATTAGCAATTTGGAATACAATATTCTTGGTTTTTCCAATACAGGTAGCCTCACAATTAGTACAGATAAGGATGTAAATCTAGTTTTGAATAATCTTACATTAACCAATCCGAATGGAGCTGCTTTTGCAATATCTGGCGGAAAAGTTAGCAATATTTTATTAACTCCGAATTCAGTAAATACACTTTCTGATGGTATTGGAAGCTCAAAAAATGGTACTATTACAACAGATGGATCCATTAAAATTTCAAATACAGGTGTTTTGAAAATTACTGGAATTGCAAAACATGGAATCAATACTTCGTCAAATATCACCATTGAAAATGGAAATACGACTATCGCATCTGCGGCAACGGATGGTCTTCATTCAGAAGGTTTTACAATGAATGGTGGAGCATTAAGTATTACATCTTTATCTGACGGAATTGATGCAGGAAATGGAGCTATTGATATTAGTGGAGGTAGTATCAAAGTCACTTCTACATCAGAAAATGTAAAGGCAATTCGAACTGGAACGAATACGATTAATATTTCTGGAGGAAATATTGATTTGATTGTGAGTGGAGCTCAATCGAAGGGGATTAATTCAAAAGGCATTATATCAATTTCAAACGGAAATATTGGAATAACCTTATCTGGTGTTAGTGTGCAAACTGCATCTGGAAGTGGATTTGATATTTCTCATGCCACAGCGATTAAAACAGATACGATAATGAATATAAGTGGTGGAAATTTTATTATTAAATTATTGAATACAGCAGATGGTGGAAAAGGGTTTTCATCGGATTATGCTATGAATATTACTGGTGGAATTTTTGACATAACAACAGCTGGTAATGGCGGCAACTATATGAATAATAGTGGATTAGCTGATAGTTATTCCACATCAAGTTTTTCATCGAAATCCAATATTAATATTTCTGGTGGTTCAATAAATATCACTAATTCTGGACTGAATGGAAAAGGGATTAGTACAGATAAAGATGTCAATATTTCAAGTACAGCATTACTGACAATCAATAATTCTGGAAATGCTGGGAAAGGCATAAAAGCTGATGGAGATATTAATTTTGATGGTGGAAATTCCACTATTACAAATTCTGGAAATATAGTTCTTACTACATCTGGAAGTGGATTTGACCCATCGTATCCAACAGGTGTGAATGCTACTGGAAAAATAGTTGTAAATAACGGAAAAATTGTCGTTAATGGAACATCAACTGCATCAGGTGCAAAAGGGTTTTCTGCTGATAATGGAATTGTAGTAAATAATGGCGAAATTACCATGACTATTGCTGGTAATGGAACAACGTTTAAAAACTCACTTGGAACTACAGATGCATATTCAGCAGCTGCTTTTTCTTCCGATTTATCCATTTCAATCAATAATGGAACAGTTAATACAACTTGTTCAGGATCAGGAGGTAAAGGGTTGAAGTCGGATGGTAAAATATTTATTGGAACGGCAACTACAAGCCCAACTGTAAATATTACTACTACTGGAGCAAGATTTTTGGTAAGCGGAAAGGATTATTCGCATCCAAAAACTATCGTTTCGGCAGGTCCAATTCAAATTCTAAATGGTTCATTAACAATTAATTCTACTGATGATGGCATCCATTCTGATACTTCGATTACTATTAGTGGTGGCAATCATATAATCAATGCAATTTCAACCACAACTGGAGTAGGCGAAGGTGTTGAAGCACCATTAATAAATTTCACTGGTGGTACGACAAATATTAACGCTTCAAATGATGGTATCAATGCAACATATAGCACTGTCGCTGGTGGAACTGAGCAAAATGACAATAGTAATGTGAATATTTCTGGTGGTGTGGTAATTGTGTTTGGTAAAGATGCAATAGATAGCAATGGAAATATAACAATTTCAGGCGGAGTTACTATAGTTTGCGGTGTTACCTCTTCACCAGAAGAAGGGTTGGATTTTAATGGTGCATTAAATATTACAGGTGGTTTTATAATTGCTGCTGGAGCAAATTCAAATATGACAAAAAATTTCAGTGCAACATCTACTCAGAATTCAATGTTTTTAAAATCTAGTGCACAATTAGCTGCGACTTCGATGTTACATATCCAATCAGCTAGCGGTGAAGAAATGGTTACTTTCAAACCCAAAAATGGAGTGTATTATTTTCATTTTTCAAGCCCAAGTGTTCTTTCAAATACTAGTTATCAAGTATATTTTGGTGGAACCTATACTGGGGGTAAATTTGAAGGTGGCTCAACTGGTTGGGGACTTTATTCTGGTGGAACTTATTCCAATACAGGTGCAACTCTAAAAACTACCTTTACAACATCTGCAACGAGTAAAATTAATACAATAACATTTTAAAAATTTGTAATATTAGCAAATAAATTGTTTGGTTTAAATTTTTGTATGCCAAAGTTAGAGTTATCTAATTTTGGCATTTTTTTTTGATAAACTAATTTATTTTTTTTGGAATATAGGAATGTTTTTGTTTGATATTTGTAACAGGAAATCTTATTTATAAAGTTGACTCAATCCCCATTTTGCCATTTCTTCTAGAATTGGGAATAACTTTTTACCATTTTCACTGATTGAATATTCAACTCTTGGCGGAATTTCAGCAAATACTTTTCTAAGAATTATACCATCTTCTTCTAATTCTCTAAGTTGTGCAGTTAGCATTTGTTTGCTAATTGTTGGAATACTTCTTTGCATTTGACCAAACCGATTGATTCCTAGTTCGATTCTTGACAAAATAATGGGTTTCCATTTTCCTCCAATTGCATTCATTGTATAAGTTATTGGGCAAGAATCGAATAATTTTTGAAATTCTTCTTTGCTTAAAGCATTGATTTCTTCAATGGTATGTTTTTTCATACTATATCATGTAATTATAACTACTTGCAAAAATAAAACTATTTATAGATTTTTGCAACTCACTAAAAAAAAATTAAATAATGGATAAAAATAGAGAGGCATTAATTGCATTTTACAGAAAAGCACTAACAGTAAATACAGAAATTACACCAGCAGAGGTAATGAAACCCATTCTCGCTGATGATTTTATATCTAATGGAAGTATTGAAAGTAAAACTAAAGAACAACTGATTGGGCAAATCGGGTTCTTTTGGAAACTCATACCCAACCTCAAATGGGAGCCACAGGATATTATTTCTGATGGTAACAAATATGTGGTAAGAAGCATTGCATCAGGTTCACCTAATGGCGATTTTATGGGTTTACCCACAGATGGCACTAAATCTTTTAGAATAATGACAATTGACATTCACAAAATTATTGACGGAAAAATTGTAGAAGTTCATCACTTGGAAGATTGGGGAACAGCAATGAAACAGCTAAAAGGATAATAAAATGATAAAAAGAATTACAGTAATTGGCTCAACGGGAATGATAGGAATTCCAGTAACCCAAGAATTAGTAAAAGCTGGATTTGAAGTAACGGCTTTGGTAAGAAATATTGAGAAAGCAAAACAAATTTTTCCACAAGGAGTGAGTTTTGTAAAAGGTGATATCGAAGATATGCAATCTATCAACGAAGCATTGAAAAATGCAGATGGCTTGTACATCAATATTTCTACAAAACCAACAGATAAAGAAAGCCAATTTAATCCAGAAATGCAGGGTTTAGACAATATTTTAGCTGCCCTCAAAAATACAAATATAAAACAAGTAGCATTCTTATCTTCGTTTTTAGCACGAAATTACAATGGCGATTGGTGGGTAATGAAAGCCAAAAAAGGAGGCATTTCAAAAATTAAAAATAGTGGTATCGCATACACCATTTTTTATCCTTCCAACTTTATGGAAAATTTTGCTTCCGAAGGAATGAGACGTGGCAATAAAGTCAATTATATAAAGTCAAAAGTCAATAATAAAGCATGGTGGATAGCTGGTGAAGATTTTGGAAAACAAGTTGCCAATGCTTTCAAAACGGACAAAGCACTCAATTGTGAGTTCCCTGTGCAAGGACCAGAAGCACTAACCATGAAAGAAGCAGCTACAAAATATGCAGCAGCATATAAAAAAGAACAATTAGGGGTTGGTTCAATGCCTTATGGATTATTGAAATTTTTGGGAATGTTTATTCCTCAAATGAAATTTATATCGAAATTGATGAATGTGATGCTCAATAATGTAGAAACATTTGAATCACAAAAAACATGGGATATTTTAGGTAAATCTGAAATAAGTATTGATAAATTTGCAGGTAAATAGTTTAGTGTATGAAAAGTAATGTTTTGCCAATTTTATTAGCTACAATCTGGATTAGTATTTCAGAAGTATTTCGCAATACATTTTTGCTTCATGGAA
>ENA-UOYA01003934-UOYA01003934.1-activated-sludge-metagenome-genome-assembly--contig:-NODE-3934-length-12869-cov-4.577025_pt1 | contig 12869 bp, 14 predicted proteins | sample MGYA00238163_ERZ764804 | MGnify/ENA primary metagenome ERZ764804 (study PRJEB28919, sample SAMN05720223) | activated sludge metagenome | isolation source: Anaerobic digester | place: Hong Kong...
CGTCCATGGTTACGGCGACACGTTTGCCGTAACCATGGACGGCCACGACGAAAAAGTCCGACTTATTGGTGTCGATTCGCCAGAGACGGTTAAACCAAATAGCCCCCAAGAATGTTATGGCAAGATGGCGAGTGATTTTGCAAAGCACACACTGAGCGGCCAAACCGTTCGGCTCGAAGCAGACCCAATTAATCAAAACCGAGACCGTTACGATAGATTACTGCGCTATGCATATTTGCCAGATGGTAGCCTACTAAATGCCACACTTATTAGCCAAGGGTACGGCTTTGCCTATCTTAGCTTTCCGTTCACCAAAGCCGAAGAGTTCCGCCAACTACAAACAAAAGCCCGGCAACAAAATTTGGGTGTATGGAGCGGGGAATGTACAATCTCTAACCCAGATAGTAATCGCCCAAAGTCAAATACGCTTTAACCCTATGCAGCAAAATCACCTTTAATTTTTTGGTACCACCAATAAATGCTCGATTCTTTAAATGCGTTCACAGCACCTCTCTTTGTGCTCATAATAATGCTAAACAAAAAATAAACCGGAATGCTGTACCAAGATATAAGTTCGTAATAAACCCTTTTTATAACCGGAATATTACGCCGTGTTTTTAGCAAGAAGCGTTTGTGCGAGTGATCTGCCAATTTTGTCGTAAACTGCATTTGATAGTACCGCAAAAACTTATCAAAATACTGCGTATCATTAAAATCAACTGATACCCTGAGGCTTGGCACCACCAGCACCCGCGCACCAACGCTAGCCAGTGCGAGTGATATGTCCTGATCTTCGTGTATAGTAGGGTCCTCTTTACAGCATAAGTGCTCGGCCTTCTCCCATATTTCTTTACGAATAGCCATGTTACTGCCCCAAAGCATTTCAACCCCAAAAAAAGCTTTTGAATGCGTAAAGTATGCCCAGCTACAAAAGTTAGACGCCCATTTGGCCGTAACACCAACGCGGTTTTGGCCATAACCAGTTACGCAATCAGCTTCTGGATTGGCCTCAAAAAGCACCTGGATTTGTTCGACCCAGTCATGGGGAACAATAGTGTCAGCATCAATACGGGCCAGTATGCTACCTTTAGCAGCACTAAGCCCGGCGTTACGCGCATACGCTCGGCCTTGCTTCTTTTCGCGCAAAACTCGGACGCCCTTAAAGTTCCGGGCAATGGCAGCGGTTACGTCAGTCGAATTATTGTCAACGACAATGACTTCAAGTGGACGTACTGTTTGGTGTTGCAAACTATTCAAGCAATCAGCCAGCCGCGATTCTTCGTTAAATGCTGGTATAATAACAGATACGAAAGAGGTGTTTTTTGTCATAGGTAGTCTTAGTAAATTATACCATGTATACTGTTATCTAAGACCATAAGCAATTTATGAATAAAGCAAAAAAGACTGTTCATCCAAAAAGCCAAGCCCATATTAATAAGGTGGGTCGTGCATCGTTACAAAAAATTAATAAAACGGGTAAAAAAGCGCCGCCACAGAAATGGTGGCAACGCTGCCTGAACTGGTGGCGCGTGCGCAAAATCTGGCAAAAAATAGTGCTTATCAGCCTAGCCATAGTTATGCTGTTTACTGCGCAGGCCTATGCCTTAGCATACTGGTACCAAAAAAAGCATGCCAGTGAACCGCTGCATATCGGTGTGACGTTCGTAGCAAACTATGCCCGTTATTTTGATTCCGACCCAAAGGAAGTGTTTTTGGCACTACGTGATGATTTAGGCTTTAAGCGATTCCGGCTAGTGAGCTATTGGAGTGACATCGAAAAAACGAATGGCCAATACGACTTTAGTGATCTTGATTGGCAATTTGACAGAGTAGATGAAGTTGGTGGCACCGTAACTTTGGCAATTGGTTTACGCCAACCGCGCTGGCCAGAGTGCCATTTACCCGATTGGGCCCATGATATGCAGTACGATCAGTTCTATAAAGAATTATCAGACTATATGACAGCGGTGATTAATCGGTATAAAGACCGACCAAGCCTTGTGAGCTACCAACTCGAAAACGAATATTACTTAAAAGTGTTTGCCGATTGCCCGTACTCTACGCAGGAACGCTTGGTCGACGAATTTAATCTTGTAAAATCACTCGATAAAAAAACCCCAGTTATCGTAAGCCTATCAAATAATTATTTAGGAATTCCCGTTAACAAACCGCATGCTGACCAGTATGGTGTTTCGGTATACAAACGTGTGTGGGATAAAACCATTACCAAACGTTATTTTGAATACCCGTTCCCAAGCTGGTATTACAGTTGGCGGGCAGCACTAACCGAAATCTGGAACGGCAAAAGCAGTATGCTACATGAGCTGCAGGCAGAACCATGGCCACCAACTGGCATTAAAGAAGCAACACTACAAGAACAAGATAAATCAATGGATGCAAATCGGCTTGCAGAACGTATCGATTATGGGGTTGATACTGGCTTTAGAGATATTGATCTATGGGGCGGTGAGTGGTGGTACTGGCGCAAGGCAAAGTTCAATGACGACAGTCTTTGGAACACCGTCAAAGCCAAAATGGCCGAATACGACCAAAACTAATCTTCTTTAATAACGACTCGCTCAATTGCCGTACGCACTATAGACGACCAAGCCCATGGGTTGTCACCAATAGCATGGCCTTGTTCATTCTCAGTACTGGTTTTTATCATTGCCAGCTCAGCATTATTCGGGTTATCTTCTGGGTGCTGGTCTAAAACACTCTGCAGTCGCGAGTAGATTTTATCAAGCGCACCTTCTGGTGTTAGTCTGCTGTTAGTATCTTCGTGTAGTAATACGAGTCCATCCTCCGCCATCGCCTTAAATACACCATCTAGTGCAGGCCCCAGTGTAGCTTTTCTTAAGCCTCGGGCTGCATTGAAATTGCCGTTCTCGGGCTTAACAAAGTTACGCACAAAATTCACAAGATCCTTTTGTAGATATGGTGAGCTTTTGCCACTCTCGCGTATAGCATAAAGCTCAGTTAGAGCTGGCATGTCAGCTGCTTGAACGGCATGGATTAAATCTTGTGTGTTCGTACTTAAGAAATCTTTCGAAAGACGCGCTAATGAGCGTTTGGCAATATTCGCTGGCTCGGCAACAATCAGTGTGCCTATTGCGAGCGCTTGCTGTTCGGCAATTACTTTAGCACTTGCAGTAGCGTCGGTTGCACCAAACGAAAACCCAGCAAGCGTAACATCACCATCAACTGCTGTACGGCCCAGGGCATGTTCAATACCACGCAGTCGCACTTCGCCATAAGGTGAGAAATCGCCACTGCGAATCTTTTTTGTATCTGCATGTTCAAACTCAATACAATTTTGCGGAAACACAATAACATTGCGCTTAAGCAGCGCTTGCATTGCATATACCTGCGCCATCGCCTGAGGTGTCATGTTCTGGTTAACGGCCTGGTAAAAGAAGATTGTGCCTTCGGCATCATCAACTGGGTAAAAATGATATTTTGTTTGGTGGCCATTTGGCAAATCGATAATCGTTGGTTCACCAATGTTCCGTAAATCAGCAGCCGTTAGGTGTGCCGTTACTTCGCGTGCCGCAGCGAGTTTAGCATCGTTCAGCTCCTCAAGACCGTTGGGTAATTGTACCGTCGTTTCCATATGTATCATAATGTATAACATAATTACATCATATTTGTCAATATTACACCTCTGTTGTACAATACTGTTTATGGCAACCAAAAAAACTGCTAAGCCTGCACAGATTAGTAACCAGCAAGCCCGCCGCGACTACGAGATTAAAACAACCTACCATGCTGGTATCGCGCTAAGCGGGGCAGAGGTAAAAAGCTTGCGCACCGGGCATGGCCATTTGCGTGGTGCTTTTGTAAATATCAAAGACGGGGAGCTTTGGCTCTACAACGCAACCGTCAATGCCACCAACGCCAACCGCGCAGCACTACCCGAAACGGCCCAAACACGTGCCCGTAAACTACTTGTAAAAAAACGTGAACTTGCCGAGTTAGCAACCGCAAAAGAGCAAGGCCTCACCATTATTCCGCTTAAACTGTATACCACTGGCCGCTACATAAAAATCGATATCGCCACCGCCAAAGGTCTCCGCAAATATGACAAACGTCAAAAATTAAAAAAACGCGACGAGATACGTGATATCCAACGCGCAACAAAGTTTCACAAATAAAAAAGCCAGCCTCTGGCAAAGCATGCTGGCATCCCTGTGGGGGCCCCGAAAAAACAGGGCCCCCACACACGTTGGAGAAATCAAATACAGCCTCACGTTTTGCGGGGATAACTCACATGGCCAAGAACGACCTTGTTACCAGCCCTTACCAACAGAGTAAAGTGGGCCGTTGGTGCGAAGATGATGGCATGTGCGATGGCACGCTTGTCATCACTGGACTTGCTGCGAACGGCGTTCTCTTGGTTCTTGCGAGATGGAAAGAACACCTCCGTTCCGGCAGGGCAGACAATGGTTTTCTCTCCACCCGACGTAAAGTAGCCCACCACCATCTCTTCGGGAAGATAACCGTTACCAGCCCTCCCCAAGCTCGTTGCGAGAATTCCGGGCGCCATTGCAAGCCAAGCTCTGGCGCTATCTTCACGGACCAACATCATCGCATCCTGTTCCCTAGACGAATTGGACAAACGTTACTATATCATTTTTAGTTAATCTTGCAAATTTAGCGTAGATGGCTAGATAAAGTATCTTACATGCATTCTCGTCATGATCAATCTTTAGTACAATACTGGTATGAGTGAGCGTGATCCGCAAATCGAGCCATCGAGAATGACGGCATTTGGCATGTATACTGCCATCTTGCTTGGAGGCGCCGCTGCTGCCGGAGCAGCTGCGTACGGTGCAAAAAAATATATTGAACATCGTCGTAAGACAGAAGAATATAAAGACGAAACCCCGGAGGACTTCAGTGAAAATATATAGTTGGAACGTCAATGGTATTCGCGCAGTGGTCAATAAAGGCACCTTTCAGCAATTCATGGCTGAACATCAGCCAGATATTTTGGGGCTACAAGAAACAAAAGCACAGCAGGGCCAGGCTGAAATTGATTTACCGAACTATGAAGAGTTCTGGAATAGTGCTGTTAAAAAAGGCTACAGTGGCACAGCTATTTTTACAAAAATTAAACCTTTAAGCGTACAACTTGGTATACCGCCAGAAATCACTGATAAGTATGGTTCGTTTACGGATACCTATGGTGACCCATTACAAGAAGGCCGCATTACTACTGCCGAATTTGATAACTTTTATTACGTGACCGTGTACACCCCAAATAGCAAGGGTGATTTAAGCCGGCTTGGTTTACGCCATAAGCTATGGGACCCAGGCTTTTTGGCATACCTTAAACATCTTGAGCAAACCAAACCAGTCATTTTTAGCGGTGATTTAAACGTAGCTTACAGCGAAGATGATTTAGCTAACCCAAAAGCAAACATAGGTAAACACGGCTTTACTGACGAAGAGCGCGAGGGTTTCCAAAAATTTATTGATGCAGGTTTTATTGATACATTCCGCATGTTTACGCCAACTGGTAACGGCCACTACACGTGGTGGACACACTGGGCGAATGCCCGTGCCCGTAATGTCGGTTGGCGGATAGATTACTTTTTAGTTTCGGCCAGCCTAAAAGATAAAATAATAAATGCCCAAATACATGCAGATGTTATGGGTAGTGATCATTGCCCGGTTAGCATAGAACTAAAGGATTAAATAGTGCCGTTTAGCCAAAACATCAGCCCAAAAATCCGTGACCAACTCAGTAAAAAAATGCTCATACCAATCGTAGGGCCATCGTCTGTTGGTAAGACAACTGTTATGCGAGCAGTCTGCGAAGCAGACCCATCGTTTCACCGTACGGTCAGTTTTACCACTCGATCACCGCGCCACAACGAGCCAGCAGATACATACCGTTTTTTGCCGAACACACCGGAGCAACGCCAAAATATTATGCACATGTACGAAAAGGGTGAGCTAATTCAGTTCATCATCCACCCAACTACCCATTTGTACGGCACTGCACTCGAAGACTACAAGGGTAAATTTAATTTACTTGATGTTATCAGCAGTGAGGTGGCTAACTTTCAAGCACTGGGTTTCGCTGCATGCCAAACTATTATGCTGGTAACCACACCAACTGAGTGGCAGCAGCGCTTTGATAGCTGGCAATTTGATCCCGAAGAAGCACACAAACGCATCCGCGAAGGTATCGACAGTTTACAGTGGGGGATTGATCAGGCGGGTGGTGTTCGTTGGCTCGAAAACCGTACTGGCGATATGCAAAACACCGTTGAACACGTGATCGCCATTGCCCATAACGAACTGCACGAAAACGATGCTCGCGCCAAACACGTCGGCGAAGAATTATTAGCATATTTAAAGCGAAGAACCACATGACAGCTGATGTCCGCCGAACCCTCCTTTTTTTAATCCGTGATGACGAGATATTATTGGCCATGAAAAAGCGTGGCTTTGGCGCCGGACGCTGGAATGGTGTGGGCGGCAAATTAGAGCCGGGTGAATCAGTCGAAGAAGCCGTTATCCGTGAATGCCAAGAAGAAATAAGTGTTACGCCGCTGAGTTACCGCCCCGTAGCAGAGCTTGATTTCTACGGTGATAGCGCAACGGAACCATGGCACATGTACGTCTATGCTTATCTATGTGACGAGTGGGAAGGTGAGCCAACCGAAAGCGAAGAAATGGCACCGCAGTGGTACAAAATTGGTGACATACCTTATGGCGCTATGTGGCAAGATGACGAATACTGGCTGCCGTTAGTACTTGCTAATAAAACCGTCAAAGCCACCTTTAACTTCGATGAACATGACGTGCTTACCACCTACGAAGTGGAGGAAATGCCTACACTATGAGCCAGAAAATTGCGGTTTTTGATATTGATGGAACATTGTTCCGTTGGCAGCTCTTCCACGAACTAGTGTTTGAATTAAAAGACCAGCATTTACTAAGCAACGACGCGAGCGCATCGCTAGATGAAGCTTTTGTAAAATGGCGCGGATTGCAGGCTTCGTGGGCAGAATACGAGCAGCAGGTGGTTGACGCCATAGAGAAATATATCAAAACAATTAGCAGCTCAGACCTCGAGGCCGCCGCACGTAGAGTAGTGAATCGATCGGGCCATAAGGTCTATGCCTATACTGCGCAGCTTGCCCAGTCGTTAAAAAAGCAGGGCTATTATTTATTGGCCGTAAGCGGCTCGCAACAAGAAATTGCCCAGCTATTTGCCGAAAAGCACGGTTTTGATGCCTGTATTGGTATGGTCCACAAACGTGATGCAGATGGTAATTATACCGGTGAATACGAGCGTTTTATTATTGGCAGAAAAGCCGCCATTGTTAAAGAATTTGTAACAGAAAACTTGCTTACACTAAAAGACAGTTACGCAGTGGGCGATAGCGCGGGTGATATTGACATGCTAGCGCTCGTCGATAACCCGATTGCGTTTAATCCAAGTGAAGAGTTACTGACCGCCGCTAAAGAGCATGGCTGGAGTATTATCATTGAACGAAAAAACATTGCCTACGAGCTAAAAGAGGGAACAAATGGATATGTCTTGGCAGAAACAAGAACTTTCTAAACCACTGTTTGAGGCCATTGTATGGAGCCGGCCAGAACAAAAAGCGCTTGCAGGCAAGCTGCTTATAGTCGGCGGTAACATGCACGCCATTGCAGCACCCAGCGAGGCGTATCAGCTAGCTATAAAACAAGGCGTTGGCGAAGTTAGGGTGGTATTGCCCGATAAAACCCGCAAGTTGCTCGGGCCCAAAGTGCCCATAGACATCGAACTAGCTGCCAGCACACCCAGCGGTAGTTTCAGCACCAAGGCTGAACAAGTATTGCAGACTTATATTGCCTGGGCAGATGCAAGTCTGTTTGCGGGTGATATTGGCCGTAACAGCGAAACGGCAATCGTGCTCGAATCAATTGCACAAAAAATGCCTGGCCTGCAAGTTTATACACGTGACGCGCTTGACTACTTTTACAGCAACCCACTTACGCTGTTACATCGCGAACATACATTGCTTGTTGCAAGTCTTAGTCAATTGCAAAAAATATGCATAAACAGTAAGTGGCCCACACCTATCACCTATAGCATGGGGCTTGGCCCGCTATGCCAGCAATTAATTGAGCTGACAAACACACACAAAGCCCATATTGCCGTGTTGTATGGCCCAAATATCGTTGTAGCGGCAAATGGTAACTGTATTAGTACAAAATTACCAAGCGAACCAATGGAATGGCGACTCAAAACGGCCACCGCTGCCAGTGTATGGTGGCTACAGAACCCCGACAAGCCGCTCGAAGCCATTGCCACTGCCATTACCCAACTTGCTTGGTAGCATGCAATATCTCTGTTACGATAGGGGTAATGATTCACTATTTTTACCGAGCGACAGATACCCCACAGAGCCAAATTTTAAGCAAATTTAAAACAGGCAGCTGGGTCTACACCGAAAATCCAACCGAAGCCGAGCTAGAACAGCTACAAAAACTCGGGCTCGAAGACGGCATGCTTGCGGATGCGCTAGACGCAGATGAAGTACCACGTTTTGAAATCGAAGACGGCATTACTTACGTATTTACCAGATTTGCGTACAAAAACGGTTCCGGCAAAGTAGTTACCGCACCAATCATGATTGCCTTAAGCCCACGTTTTATCCTGACGCTTGCCATGGTGGCTTGCCCAAAGTTAAAACAATTTGCCGAAAAGGGCCCCGACAACATTACGACGCATCGCTCGGAACTACTGCTCGAGATTTTAGAGCTATTACTCGAAACCTATGCCACCCAGCTTAATGGTATTAACAAGCAAATCCGCAGCGCCCGCACCAGCCTTAATGCACGGCGGGTAAGTAATAAAGATTTTGTGCAGTTTGTCGAAATCGAAGACGTCCTAAATGAGTTTTTGGGCGATTTAATTCCTGCTAACAGCGTGCTACAAAGCCTTACCGGGCGGCGAAAAAATCTCTCGTTCGACGAAGAAGACCATGATTTGATCGAGGATTTACAGCTCTCTGCCACCCAGCTTATAGATACGATTCGCGGCAGCCTAAAAACAGCTGTTAATATTCGCGAGGCCTACACTAACATCGCCACCAACAACCTTAACCGCCAAGTTAAAATCTTGACGACACTAACGGTGGTACTGACAATCCCAACTATTATTGGTAGTTACTGGGGTATGAACGTCAATGTGCCGTTCCATAATAATTCGCACGCGTTTGTGTTTATTATGCTGGGTTCAGCGGGCATCGCTGGTATCATTTTGCTCATCTTCCGCCGTAACCACTGGCTATAATCTGTTAGATGTATTGTATAAAGTAATGCATTATTATATAATATAAATTAATGGATGCTTCAGAATTCGCTAAAGGTTACCCTCGTTTACCGAGAGGTATTGAGCGACGTCAAGACAACGCAGTATTTGAGCAAGCCGAAAATTATTCGGTCTTTTTTGGCGAGCTTTTACACGATGCGCTCAGCGGAACGAAGACGATTGATATAACAAAATCAGAGTTGCAATCAACATTAGTAGAATATATTCACTTTGTGATGTCAGACCTGCTTACCTACGAGAATAAACTTTTTGAAAATGGTAAAGATTACGGATATAAAAGAATAAGTCATTTTTCGAGCCATTGGATAAATGCATCGATGGCAACAATGTGGTCTTTTGCACTATTCCCAGAAGACTTTACCGCGGAACAAAAAAAGAAACGAATTTACGATACGCAAGATGTACTTGCTTATGAAGCTTGTTGTTTCTACAGATGGAAAGATGATCTTGCGAGTAGAGAAAATGAGTTTGCTTACTTATCTGACGATATGGCAGATATGCGAGAAACGATAGAGGGCAGATTAAGCGAATTTGATGCCGCAATCGTGTTACTCGATTTTGCAAAAAGAAATACCGACTGCGTGGTGCTACCCGGACCAATGCAATTTGAACGCTTGGCCGCAAGAACTGTGGACGGTAACCGAAATGCAGATTTTATCATATTCAATACACGAGATCACCGTGCGATTGGCGTTCAAGTTAAATCATTTTTTCAGAGCACTTCTGAGTTGGCAAGATATGACACCCAAAGGATTGTCTGCGTCGATAGCTCAGTGGATCTACAAAATAGACGAGCAATTCGATATAAGAATGGTTCAACGCACGTTCGATCTTTTAGCTGGGCGGGCATGATCGCCGAAGATCATCTGCGTAATATAAGGACAACTGGGCAAAACGCAACAATTTTGTCACAACATTACCGGCCGAGTGACATTATCGCTCGACAAATTGATGCAAAATTCCGCCTTGGAAAATTAAAAGTCAATCGACCGCATATTGCAAATATTATTGGGGAACGAATTCTAAAAGCACTCTAAACAAACAGAGTTTTGATAAGACAGATTATTTTTTAATAATTGGTACCGCAGGCCGGACTTGAACCGGCACGAGCATACGCTCACAAGATTTTGAGTCTGGCGTGTCTACCAATTCCACCACTGCGGCACAAATTATTAAAAAATATAGTATCTGCATTATTGGCCAAGTGTACTTGGCCGTATACCAATTTCACCACTCGCCCAAGTATTGGATTTAGATACGATTACCTAAAGCAGGGGTAATTGTACTATAATTAATACCATAACTAAAAGCCCTAAGACAGATATTTATTCATGAGCCAGCCGCCAAACGAGCTACCTCTCCCGCACGAGGATGCAAGCGCCGGATCGCCTCCAAGCAATAACGAGGCGGTGAATTTGATTCGAAATAAAGTTGCTCAGCTTTATGATGCCGAACCTTCTGCCGAGGCAGAAGAACAAGAAATCGCAATCGTTGGAGCAGAATCAAAGCACCAACAGTTTATCTCGCAATTAATGAAATCCGGTAAGTCATTAGTCGAAATTCAAACTGCTTGGCACCAGTATTACCAAAGCTTACCCGACCACGAAAAACACGAAGTATGGCAGGAATTTTACGCAAATCACGCCCGTAGCACCAAAAAAATACGCTTAGATGCTTCTAAAAAAGCACCTGACCATACCCCGCATGTACCGCTTCAGCATACGATTGGCGATACGTTCGATGAGCAGCCCGTAGCAAGCACCAAGCAGCCAACGGATATAAAAGCTACCATTCTTAAAAAAGCCACTGGTGGCAAGCGCTTAAAAGCAAAGCACCACATACAGTCATTGCTATTCGGGCTAAGCATGGGCGTCTTCGTTATTTTTATATTTATGTTTGGCTTTTTTAACGAACGTTTTATTGCACCGTTTATTAGCCCAAGCCGCACTGTAAGCAATCAGTCGATTATCATTGATCCAACCGCCAGTAGTGCAGTTGGCCCAGAAAACAAGGTGATTATCCCTAAAATTAATGTCGATGTGCCCGTCGTGTACGACGTACCAAGTATTAGTGAAAAAGATCTGCAAAGCGCACTCGAGCGCGGAGTTGTACATTACCCACAATCACCGGTCCCAGGCCAAAACGGCAACGTAGTGGTAGTTGGGCATTCATCAAACAATATTTTTAACCATGGCAAGTACAAGTTTGCGTTTGTACTGCTTAGTAAATTAGAAGTCGGTGATACATTTATGCTTAATTACAACGGGCAGCGATATATATATAAAATCTACGAAAAGAAGATTGTTAAGCCAACAGACGTCGCCGTGCTCGGGCCTACTAGCAAAACCGCAACCGCCACGCTCATTACTTGTGACCCGCCTGGCACGGCCCTGAATCGTCTGGTGCTTGTTGGTGAACAAATCAGCCCAGCCATCAACAGCAACGTTGCTGCGAGCACTCCCACGACTTCAGGCGCACAGCCAGCCATATTACCAGGTAACGCCGAAAGCCTATTCCAGCGCCTATTTAACTGGCTCGCAAACTAATTATTAATTAACAATTAAGCGGCCGTTTTGTAGCGCGCTACGGCCGTCGGCTTGCTGAATAATTGTATAGACATATTGATAATCGCGATCAAAGTAGACAATAAACTCGGGGCGACTAGCAGTGAGTGTTTGCAGATTCGTACCGTCAAAATCAAATACCTGAACTTTGCCATCAGTTACAGCCGTTAAACGATGACCATCCATCCAAGTGGCGGCCTGTGTATCCGCAAAGGCAAGCGGGCTTGTATAGCGATAGACACGTGCAAGCTCTGCGTCGTATACCACAAACTGTTTGCCCGACTGCATGCTAATAAAACGAGCGTTATCCGAAAATGATATCGATTGCGGGCTGTTGAGCAATAATGCGAAACGAGGCGAAATAGCTGTGGTATTTGCAGGCTTGGCTTTATCAAGCGGGTTGCGATAGACAAACACCTTTTTGTCAGTACTCGACGAAGTAGCGTATAGCCAATTATCTTCGTATTTTGCCATATCAAGCTGATAGCGAGCGCTTGCATCCCGAGCAACACTTTGCAACATATAGGTGTCTTTTTGGTCTTTAAGCACGTAGACGTTGGCTTCGGTGTCTTTGGCGCCAGTATAGGTAACATACAAAATAAGGTTATCGGCATAGCTTTTAAAACTAACTACGCCGGCAACAATAGGGGCTGCTTGCACGCCCGACTTCAAATCAGCCGTCTGGATTGCACCGGTAGCCGGAGTAAATAAATAGTAATTATCATAGGCCTTATCGCGCAAAGATACGCTGACGGTATCACCTATGCTTAATTTTTTTGTGACATTAAAACTCTGGGTTACGTCCTCGCGATCGTACACAATATATGCTGCCCTTCCGCTAGTCAGCGTCTGTTTAAGCAATAAGTGCTTATTGTCATCTGACCACTCAATAGGGGTGAACTTTCCATACCCCGAGCCATCACTTATTAGTTGAGCAACAGGTAAGGCAGCCGTTTTGGCAT
>ENA-UOYA01003938-UOYA01003938.1-activated-sludge-metagenome-genome-assembly--contig:-NODE-3938-length-12862-cov-7.097993_pt1 | contig 12862 bp, 9 predicted proteins | sample MGYA00238163_ERZ764804 | MGnify/ENA primary metagenome ERZ764804 (study PRJEB28919, sample SAMN05720223) | activated sludge metagenome | isolation source: Anaerobic digester | place: Hong Kong...
TGCGGAAACAATCGGCTCCGTGTTGTTCAATTACATTATCAGGATTTACTACATTACGTTTTGACTTTGACATCTTTTCAAAAACGGGTAAGTATGTAAACTCATCTTTTGTATCAAAAACAAATATTTCCTCTTTATAATCAGAATTATATTCAAACAACTCATCAATCAATAAAGTTCCATTATTAAAACATATTGTTGGAACTCTAAAAGCATCAAAATAAACAGCACCATTAAACTTTTCTCCCTCTTCAATTCCAAGAACATCTATTATACGATTAACAAAATTACTTGGAAGAAATTGCTTTAACTCTCCGACTAGAAGTTGCGGAATTTCAATTTCTGAAAAAAGAGAATATGATACATAAATATGCTTTCCACCATTAACTGGACTCAATCTGCAAATAAATGTACTTTTCCCTCCAATCATCCCCTGATTCACCAACTTCTTAAACGGTTCATCGAAAGGCACGTAACCTAGGTCGTACAAAACTTTCGTCCACAAGCGTGCATACAACAAATGCCCCACAGCATGCTCGTTTCCGCCTAAATACAAATCCACATTTTGCCAGTAGTCCAATTTATCTTTAGCGGCAAAAGCTTCTTTGTTTTTCGGGTCCATGTAGCGCAAAAAATACCAACTGCTGCCTGCATAGCCCGGCATAGTATCTGTTTCATAGTTTTTCGCTACCCAGTCGGTATTGTTGGCCAATGGCGAACGTCCGTCACCGCTCGGTTTAAACGAATCTACTTCCGGCAATACCAATGGCAATTCACTAGCCGATAAAGCATACGGAATATCATCACTTTCGCCTTTCAACGGAGAATCGGGCTCGCCCACCACTTTATAACGCACCGGAATAGGTTCACCCCAATAGCGCTGCCGACTGAAACTCGCATCACGCAATTTGTAATTCACTTTACGCGAACCAATATTGCGACTTTCCACTTCATCCAACATTTTGGCAATAGCATCTTTCACCTCCATTCCATTCAAGAATTCAGAGTTGATCATCTTGCCTAACTTATCTTCAATGGTAGCTCCCGGATACATTGATTTATCGATCACTTCAATTACCGGTAGACCAAACTTCTCTGCAAACTTTTTATCGCGCTCGTCATCAGCCGGCACCGCCATAATAGCTCCGGTTCCATAGCCTGCCAACACATATTCGGCAATGTAAATAGGAATTGGCGTGCCATTGAACGGATTCAAAGCATACGCTCCGGTAAATGCACCGGTTACTTTTTTCTCTTGCTGACGTTCTACATCCGATCGGCTCTTCACATACGCCACATATTCATCGATGGTTAATTTTTGCTCGGCAGTAACCAATTGTTCCACCAATTCGTGTTCCGGTGAAAGCACTAAAAATGTTGCTCCAAAAATAGTATCGGCACGGGTGGTGAACACTTTAATAAAATCTTCACGATCTTTCACTTTGAAATCAATCAAAGCCCCTTCGCTTCTGCCAATCCAATTGCGTTGCATTTCTTTCATGGATTCGCTCCACTCCAAATTTTCCAAGCCATCCAACAAACGATCGGCATAAGCAGTGATGCGCAAACTCCATTGTTTCATCTTTCTGCGCTCAATGGGGAAACCACCGCGCTCGCTCTTTCCATCTTTCACTTCATCGTTCGCCAACACACAACCCAAAGCCTCGCACCAGTTCACTTCGGTGTAGGATTGAAACGCCAAACGGTAATGCATTAATTGCATTTGTTTTTCGTCTTCTGTTAATGAGTTCCACTGTTTCGGTTGTCCATCAACATCAACAGTTCTGTTCTCTTTTTCAAAACGAGCTAATAAGGTTTCGATTTTCTCGGCTTTGTTGCTTTCCTTGTTGTACCAACTATCGAACAATTGCAAGAAAATCCACTGCGTCCATTTATAATAATCGGGGTCGCAAGTTTTTACTTCGCGCGTCCAATCGTAGCTGAAGCCAATTTTCGCTAGCTGCTCCTTGTAGGTAGCAATAGCTTTATCGGTGGTTACTTGCGGATGTGTTCCGGTTTCAATCGCATACTGTTCAGCCGGCAAACCGAAAGCATCAAAACCCATAGGATGCAATACATTAAAGCCTTTCATGCGTTTGTAGCGCGAAAAAATATCGGAAGCCACATAGCCCAGCGGGTGCCCTACGTGCAAACCTGCTCCACTTGGGTACGGGAACATATCCAGCACATAATACTTCGGTTTAGTGCTGTCTTCCGTTACGGTATACACCTCATTTTCAATCCAATACTTACGGTACTCCTCCTCAATTCTTCGAAAATCAAACTCCATGATGCGGTATTTCTATATAAAAAGTCAATAAATGTGTGTTCAAACGGGCTTAAACTACAAAAACAAACCCAAAGAATGTTTAATTAAATTAAAATGCTGTATGTAGCGGTGCATTTTTTTCTAAATTCGCACCCGTTTATTTACAACGCAATTATATAACTCGCAAATGAGATTAATAAGAAATTTCGCACTACTTTTTGCATGCACCCTGTTTATTCAAACATTTGGTCAGCAGAAATTAGATCAAGGCGAGAAGTTGAAAGAGATGATGCGCCTCATCAACAGCTATTACACCGATACGGTTGACAATGAAAAAATTGCCAATGCCGCTATTGTGAAGATGTTGGAGGAGCTCGATCCACACTCTACTTATATCGTGCAGAAAGATGTAAAACGCAACGAAGAGCCTTTAGTAGGCAACTTTGATGGCATTGGCGTTACCTTCCAAATTTGGAAAGATACCATTATGATTAATGAGGTGATTTCCGGTGGACCCTCACAGAAAGTGGGTTTGATGGAAGGCGATCGTATTGTAAAAATTAACGATACGGTAGTGGCGAACATCAAAATCGAAAACGAAGGTGTAATTAAACGTTTACGTGGTCCGAAAGGCACACAGGTAAAGGTAGGTGTGGTACGTAGAAGTGCAAAAGGCCTGTTGGAATTCACGATTACCCGCGATAAAATCCCCGTGTACTCCGTTGAAGCATCGTATATGGCAGCTCCGGGAATAGGCTACATCAAAGTAGTGCGTTTCTCGGCTACAACGATGAACGAATTCCGCCAAGCCATGGAAAAGCTGAAAGCGCAAGGCATGGAGAGTTTGATTATGGACATGGAAGGCAATTCGGGCGGCTATTTAACTACAGCTATTCAATTGTGTAACGAATTTATCCCGAACGAAAAGGAACCTATTGTTTATACAGAAGGCGTACATTCTAAGAAGGAAGAGTATTTCAGCGATGGACGAGCTTCATTTCCGAAAGGAAAATTAGTGGTGTTGATTGATGAAGGATCAGCATCAGCGGCTGAAATTTATTCGGGTTGTATGCAAGATTTGGATAGAGCCATTATTGTGGGCAGACGTTCATTCGGAAAAGGATTGGTACAGAAACCGTTTGGCTTTGCGGATGGTTCGTTGGTGCGATTGACGGTTGCGCACTATTATACTTCAAGTGGAAGATGTATTCAACGTCCTTATAACGAAGGCAAGAAAGACTACTACGATGAATACAGTAAGCGTTTGAAAAGCGGTGAATTGTTTGGTGCCGACACTACACATTTCCCGGATTCGTTGTTGTTTTACACCAAAAATAAACGCAAGGTATTTGGCGGTGGCGGTGTAGTGCCGGATGTGTTTATTCCGATTGATACTTCTGTAAATTCGGAGTACTATCAGCAAATAAGAAGAAAGGGTGTATTGAACAATTTCTGCACGGAGTATGTTGATGTAAACAGAAGTAAACTTAAAGAGCAATACCCAACGGCAGAGCAATTTGTTATGAACTTTGATCCAAAAAAAGAAGTAATTGATTTACTGTTTGCGAAAGCCGACAAAGACTCGATTACCCGCGATAGCGCTCAGATAGCACGTTCTATGCCTTTGTTCTTGAATCAAACGAAGAGTTTAATTGCGAGAAATTTATTCGACAATAATACCTTCTGGGAAGTAGCGAACCAATCGAACACATCGTACAAAAAAGCAATAGAGCTAATTAATACCGATCAATTCGCCATACTTACACCCACAAAAAAAGAGCAGAAAAAAGTAGAAAAAGAACTCAAACAAAAAGAGAAAGAAAAAGAGAAAGTATTCAATAAGAAAAAGAAATAAACGCTTCTAAACAAAGCGACAACCATACATACACATGAAAAAGATAGGATTATTTTACGGGACAGATACAGGGAACACAGAAGTAGTATCGAAAGATTTGAAGAAAAAATTAGAAGCTATTTTAGGCGCTGATACGGTGGATTTGAAAGAAATCTACAAAAAGAAAAAAGAAGATTTTGAGGCCTACGACATTCTTATTTTGGGTATGCCAACTTGGTACGATGGTGAATTACAGGGCGATTGGGAGGAATTTATTCCGGAAATGGAGCAAGTAGATTTCTCAACAAAAAAAGTAGCCTTCTTCGGATTAGGTGATCAATACGGTTATGCCTCTTATTTCTGTGATGCATTGGGTGTATTTGCTGATATTGTGGAAAAGAAAAATGGAACATTGGTTGGTTTCTGGCCTACAAAAGGATACGAATACGACCATTCTAAAGCCCTTCGTGGCGATATGTTTGTGGGGTTATGTATTGATGTTGACAATCAAGACGAGTTAACCAACGAACGTTTAGACAAATGGATTGCGCAAATTTTGGGTGAATTAGGTTTAAAATAACTACCGTGAAATCCTTGTCAACCCTAATTATTGTAGCACTTCTAGCCTTATTGGGCGGAAGTACGTTTTATATCTTCAAGTTATCCAAACAAGTAAGTACGCTACAGCAACAAATTAAGGATTTGGAAAAAGAGACCTCCCCATTTACTAAGATTCCCGAAGATCCTTATTATGATTTGAAGGAAAATCAGCGAGGTCCTATTACAACTATAGCTTTTGACAAAAAGGAATTTGATTTTGGCACAGTAAAAGAAAACGTATTAAGTAATACCACATTTAAATTTACCAACACCGGAACTGCTGATTTATTGGTGAGCAATGCCATTGGTAGTTGCGGTTGCACTTCTCCGGAATGGCCGGAGAAACCAATAAAACCGGGAGAAAGTGGGGAAATTAAAGTGCAATTCGATTCTAAAGATAAATTCGGCACACAAGTAAAAACGGTTACTGTGAAAACCAATACTGAGCCAAACCAAACGGTGCTCATTATCAAAGCCAACGTTTTAGCTAAAGGACAATAAGCAAAGACAGTAACTGTTTAATTTTAGTGGATATTAACTTAGCCCTAGCGCTAGTTTTTCCCATATTATAGATTATTTTCGCGACATGGAAAACATCCGTAATTTTTGCATTATAGCACACATTGACCACGGTAAAAGTACGCTTGCCGACCGTTTAATTGAAACTACGAAAACCATTTCGGAGCGCCAGATGATGGACACCGTTTTGGATAACATGGATTTGGAACGCGAACGTGGGATTACCATTAAGAGTCACGCCATCCAAATGGATTACTTTCAAGATGGACAAAAGTATGCCTTCAACTTGATTGATACCCCGGGCCACGTAGATTTTTCGTATGAAGTTTCGCGTTCACTAGCAGCTTGCGAAGGCGTATTGTTGTTGGTGGATGCCTCACAGGGTATTCAAGCACAAACCATTTCAAACCTTTATTTGGCGGTTGAATTGGGCATGACCATTATTCCTGTGATCAATAAAATTGATATGCCGGGAGCCGATCCGGAATTGGTAGAAGACCAAATGATGAACTTAACCGGCTGTAAACGCGAAGAAATTATTCGCGCCAGTGGTAGAACCGGACAAGGTGTGGATGAAATTTTGCGCGCTATTGTAGAGCGTATCCCTGCCCCAAAAGGAAAACAAGACGCGCCATTCCGTGCTTTGATATTCGACTCTATGTTCAACTCTTTCCGTGGCGTTATAGCCTACTACCGAGTAGTAGATGGCTCGATTAAAAAAGGAGATCAGGTGAAATTCTTCCACACAGCCAATGTCTACAACGCGGATGAGGTGGGCGTTTTACGTATGGATATGGAACCTCGTCCGGAAGTGAAAACCGGAGATGTGGGCTATATTATTACCGGAATCAAAAATTCGAAAGAGATTAAAGTGGGTGATACCATTACATCAGCTACAAACCCGTGTGAAGAAGCGATTCACGGTTTTGAAGATGTGAAACCAATGGTATTTGCTGGTATCTATCCGTTAGATAATGATGATTATGCTGATTTAAGAGATTCTTTAGAGAAGCTGCAATTGAACGATGCGTCATTGGTATTTGAACCGGAAACATCGATTGCGTTGGGATTTGGATTCCGTTGTGGATTCTTAGGCTTGTTACACTTAGAAATTGTTACAGAGCGTCTGGAGCGGGAATACGACATGTCGATTATAACCACCGTTCCTCAAGTTTCATACAACGCATATCTTACCGATGGTACGCAACTGGTGATTAACAACCCGGCCGATATGCCAGAAATTCAGCGAATTGAAAGATTGGAAGAGCCCTATATTCGTGCACAAGTGATTACGAAACCGGAATATTTCGGAAGTATTATTTCGCTTTGCATGGATAAACGCGGTATTCTAACCAGTCAGAATTATTTGACGGAAGACCGTGTGGAGATGATGTTTGAGATGCCAATGGCTGAAATTGTTTTTGACTTTTACGATAAACTAAAATCCATTTCGAGAGGTTACGCTTCTTTCGATTATCACAGAATTGATTTTAGAAAAGGCGATTTAGTAAAACTAGATATTCTATTGAATGCTGAACGTGTAGATGCATTTAGTGCCATGATTCACCGTACTAAAGCGGAAGATTTCGGCAGAAGAATGTGCGAAAAATTAAAGGAGTTAATTCCGCCTCAACAGTTCTCTATTCCAATTCAGGCTGCTATTGGAGCAAAAGTAATTGCCCGTGAAACCATTTCTGCCTTGCGTAAAGACGTTACCGCAAAATGTTACGGTGGTGATATTTCGCGTAAACGTAAGCTCTTGGAAAAACAGAAAAAAGGAAAGAAAAGAATGCGTCAGTTTGGTAAAGTAGAAGTGCCGCAAGAAGCCTTTATTTCTGTATTGAAGCTGAACGATTAAGAACAGCATTCAATATTTTCGGCTGTTTTTCGTTATATAGATTAACAAACCCATCAAAATAAATTACCCATGGAACCACTTCTCCTCGATGGAAAGAAATTAGCTGATGAATTGAAACAGGAAATTGCTGCGGAAGTTGCGACATATGTTGCCAAAGGCAAACGTGCTCCACACTTAGCTGCTATTTTAGTGGGAAATGACGGAGGAAGTGAAACTTATGTTGGACATAAAGTAAAAGCCTGTGAGCAAGTAGGTTTTAAATCGACAATGCTCCGTTTTCCTGATACCATCACTGAAGCAGAATTGATGGCAGAAATCACCAAACTGAATAACGATGATACAATTGATGGATTCATTGTTCAGTTGCCTTTACCGAAAAGCATTTCAGCCGATAATGTTATCCTTCACATCGATCCGAAAAAAGATGTGGATGGTTTTCATCCCATTAATGTTGGCCGTGTGGCATTGGGCATCGATGCATATGTATCGGCAACACCACTAGGCATCACGAAAATATTAGAACGTTACAACATTGCCACAGAAGGCAAAAACTGTGTGGTGATTGGCAGAAGCAATATTGTGGGCCGACCGATGAGTATCTTAATGTCGAGTGCCGGAAAAACAGGCAATGCCACGGTTACGGTTTGTCATTCCAAAACCAAAAACCTAAAAGAAATTTGCTTACAAGCCGATATCATTATTGCGGCATTAGGTAAGCCTGAATTTTTGACGGGGGATATGGTGAAAGAAGGAGCCGTGATTATTGACGTTGGAACAACTCGCGTTACAGATGCTACAGCCAAAGCCGGTTGGCGTTTGAAAGGCGATGTGAAGTTTGCAGAGGTGGCACCTAAAGCATCGGCCATTACCCCTGTTCCGGGCGGTGTTGGTCCAATGACCGTTGTTTCTCTTTTATTAAATACACTTAAAGCCTATAAACATGAGTTTTAAATATTCGAACACGAATGTCATTTTCGGCATCCTAATCTTATTAGGGATTCTGTTAAATGCCTGTAAAAACGAGACTTCTACAACAACGAGTGGAGGTGATTCAGTGTATGAAAAGAATATTCCTTCTAAAATTTCGGTAACGAAAAAAGACGGAAAACTGTTCTTCTCCAAAACCGAAAGCAAGTTCGATATTTTAGAATTGGCAGGTAAAGACAGCGCTAAAGTACTATTGAGTATTGAACAAAGTGAAAGCAGACAATTATCCCAAGATGCTAATACAGCAAAGCAATTCAAGATTTCATGCAAAAGTTTAGAGGGAGCAAAAATCGATTGGACAAAAGACATTGAAGCCGCTGACATAGATTACTCACTCAAAGTGGTGAACGTCCACTACCCTACTACCGGTGAGCAGGAAGACACCTACACGTATTTCGACATCAAAAACGGTGAAAAGATTATGGACTTCACCTATGGCGAATTAAAAGCCATTATTCCGAACACCAGCGAAAAACGTTTTTTCACTTATTTATCGAAAAACAATTCGTTAAAAGATGCTGTGGAGGGTGATGGTGTGGTGCAATTTGCCAGCTCATCAAAACTTTTACAACGCATTGCCATTAAAGCCAAAGGAGCTGTGAAAGTGCCTACTTATACACCGGAAATGCAGGTGTTAACGATGCGTGAATCGGGTAACCAATTAGCACCGGATGGCAAGGTGATTATTTTGATGAAACTCAACGAATCGTTCACATCGAAAGATGTTACCGGCTTTGCCTTTCAAGTAAGCTACTACAAAGAAGGTGAACAAGAACCCTACACAATCGTCTTCCCTGTGGATAACGATAAGATTAATTTGGAGCAAGCCATCTACGATAAAGCTATATTCGAGCTAAAATTAATTGATTAATGCTTTGTCGGCAGAACTATACTGCAAAGCATAGTTTTGAATACTGTTATCTGTGAATCTAACTTCTTCTTTGTTGCCCGTTATGGAGCACTTCTACACCATCCAGGGAGAAGGCTATTATCAAGGCAATGCAGCTTATTTTGTTCGCTTGGGAGGTTGTGATGTGCAATGCCCGTGGTGCGATGTAAAAGAATCGTGGGAGGTAGATGCGCATTCGAAATTCTCCGTTGATGAAATTGTTGGGTGGGTTAAGGAAGCAGAAGCCAAGCTGGTAGTGATTACCGGAGGCGAGCCCTCCATGCACGATTTAACACCTTTAACAGCTGCCCTGCATGCTGAAAATATTCAGGTCAATATTGAAACAGCCGCATGCTATCCGATGCGAGGAAAGTTTGATTGGATAACCATTTCACCGAAGCGCTATAAACTTCCTTTGTCGGAAAACATGTTAAAAGCGCATGAATTGAAGATAATTATCAACCATAGGAACGATTTTCGATTTGCTGAAGAATATGCAGCACAAGTTTCGCCACAATGCAAACTCTATCTTCAACCCGAATGGGAACAGGAAGAAGAGTTATTGCCGCTTATCATCGAGTATGTTAAAGAGCATCAGCAATGGAAAATTTCGTTGCAAGTGCACAAATACATGAACATTCCATAACGCATTTGAAATCCAAAACATGAATAAATTTTTTGTTTCGAGCCTACTGATTTTGCTTTTAAGCATGTGTTCCACTGCGCAAGTAGTAACACTGAGCAATGCCAGTAAGAATTTGAAAGACGATTACCAACAAGCCGATAATGCCTATGCTTTAGGTAAAAGTGAGCAAGCCATTGATATGCTCCAAGGTATCGTTAACCGTCAACCTAAATTTGTTGACGGTTGGTGGTTAATGGGTAAAGTGTATTTTGAAAACTTAAAAAAATATGATTCGGCTGCTATATGTTTCGATAAGGTAAAAGAATTGAAACCTAACTACAATAAGAATCTCGACATGATGCGTGGTGATGCGTATATGTATGCAGGAAAATACAAAGAAGCCAAAGCCATATTCAACACTGTTGAAACAGGTGCCTTATCGGAAGGCGAAAAAAATGAAATTACTAACCGCGTAAAAAGTTGTGATTTTGCCGCAGAAGCGTCAATGGTTCCGAAAAAATTCAATCCAATTAACTTAGGGGAAGACGTTAATACAGCAGATGATGAATTGATGCCATCCGTAACTGCCGATGAGCGATTTGTGTATTTCACGCGTGATGAAAAAATCGGACGGGTGATTGATGAAAATATTTTTTCCAGTGAAAATAGAGGCGGAGCATTTCAACAAGCCGAGTTAGTGGGTCGACCAATTTCAACCGATGAATATTTTGAAGGAGCAACTTGCGTTTCACCGAGTGGGCGCTATTTATTTTTCACTTCGTGCGGAAGACCGGATGCCGTTGGTGATTGCGATATCTACTACACTAAGAAAGTGACAGGAGGATGGGATCGTCCGAAAAACCTTGGAAACAAAGTGAATTGTCCGGGTTGGGATATTCAACCCTGTTTGTCAGCTGATGGTAAAACTGTTTACTTTGCATCGCGAAGAATTGGTGGTTATGGTGGGCTAGACATTTATAAAACAACTTTAGGAGACGATTTTATGTGGTCGAAGCCGGAAAACTTAGGACCAACAATTAATACTGAAAAAGATGAAGAACGTCCGTTCATTCACCCAGATGATAAAACATTGTACTTCTCTTCCGATGGACACCCGGGCTTTGGACATGCCGATTTTTTTTATTCAAAGCGAGATGCAGCGGGCCATTGGGGTGCACCGGTTAACTTAGGATTCCCCATTAATACACCCGGAGAAGAGATAGGAATATGTATTACTACTGACGGAAACACAGCCTACATTGGCTCTGAACGCCCAGGTGGATTTGGAGGTATGGACATTTATAAATTTGAATTGGATGAAAGTGTTCAACCACAACACGTAACCTATATCAAAGGAAGAGTGTTTGATGAAATGACAAAAGCGCCTATCAAAACAAACATTCAGTTGTTTGACATTAGCAATGGAGGAAACCTTTATGGTTCGTTAACTTCAGACAATACAAGTGGTGAATTCTTGGCTACTATTCCGTATGGCAATGATTATGCATGCCAAGTGAGTAAAGAAGGGTACTTGTTTTACTCAGCAAATTTCTCTTTGAAGAATTTCACCAAAAACGAACCTTACCAATTGGATATTTATTTAAAGAAAATTGAAGTGGGAAAATCGGTGGTATTGAACAACATTTTCTTTGAAGTGAATAAATACGAATTGCGCGATGTATCGAAAACAGAACTGAATACCTTAGTGGATTTGATGAAGAAAAACCCGACTATGAAAATTGAGTTGAGTGGCCATACCGATAATTCTGGCATTGAAAGTGAGAATAAAATACTTTCGGAAAATAGAGCAAAGGCTGTAATGGAATACTTGATTACCAATGGTATTGAGGCTACCCGAATGAGTGCAAAAGGGTACGGCTCATCAAAACCAATTGCCGATAACAAAACGGAAGAAGGCAAACAGAAAAACAGAAGAACCGAGTTTGTTGTAACAGGATTATAAGCTTTAGGTTGCGATGCGAAAAACCACTAAAAAAATCCTTTCTCTAACCCAGCAACAATTCCAATCGTTTGCGCAAACATTAACCGCATCGGGTAATATTGTTATCACTAGCGCTATACTTTCTTTGTTGTTGGCGAATTCTATTTGGAGTGATTCTTTTGCAGCCGTTTGGCACAATTCATTTCAAATTAGCACACTACAATTTACTACTGAAGCATTCATCAACGATGTATTGATGAGTTTCTTCTTCTTATTAGTTGGCTTAGAAATAAAACGCGAACTACTGATTGGTTCGCTTTCCGATTTTAAAACCGCTGCAGTGCCCTTTGCCGCTGCGATTGGCGGCATGGTTTTCCCCGCACTCATTTTTTTGCTGTTTAATATTGGAAAAGCATCAGCCTCGGGTTGGGCCATTCCAATGGCAACGGATATTGCCTTTGCGTTAGCGGTATTGCAATTGATTAAACACCGCGTGAACAAAAACCTAATTGTTTTACTCACTACTCTGGCTGTTGTAGATGATTTAGGCGCTGTGTTGGTGATTGCCATCTTCTATACTGCACAATTGAATTACATCGCATTAATTGCAGCAGCTGGCATTCTTTTATTGCTTTTCATTTTAAATAAAGCCGGTATCAAAACACTTTGGGTGTATTTAATAGCAGGTCTATTTTTATGGATTACTGTAGCCATGAGCGGTGTGCATGCAACAGTTGCAGGTGTGTTGTTGGCTTTTTTCATTCCGTTAGATGAAGAGAATGAACATTCTTCTTTTCAACAACTTACACATTTCTTAGAACGCCCTGTCAATTATTTTGTTTTGCCGTTATTTGCTTTTTGTAATACGGCTATTCACATTCAACCGCAATATATTGCTGAAATTGGCTCCCCATTAGCCTTAGGCATTATACTCGGATTGGTATTCGGGAAAACCATTGGCATTTTTCTTTTCTCTTACTTAAGTGTGAAAATGAACTTAGGCAAACTACCGGAAAGGGTAACATGGAATCAAATAGCAGGAATGGCCATATTGGGCGGAATAGGGTTCACCATGTCGATTTTTGTAACCTTATTGGCTTTCACCAATAATACGCTCATTGAGCAATCGAAACTGTATATCGTAATTGGGTCTTGTATTTCATCCATCGTAGGGATTGCTTGGCTTTTGTTTACATCAAACCTAGCAGAAAACAAGCTTACTTCTTAGGAAACTTCATCTTGTAATTCACATCTACCATACCTTTAGAAATCTTTTCCAGCTTACCTTTTAGCAAACTCTTTTTCAATGGCTTTAAATGATCGATGAACAAAATGCCTT
>ENA-UOYA01003939-UOYA01003939.1-activated-sludge-metagenome-genome-assembly--contig:-NODE-3939-length-12861-cov-8.647743_pt1 | contig 12861 bp, 19 predicted proteins | sample MGYA00238163_ERZ764804 | MGnify/ENA primary metagenome ERZ764804 (study PRJEB28919, sample SAMN05720223) | activated sludge metagenome | isolation source: Anaerobic digester | place: Hong Kong...
AGTACAAGCATTGAACAATGAGGTAGAACATCCTATTCATTAACTTAAACATACAGGTTTATACAATTTATATGGAATTGATTGGGCAGTATGGAGTTGCTGGGATAATCAGAAAAAGCCTGAAATAACTAATGAGAATTTTACTATAGGCCTTTATCACGGAACTATAAAAGGTTGTATTGCAGAAAATGGATTTACATTAACTGAAGGTATAGATATAGAAGAATTTAATAGATGTAATAGAGTATTGCTTGGAGATATACATCAACAGCAATTTTTTAGAAATAGGGAAATTGCATATAGTGGAGCAATACTTCAAACTAAAATAACAGAAACAGCAAATGGTCATTATCTTGTATGGGAAAATGGTTTGATACCAAGAGTTTGTGAAATAAGTAATCCATATTCAACTGTAACATTTAATATAGATGATGAAATAAATGCTGAAGAAACACAGAATGTAATTATAAATTATGATTCTTCAAAATATACTAAATTAGATATTCAAGAAAAAAGGAAACAATTAGGTAGAAAAGTTGAGTTTAAGCCAATTATAAAAAAGAAAGAAAAAAAAGAAACTAAGAAGATAGAATTAAATGCTGTTAAATCATTAGAAGAATATGTAGAGACATTAAATCTTTCATTAACAGATAAAGATAAAATATTTGAATTTGATAAGGAGTTTGGAAAAGACATTATTATAAATTATGATTTAGGTGATTTTTCAATAGAGCAGCTTTCTTTAAATAATTTTCTTTCATTTGCTCCAAAAAAACAAGGATTAGTATTTACTAATAAATATGGTATTATAGGTATAAATGGTAAAAATAGAATAGGGAAAAGCTCTTTATTAACTGCTATATCATTTTGTCTTTATAATTCTTCAAGAGATAGTAATTCATCTCTTAAAAAATTAATCAATAAACATAATAGAAGTAAAGAGTGTTTTGTAGAATTAATTCTTAAAAAAAATAATGAATATTATAAAATAAAAAGAACACTTATTCCAAAAAAGAAAGAAGGAATAACAATAGAATTGGAGTTTGATTTATTAAATGATGATTTAAGTTTTAATAAATCTCTTAAAGGTGAGAAGAGACAAGATACAGAAAAAGAGATACAAAAAATATTTGGTTTAGAAAGTGCATTTGATATAATGTCTATTTATTCTGCACAAAAGAAACAAGTAGAGTTTATTGATTGCAAAAATTCTGAAAGATTAGTTTTAATAAATAGATTTCTAGGGTTGCAGATTTATGAAGAAAAAGAAAAAGTAGTAGCAGAAGAATTAAAAAAAGAAAAAGGAATATTGCAAACTTATCTTTCAAATTTCAATAGAGATTTAGATATAAATTTATTAGAATCTTCAAAACAAGAATTTCATAAAAGTAAATTGGGATTACTTGAAGAGTTAGATGAAGTGTCTAATATGTTAAAAGTAAGTGAATATCAAAATAGACATTTAGTTGCTGCTTATGAATTAACAAAAAAAGTAGCAAACAAAGATGTTCAGAACCCATTTAAAGTAAAAGACAGAGTTTTAGAAATTGAAAAAGAAATTATTGATATAAAAGAACAAATTAATTTTAACATAAGCCAAATTAATCTTAATTTAATAAAAAAAGAAAAATTAACAACAGATTTTTATAATGAATTTGAAAAAGATATAGATTCTTACAACATAGATTATAGAGCTTTAATAGAAGAAGAAAAAAGGTTAGCGGTAACGATATCTGAATTGAAATCTTTAAAAAAACAATTAGAAGAAAAAAATTGTGCTGTTTGTGGTAGTGAATTGAAAAATAAAAAATCTATTTTGCACTCTATAAAAGAGAAAGAGTGTATAGAAAAAAATTTAACTACAATTATTTCACAATGGAAAGAAAATATAAAAATTATTGAAGAGAAACAAAAAAAATATGAAAATGTAACTGATTTTATAGACTCTTTTTCTAAAGAAAATTTGAATTGGGAAAAGGCAATAAAAAGAAAAGAAGAGGAAATTGTAGAATTAGAAAATTCAACAAAAGAATGGGATGAAGTACAAAAAGCAAAGAAAGAACTGGAAGTATTAACTCCACAATATCAAGAGTATATTACTTCTAAGAAAAGAAATGAGGAAACAATACAAAATCTTAATGTTGAAATAAAAATAAAAGAGAATAAAATTTCTGAATTAGAAAAATCTATAAAAGAATACAAAGAAAAATTTGAAATTATAAAGGCAAAAGAAAATGAGGTAAGATTATTGAAACTTTATAAAGATATTATTCATAAAGATGCACTACCATTATATATACTTCAATCTAAAATAGAAGATGTAAATACTCAAATCAATTTGATAGTTCAACAAATATTTGATTTTACAATTGAATTTTCAATAGAAGATGGAGATTTGAACATAGAATTCTTTTATGATGGTGATGAAGAAAAGAATGATGTTTCATTTGCTTCAGGAGCAGAAACATTTATTATAAATCTTTGTATTAAGATTGGATTAAGCAGAATGTCTGAGTTACCAAAAATTACAACTTTATTTATAGATGAGGGATATGGAACGTTAGATAAAGAAAATATAGATAAATTGCCTTCATTATTTGAAGTGTTACCAGAGTATTATGATAATATTATTACTATTTCTCATCTTGATGAATTAAAAGAATTATATCAATATAATATACAATTAAAAAAAGAAGATAGGTATACTGAAATTTTTTAATATTTAAAAAGAAATAAATATAAATGAATAAAGAACAAAAAAAGATATTTAAACAATTTTTAAAAGAAAATATAAATACCATTGATTCTAATAGATTGATTAATTATTCTAAAGCAATTGGATTATCAATAGGCTCTTTGCTTGAAGCTGCAGAGTTAAAAAAATATAAACCAGCATATTTTGAAATGAATGATGAGAATGAATTTTCAACAGGGCAATTAAATGAATTTCAAAAAAATTCTCAAATAAGAAGAGATAATATATATTCTTTAATAGTAGATAAGTTTAGTGAATTAGGTAAAGGTGCTGATACAGAAGAAATATATGATTTTATAGATTATAATTATGATAAATTAGATAAGTTGATAGATACTATTGATTCTAAAGAGTTATGGAATTATTTTGAAGAATTTAGAATGAATGAACCAGTAATAATAGATGAGGTTGAAGATTTAAATCATTCTATTTCTACAATTTTAAAAGAAGATGAAAAAATTGAAAAAGTAGATATGTTAGAATTATTAAATGATATAACTGATGCTTCATCTACACTTTCAGGTTTATATTCTACATTAAGTAATTATAAAGAAGTTCATATAGATGATGTTGAAATAGTTAAAGCAATATCTGAATTAGGAAATGGAGTGAGTCTTTTATTGAAAAAATCAGCATCTTTGATAAATTTTATATCAAATAAAATATAAAAAACGAATTTTTAAAAAAAATATATTAGTTTATTTGTTTTATATTTTATATTAAATTATTTTTGATTTCTAAAAATTTTTTATGAGTAAAACAACAAAAGCAGCATTAGAAGCTGCAAAAGCAAAACATTTATTAGAAATGAGATTAGCTGCAAAACCATTTAAGGGAGTATCTTTTGATATTACTAAAGGTAAATATAGAGCTATATTAACTAATAATGGAGAAAGGTATTCATTGGGTTATTATTCTAATCCAATAGAAGGTGCAAAAGCTTATAATAAGAAAGCTAAATCATTATTCAGAAGTGAAAAAAATGCTAAAGCTAAAGGTTATTGGAATAACATCAATAACTAATTGTAAGCAAACCAGAGAATTAAAAATGCAAGTCTTTACAGACTTGCATTTTTCTTTTAAAAAAGTTAATTTTGTAAAATAAATAAAAAAGAAATGGAACTTTGGAAAGAATCAGAAGATTACAAATCTTCAAAAAAAATAAATGAGCAATTAGTTAAAGCAAACCCACAATTAGGATTAATTAATGAAAGGGTAGTATATGATAAAAGTTTTTTGCTAGAGGTAAGTATGGCTGGGTATGATGCTTTAGACCCAAATGATGTAGAAAATTATGTTGCAGGACTACCTGCAAAAAATCAAGATAGAAATATTATAATATCTGGAGCGTATGAAGGACAAAATTTAGGCCAAGGTGATTATGAAGAATTAGAAGTAACTAAAGTTTCAAAAAAAATGGGATTAAATATTAGCATTAAAAAGTCAGATGATATTGGGTTAACTGATTTACCTAATAGACATCGCGAGTTTTTATTAGAAAAGCAAAAAGAAATAGATTTAGATAAAGTCGATTGGAAAAATGTTAAATTAACTAACGAAGATACTCATACTTTTGATAATAATTCTAAAATGTCTTTACAAGATTCAAGAGATTTATTTCAAAAAAATATTGCCAAAGTATTTGGTAGTGAAACAGATTATAAAACAAAACAGGAAACTACTAATCAAATAGTACAAACTAATTCATCAGTAGAACAAACTTTACAATTGATTAAAGAATTAAAATCTTTAGGTTTTACTGACGAAGAAATAAAACAAGAAATTAAACTAAGAAGATAAATGGACGAAATATTAAATCAAGTAGCAGCACTAACACCTGCAGAAAGAGTAGATATGCAAATGAAAGGATTAAGTCCTTTAAATCCTCAACACGTTAAAAGATATAAAAGTGGTCAAGGAACTTTGTCTTTGCAAGAAAAGCAAGAAAGAGCACAAATATTATTTGCAGGAGCAGAAAATTTAGGTAGTGGTAAAGAGAGAGATATGGATGGTATGTCTTTAGTAGGAAAAGAGCCAGAAGAAATAGTGCAGCAAAATAGAACAATGAATACTGTTAAAAATCTTAGACAAAATTTAAATGAGGATTTTGAAAGAAATGATATTCCTATTTCAAATAAAATTACTACCGATGAATTATTAAGTTTAAAGAAAAGTAATATTAAAGAAGAAGCAAAAAAGTATGGGAAGAATTATATTAATGCTTTTATAATTAATTTACAAACTAATACTACACAATCAAGAGTGGATTTGTTTAAACATTTGAAAGCAGCATTAGAAAAACAAAATTCTTATAAACAAAATAAATTAGCATTTAATCAATTTAGTGAAGGATTAACTGAAATTGAACAATTAATGTTAGAACAACTATCAGGTGAAAGTGAATAAAACTAATCTTTATCATAAAATTGGGTATGAAGTATCTTTTATAGAAAAAGTATTAAATGAAAATAAAATACCTATAAAAAAAGATATTATTTATACAAATGTTAAAAGTGATTCTTTTGCTACATATTATAATTTTTTCGGTAAATTAAAGATAATAAAAGAAGCTAAAGTATTGATAATTAGAAAATTTTCTGACTATTCTTTAGAACAAATAAATAAAATATTAAGTTGTTTTCCTGAAGATATAATATTGATTTTATTTGGTAAAGATAATAATAATATTTTAAATAAATTTTCTTCAGTAAAAGAATTAAGAAATCAAGTACTAAATATTGAAGAATTTAAAAAATTTATAAATGAGTATAATAAAAGAGATACTTAAAGAAAGTAAAAGAATGAATGTAAATCCTAATGAGACTACAAAAATTCTTAAAGAGTTATTCATATTTGACCAATCAAATATGCTTAAACAATTAGGCTCACAAGAAGAATTACTTGATGAAAAAGATGAATTACCATTAGAATTCTGGGAAGAAATAATAGAATTAATAAATGAATCTTATAATGAGAATCCTAAATTGTGGATTAAAAAATTAAAAGAAGTAAAAGAAAAAATACTTTTATTTAAGTATTTTACTAAACAAGATATGATTGATTTAGATAGTTTAGAAAAAAATTTAAGAATAGATATAAAAAAATATTTTTCTGCACTTCAAACATATAAAACATTAGACGATTTTTGTGAAAAATTTTTTAATATTTCAAGAGATGTATTATTTAATTTTACTAGATTTATATTAAATAAATCAGAAGAATTAAATAGACATACTTCATTTTCAAAAGATGAGTTGTTTGATAAAATTGAAGATTTAAAAAAAGAAAGAAAAAAAATAATAGATAAAATTTCTTTTATTTCTAATAAAAATCCCACGTTTTTAGAACTAACTAAAATAAAAGAATTATTTGAAATAGGATTATTTTATGAAAATAATTATTTGAATAAAGGGGTATGTGAGTTTATATATAAATTATTATCTTCAAATAATATAGAAGATAAATTGAATGAATATTATACTAGTTATTTTGTAAAAGATTTTTTAAAATTAATAGAAAGTACTAATTCATATATAAGTCATAATTCAGAATTAAGAGATGGAACAGGAAGCGAGTTTTTTACAGATAAAGGTTTACAAATAGGTAGAAGGTTTGATATTCAAATAGAATCTATAAAAAATAATGATATGAATAGTTTTATTATAGATACTAAATCAATTTTTAAAGAACCTTATGCTATGATTAATACTTCATTTAAACAAAATGAAACTTCAATAGACACAAAAACAGGAAATGAAGATTTAAATACAGATTCAACAACTGGTGGATTTAGCGGAAGTGGATTTTCAGGTGGAAGTGAAATAAGTGCAGAACCTTTAACAGGTGGTGAAGTAACTCCAGATTCAGGAGATGAATTACCTAAAACAAAAGATGGGTTACCAGTAGATTTTGGAACAACAGAAACTAGTGATGTTACTAATCCAGAAAAAGAAACATTAAAAGAACCAAAGGAAGAGATTTAAGATTTGGAACGACAGTAGATAAAAATTAAATTTGCACAATAAATAAATAATAAATGAGTCAATTAGATAATTTAAAAGCATTAATTGCTGAATTAGAAATAGAAGCAGAAAAATTTTTTGTAAAAGGTAATAAATCTGCAGGAACAAGAACAAGAAAAAAATTGCAAGCAATTAAAAAAGAATGTCAAGTGTTAAGAACATTAGTAACTGAGACAAAAGCAAAAGCATAAGTAATTTTCTTTATATGAAACTGGTGAAAGCTAATTCAGAAAATATAAGAATGGTATATCGCGAAGTAGAGCAGTGTGTAGCTCGCAAGGGTCATTTCCTTGAGGTCGGAGGTTCGATTCCTCTCTTCGCAACAAGCAGGTTGATGCAGCGGTAGCAATCTAGGCTCATTACCTAAGAAGTCAGTGGTTCGAATCCACTACCTGCAACTAAAAAAATGTTATGAGCCCGAAAAAAGCGTGAAACAGTCGCCAATCCAGTGTAAGAAATTATGCTGGATTTTTTGTTTCCATAATAATACTATTTTAATTTTGTTAATAATGAATTTTTTGAAAAAGAAAAAAAATGTTGTAGTAATAAAATTGCCGTTAGATACTACAGAAGAAAAAAAAATATTGATTTTAAAACAAACAAGAATTAAAGAACCATTTATGCACATCTTTATTGAAGAAGATGGATTTTATTATGTTCTATCAGAAATAGAATTAAATGATATACGAGTAATTCCATTGATGTTAGAAATATATGCCTATACAAAACTTAAAAATTTAAACAATTTCACATATATATATAAAAAAACAGAGTTAGAAGATAATATAGAATTATTAAAATTTAAAATAAAAGAATGCTAAGAGACGATATATTAAAAGAAATTAAAACAGAAGTAAAAAATATCAATAAAGAAAAGGAAATTGATGTGAGATTAGATTTAATGATTAAATCACAAGATAAATATAGAAATGATTTTAATGAAATTATTGAAGAACTATACTCAGAAGTATGCTTAAAAAAAATGAAACTTAAACTTGATTAGAATGAAAAAAAAATACGTAACTTATATACAAAATGGGAAATTTAAAAAAGCAATATTAGATGAAAATTTATATAAAAAATATTCTCAAGATAATTCTTTAGTAAATTTTCAAGAGTATGATAATGAAATTTTAATGGAAAAAGCATTTGCCCAACAAGTTTCAAATACAAATAAAAAAATGTTATATGATTAATAATAATAATAATAATAATATAGAACAGCCAAATAGTACTACAGCAAAATTAGAATTAATTTATTATAAAAAAGGAAACTGGAATATGAGTAGATTAATTTGGGTAAATCCATCAATAGATGAAATGAAGTTTAGAATAGGTCAAAGAGTGTGGCCTGCAGGAGAATCGGAGAAAGCAAATTTTATTTTGCAAGAAATAAAATCAGTAGGAGAGAAATTTTATCCTGAAGGAGCGTATTTATGTTCAACAGATGGTGGTGCAAATAGAACGTTTTATTTAGATGCAGTAATTAAGCATCCAAAACAAAAAATAGCAAAAGAATTAGAATAATGATGATAGTTATACTTATAATATTGATAGTTATAATATTTTTAGCAATATTATCAATTTATAGATTGAATTTATACATTTCTGAATTAGAGGAAAAAATTGAAAAAAGTATTGAATTAAGTCAAAATTTAAAACAATCATTAAAAGAATTAGTAATAGAAGGTTTTTTATTAGATGATGGCAGATTAAAGAAAATGATTATCCAAAGAGAAAAGGATATAATTTATAATGGTGAAAATATTTTAGAGTTATGATAAATAAAATTGGTTATTTAGAAGGAAGTTTTGGAAGCATAAAGTATGTATATGATTTTTGTATTGGACAGGATTTAGAAAATATAGATAACGTTGAAGGTTTTACATCTTTTACAAATGAAGAGTTTAAAGAAATGATAATAGAAAGATTAACAAAAGATTTTGAAATGGATTTAAAAAGAATAATTTTCGAACAAAATAAATAAAAAATAAATGGCAAAAGAAAAAAAAATAAAAAAAGATAATACTATTGAAGTAGTACCTGGTGTATCAAAAGAGTTAATAAATAAGAAAGACGAAGTGGCTGATAATAAAGAGTTATCAATAGAAACAAAACAAGATATGGTTGCATTTAATGTAAACACGAAAGAAGATTTAATTGAGAAAATAAAATCATCTGAAGAAGAAAGTAAAAAATTAGAAGAGAAATTAAATGAAATAAAAAAAGAAAAACCGGAAGTAGCAAAAGAGATGTTACAAGTAACACCTAGTGAAGAATTATCTCCTAATGCAAAGAAATGGCAAGCATATTTGAATATGACTAAAATGTCTCCTGAAACATTTTTAATTAAATATCCAAATCATCCTTCAAGAATGTTTATAAAAGAAATTATTGAAAAAAGTAAGTAAGTTTAATATTTAAAAATAAAAGTATTCAGATATTTTTTCTAAAAAGAATACGTTAATATTTTTGCAACAGATTTTATTATATAACAAGCGATAATCGCACAAAACAAAAACAAATGGGATACAACGTAGCAGACCTGTTAAGCAAGATGGATGCAGCAACAGGCAAAAACAAAAACAAAGGTGGAGGAAAAATTGATTACAAAGAAATTAGTGAAGCAAAAAAAAGAGATTTCTACAAATTCAAGGAAGGTAAAAACAATTTAGTACTAGTAACCTTAGAGCCAGGCGGAGAACCTTTCACATTTTGGAACATTCACGAAGGTTTACAAGAAAAAGCATTTTATTCAATTGACTGTAAAGAAAAAAATGATGGAGAAGATTGTTTAGTTTGCTCTGTAGTTAAAGAATTACAAGATGAAGATTACAAAGGAAATGAAACAACTTGGAAGCCTATCAGATGGAAAACTCAATATTATGCAACAGTTGTAAATGTTGAATCTGAAGCAACTATTAAAGAAGGTATTAAATGGGTCAAATTAGCGAATTCTATTACTGGGACAATGACAGAATGGTTAAGGAATTTAGAAGCAGATGAAGAACCATTTTACTCAGATAAAGAGCCTCAGAAATTAATTATTACTTATGATTCTTCAGCTGCACCTGCGGATAAGTATAAAATTGATAAAAAATCTTATAAAGGATTTTCTGAAGAACAATTAACTGAATGGAGAAGCAAATTAAAACCATTTAGAGAATATCAAATTCTTAAATCTCAAGCTGAAGTAAAAAAATTAGTTGATTCTTACTTAGAAAAAGTAGCAAATGAAGTTTCTGAAAGTTCAGATACTGAAAGTAAATTAAGCAGCTTAAAAAATTAAATAACTAAGGGAGTGAAATATCTCCCTTAATTTATTTTTCATTAACAAAATTTATAAAAATATGGCAAAACAAGTAAAAGAAGAATCAGCACTTGATAGTATCTTCTCGCAATTAATTGGACAACACAATAAAGTTTCTCCTAATTCTGCAACATTAGGAACAAAGATGGAGTCAGAAATTAAATATTGGGTAAATACAGGAAGTATGTTGCTTAATATGATTCTTTCAAATAGACCAGATGGTGGTTGGCCTTGTGGTAGAATAGTTGAAGTGTTTGGTAGAGAATCTATTGGTAAATCAACTTTAGGTTATGTTGCAATGGCAGAAGCACAAAAAGCAGGAGGTATTGCAATTTATGCTGATATAGAAAAAACTGGTAACAAGAAATTTATGGAAATGTTAGGTGTAGATTTAAGTAGATTACTTTACACTGATATTGCAGAAATTGAGAGTTTATTTGAAGCATTACAACAAAACCTTACTACTATTACTTCAAGTGGACAATTTAAAGATAAACCCGTAATTATAGTAATTGATAGTGTGACTGCATTACAAACATTATCTGAAATGGAAGCAGGATATGAGTTTAATATGAATGTTTCTATGATGAAGGCAAAACAATTAGGTAAGGCATTAAAGAAAATTACTCCATTTTTAGCAAAAGCAAATGCTTGTATGTATTTCGTAAATCAAATTAGAGATAATACTACAGGATATGGAGAATGTGTAAATCCTTATACAACAAAAGTAAAATTAAAAATTCCAGCAGAAATTTATATAGGTGAAGAATAATTAAATCATTCACCTGGTATAATATATAAAGATAAAGCCAGGTGAATGAATTATAATAAAGAAGAGCTAAAAGAAAAAGTTTTAAAATATTTTACAATTGATGTAGATAGTGAAACACTTAAGATTAAATGTAATTTTAAAAAAGAATATAAAAAAGAAATTACATTAGAAGCAAAAACTGAGAATAAAAAAATAATACAAGGCCCAACAAAAGATTATTATATTTATTGTTTAGGTGAAGACGAAGGAACTTTAGTTTTTAATTTAAGAAAAATCATAAATGGAACAACAGGGTCGATTAATTTTTTGCTTCAAAATAATCTTTACAAAAATGAAAATGAGAAAAAGAGATTAGAAGAAAAATTAGAAAGTTATAATCAAAAATTAATTGATGGTGGCAAAAGAATGTGGCAAGTACCAGAACAAAGAAAACATAGATTAAAAAAGATTAAAGAAAATGCAAATGATTTAGACAAGAAATTAAAAATTAGATTATCTTTGCAAAAATATTGGGAAAGCGATAGATGTTTTGAACATAAAAAGAAAATGAAACAATCGCAATTTTCTTTAGTTAAACAACAAATTAAAAAAAATAATGTTAGAGAAAATAAGAGTTTAATAATAGACATTAATGGTAAAAAAATAAATGATGTAGAATTTATGTTTTATAGTTGCTTAAAACAATTAGATATAAAATTTGAAATTGAAAAACAATTTTACTTTAATAATAGAAATTATTTTCCTGATTTTTATTTACCAGAATTTAATTTAATAATTGAGATTTATGGAGATTATTGGCATTGTAATCCTAAATTTTTTGATAATGAAGATGAAAGAATTTCAGGTATAAGAGAAAAAGATGATTTAAGGCAAAAAGAATTTTTAAAACAAGGATATAGATATACTTACTTTTGGGAAGATACTTTAAGAAATAATTTACAATCAGTTTATAATTTTTTATTACAAATAACAAAATAAAAATATGAAAAAAGAATATATAGAAGTCGAAATGACTTTTGATGAATTAGCAAAAAAATATCTTAACATTACAAATTATGATGTTATAGAAAATGAAATAATTGATATGTCTGAGTTAGGTATATTAATTGAAAGTGAAAATACATTAGAGAATAAAAAAGTGTTCTCTAAATTAAATAATTTTATTATTAAACCAGAAGTTAAACAACATTATACTATATCAAAAGATAATGAAAAAATTGAAGTTACTGGCGGTCATTTAACGTGGTTTAATAATCAATGGATTGAAACACAATCAAGGCAAGAGCAAGATAGAGAAAATATTTCTCTAATTGATGAAGCGATGAAAGTAGTAGATTGTTCTGTAGAAGATACAGAATGTTATTATGCAAATGGGCAATTAAATCATAATTCTTACGTTGTACCAGGTGGAAAAGCAATTCCTTTTTATTCATCAATTAGATTGTATTTAGAAGGTAAAACTAAAATTGTTGCAAAAGACCCAACATTAGAAATAGAATATCAAAATGCTTTACAAGCGTGGAAAGATGCTGGTGGTAAAAAGTCAGATATTGAAAAACCTGAAAAACCAAAAGCAACAAAAGAAAATGAAACTACTATTGGTTATGAAGTGACTGCTTATACTAAAAAGAATAAAACAGCCCCACCAGATAGAAGAACAACATTTAGAATTTTATTTGCTCAAGGTTTATTTGATGAAGAATGTTGGTTAGACCAATGTATCAAATATAATATTATCAAATTATCTGGTGCATATAATGAAGTTATAGCATTCCCAAATGATAAAGGTAAGTTTTATAAAGGAGATTGGTTAGATATATTGAAAAATGACGAACAATTCTACAACAAAATAAAAGAATTGTTGATTGATAAATTAACAATCAAATTTGATTTAGATAATTATCAAGTAGAAGCAGAAGAATTAACAGCAGAAGAATTAGAAGAAATAGGTGCATAAGAAATAAGCTAGCAGTTTCTGAAATATGTTTCTGTTAGCACTAAC
>ENA-UOYA01003942-UOYA01003942.1-activated-sludge-metagenome-genome-assembly--contig:-NODE-3942-length-12855-cov-52.648359_pt1 | contig 12855 bp, 11 predicted proteins | sample MGYA00238163_ERZ764804 | MGnify/ENA primary metagenome ERZ764804 (study PRJEB28919, sample SAMN05720223) | activated sludge metagenome | isolation source: Anaerobic digester | place: Hong Kong...
GGAGGATGGATTTTGCCATCAACAGGGAGATGGAGCCTGGCACCAACAATTTTTTACTCATTTGGAGGTGATAAGGCGTTTACAGCTCAAATGAGCGCTTGGGCAGAGCGAGCTGCTCGTTTACAAACCTGCTCTGAAGAATTTTGGGCTTTGGTGCAGGAGGCTAACCTGCAATATGTTTATTTACACGAAGGCAAGGGCAGCCTGCAGGCCTCAGCATTGCAAGGCTGCGCCGGTCTCAAGCAGCTCTACTCAGCCGGCGGCGTGAGCATTTGGTTAATTGAATCGTGGATGGAATAAAACTTCAAATATTATTGATGACGATCAAATTTTCTTTACTGTTGACAAGACCTCATTGCCTGGTTGATAATAATTTAAATTCGCATTAGTCCTGGAGTAGGAATGGTAGTCAATTTCATTCTTGTTGTCATTGTGGGGTTTATCGCCCAAATGATCGACGGCAGTTTGGGCATGGCTTATGGCGTGAGCGCAAATAGCTTTTTGCTTGGCGTTGGCTTGCCGCCTGCCATTGCCAGTGCTAGCGTCCATTCCGCTGAAATCGTTACCACAGCCATTTCTGGCATTTCTCACTGGCACGAGGGGAATACCGACCGGCGCATGGTGCTCGCCTTGTTGGTCCCTGGGGTTATTGGCGGCGCTTTAGGTGCCTATATCCTCACGAACATCGATGGCAACGTGATTAAACCTTATATCACTATCTATCTATTGCTGATGGGCATCCGCATTTTAGTGAAAGCCTTCAACAGCGTGCAGCTTTCTGAAGAAAAGCAAACCTCAAAATGGTTAATCCCCTTAGGTTTGGTCGGCGGCGTTTCAGATGCTATTGGCGGCGGCGGTTGGGGACCGATTGTCACCAGCACTCTCATTTCCACTGGGCACACACCCCGCAAAGTCATTGGCTCGGTCAACTTTGCTGAGTTTTTCGTGACCATTGCCGAAGTGATTGTGTTCATTACCACGCTTTCCTTCACTGAAAATTGGCGCTACATCGCGGCACTCTTGATTGGTGGCATAATTGCGGCTCCCTTAGGTGCGCGCCTAACAAAGAAAATCCCGGCCAAAACGTTGATGATTATGGTTGGCATCCTCATAATCGTCTTGCAGCTGCGCACCCTATACCAGATTTACTTTTAGGTTATGGCAGAAAATCTCACCCCATTTACGCATCACATTCCCTTGGAAGTTCGTGAGTGTATTAACGGCCATAAGGCTGTAGTGCTCTGGTTCACAGGCCTTTCTGGTAGCGGCAAAAGCTCTATCGCCGGTATGTTGGAGAGCATGCTCATCGAGCGCCACGCAGCGCACACTTGCTTTTTGGATGGTGATAGCTTGCGCTCGGGCCTCAACCGGGACTTAGGCTTTTCCGATGCGGACCGCTCTGAAAATATCCGCCGTGCGGGCGAGGTGGCACGCCTTATGTTCGAAGCCGGGTTGATTACCCTGGTGGCCTTCATCAGCCCCTTTGCGCGCGATCGTGACCGTGCGCGGGCGCTCGTGCCGGCTGGGCGCTTCTGGGAAATTTATGTCGCTTGCCCGCTGGAGATTTGCCGCAGCCGCGACCCGAAGCAGCTTTACCAACGCGCGCAGCAGGGTGAAATCACCGATTTCACCGGCATCAGCTCAGGCTATGAGCCGCCGCTGCACCCCGAGCTCGTTTTACACTCTGACCGCATGGGGGTTGTAGAATGTGCCGAGCAAGTTTTGGCAAGGATGTTGGAAAAGGGAGTATTATAGCTTCCTACATGATTATTTAAGGCGAGGAGTGGTTTGGATCATCTCTACGAATTAGAAAACCGCAGTGTTTACATTCTACGAGAGGCTTATGCAAATATTAAATCCTTAGGAATGCTCTGGTCCATGGGCAAAGATAGCACGGTGTTGCTATGGCTGACCCGCAAAGCTTTCTTTGGGCATATTCCTTTCCCGCTTATCCACATCGATACCCATTTCAAGATCCCAGAAATGATCCGCTACCGCGATCAAATGGTGCGGGATCTCCATCTCAACATGATAGTAGGCTCCAACTTAGAGGCACTAGAGGCCAAGCGCACCTTCCCGGATGGCGCGCTGGACCGCCTAAGCTGCTGTGCCACGCTCAAGACGCAAGCCCTCAAGCAGACGCTCGATGGCACCGGCCCGCGTTTTCGCTTTAATCACGAAAAGGGCATCTACGAACGTGAGGAGCGCCCCACTCCATTCACTGGTGTGATCGTGGGCGTGCGCGCCGATGAGGAAGGTTCACGCTCAAAAGAGCGCTATTTTTCCGCCCGGGACGAGCAAAACGAGTGGAACATCACCAATCAGGCGCCAGAATTTTGGAATCAGTTCAAGACGGAATTTGCGCCCGGCACTTCCGTGCGCGTGCATCCGCTGCTGGATTGGACCGAGCTAGATATTTGGGAATATATCCGCGCGGAAAATATCCCCACCGTGTCACTTTACTATAATCAAGGCGATGGCAAGCGCTATCGCTCTTTAGGGTGTTACCCGTGCACTTTTCCAGTTGAATCTGAAGCGCGCAATGTGGATGAAATCATCAAGGAGCTGAGCGTGGGTAAGTTCGCCACCATCGCCGAGCGCTCCGGCAGGGCGCAGGATAAAGACGACGGAGGTTCACTAGAGACCTTACGGCGGGATGGGTACATGTAATGGCAACTTCTCAGGCATCTCAAAACACGATCTCCACCCAAGAGAGTATGAACATCGTCTTTGTGGGGCATGTGGATCACGGCAAAAGCACGATTGTGGGCCGACTCTTGGCTGATACCAACTCCTTGCCCAAGGGAAAGCTAGAAGCGTTGCAAGCCGATTGCGCCCGCCGCGGTGTGCCATTTGAGTACGCTTATCTTATCGATGCGCTCAAAGACGAGCGCACACAAAACATCACCATTGATACTGCCCGCATCTTTTTCAAATCTAAAGTGCGCGAGTATCTCATCCTGGATGCACCTGGGCACATTGAATTTATCAAGAATATGGTCACGGGTGCTTCGCATGCTGAAGCAGCTGTGCTGGTCATCGATGCGCATGAAGGTGTGCGCGAAAATTCTCGCCGGCATGGCTATTTGCTCGGTATGCTGGGCATCCAACAGGTGATTGTGGCTATCAACAAAATGGACCTGGTTGGATACGACCAAGCTGTGTTTGAGAGGGTCAAGAAGGAATACGATGCATTCCTCCAAACGGTGGGTATCACGCCTGCTGCTACCATCCCTCTGAGCGGGCGCGAAGGCGAAGGCGTCGTCTTCCACAGCCCAGCCATGCCGTGGTATACGGGCAAGACGCTCCTGGAGGCGCTAGACGCCTTCGAAAAGCACAAACCTTTGGTGGACCGCCCCCTGCGCCTGACAATACAGGATGTGTACAAGTTCTCGGAGGATGGCGACCAGCGCCGCATTGTCGCGGGGACGCTGACCAGCGGAAGTATACGCCCTGGCGATTTCTTGGTGGCTTATCCTTCCGGCAAACGCACGCATGTGGCAGAGCTGGTAGCTTTTAATCACGACCCCTTGCCACAGGCTGAAGCCGGCGAAGCCATCGGCTTCACCATGCAGGAGCAGATCTACCTGCGCCGCGGGGAGATCATGTGCTGTGCAGACGAGCCAGCGCCGCAAGTGAGCACGCGCTTGCGCACCAGCCTCTTTTGGATTGGCGAGCAGCCGCTGCGCGTAGGTCAAGACTACCTGCTCAAAGCCGGCACGGCCAAGGAAACCGTGCGTGTGGAAGAAGTTCACCAGGTTTTGGATGCCGCACGTTACGAGCTGGTCGAAAATGCTCAGCAAGTTGGCAAACACATGGCCGCCGAGGTGACCCTGAAAACGCGGCACCCCATCGCCTTTGATGTGGGCACGCAGCTGCCTGAAACCAGCCGCTTTGTTTTGGTTGATGGCTACGAGATTGCCGGCGGCGGAAAGATCTTGGAGGCTTTGCCAGATGAAGACACCCGTTTGCGCCAAGAAGTCTACGAGCGCGACCAAAAGTGGATACAGGGAGTCCTGACGGCCAACCAACGTGCCCAGCGCTTCAATCAGCAGCCCGCGCTTATTATCATCACAGGCGAAAAGGGCACCGGCCGTAAGCGCTTAGCTGCACACTTAGAACAGCGTCTGTTTGCGGAGGGCAGCCTGGTTTACTATCTTGGAATTGGCTCGGTCATCCATGGCGTCAACTTTGACCTCACCAACCGTACTAACCCAGAGGAGTGGGCTGAGCATGTCCGCCGCTTTGCTGAAGTCTGCCACTTGCTGCTGGATACTGGTCTGATCCTAATCGTCACAGCCATTGAACTGACCAGCGCGGATGTTAATATCCTCAAGACGATTATCAATACCGAAATCATCCAAACCATCTGGCTGGGAGATGAGATCACCACGGATCTGGTTCCGGATATTCACCTCCGAAAGGACGAGGATGAAGAGGACCAACTGGCGCGTATCAAAGCCAGCATTGAGTCCTCAGGCGTGGTCAATGGCGCACACGCCTTAGATTAATTAACTGACGGTAGGTGAGCAATGATGGGCTTCCAAGCCCATTTTTTATTTCCTCAAAAGGCATTTAATCAAGGCGTTATTGCGGTATGATTGAGGCAATATACAGCAATGCTGTATAAATATGATTAATGCGGATTTTTAGGCTGAATACTATTTGAAATCCGTTATATAAGCTCCTAACCGCCAGGTATCAATGATCGTCTGCTATTTTGGAACCTACCGCCAGAACTACTCCCGCAACAAGAACATGATTGCGGCTTTTCGATTGGCTGGGGTAGAGGTCAAAGAGTGCCATGTGTCCCTTTGGCATGGGGTGGAAGACCGTGTGGCAGTGACGAGCGGCGGTTGGAAGAAGCCTGCTTTCTGGGGCCGGGTAATCAAGGCTTACTGGCAACTTTTAAGGAAGCATAAGCGCATCGGGGACTATGATATCTTGATGGTCGGCTACCCAGGCCAGTTCGACGTCTTTCTTGCCAGAATGCTGGCCAACCGGAGACACAAACCGTTGGTTTGGGATGTGTTTATGTCCATTTACTTGGTGGCCTTGGAACGCGGGCTTGACCAAGCCAAGGGCTCATCTGTCAAGCTCATTCGTAATGCCGAAGCCAAAGCCCTCAAGAAACCGGATATGCTCATCCAGGATACCCAACCCTATGTGGACTGGCTCTGCCAAACCTATGGCCTCACACCCCAAAAGTTTCGCTTGGTCCCAACCGGCGCTGATGACCGTATTTTCCAGCCTCAACCAGAAACGAGCCAGAAAGATAACCTCATCCGCGTGCTGTATTACGGCACCTACATCCCTAACCATGGGGTAGATGTGATCTTGGGCGCGGCTGAGCTGCTGCAGGCGCATACTGATATTCTCTTCGAGATGATTGGCGAAGGCCCTGAGCGCGCCGAAGCTGAACGCTTTGCCCAGCAAAAAGGCCTGAACAACATTCACTTTCAGGGTTGGGTCTCGCAGACTGAGCTGCCCAGCCGAATTGCACAGGCGGATATCTGCCTGGGCGCCTTTGGCCAGACGCCCCAGTCCCTCATGACCGTACATAACAAAGTCTATGAGGGCATGGCCATGGGCAAACCGGTTATTACCGGCCAAAGCCCTGCAATTGCGGCCCAGTTTCACTCCGGAGAAGAGCTCTTAGCTTGTCCGCGCACCTCGCAAGGCTTAGCCGAGAGCATCCTGAACCTCAAGGATGACCCAGAGCTGCGGGCGAAAATTGGGACCAATGCCTTGCGCACCTTTCAGGAACGTTATTCTCTGCAGAGCTTAGGGGAGCTCCTTTTAGGTTACCTGCATGAATTCGACCGATAAGCTTGTTCAAACCCCCAAACGCAGCCCCTTCTTAAACATGTTAGCCGGCTATGGCAGCGCCAATGCCCTAGCCCAATTCATGAAGATGCTCTTCATGCTCATCATGGCGCGCTACTTTGGGCTGACAAATTACAGCAGCTATGTAGCAGCATATTCCTTAGCCTCTTTCACATCCATTTTTTTTAACCTCGGCCTGGATACCTGGCTGTTACGTGAGGGTTCCTTCCAAGAGAACTGGCGTTTCTCTGCACATAAAGTGCTTATCCTCAAAGCAGGGATTGGTCTGCTCTGGGCAGCCTTGTTGCTGGGGCTGGCTCCCACTCTGCGTTCGGACTTGTTCAGCTTTGGGTTGCTGGCGCTGTGTGTGGCGGATGTGTGGTTTGAATCGGTGCTCAATACCATGCTTTCGGTACTCAATATCCGGCGGGAAATCAAAGCTTATTCCACCTTTGTGCTGCTGCTTTATGGGCTCAAGCTTGCCAGTCTTTTTGTAATTATGGCATTGAGCAATCATTCGATTATGTTGATTGCCAGCCTGCGCGCTGGCATCGCCGGCATTATCGCCCTTGTGGTTTACCATTCCTTGCGCTCAGAAATGCGCCAGGTGGGCCGGCAGGAAACCTTTCAGGTGCTGTATGCCTCCCGAGCTTACACTGCCTCAGAAATTTTCTCGCTCATCTATATGCAGATAGACGTCAATCTGCTGACGCTGATCAAGGGCAAACTGACCGCCGGCGTCTATTCCCCTGCTTTGAGCGTGATTAACGCTTTGTTCATCATCCCCAGCTCAGTTTATACCTTCTCCATCCCAACCCTTTCGCGGACTTATCATGAAGCTCCGCAAAAGCTCCCCGCAGCAGCTCGCAAATTATTGGCAGGGATAACCTTGATGGGAATAGTGTTATTTGCTGGGGTGGGTTTGCTGGGGGATGATCTGGTGCGGCTCCTGTTGGGCGCCGAATACACAACCACTGGTCAACTCATCACCTTGCTTAGCCCGGTACTCCTGCTCAAGTGCTTAGAATTTGGCCTGGCTAGCCTCATCGTGGCGCTCAACAAACAAAAAGAGCGCATCATCCCGCAAATGGTTGCAGCAGCAATGAACGTGGGGCTAAATCTTTGGCTGATTCCATTGTATGGTGTGTTTGGCGCAGCTCGGGTTTACGTGATCAGCGAAGTTATTCTCTTTTTGGGTTATGGGATAATTGTATTTAAGTCTTTGAGGCAGCCAGAATATGCCAACTAATGCTAAAAACGGCTCGCCCGTTGTGTTGATGATCAATTTTCACTCCTCGCGTAATGCAGGCGACCTAGCCTTGCTGCTTTCCAACCGTCAGCTTCTGCAGGAAGCTTTTGGTGACCCTAGGATAATCGTCTCGGCAAATTGGCCCAATGAGGAAGCGTATGCAGAGTATGGCTTCGAAGTGGTGCCTTCGCCCTGGGCACTTTCAGGCGTGCACCCCGAAAATCCGCTGCCTAAACAGGTCGCGGATTTAATTTGCACCTATGCTGCTCTCTGGTGGCACCGTCATCATCAAGCACCCATCAAAGGCCCCGCAGATCAGCTCTGGAAGCATTTGCATGCCGCTTATGCCGCTGCTGAGGTGGTGGTGGGAGTCTCTGGGAATCAGTTTTACTCCAGCGGCAGATACGGCTGGCCCTTCCCAGCCACATATGCTTCGGTGAGCTTGACGCAAGCTTTCCAGAAACCACTCTATGTCCTGCCGCAATCGATTGGGCCTTTGCGCCGCAAGTGGGAACGCAGAATGCTGGCCAAAGGCTATGGACGAGCACGGCATGTCTTCCTGCGGGATAGTATCTCCCTGCGCTTAGCAAGCGAACTGGGCTTGCCGCCGGAAAAGGTGAGCTATGCCCCCGACCCGGCTTTTGACCTGCAGCCGGCTGACCCTGGGCAAGCCAACGAACTCTTACAGGCCTTTGGTGTGGATATGGCTAAGCCAAAGCTGGGCGTCACGGTAATTGCTCCGATGGGGCGGTCGTTGATTACCGCTGAAGTGGAAAATTACTACTCCGTGCTGGAGCACACACTCACACGCTTTTTGCTAAGCTTTCCTGCGCAGGTGGTGCTCTTCAATCAGGTTTCGGGGCCTACTGCCAATGAAAACGATGGCGAAGCTGCTACTAAGCTTTGCTCGCGGTTAAAAGCCCAGGGACTGGACGCTGTGCACATCAACAGGGCGATTGGACCAGCCCAACTCAAAGCCTGCTATGGGCTGATGCAAACCTTTTTAGCCTCACGATTGCACTCCGGCGTATTTTCGCTAGGAATGAATGTCCCGACGGTTTTCATCGGTTATCTTTATAAAACCCGGGGGATGTTAGAGGCTTTAGAGCTGGAAAACAAAGTGATTGACCTCAGAAACCTCAATGAGCAGGACTTGTGGGAAAAACTCAGCTATACTTGGGATCATTCCTCGCAAGAACGCGAAGCCCTCGAGGCGAAGATGCCGGCAATCAAGGCCGCAAGCCATGCCCCTGCCCAAGCCATACGGGAGGACTTCCTACGCTACCATGGCTGAGATCCATATCTTGCAGTTGATCAAAGGGTTAGATATTGGCGGTGTGAATGGTGGCGCTGAGCGGTTCTGCATGGATCTTTCACGGCAGCTTTCCCACCTGGGATATAAAGTGACAATTTGTGCCTTTTTCCGCATGCACACGCCGGCAGAGACAGAAGCGTTGCAAACGCTGCACTCTGCCGGCCTGGAAGTGATCCAGCTGGCAGAGTGGCGCGGCAACGGTGAGCTTTCTTCTTACCGCCAGGCTTTGCATGGGCTCGAGTATTACGCCCAAAGCCATCCCGTTCAAATTGTGCACAGCCATTTTCAGTTGGGAACCCTGGCAGCTCTGCGCCTGAAGCGCCAGCGTCCTGGCTTGATCGCTCTGCGAACGGTACATAACGTGCAGGAGTGGGAACAGACCCCATCTGGCCGCTTGAAGGCCCACATCTTCACTGAGAGAGTTTTCCCGGCCTGGCTGGATGCAGAAGTTGGCGTGTCACAAGCCATCCTTGAGCAGCTGCGGGAGCATCCCGCTGCTACGCTACACCCGGAGAAAATCCATCTGATCCATAATGCTATTGACCTGCCCAAAGCACTGCCAGAGATAAAGCCACCTAAAGCTGAAAGCGGAGGTTTCATTATTGGCAGCGTCGGGCGGCTCGCGGAGCAAAAGGGGTACCGGTTTTTACTAGCAGCCATGCCGGAGGTGCTCAAAGCCATCCCGAGCTGCGAGCTGCACCTGGCCGGCGAAGGTGAACAGAAAGCCGAGCTCATGAGCCTTGCTGAGCAGTTGGGCATTACCAGCCAGGTGAAGTTTAGGGGCTACCTGGGGAATATCCCCGAATTCCTCAGCGAGCTGGATATATTCGTTTCTTCGTCCTTGTGGGAGGGCTTACCCACAACTATCTTGGAGGCCATTGTGGCTGGAGTACCTGTGCTGGCCACGAATATCGCTGGCAATCGCGAGCTTATCCAGGATGGACTGACTGGCTGGCTAGTGCAGCCGGCAGATGCACACGCTTTGGCTTGCGGGATAATCTCTGCCTATCAGCACCCAGAGCTGCGGCAACACTTTGCCCAGGAAGCACGGGCTATCCTGCCTCAATTTTCCATCCAAACTGTTTCCGAGCAATATGCTCAGCTTTACAGACAGCTCTTGGCAGGTGAGGCATGAGCGAACCCTTGAATGTGCTGCAGCTCCTCAAGGGGCTGGATATCGGCGGAGCCAGCGGTGGCAGTGATAAATATGGCCTGGAGCTAAGCCTGGCTTTGCAAAAAGCGGGTGTGCATGTATCAGTGGTTTGCTTTAACCGCTTTGGAACCACCGCTGAGCAGGAAAACTTTGCCCTCATGGAAGCTGCCGGCATCCCTTACCTCGTCTTAGGAAAGGGAAGCACTTTATCTAAGCTGCATTCCGCAGAATTGAGGGCATTCTGCCGAAAAAATAATGTTAGTATCGCTCACAGCCACTTCCCAGTAGGGAACCTGGCGGGCTTGCGCCTCCGAACGCATGGTGAAGTAAAAACAACAGTGCGTACCGCTCACATTTCTAAAGAATGGGGTAACGGACCGCTTGCCTGGGTTTGCCGACAAATTTTTTCCGGTCTCCTTTACCCTTTGCTGACCGATCAAGTGGTGGGGGTTTCACAAGCTATTACCGGCCAGCTGAACGCCACACTGGGGGGGAGGCTTTCCCGCCACAAAGCGATAACCATCTATAACGGCATCCCACAGCGATGGTTTACTCAGGGCGGCAATCTACCCCAGAAAATACCTCATCTGATTGGGGCTGCAGGATTACTGATCAGGCGCAAGGGCTTTGACCTGCTTATCTGCGCCATGCCGGCTATTCTTGCGGAATACAACGATGCCCGCTTAGTGATTTTAGGCGAAGGTGAACAGCGCCCGGACTTGGAAAACCTGGTTCATAAGTTAGGCTTGGAGGGGAAAGTGAAATTGGCTGGAAATCAGCCGGATATGCCAGCCTGGTTAAGCAAAATGGACGTCTTTGTACTGCCTTCCTGGGTGGAAGGTTTGCCTACCGTGATCCTAGAAAGCATGGCCTGCCAAACGCCCGTGATCGCGACCGATATTCCGGGTACACGGGAGCTCGTCCGGGATGGCCAAACTGGTTGGTTAGTTCAACCTGGCTCGGTTGCGCAAATCGCCGAAGCGGTGAAGCGCGCTTTTTTGCAGCGCGAGGTTTATGCATCCATTCAAGCGCAAGCCTATTCCTGGGCGCAAAATTTTACGATAGAGCGTGCTGCACAGCAGTACTTAACGCTTTATCACAAGCTGGCTAAGGGTTAAAGTCAAAATCCAGACTGAATTCGCCCATATCCAAGATCTTGCCAGCTTCGGTGTGCCAGACCTTGGCTTTACCTTCCTCATTTTCGATAATCTTGTACGCAGCGTCGGGGCTACCCAAAACCAGCACGTAATCCATGGGTTTAATATCAGGGATAATAAAATAGCCATCCTGATCGGTGATACCGCCAGGGCTGAAGGCCGTGTCTAAGACGTAGGCGCCTTTATTCGGATCGTCGGTAGCATAGTAAACCTCTGCCAAGCGCACAATAAGGTCTTTATAAGGCTCCCCGGAAGTATTGACAACCCGGCCCATCACAGTGGTCTTATCCGCTGCGGGGGCCAGGAGTGTAGGAGTGGGTGTGAGCGTGGGCGTGGACGTAGTGACTGAGCTACAAGCCGCCAGCAAAACCAGGCAGAAAAGGGAAAAGAGCAGGATTTGGCTAAAATAATTCTTTTTCATTATGCTTTCACAATGTCCTTAAAAGTAGTTTTTGAAGCAATGCAAATCTGTCTTTTTGGTTCAAGCCCAGCCCCGAAAAAATAATCCCAATGGGTTATTGCTTTGTGAACCAATATCGGATAAATTACTGTCAGATAGCAAAATTATACTCTAAAGAAGGAGCAAGACGTTCATGAAAAATAAACTATTATGTGCACTTGTTGTTGTAATGATGGTGGTGGCCGTTTTTGGGGCTTCCCCGGTTAAAGCTGCGGCTTATGGCGCCAGTTTTACAACCTCCATCACCTATCAAAACGTAGGCGCTGATACCGCTACGGTTTCCCTGGAGTTCTACGCTGAAGGCAGTGGCACTCCAATTATCATCGCCCGCCCAGATCTCGAACCCATGGCCGGTACATCCATCTTTGTTGGATCCCTCGGTGAACTGGCCCCTGGCTTCAAAGGTTCGGCTGTGATGGTTTCCAATCAACCATTGGTTGCCACCTTAGTTCAAGTCCCTGCGCCAGCCAGTGGTGTGAAAGTACGGCCATTATCCAATGGCTTCACCGGCGGTTCCGACTATATTTTGGTTCCTACCGCTTTGCGCAACACCTTCAACGCTAATACCATTATTTCTGTTCAGAACGTGGATAGCGTTGCAGCCGACTTCCAATTGGTCTTTGTCCCCGTGAGCGGTAGCAACATTGTGGTCGAAACCGAGGACGTTCCGGCATATGCCACCAGGTATTACGATTTGGCCCAAATGCCTGTCTTCACTGGCCCGTTCAATGGCTCTGTGCAGGTCTTCGCTTTCAAAGCCGGCACAACTAATCCAGGTTCAGCTGTAGCTTCCGCGATGGAATTACGCACAAATGCCACCGGTGCCTCTGCTTTTGAAGGAACTAACGATTTTGCGACCACAGTTTATATGCCATCAGCACTCTGCCTCTTCAATGGTGTTCAGACCTCTTCCTATGCTGTCCAGAACACTACTGACGCCAGTGTGACCGTTTCGGTCAACTATGATAGTGGCGTTGTGGATGGTCCTTATACACTCGCTCCTGGAGCAAAGCGGAGCTTCAACGCCTGCGATGGTGGCAATGCTGCAGGTTATATTGGCTCTGCTGTAATAGAAGCTTCTGGCGATGTGGTTGCAATGGGTAAAGTCTTTGGCGGCGGTCTTTCCACTGCTTTCTTGGGCTTCACCAGCGGTGCCTCCAAAGTGGCTCTACCTTACGTCCGCTGGACGACTGCACACTGGTATGATGGTACCCGCCAGAGAGCTTTCATCGCCATTCAAAATGTGGGCGCTGATCTGCCTGCTGGCGCTGTTACGGTGAAGTACTATGACAAAGCTGGCGTTTTGGTAGGCACTGATACACTAGGCGCTATTCCTTCTGGTGCAAAAGTAAATTCCAATGCTGGTAACATCGGAGCTGCAGAATTTGGTTACTATACAGATGGCACATTCGGTGGTTCCGCAATTGTTGAAGGTCCCGCAGGCAGTGCTTTGGCGGTCATTGTGCGCATCCAGACTCGTGTTGGTTCAACGTCAGTTGCCGAAGACTACTCTGGCATCGCAATTCAGTAATCTCAAATGTAACCACCAGGTTTGATTACCTGGCTTAGGTAATTCAACAAAGAGGCTACCCGAAATTGGTAGCCTCTTTTATGTCTTGATGTAAGACCAACTTGACCCCACGTACATCTTTGAAATCACTTAATCACATTCGGAATGGATATCGTATACACTAC
>ENA-UOYA01003946-UOYA01003946.1-activated-sludge-metagenome-genome-assembly--contig:-NODE-3946-length-12851-cov-4.886761_pt1 | contig 12851 bp, 10 predicted proteins | sample MGYA00238163_ERZ764804 | MGnify/ENA primary metagenome ERZ764804 (study PRJEB28919, sample SAMN05720223) | activated sludge metagenome | isolation source: Anaerobic digester | place: Hong Kong...
CACACTAAACACAGGGATTTTCAAGGCTTCAAATACCTCCTGTCGTTCACGATAAGAATCATCAATAAAAATAGGATATTTCGATTGAATAAATCTGGATTTAGGCTCGTCATTCGTCAACTCAATGACCTCTAAAACCATCTGTCCTAATCCAAATTGGGATAATGAATGTTTGCAACTTCCTCTGTGCCGTGTCAGGATAGAAATAGGGATGTTAACGGATTTGCATTGGAGTAAGAATAAAACTAGCAATAGATTCAATTGTTCTTTGACTATCATTGTATCATCATAATCAATATAGACATGGTCAAAAGGATAAGTGCTTTTATTAACAGATTTCCCCATAGACAGGGGAGGGACATTCAAAAAATAATTTGCCAGACATCTTTGCATTTCTACGGGATATTTTTGCTCATGGATAGTAAACGGAATATCTATTGCGTCGTAAACCGTAAGAAGTGGCAAATTTACCCCGCGGTTGCGAAACAGTCCCATTCCACCGCTAACTCGCGGTGCAATTTCAAGAAGCACCATTTCACCGTTTGCCCTCTGTTTCACCTGGAAAAACCATGCCCCATGTAAATTTAAGTGTTGATTGATTAATTTAGCATACGGCAAAAATTTCTTTTTATTCACCACGCGTGTATCTACACTTATCCCTTGGGCTACACGAATACGCTCTCGTGCACCAACAAATAACAGTTTTCCTTTACAATCGGTAAAGCAATCCACGGTATATTCCTGTCCAGGCAAATATTCTAAAATCAACAAATCTTTTTTTTGTTCCCAAATACCTTGCAGTTCCTTCTGTGTTCTGACACAAAACACGCCCTTTGAACCTTCGCCAACTCTCGGTTTCAAAAATACGGGAAAAGTTGTAACATCTTTGATTTGTTCAAAGACTTGTGGAACAGGAATTACCCCATTAAAGTAGCGATAAGTTTCCAATTTATCCCGACAAATCTGGCATGTATCCACTGGCGATATGAGAACTCGGCATGGCAACTCGTCTTGATGTTCAGCAAGAAACAAACCTACTGTATCATGGGCAGGAAAAACAAATTCCATTTTTTTGTCCAACAGTAAGCGACAAAATTTTCGCAAAAAAGATGATTCATCTACAAAGGGCAATCCTGTTGTATAATCCCTGAACATCACACAACCGGCATCACTTTCAAGACTGGTTGCTCCAAACAATTCAATATGTCTTGAATAAGCCAATGAACGAAATATTTCTAAACCTATTTCCGTACCCCCTGGAAATACCAATATGCGAATAGGTTCATCCAGATTCCGCTGTTTCGGTTTACTCATGTGTTAGTCCACTCCGGAAAGGTCTTTATCAATTCACAAATTTTTATTACATACTCATAAGGTAAGTTTCCATACATGGGTAAACATAAAATTCTCTGTGCCACTTCATCTGCAACCGGCGTAGGTAGTTTGGGTATGTCTTTCCTTTCTGCATAATACGGTATGCGGTTACACAACGGATAGAAATATTTACGCACGATTACATTGCAGCGTCGAAGTCTCTGGAACAGTTCATCTCTTGAAAGTCCATACACTTCTCTATCCACCTCTATTGGGAAATAGGCATAATTCCATTCGCAATCTTTCGGCACTGAAACAGTCTGGATACCATGACAATCCTTCAATTGCTCGCAATACAATTTATACAAGTTTTGACGCCTGTTTATCTCTTCAGGAACTTTTGGCAACAATGCCAAACCAAAGGCTGATGACAATTCAGTCATCTTTCCATTGATTCCGACTCCCACTACCGTTTCTTCATCGGCAATACCAAAATTTTTCATATAATATGCTGTGCGTGCTTGCTCTGCGGTATGGCAAACCAAGGCGCCTCCTTCCGCTGTGGTAAATAATTTCGTAGCATGAAAACTCAATACAGATATGTCACCATACCCACATAACGGTTTTCCACGATACTTGCAACCAAAGGTATGCGCTGCATCATACACAACAGGTATAGAATACTTTTTCGAAAGTCTTTCAAATGCTTCCACATCACAGGGAATACCGTATACATGTACAGGAAAGATAGCCCTTGTCTTTGGCGTTATCGCTTTTTCAACACAATTCGGGTCTAAATTATAACTATCCCTTTGAATATCGCAAAACACAGGTTTAAGTCCATTCCAGCATACTACATGGGGAGTGGCTGAAAAAGTAAACGGCGTCGTGATGACTTCCCCTTCCTCAATATTTAATATCTTCAATGCTATTAATAATGCAATTGTGCCATTACAAAATAGAACCAGTTCGGGCACTTCCAAAAATTTCTTCAATTCTTCCGTAAACTTCTGATGCCAATAAGCCTCATTGGTCAACCACAGTGTCTCCCAGATAGAAGAAAGATAACCCTGATATTCCTCCTTTGAAGGCATTGTAGGTCGTGCTACATATATTGTTTCTTTGAATCTACTTTTTTCTATATACCCGTCTAAATCCATGCCTGCAAACCTCATTTCGCAGTAGAGACTATAAAACTATTAAAATAAGAACACAATTATTGATAAAGTTTAACATAATTGAAATGCTTTTCTTGAATGAAAAAAACTATCTCGAAATACAGTAAATAAAAATGAGCCTTTATAAAAACAAAATAAGAACTCTAATCATAAATGGATGTTTACTTGTTGTAAGTCTTCTTGTATGTGGTGTAATTGCAGAAATGTTTTTTGCATACTGGGAAAAACATTTACTTAAATCTATGGGCGTTTTTATCCCTGTTGACCCAAAATATGATGGTGCAGCATGGGAAATAGACCCCATGCACGCAAATCGTTTTGAATGGCAACCTGATGGGAATAGTATTGCCCATATCCGTTCCAAAAATCCAGGACTCATGTATGAACTTCGACCTAATGCTGAAATATCTGAGATAATAAAGATAAACTCTGGTGGATTTCGCGACCGTGAATTTCAAAAAGAAAGACCCCCCAACACATTCCGTATCGCCATCGTAGGAGACTCTGTTACTTTTGGCTGGCGTCAACGATTGGAAGACATTTACCCTAAAAAATTAGAAGCACTTTTGCAGGCAAAGGCATCTCCTAATGTTCAATTTGAAGTGCTCAACTTTGGTATTGGCGGATATAATGCAGAACAAGAAGTGGAACTTATTAAAACTAAAGTCCTTGAATATCAGCCCAATTTAATTTTGATAGGTTTCTGTCCTAATGATGGGCAAATTGGCTTTGATGGCGGTCTTTGGTGGCACTTTTTCCACGGTCCTTCGAGAACACTCTCTTTTCTCAAATTACTATCTATTTATAGAAAAAGCCAACAGGATGAACTCGCTCTCTTAAAATCTCCTTATGAAGAACTGGCACACATTTCACAACAGAACAACATTCCCGTCCATGTATGTATTTTGCCTATGCTACAAGGAGAAAACTTATGGTCTCCCCCTGGCTTTATCCAATTATTAGAGAACCTAAAAATTCCTTACCTTAATTTGATACCTACCTTCAAGGAAAATGACATTAAAAAACTTTTATTTGACTCCGTCCATCTTACTGTTGACGGACATGATTTTGTTGCTCACGAAATATACAATTACCTCATCTCCAACAATTTGATTCCTACCCAATAGTTCTATCGTTTATTTTTTTGATATACCGCAGATTATTTTTCACCTGATTTGGAACTATTTTTTTAAAAACCAGGCTATTATCATTTTTGTTTTACCTTGTAGATAATGACTTCGTGGTCCTGATAGCAGGGAAGAATTTTAGTGAGTGTGTTCAGAATTGAAATTTTTTCATCATTTTTAGGAAGAAGAATATAATCTACATTATTTTGACAGCACATAACAAAAAAATCACTATATCGTCGTTGTTCAAGAGTATCCCATAATCGTTTCGATAAATCTGCTCGTGGTATAAATTGGACATAAGGATTCATATACAGTAGAGAGATAAATATCAATTTCCGTGCAGAGGGAAGAACAACCCAAATCCCACATTTTTCTTCGCATAGGAATAGGTTATCATGAGAAGTATTGTTAAGCACCCAGTTATAAGCAGAATCGTATTTAATAACCTCGTATATCAATTTATTTTCTTCTCTTCCACGGTATATTTCATGTATCGGAGGTATAGGTTTCACAAGGGTATTAATACATATCAGAAAAATTAAAGATAATGTAAATAGATATGCACCTTCCTGTAGCCATCCGTTTGCATTCCATCGTGCAATAAGATTTATAACTCCACGAGATAATTGCAAAGCACCATACACAAACCAGAACCCAAGAAGGGCATGTACCGACATAAAGGTATGATGTGGTGGAAAGAAAGATGGCAATACATATCCGTGAGAAAGTAAGAATTGAACCATTATTTGTTGGAATACAAGCAAAAGAACAACCCCAGTCCATATACGCAACCAGCGTAGATGTGGGCTTTTCCAATGGATAAATACAAATATTATTGAGATAAGACCTAATACTGTGAAACCGTTAGCATTTTTAATTAAAGTAGCAGGTAGATTATTCCATTCAAGTGCTGTGGCAACATAAAGGGAAGGATAGGGGTTATAAATAATAAATTGGTATCGTATTAAAATAGGTAACCAATAAGGTATACTGACAACTAACGATACAGCAAAAAGAACAACGATATGTATAATTAGTCTTTTAAGTTCGGATTTTTGACTATTTTTATACATTTGCACCATCTCTACAACGGCATAAAAAAGTATAAATAGCCCTCCCTCGATTAAAACAGCAGTATGAGTCAGAAAACCTAATCCCAAACATAAACCTGTAAATACTGCAAATATCATCTTTTTTTTCTTTATAAATATCAAAAACATAAGAAGTGTAAGAAATAAAAAAGATTTACCCCATTGTGGAGCAAGCAGCCACGGTGAATAACAAGAGTAAAACCATTCCGGAAATAAGAAAGGATGTCTTGCAAATAAGGAGTAAGAAAGAATCAAAAATCCAGCCCAGGGTCCCCAACGATTCCATGCAAAAAATATCATTGAGATAGGCAACAATAATTGTATAAAAGGACCTATTCGCATGCAGGTTTCAGGTAAAGATAGGTTCAATATCTTGCTGAATAATGCGAGAACGAATCCTGTCATCGGGTTATACCAATTTATCTCATCTTTCAAAATAGGGTCTTCGGGATAGGTTTTATCAAGGATAGTCTGGGCAATTCCGATGTCACGAAGGGGGTCCCAGGTAAAGGGCCAATGAAAAGGACGAGCACTGACAATACCAATGGCTAAAGCAAAGGCGAGGAAAACAAGGCATAGTATAGAGGCAATTGTTTTATCGGTTGTAGTAGATGGACTTAAATAGGAAGTTTTTTCATTTTGACCTACAATGGGTTTCTTAATTTCCGATAAAATCTGATGTACTTCTTCAATATGCGACATTATTATTTCAATGTATCTTTTGTTGATTAGTGATTACGAAATAAGACATATAGAGCCAATTGTCTAAAAATCTCTGCCTCTTTCCCAAAACGACTTAATGAGGATATTGCTTTGTTTGTGTGTTCTATCGCAAATCGCTGGGTTTGTTCCATTCCTAATAAGGCAGGATAGGTTGATTTTTTATGTTCCTTATCACTTCCAACAGGTTTACCTAATATTTTTTCATCACCAATCACATTTAGTATGTCGTCAACAATCTGGAAAGTAATCCCTAAATTTTTGCCATATTCAGTTATATCGTAGAGGCTATCAGCACTTGCATTTGAGAGCAAAGCACCACATCTTAAAGAGGCACAAATTAGGGAACCTGTCTTCTTTTGGTGAATCTCTTGCAATATTTCCAAAGGCACTTTTTGCGATTCTGCCTGCATATCCATGTATTGTCCACCCACCATACCATTTACACCTGCGGCACACGCCACTTCTGCAACGACTTCTACGCTTCCCGTATTCGCCAGAAGTTCAAACGCCAGGGTTAATAATCCATCACCTGCTAAAAGTGCAACGGCTTCTCCATAAGCCTTATGCAAGGTAAGTTTCCCACGCCGGAAGTCATCATTATCCAGAGCAGGTAGGTCATCATGAATCAGCGAATAGGTATGTATCATTTCAATAGCACATGCACAGGGCATAACCCGAGTTATATCTCCTCCAAACAATTCTGCTGAACCTAAAACCAATGCAGGACGAAGCCGTTTCCCACCTGAAAACAGGCTATATTCCATCGCTTCCATCAGTCCTGTAATGGGACATTGAAGTTGATGAAGGTAGGAGCGAAGGGCTTCTTCTGTCTGTTTTCCTTTTTCCTGGAGAAATAGTTCTATTTGTTCTTTTTCAAATTCTTTTTTTAACTCATTAAAAATACTCATTAGAAAGGTAAATCCTCATTAATATCTGTTGTGTTACTACTATTATCATTTTCCTGAACAACCGTCTTTTTGGGTTTTGGTTGAGTTGACTTGCTCTGCATTGTTTTTTGTGTAACTGAACTGTCTTCCGTTCCATTTTCGGTCTCTGAAATATCAAATGGCTGGGCTTCTATCTCACCTGTATCATTTTGTAAAAGAATTTCTATTCTTCTCTCTGCATCAGCAAGGGCTTTTTCGCATTGCCTGGCTAACCGAATCCCCTCTTCAAACTGTTTAAGGGACTCCTCCAGAGTCAATTCACCTTTTTCTAATTCTTGAACAATCTGTTCCAATTTCTGCAAGTCTTTTTCAAAATTACTGGAATGGGATTTTTCTTGTTTGTCTTTCATAGCAGTTCTTCCTTTTCTCTTTCCATTTTCTCAACAATTGCATGAGCGTTGCCATCTGGAAACTGCATTTTAACACAATTTCCTACTTCTAATTGATTTATAGAACGAACCAATTCATGCTCGGGTTCATGCCATACTAAAGCATATCCACGATTTAATACTTTCAATGGACTTAATGTTTCAAGTTTAGCAGTACAAAACATAAATTTTGTCTTACAATTTTGGTGAGTAGCAAAGATTTTTTGTTCTAATTGCTTTTTAAGGTAAGACAAACTTTCTTTTTGTGATTTGATTTTTGATTGGGGTGACATAATTTGCAAAGCATATTTTGCCTTCTGGATTCGTTGATGGAGTGCTTCCTTTTTCCATGTCCATCGGTTTTCTATCTGTTCTCTATAATCCATAAGAAGACGCTGATGTTCATAGAGCCAACTTTTTATACTTTTAAAACTGTATTTATATTTCAACAGTTCTAAATGATGTTGATATGCCTGAATTATATGTTTAAAAGCCCGCACCAATTTTTGCTTTTTTGTTTGTATCTTTTCCCACAGAACCGTCTGGTCGGGAATAACCATTTCGGCGGCAGCAGACGGAGTTGGTGCCCGAACATCCGCAGCAAAATCAGTTAAGGTATAATCTATTTCATGTCCCACTGCAGAGATAATAGGCGTTTTTGCCGCATAAACAGCACGTACTACAATTTCCTCATTGAAGGGCCAGAGGTCCTCTATTGAACCTCCACCTCTCCCTACAATAATGACATCCACTCCATATTGGTCGAGGAAACGAATCCCCGTTACAATATCACCTGCGGCTTCATTCCCCTGCACACGTGCAGGATATAAGATTACATGGATATTTGCAAATCTACGAGACAAGACTTTCAATATATCCCTGATTGCGGCACCGGAGGGAGAAGTCACAACACCGATTTTTTTGGGCAATAGAGGCAATTCTATTTTATGTGCTGGGTCAAACAAACCCTCTGCTTCCAATTTCTTTTTTAACTGTTCAAAAGCAAGTTGGAGGGCTCCCATCCCCTTGGGTTCTATTTGTTCAACAATAATTTGATAAGCCCCTCGCTTTTCATACACAGTAATCTGTCCAAAAGCAATAGCTTTAATCCCATTTTCAGGTTTAAACTTTACGGATTGAAGATGACCTTTAAACATTACAGCGGTAATTTCACTTTCTGCATCCTTCAATGTAAAATAGGCATGTCCCGAAGAGGCAACTCGCCAGTTCGATATTTCGCCTGTTAGCCAGATGTAACCTATCTCATTTTCCAGCAACTCACGAATCTTACGATTGAGTTCAGATACAGACCATATTTTCGACTGTTCTATTTCCAGCACCTCATTTATCACTTATATTAACCTTTTCTGTCTTTGCTTTCGTTTTCTTAATTAAAAGGAATTTAATTATAATGTGTTTAGAGGAATAAATACCAAAATATACCAAACAATTTACTCAAAAAAACCTTTAAAAATTTTTAGGTTTCTCATGAAAGTAGTAAAACAAATGTTAAAATCTTCATCAAATAAAATTTATACAGTTTTGTTATTTTTGTGTATTTCTTTAATTATTCAGATAACTGCATGTAAGCCCATAGAAAAAAAACAAGAAACCGGAGTTCCCAAGACAAAAGAAGAGTTTGCCAAAATATTGAGGGAGACATTAGCCCCTTTACACCCTCCCCCATCAACAGATACGCCTGTTGGTTTGCGAGAAGAAGTGAGGATACAAGTATTAAATAATGTGTTTATATTTATGCAAAATTACGCAGAAAATCCTTTGGCTCAGGAAGCCTGCAAAGAGGTGGCACAAGAGGTGGCTCAGTGGGCTAAAACGGCAAAAGAGCAGGGACGCTGGGTTTGGGCTTTAACATGTATTGATGTTTTTGAACTATTAGGTGCAAAAAGTTATGCACTACAACGATTAAGGCAGCAAGGTGAAAAGTTAATTGCACAACCTAAAGTGTTTGTTCGAGGCTTTCTTGACGATAAGAGTACAGGACAAACAACCATTTTTGTAGAAGTTGTAAATCGAGTAACAGGTGAGAAAAAACTTATTTCAGCAAGAGCAGGTGATGAATTTGAAAATCTACGGGTAGTTGAGATTATTCCTTATAAAAATGTCGTTCGGTTTGAATATATACCTATTGAAGGTATGTTCTTTGAGGTGCCCGGTCCAAAGTTTTGATTATTTTTTCTTTTTACTTACAGGAATAACGCAGCGAAAACCTATGGTGTTCAACCTTGATTCTGGGAATAATCCTTTTCTTGCGGTGCAGGTTACCTCCTCTGCATTGGAATTCCAACAACCACCCCGCACTACTCGCAAAGGTGTGTTGGGAACTGTGTCTGGGTGACTTCGTGCAATGGGGTAAGGAAGAAAATAATCACGCGTCCATTCCATCACATTTCCAGCAAGGTCGAAAATCCCTTCTGGAGAACATCCTTCTTCATGCATCGTAACGATAGATGGCATTCCTAAGTAGTTTTGAAAGTTGCAATGTAGCGTATCCGGTGGAGTATTACCCCATGGATATTTTCGGTTCTCTTTTCCCCGCGCTGCAAATTCCCATTCCTTTTCAGAGGGTAACATTTTTCCTGCCCATTGAGCGTAGGAACTCGCTTCAAACCAGGAAATACCGACTATCGGTTGGTCAGGTCCATTAAACATGGGGTCATACCAGTAGCGTGGAAGTGGTGCATTTGTTGCCTCAATATACTTTTTATAGTCGGCTACCGTCACAGGATAAATATCCATCCAGAAAGGTTCTACATATACTTCTTCTTCAGGGGCTTCCTCTCGGACTTCGTTATTTCCCATCAAAAAATACCCCCCTTCTAAAAATACCATCTTTTCTGTAGAAACAGAGCCCCCTGTATTAAAAGTTGTAATGTTGATTACCTTTTCCATATAGGAACTCTCAAAACTTTGTTCCAGAGCCAGTCGAAAATCCCGTGCTGTTTGCCAACGGTCTTCACGGTCTTCCTTCAACGCCTTGTTTAGGACATCATTGATAGATGGTGAAACATCACTACGAACCTTCATCAAGGGTGCATAAGGGTCTACGGGTGAGCGAAGAGTCAACATTTCATAAAGAATAAGCCCTACAGAATATAGGTCGGCTCTCATATCCGTACCCCATTTCTTCTTTTGTTCCGGGGATGCATACGCATAAGTCCCAATAACATGGCCCTGTTCAGAAGAACTACCATTACTGCTTGCCTGTGCAATAGACTCTTCAACAGCGAGAGCCAGTCCGAAATCTAATACCTTTATTTTTTCTCCCGGTAGGACCATCACATTTTCAGGTTTTAGGTCCCTATGTGTAACCCAGCGATGTGCATATTCAAGAGCCTGAAGTATTTGCAAAACGAACTGGACCGCGATACGTACCGGTAAAAACTGATTTTCTATCCGATATTTACGAAGCATCTGCCTTAAAGATTGCCCTTCCATATATTCCATACTAAAAAATAGGAAACCCTCATTTGTCCAGTCTATATCATGAACCGCTATAATATTTTCATGGCGTAAACGGCGAACTAGTTGTGCTTCTTTAATAAATAACTGACCCGCTTTAGGTGTATTCAGTAAATTGGGATGTAAAAACTTTAATGCTATCGTTTCATCAATCAATTCATCCTTTGCCTTATAAACATATCCCATACCACCCTTACCTATCAAACCCTCAATAACATAGCGGTCATCTACACGGTCTCCTGGCTTAAATTCTATATGAGGAGAAATCTCATTGCTGGATACAGGTACTACAATCGGCTGATGACAATTAAAGCAATAACTTTGTTTCCCCTGGACCACTGAAGGAACCCATATCTTCAAACCACAACTTTTACATATTACCGTCACTATCGGTTGCATTCTGCCTCTTCACTCCATTCCTGTTCTTTTGCAATAAAAATCACAAAATCATGTATAATTTATTTGAACAAATTAACAATAGGTAATCTTATTATCTTAAATTATAGGTATCTTATTCTAATTAACAATATGGGACAACATTTAGATATATTTAAAAACTATATAATTTTTGCTTCTCTTATTTGTTTTTCCCTCTTCTTTCTCCCTTTACATGCTTATTCGGCAATTATATCCATTCCCTCAATAATAACCACTTCAGAGGAATGCTCATTGCTGAATGTTGAACTTACCAATACTGAAGATAAAGAAATATATACAACTGTTATTACTTTTACTTTTGACCCTGGCAAAATACAAATAGGTTGCAACACTGCTTTTAATGTCGGGATTGATAATGAACCCATTATATATGAACAGGACTATACACCGCCGTTAGAAAAGTGCGAACAACCCATCACCATAAGCAAACAACTATTGGATATTGGAATTAAATATCGTGTCGCTATATATCCACAGGGTGTTTTCGTCGTGGCTCTCTGGGGTGGAACTCAAAAAATTCAATCAGGGACTCTGTTTACAGTGCCATTCAAAGTATTGAGTGGAACAGCACCGGGAGAAGTATTGCCGATTCTTTTACCAACAAAAGAACAGCCTGTATTTATAGAGAGGACATTCCCTGACAATCATAAAGAAGGGCAATCGTTTTACTGCTCTTTATCAGACATAAATGCACTCCCTGAGGAAGTAAATGTAGTTTCAGGAAATATCGCAGTTAAAAATTTAAACGAAGGCACAGTAGAAGGTATTCAGGAAGGAGCAGGTGGAGAAGGTGAGGGGGAACAGGTTCAGGAAGGAGATAACACGGAAGGAGAAAAAACCTTTTGTGGATGTCAAAAGAGTACAGGTTCAATACAGAAAAAAGGGTCTATTTTTTCCTATCTACTCAATATAGATATGGGAATGATATTTTCCCTTGTTGTATTACTTCGACAATTGTAGTTAAACTACCCTACCCCATTCACCTGGGTAATGAATTAGAAAGAAAGGAAACTAATGCGTCCTGTATTGATTGAAATAGGTATTTTTCAACTTCATTCGTATGTAGTTTGTATGGCTCTCGGACTACTGGTAGGCGTATATCTGGGTTTGCGTGAGAACAACCGTCTACCTAATCCGTATCCTGTAACGGGAAAAGTCGGCATTTGGGGATTAATAGGTGGGCTTATTGGCGCACGAATATATTTTGTTATTCAATACGACGGACTGTCCCATTTATACAATGCCATTGTTTTCTGGGGGGGAGGATATGTATTTTTTGGCGGGGCCATAGGGGGGGCTATTGCTGTGTGGATATATTTAAGACGGCAAAAAGTTCCATTCCTCCCTGTAAGTGATATTGGAGTACCCTATCTGGCTTTAGGTCACGCTATTGGTAGGTTGGGGTGTTTTTTGAACGGCTGCTGCTGGGGCGATTTATGCCGTACCTCCTGGGGTATAACTTTTCCACAGGATAGTGGTGTCTTTGATAATCAAGCAGTTAAACATTTACTCCCTGTAGATAAAGCGACATCATTACCTATTCATCCTACACAATTGTATGAGACTCTGGGTCTACTCATGGTTTTTTTTCTACTAAAAATGATTTACAAAGACAAAAAATATAACGGACAGGTATTTCTATGGTATTTTTGCTTATATGGTGCATGGAGATTTTTTGACGAAAATTTCAGAGGAGATAGTAGCCACACATGGTTCGGGATGACAAGTTCGCAACTCATTTCTTTAATTGCCTGTCTGGTTAGTGGATTACTAATCTTTATACTTCATCTAACAATAGTACGCAAAAAAAGTATAAAGTTGCAACCTATTGAAACAGTGGTAGATACAACGAATGAATCTGTTTCATAAGTTTTATTTTTCCAGGTGAAACAAAATTCTCTTATCTTTTGTATAATGTAATTATTGAATTTTTTCAATTTCTATGAACCAAAATAGGTTTTTTTTACATTCATTAAATATAAACATTCAGGAATGAAAAACAGGAAATTTGCCATGTTTGTAAAAAGAATAGTTTCATTTAAGATTATTTCAGTCCTATTCCTTATTTCTTTACTCATGGGAAGTGCGACTTTAATTTTTATCCCAGGTAAAGTTTTTGCAAGAGAGCGGACAACGCCAACGATGAATATGATAAAGATGCTTGACCATGCTATCCATACAG
>ENA-UOYA01003948-UOYA01003948.1-activated-sludge-metagenome-genome-assembly--contig:-NODE-3948-length-12844-cov-9.549222_pt1 | contig 12844 bp, 11 predicted proteins | sample MGYA00238163_ERZ764804 | MGnify/ENA primary metagenome ERZ764804 (study PRJEB28919, sample SAMN05720223) | activated sludge metagenome | isolation source: Anaerobic digester | place: Hong Kong...
CATCCTGCCACCGACAATTTATTATTCATACTTTCGGGATTTGTATTTAGCGGCGAAGATTACTTAAAAATGGTAAATATGCTCGAACCTTATCGTCAAAATTTAGGGCTCTGGATGGCAGGGCACATCCATATCGACTATGACTACCCCTTGGTTAATAATATTATGCAAGTTCGCGGAATTGCCGCCAACAAAGAATACGATTCTTCTTACTTTGAAATTGTAAATGTATATGAAGTACCCGACTTATCTACTGCAATTCATACCCCAATAAGTACAAAAAAAGAAATGACAGTTTTCCCCAATCCGAACCATGGGAAATTTACGGTTGCCGATGAATTATTTGACGGTAATGCTGTATTGCGAATTTATAACTCTTTCGGAATAATGTTGGTAGATAAGCAGATGAAAGAATTTTCAGCCGGCAACGGATTTTATCAATTTGATTTTTCGTATTTACCCAAAGGTTCGTATATTATTTCGGTAACAGATAATCAGCAAACAAACGCACAGCAATTCTTTATTCAATAATTTATTGCTTCATCCATTGCTCCATATCTTCTTGGCTGATTTCTGCGCCGTCGCATTTCTTTTTGACTATAGAATTATCAACATATAAAATATTAGGCAGTGCAAATCCTGCGACTTGCACCCATTTTTCGGGCCCTAAAAATAGATTATGCGGAATAGATTTTGTATTTGTATCGTCAAAAAAATCAGTCAGCAATTCTTTATCCCCATTTAAAGCCATATAAATGGGTAGCGTCGGATTTTTTTTATGGATAATGTACAACTTTTTTGCAGCCACACGACAATGCGAACAAGTAAGGCTAAGGAATGCTATGATATGCTTTCCTCTCCTCAAATCTATTGCCGGTATTTCGGTTTGAGTGCTATCATACATTAGCTCTAACGGCACACGATAATTAAGTGTTGCTTTATCGATACTCGAAGATTTGACAGCATCTATCGGATAAATAAAAAATCCCAAACAGAAAGCAACAATTGCCAAAACCGGAATAATTCTCTTTTTCCATTTCTTTGTCCATAATTCATTTCCTACAGAAAAATAGGCGATGCAACAAGTAAAAATAAGCACTATATTTTTTATAATTCCTTCCAACGGCGACATCCTTACCAGTTCGCCGAAGCAGCCGCAATTTCCGGTATTTCCTTCTGCAATAATTCTAAATCCCAGATAAATACAGAAAAAAAACAAGAGCGCAATTGCCAATTTCAGGGTTATTTTTTTCAGCGAAATGTTCAATAGCAATAACATTCCTAAGAAAAACTCCAATGCAATAAAGAGACGTGCGATGTAGGGAGCCGTTTTCCAAGTGGCAATGCCTAAATCAACAAATTGAAATTCAAAAGGCTCCATCGGGTAAATTTTGGCAGCCGCAGAAAAAATAAAAATTCCCCCGAGGGAGGCCGTCAACAGTATAGCGATTCTATTTTTCATGTGTTTAAATTTATTGTTTTTAGTTGTTCGGAAGGAATTCGCATCTTAAATATTTCGTTTGGTGTACAAATTTGTTCATGCTCATTTCATACATAAATTATCAAGTGCTAAAATACTCAATCGCTGTATGAATTGAATGATATTTGTACAAAGATTTACGAAACAACGTTATCCTCTAACAATACTATAGCTAAAATTATTTTTTTATCCTAAATCAAATTCAACAGGCCGTTATAAGTTTTCCAAAATAATAGCCGGCAAAACTGTTCCTTTTTCAGTAATAATGCTTATTTTTGACCAATATTGAAGTAACATTTTTACAAAATTGGAGATATGAAATTTAGTGTTGACAAACAAGATGGGGTAGTAATATATGAGTTAATGGAAGAAAAATTAACGTCCTTAAATGCTCCCGTTTTAAAATCGGAATTGGTTGTTGCCAATGCGGAAGGTTTTAAAAATATGGTAGTAAATTTAGATAAAGTGAAATTCGTGGATTCTTCCGGCTTGAGTGCGTTACTGACCGGTCATCGCTTATGCAAAGAAGAAAAAGGGATTTTTGCATTATGCGGGCTAAATGACACCGTAAAAAACCTGATAAAAATTTCTCAATTAGAAGATGTTTTGCATATTTACGCTACACAACATGATGCGGTAGATGCAGTAGGCAAAAAAAAGAAAAAATAATACTATTCCTCTATATTTCTTGTAGGATAATTCCTTGTAGTTATCATTTTTGAATTACTTGTATGAGCGATTTTCAAGTGACCATATTAGGCAGCAACTCTGCCGTTTTTAATCACGGGAGACATCCTACTGCACAGTCTATCACTATTCAAGATTGCCATTTTTTAATGGATTGCGGCGAGGGTACACAAGAACGGATGCATGAATGTAAAATAAAATGGTTTAAAATAAACCATATATTCATTTCGCATCTACACGGCGATCATTATTATGGATTAATTGGATTGATTACCACCTATAACCTGTTAAAACGGACGGAAATGCTAACTATTTTCGGACCTAAAGAACTAAAAAAAATTATAGACATCCAACTTAAAGCGTGCAATACTGTTTTAAATTACCCACTGAAATTTATTGCCACTCATGATTCCGAGAAAAGGCTACTATTGGAGTTGCCGGAATGCTCTGTTTTTTCTTTTCCATTACAACATAAAATTCCCACTACCGGATTTCTATTTGTAGAAAAAACAGAACCTCGAAGTTTAGACATAGAAAAATTAAAGAAATATGCTATTGCTAAAGAAAATTTCCGGCTTTTAAAACAAGGTTTAGATGTCTATGATAGTTCCGGAAAAATAATAAAAAACAAACAGGTAACGACAAAGGGAAAAACACCGCGCTCCTACGCTTTTTGTTCGGATACTATGTATTTGCCGTCCATGGTAAAGCATATCAAAAATGTAACTGTTCTCTATCACGAGGCTACATTTTTAAATATGGATTTGCCGCGTGCAAAAGACACCTATCATTCCACGGCAAAACAAGCGGCAATGATAGCTCAAAAAGCGAATGTAAAACAATTACTTTTAGGGCATTTCTCCTCTCGATATATTGATTTATCGGTATTGGAAAATGAAGCGAAAGCAGTTTTTGAACATGTTGCTTTAGCCATCGAAGGCACTGTTTTTGATGTGTAAGGGTTACCTTTTCTTTAATCCTAAGCTTTCTAATTTATCTTCTAATTGCTTTTTGGGTAATCCGATGTCGTCAGCGGTTTGGCTTACATTCCAACTATTCTTATCTAATTTATTTTCGATAAAACTGCGCTCTACATAATCGTTTAGTTGTTGGAGATTGGCAAATTTATCAAAATCAATTCCTTTGTTTTCAGCTTTTCCACTCGGTCCCGAATAATCGAGTACATCTTGTTTCGTAATTTTTTTATCGCTCATAATAACCAAGCGTTCTATCACATTGCGCAGCTCGCGGATATTACCTGTCCAATTGCGAGCTTGCAAAGCTTCAACGGCATCAGTATCTATCTTCTTTACAGGAATTCCATAATCACTACATATTTCATTTAAAAAATGTTCTGCTAATGACGGAATATCATCTTTGCGTTGGTTCAATGAAGGAACATGGATTAAAATTACACTCAACCGATGATACAAATCGAGGCGGAAACGGTTTTCTTCTACTTCTTTCAATAAATCTTTATTGGTAGCCGCAATCACACGTACATCTACCTTTTCCTCTTTGTCGCCGCCTACTTTTGTGATTTTATTTTCTTGCAATGCCCGCAATACTTTGGCTTGTGCCGACAAACTCATATCTCCAATTTCATCTAAAAAAAGCGTGCCGCCATTGGCTTGTTCAAATTTTCCCACTCTTTGTTTAATGGCAGAAGTAAACGCACCTTTCTCGTGTCCAAATAATTCACTTTCTATCAACTCAGAAGGTATGGCCGCACAGTTCACTTCTACCATTGGCCCATTTGCACGTTGGCTTTGCTCATGCAGCCATCGAGCTACTAATTCTTTTCCGGAGCCGTTATCGCCGGTTATCAATACACGTGCTTCGGTAGGAGCTACTTTGGCAATAGTTTCTTTTATTTTGGTAATCGGAGAAGAGTCTCCAATCATATCTTTAGATTTTGCAATTTTCTTTTTCAGGATTTTCGTTTCTGTTACTAAAGAAACTTTATCCATTGCGTTGCGCACCGTAATCAATAAGCGATTCAAATCCGGTGGTTTCGAAATATAATCGAACGCCCCTTTCTTTACTGCTTCTACTGCCGTATCGGTATTTCCATGTCCCGAAAGTACAATCACAGGCGTATCTATACCTTTTTGTTGCATGTCACCGAGTACTTCCAGCCCGTCTTTCTTAGGCATTTTTACATCTAGGATAACAACATCGTAATTGTTCTTTTCAATTTTTTGCAATCCAATTTCTCCGTCTTCGGCTTCTTCTACTTCATATTTCTCGTATTCTAAAATTTCTTTTAATGTCCTACGGATAGCTTTTTCATCATCTACAATTAAAATCTTGGGCATGGTTATTTGTTGTTTTAATTCAAAGTGTCAAGTTATTGGTATCAAAATCTGTACCATAAAGTAACTATTTAAAAATCGTTGGAAGGAGTAGAAAATAAATCTTACTACTCATTTCTCACTACTTATTATTCAAAAGATGCAGGCTCATAAGCCGAATTCTGTTTCTATTCTATCATTTATCTGGTTTCGATATCGCTATCGAAATCTATCCATCTACCCTCCAACATTAGGCGAGCCACCCTATATTAGCGTTGGTTTACATGATGTTTCAGCGTTTGAGGTTTGCCCGAACAATGCATTACTGCAAAGTAAGTTTCACTCTCGCTTTAGGCGAGACTATTTTCTGTGGCACTTTCTACCGAAAAAATCGGCACAGCCGTTAACTGTCAAACTGCTCTATGCTGTTCGGACTTTCCTCCCCGATTGCTCGAGGCGATAGAACGACCTGCGCTGTAAAATTAAAAATTAAGAATTAAAAATTAAGAATTATTTTAGGTTTCTCAGCAGCGTTTCACGCTGTAGGCTCTGCATACAATGAACAACGCATAGGGCTTTTGGAGAGGTGCTGCTTTAGGAAGGAATTACGTTGTATGACTTTTGGTTTTTCTGAAATTTAATCCACATACAATACCAACCCCTTTAAGTATGCACCTTCTGGATGAAAAATATTAATGGGATGATCGGCGGGTTGGGATAAGTAATGTAAAATTTTCACCTCTCGGTGGGCTTCAATAGCAGCCGACATAACTGTAGCATTAAACAGTTCTTTATCGACGACTTGTGAGCAAGAAAAGGTAAATAAAATGCCTCCTTTATTAATGCGTTTAAATCCTTCTGCATTTAAGCGTTTGTAGGCTTGCACCGCATTGTGTCGTTTTGAAATATTTTTTGCAAATGCAGGTGGATCTAAAATAAGTACGTCAAAATTCAAATCACTTATTTTAAAGAAGTGAAAAACATCATCATAAATGGCACGGTGATTTACCTCTTTATGTTCAAAATTTGCAGTAATATTTTTTGCAACTAATTCCATAGCCGTTTTGGAACTATCAACAGATACTACTTCTTTGGCATTGTTCTTTAATGCATAAATAGAAAAGCCACCAGAGTAACAATACGTATTTAAAACAGATTTGTCTGCACAATATTTTGTTAGTAAATTTCTGTTTTCACGTTGATCCAAAAAGAAACCTGTTTTTTGTCCGCGCACAATATCTATCAAAAATTTGTTACCATTTTCTACTGCACAAATTTCTTTTTCTATACCAAATAAAAAGCTATCCTTTATAGTTTCTGCGTATTGGTCGGGTAAATGAGAAGCACTTTTATCGTAAATAGTATCTATAAATTGCAGCGCTGACTGTATGGCTGTTTTTATTTCATGTATTGCTTTGTGCATACCAATTGTATGGCATTGAATAACGGCGGTAGTGTCGTAAACATCAATTATTAAGCCGGGGCAGTTATCTCCTTCCGCATGGATTAACCGAAAACAATTGGTTTGTTTATTCCCAATTAAACCGATACTTTTTCGTAATTGTACGGCATTTTTTATTTTCTGATTCCAAAATGCTTGATTTATTATTTCATTTTTAAAAGATAATATTTTAACGGCAATACTACCTTTAAAAAAATGACCTATACATAGGAAATTGCCTTTAAAATCTACTACGCTGACAATATCTCCATCTTCGAGTTCAGCGCTAAAGGTGTGTAATGCGCCGGAAAAAATCCAAGGATGAAAGCGCTGAACAGAACGTTCTTTTTCCTTTTTTAAAGTTATTTTTGGATACATATATTAACCCCAAAGTTAAGAAGTTATTACACAAAGTTCGCAAAGATTTTACTTGATGTTCTTTGTGTAAATTTTAGTGCTCTTTGAAGTTTCAAAAATTAAAATTCTTGACGTTCTAAAATTACAAATGTAGTATCGAATTCATTTTTTTCATCTTTCGGAATATATTCAGAATGCAGTACTTTCCAGTTCGAATCATCGTACTGAAAATAGGCATCGCCTTCTATTTCAGAATGGACAATCGTTAAATATAATTTTTGAGCAAGTGGCAGTGTTTGAGCAAAAATTTCCCCACCGCCGATAACAAATAATTCTTCTTCATTTTGTTGTGCTGCATAAATTATAGCTTCATTAATTGTTTTAAACACAAAACAATTTTCCAAATCACACTTATAATTCCTAGAGATAATTAATGATGTTCTGTTAGGCAATGGCTTGCCAATTGATTCAAATGTTTTTCTACCCATCAAAAGATGATGCCCTGTGGTTATATGCTTAAAGCGCTTCAAATCCGATGATAATTTCCAAAGCAATTGGTTATCTTTTCCAATTGCTCCATTTTCGGCTGCGGCTACTACTAATGAGATTTTCATTTACAAATTTACTGTCAACAGTCCACTGTCAACCTATTTTTATTTATGATTATTATGCATTCAGAAAACGGTGGACTGTCAACTGATTGCCAACCCGCTATACGGCTACTTCTCCTTTGATATGTGGATGACTTTGATAGTTAACTAATTCAAAATCGTCTATAGAAAAATCAAAGATAGATTTTACATTTGGGTTAATTTTCATCTGTGGCAAAGGATATGGAGTTCTGGATAACTGTAATTGCACTTGCTCTATATGATTGCTATAAACATGTGCATCTCCAAAGCTGTGTACAAAGTCGCCGAGCTTTAAATTACAAACTTGTGCTATCATCATGGTAAACAGCGCATACGAAGCGATATTGAACGGCATTCCCAAAAAGGCATCTGCACTACGTTGGTATAACTGGCAGCTTAATTTATCTTCTATCACATAAAATTGAAATAAGGTATGGCACGGCGGCAAGGTCATTTGCTCAATATCAGCTACATTCCAAGCCGAAATAATATGCCTGCGCGAATCTGGATTATTTTTTATTTGATGGATTAAATTAGAAAGTTGGTCAATCTCTCCATCTTTTCCGTCGGGCCAGTGCCGCCACTGATGTCCATACACCGGACCGAGTTCCCCAAATTGATGTGCAAAACTATCGTCAGTTGCAATTTTTTCGGCAAATTCTTTTATCGTTTCTCCTTGGTAAAATTCGCTATTTTGATATTTTGTAAACGGCCAATCATTCCAAATATTACAGCCATTTTTGCATAAATATTGAATATTGGTATCACCGGCAATAAACCACAACAGCTCGTGAATAATGGATTTTAAATGTAGTTTTTTGGTGGTTACTAAAGGAAATCCGGCATTCAAATCAAACCGCATTTGATATCCAAAAGTACTAATCGTTCCTGTTCCCGTTCGGTCTTCCTTTTTAGTGCCGTTATCTAAAATATGTTGCAAAAATTGCTGATACTGTTGCATACGGTAAAAATAACAAAGAGCTTTCATTTTTAAGCAAAACGATATAAACATTCTATTTCTTATGTTTTTAATATGAAACAATTCGGGCGGATACCGGATTTCACCAATAGAATTTTACATTTAGGAGGCTAAAGTTGCCTTTCATTCTTGAATCTAAGTTTTATCTCAACTTAAATAAATTGAGACTACATCAAAATAAAACGCGAGACCGTCTCACTTTTAATGATTTTAAAGTAAATTAACATCAAAGCTGTATTTAGTCAAATTACAAATTCGTTAATTAGGTAATTTTATTGTATCTTTGCGCTCTTATGATTTTTAAAAAATCGGCACATATACTATTATTTGTCAGTATATTATTAGTTTCTTGTTCACGTCAATACGACAAAGTATTTAAAGGCAATGACATAGATACTAAGTTAAAAACAGCAGACGGACTATATGCTAAAAAGAAATACGACAAAGCCATCCCATTATACGAGCAACTTTTAACCATTTTAAAAGGGCAAAAAAGTGTTGATGATATTTATTTCAAATATGCAGAAGCACATTATCTGAATGGAAGTTATGAGTTAGGGGCATTCTACCTTCGTAGTTTTTACAATACCTACCCTGCAAGCGAAAATGCAGAACAAGCTGCTTATGATGAGGCTATGTGTTATTTCAAGCAATCGCCACGCTACTCCTTAGAGCAAGCCAGTACTCAAAGAGCCATTGATGCGTTTCAGGATTTTGTAAACAGATATCCAAAGAGCACCAAGATGGAACAAGCGAATGCTAAAATCGATGAATTAAGAGGTAAATTGCGTAAAAAATCGTATGAAAATGCATATCTTTACTACAAAATTGGACAGTACTATGCAGCGTCTGTAGCCTTAACGAATTTTCTAAAAGATTTTCCGGAATATGAAAATCCCGAGAAAATAGATTTTATAGTGGTCAAAGCCTTAAAAAAATATGCAGACGGCAGCTATAGTGCAAAACAAGAAGAACGATTTGCGGAAGAACAAAAGGCCTATGAGGCTTTTAAGCTAAAATATCCGAAAAGTTCATACTTACCGGAGTTAGAAAAAATGCAACATATAAAAAAGAAAAAAAAGTAATAACATGTCAAACGTAAAAAAAGAAGAAGTAAAAACAGCTTCTGCCTACATCGAGACAAGAAATTTAGATGAATTGACTGAAAAAACAGGAAATTTATATAAATCTATCAACGTAATTTCTACTCGTGCCAATCAGATGAATGCAAAAATGAAAGAAGAATTGCATCGTAAATTAGAAGAGTTTGCTTCCGCTACCGACAACTTAGAAGAAGTTTTTGAAAATCGAGAGCAAATTGAAATTTCTCGCTATTACGAAAAATTACCTAAAACCACCATCACCGCCTTACAAGAGTTCATATCTGACGAAACTTATTTCAGAGACAAATAAATACTTTGAAAACATCGTCTGTTTGCTCCTTTTATCTATTTAAATAAACACCACCCTCCATGCTGAAAGACAAAAAAATAGTATTGGCAGTTTGTGGAAGTATAGCTGCCTACAAGGCAGCTTTTTTAGTGCGCTTATTAATAAAACAAGGCGCATCTGTAAAAGTAATAATGACAAAAGCGGCGACCGAATTTATATCTCCACTCACTTTAGCTACATTGTCTAAAAATGAATGCAATGTGGACTACATCAATGCCGACAAAACAAACTGGAACAACCACGTAGAATTAGCCTTGTGGGCTGATTTGATGTTGATAGCACCACTTTCTGCCGGTACACTTGCAAAGCTTGCCAACGGCATCTGCGACAACTTACTCATGGCGGTTTATCTTTCTGCACGATGTCCAATCTATTTGGCTCCTGCAATGGATGAAGATATGTGGAAACATCCATCTACTCAAAATAATTTACAAAAGGTACAATCTTATAGCAATAAAGTAATTACCGTAAATTCAGGCGAATTAGCCAGTGGCCTGATTGGTGAAGGTAGAATGGCAGAGCCTGAAGAGATTATCGCTTTTATTGAGCATGAAATAGGCAACAACGCTATACGCAAAAAATTTATCGGTAAAAAAGTTTTAGTTACTGCAGGCCCTACCTACGAAGCACTCGATCCGGTACGCTTCATTGGCAACCACTCCTCAGGGAAAATGGGCATTGCCATTGCTACGTTATTGAACAACTTAGGCGCTACAGTGCATTTAGTGTTAGGCCCATCAAAATTAGCTGTACCAAGTGCTATAAAAGTAAGTCATGTATTTTCAGCACAAGAAATGTATGCCGTTTGCAAAAAAGAATTTTCAACACTTGATATCGCTATATTTGCTGCAGCAGTAGCCGATTACACTCCAAAATCCGTTGCTACTCAAAAAATTAAAAAAAGCGATACAGAATTTTCTATTACATTAAAAAAGAATGTAGATATCGCATTTGAATTTGGAAAAGTTAAAAACAGCAAACAACTTTCTATCGGTTTTGCCTTAGAAACCAATGAAGAATTGAAACACGCTAAAGAAAAATTAACAAAGAAAAACTTTGATATCGTGGTATTAAATTCTTTGAATGACAAAGGTGCCGGATTTCAATTTAATACCAATAAAATTACAATTGTAAACCGTAACAATAAAAACACTAAATTCGAGTTAAAGAGCAAAGAAGAAGTCGCAGCAGACATTATACTTGAGATTGAAAAATTATTGAAATAATGAAGAAGCTATTTTTACTATTTATTACTTTCTACTCAATATTTAATTCTTGTTTAGCGCAAGAACTAAATTGCGCTGTTTCAATAAATGCACCAAAAAATCAAAATGTAGATCCGCAAGTTTTCAAAAATATGGAAACCGCCATACGCGAATTTATGAATGGAAGAAAATGGACAACTGACACGTATAAAGATATTGAACGCATTAAGTGTAACATAGTAGTAAATATTATGGAAATACCCACCGAAGGAGAATATAAAGCAACAGCAATTATTCAATCTCAACGCCCTATTTTTAATACCAACTTAAATACGTTGATGCTAAACTTGCAAGATAAAACTTTTGATTTTTCATACTCAGACATGCAAAGTTTAGAATATAACGACAATGGTTATACCTCACAAATCACTTCCTTGTTAGCCTATTATGCCTATACTATTTTAGCTTACGATTATGAATCTTTCAGTCAAGAAGGTGGCACACTTTATTTTCAAAAAGCACAAACCGTTTGCAATAATGTACCACCAAATGAAAAATCTAAATACAAAGGCTGGAGCCAATTTGATGGCGGCGTAAGCTTTACTACAGGTACTATCAACCGATATGTATTAGCAGACAACTGGCTAAACCCAAGATACAAAGATTTCAGAAGTGCATTTTTTGCCTATCATTTCAACGGCTTAGACAGAATGTACACCGATGCTGCACAAAGCAGAAGCGCCATCACTACCTGCCTTACTTTATTACAAAAAATAAATACAGACAATCCTAATTTATTACCCTTACGCAATTTCTTTATTTGCAAAAGCACTGAATTAATTAATATTTATTCCAAAAGCGATATGACCGAGCGAATAATTGCAATTCAATTGCTTTCTGCTTTAGATCCGCTGAATGCCGATAAATATAAATTAATTGGCAAAAATTAATCTTTTAATTTCAAAAAAAGAAAATATACTACTTCGGTATCCAACGGAATAAGTTGTAAATTTGAGCAGATGTTACAATCGTTATCCATATCTAATTATGCCATCATTGATAAGGTAAATATCCAATTTGCACCTCAGTTAAATATTATCACAGGAGAAACCGGTGCCGGAAAATCTATTCTACTCGGCGCACTCCATTTAATTTTAGGGAAAAGAGCAGACTCAAACGTTCTAAGAAACAAGGAGGAGAAATGTACTATAGAAGCCATTTTTTCTATTCGCAATTACTCGCTAAATTATTTCTTTGAATTGTACGACTTAGAATATGAGCCTGAAACAATAATACGCAGAGAAATTAATGCAAACGGAAAATCAAGAGCATTTATAAATGACACTCCGGTGACATTAGATGTTCTAAAAGAATTAACAGAAAAATTAGTAGATATTCACGCACAAGGTGAAACACAAAATCTATTAGATAAATTTTTCTTTTGCGAAATATTAGACGAATTGAGCGCACAAACTAACATTGTAAAAGAATATCACGCAAAATTTAATTTTTACAAACAAAAGCAACATAGGCTGCAACTCCTTCGGGAAGAACAAATACAATTGCAAAAAGAATTTGATTTCTTTTCCTTTCAAGTAGAAGAATTATCAGAAGTAAATCTTGATGAAGAAGAATTTGAAAGCATAGAAAGCGAATTAGCTTTATTGGAAAACGCAGAAATTATAAAACGCAATTTGTCGGAATCTTACCAACTTATTGACGGGAATGAATTTTCTGCTTTAAGCCAATTGCTACAAGCGAGTAAGCAAATCGGACAGCTCGCTGGTTTTCATAGTGCAATTTTAGAAATGCACGATAAGCTATCCACTATCACAGATGATTTAAAAAGTATTGTACGGCAAATTACCAATATAGCCGATGCTACCGAGTACAATGAAGCACGAGTGCAAGAGCTTACAGAAAAGCAAAATATCATTAATAAATTGATGCAAAAGCACCATGTAGCAGGTATTAAAGAACTAATTGCAATCCGACAATCTTTACAAGAAAAAATAGATTCGTATAACAATTCTACAGAAGAAATTTCTCAATTAGAAAACGCGATACGTGCAGAGAAAAAGCAATTATTTGAAACGGCACAAAGAATTTCAAAAAACAGAAATGAGAAAATAAAACCGGTAGAGCGTAAGGTATCCTCTCTATTAGTTGATTTAGGAATGCCCTATGGGCACATCGTTTTAGAGCAGAAGATAATGGATATCGAAAAATTAAATGCTTTTGGGATTGATGAAATCACCTTGTTATTTTCTGCAAATAAAGGTACTTCCCCCCAACCATTAGACGAAGTGGGTAGCGG
>ENA-UOYA01003949-UOYA01003949.1-activated-sludge-metagenome-genome-assembly--contig:-NODE-3949-length-12841-cov-6.888237_pt1 | contig 12841 bp, 11 predicted proteins | sample MGYA00238163_ERZ764804 | MGnify/ENA primary metagenome ERZ764804 (study PRJEB28919, sample SAMN05720223) | activated sludge metagenome | isolation source: Anaerobic digester | place: Hong Kong...
GTTGATTCTCACTGTTGCCGATTGCAAAGTGTTAGACGGAAATAAAGCCGGTTGCGAAGAAAACGCCAAATGCCAATCATTATTTGGAATAGTGCTCACTACCCCATTTTTCAAACTGTAGAAAACGACTTTGTCTTTGTTGATGCCCAACGAAACACTGTCGGTTACAGCATAAGATGAAGCAGAAAGAAAAAGGAGTGAAGTGCAGAGTAAAACAAATCGCATCATGGTGTATAATTTTCTAATTTTGACGCAATTAAGCCCATTCATAAATATCTATTGTCATGGATTTGTCATTTTTGCCCGCCACTTTTCCCGATACCGCTAAAGTGTGGATTTATCAAGCTTCTCGAGCCTTAACACCTGACGAAAATCAGTTGCTTACTACCAAAGCAAAGGCCTTCGCTTCGGGGTGGACAGCCCATAAAATGGCCTTGCAAGCCGATGCTGCCGTGGTGAATAATTTACTATTACTGCTTATTGTAGATGAAAACCAAGCCAGTGTGAGCGGTTGTTCTATAGATTCATCTGTTCATTTCGTAAAAGAAATGGGATCCGAACTTGGCATTGACTTTTTCAACCGTTTGAATGTTGCGTATCTACAGCAAGGACAAGTTCATATAGCCCATTTTCAAACCTTAGTGGAGCAAATCAAATCAGGAGCAATGGATGCCTCTGAAATTCGTATCTTCAATAACTTAGTGAGCAATGTGGCCGAACTTAAATCTAAATGGCTAGTACCGGTGGGGGAGAGTTGGATTGGAAGAAGTTTGTAATTCCTCATTTTTATAATTCATTAGAAGCACTCACGTCAACTCATTCAAAAAATGCGAGCAACTATATTCTTCATTACTTTTATGTTCCAACTGATGAATCTTTTTGGACAGAAAAGTAATGCTAAACTTAACATTGAACAGTTGACGGGCGACTTCTACATTTATACCACCTACAACACTTACGAAGGAAGTCGATTACCTGCTAATGGTATGTATCTCGTTACAAACGAGGGTGTTGTTTTGTTTGATACGCCTTGGGATACTACGCAATTCCAACCTTTGCTCGATAGTATAAAATTCAAACACAACAAGAATGTTACGTTTTGCATTGCAACGCATTGGCATGGCGATAGAACCGAAGGACTTGAATATTACAAGCAACAAGGCATTAAAACCTTCACCACGCAACTCACCGATGATTGGAGTAAAAAGAATAAGGGAAAGCGGGCTGAGTTCATAATGACAAAGGATACTGTTTTCACTTTTGGGAATTATGCATTTGAAACCTATTACCCTGGGGAAGGACACACGGCCGATAATATTATCGTTTGGTTTAGCAAAGAGAAAATACTTTACGGTGGTTGCTTAATCAAAGGAGCAGATGCTAAAAATCTGGGCTATTTAGGCGATGCAAATGTGAATGAATACGAAACAACACTATTAAGTGTACAGAATAAATGTCCGGATCCAAAATTTATTATTGTATCCCATAGCGATTGGAAGAGTTTAAACGCATTGAAGCATTCTATTCAATTAGCGCATAAACTGAAACGAAAATCATTACCTAAATAACGGGAAGCGGTAAAACGTTTTCTAATTCATCAATCTATCAAAGTTTCTAGTTGCTAGAGGCTAACCACTAAAAGCTAATCATGACGGAAGAACTAGCCCAATTAAAAGTAACCAACCGCGAATCTTTTTCTGAATTTATCGAATTGCTTCGGCTCGATTTAGCCTGTAACCCCGGTAGTTGGGAAAATCGAAATTTAAACGATTTCTTAAATGCGATGGCCAATTTTTCGGAAGATATACAAGGCGTTTACGATAATGCCAAGCACAAAGTGGATGCTGATAAAGCCAGTTGGCAAACCTTTGCCGATATTTTGAAAGGCGCAACAATGTATGAGTAAGGAAGCGGCTAGCTGTTAGGCACGAGAGGCTAGAGGAGGAGTAGTGATTATAAGTCTGATAAGTTTCTAGTAGCTAGCGGCTAGAAGCTAATAGCTTCCCCCTAAAAAAGAAAGAGGTCGCCATTACTGACGACCAATTTCTAACCTATGAAAACCAAGTTGAATTACTTCACTTTCGCAACAATTGCTTTGAAAGCGTCAAGGTTGTTTAATGCTAGGTCAGCAAGAACCTTACGGTTGATTTCGATTCCTGCTTTATGTAATTTGTTAATGAATGTAGAGTAAGTTAATCCTTCCTCACGAACTACTGCGTTGATACGCACAATCCATAATGAACGATATTGACGTTTTTTAAGTTTACGACCTTTGTAAGCGTACAAACCTGCTTTCTCAACAGCATTTTTAGCTACGGTATAAACGTTGTGACGGCTAAGGAAGTATCCTTTTGCTTTTTTAAGTATTTTCTTTCTTCGTTGACGACTGGCAACACTATTTACTGAACGTGGCATGACTTTCCGATTTTAATAGATTAAGCTAAATTTAATAATCTCTTGATTCGGTGTTCGTCTGACACGTGCACCACACCACTTTGAGATAATTCTTTCTTTCTTCCATGGGATTTTCTACCCAATAGGTGGCGATGGTACGCCTTAGATCTTTTGATCTTTCCCGATCCGGTAACGCGGAAGCGTTTTTTGGCACCGGAGTTCGTTTTTACTTTTGGCATTTTAATTAAATTTTAGGGTGCGAATATACAGCTTTTATCAGAAAAGGCAAATTCTACTTCTTTTTCTTCGGTCCCATGGTCATCATCATCCGCTTTCCTTCCAGTAGCGGTAGCTGTTCTACCACGCCAAATTCCTCCAAACGCTTAGCAAATTGCAACAATAACAACTCTCCACGCTCTTTGAAAATGATATTTCTACCTCTGAACATCAAAACAGTTTTGATTTTGTTCCCTTCTTCCAAGAATTTCTCAGCATGTTTTGCTTTGAACTCAATATCGTGCTCATCGGTATTAGCCGTGAAACGAAGTTCTTTCACCTCTACTTTCTTTGCGTTCGATTTAATTTCTTTCTCCCGCTTCTTTTTCTCGTATAAAAATTTGTTGTAATCTACGATTTTGCACACCGGTGGAACGGCATTGGGGGATATTTCTACCAAATCAAGCTCAAGGTTGTTGGCTATCGATAAGGCTTCTCTTGTGGAATAGACACCCGGGGTGATGTTTTCCCCTACTAATCTTACTTCCGGTACTCGAATAAGTTCATTGATACGATTTTCGAGTTCCTTTTTTTTGAAAACGGTTTTAGACATTAATTGATTTTTGTTATAAAATTTATGCGAATTTAGTAAAAATCGGCTACGTAAAGCATGTATTTCAAAAATTTCGCTGATGATAAGAATTATTTCATCCAACGGAGTCGCGGTTTGCCTCCTTTTTTTATCTTCGTGCCCGCTCAAAAGCAAATAGATTATGATAAAGATTACATTACCGGATGGTGCACAACGCGAATATAACGAAGGCATAACTTCGTTGGAAATCGCACAAAGTATTTCGGCAGGATTGGCCAAAGCAGTTGTTGCTGCTGAAATTGATGGACAGGTTTGGGACCTTACACGCCCTATCACGAAGGACGTATCTTTCAAATTATTGAAATTCGAAGACGATAACGGAAAGAAAACATTCTGGCACTCTTCTGCTCACTTAATGGCCGAGGCATTGGAGTCTTTATATCCGGGTGTGAAGTTCGGAATTGGTCCCCCAATTGAAGCCGGCTACTATTACGATGTGGATTTGGGCGGACGAAAATTCTCTGATGACGAGATGGTTACCCTCGAAAAGAAAATGTTGGAACTGGCTGCGAAAGACAATAAATACATTCGTACAGAAGTATCGAAAGCGGACGCAGTAAAGTATTTCACAGAAAAAAATGATGAGTATAAATTAGAATTGATAGATGGTTTGAACGATGGCGAAATTACCTTCTATCAACAAGGTGAATTTACCGATTTATGTCGTGGACCGCATATTCCAAGTACCGGTTTAATTAAAGCTGTGAAGATTTTGAGCATCGCTGGGGCTTACTGGCGTGGCGATGAAAGTCGTCAGCAATTAACGCGTATCTATGGAGTAACCTTTCCGAAACAAGCACTATTGGACGAGCACATGCGTTTGTTGGAAGAAGCCAAAAAACGAGATCACCGCAAAATTGGCAAAGAATTAGAGTTGTTTGCTTTCTCTGAAAACGTGGGTATGGGCTTACCATTATGGTTGCCGAAAGGCGCCATGTTGCGCGATAAATTGGTAGATTTTTTGAAACGTGCGCAAACGAAAGCCGGATACTTGCCCGTAGTTACGCCACATATTGGCAACAAGAAATTGTATGTGACTTCAGGGCATTACGAAAAATACGGAAAAGATTCGTTCCAACCGATAGAAACACCGCAAGAAGGAGAGCAGTTTTTCTTGAAACCCATGAACTGTCCGCACCACTGCGAAATCTACAAAACGAAACCGCGTTCATATAAAGATTTACCATTGCGTTTAGCGGAATTCGGTACTGTTTATCGCTACGAGCAACACGGTGAATTGCACGGTTTAACGCGTGTACGTGGCTTTACACAAGATGATGCGCATTTGTTCTGCCGTCCTGATCAATTGAAAGAAGAATTCTGTAAAGTAATTGATTTGGTGTTGTATGTGTTCCGCGCATTGGATTTCCAGGATTTCACGGCACAAGTATCGTTACGTGATCCGGAAAATAAAACCAAATACATCGGTAGCGATGAAAATTGGAATCGTGCCGAGCAAGCCATTATAGAATCGGCTGCCGAAAAGGGTTTGAAGACGGTGGTAGAATTAGGCGAAGCCGCTTTCTATGGTCCGAAACTCGACTTCATGGTGAAGGATGCTATTGGTAGAAAATGGCAGTTAGGAACCATTCAAGTAGATTACAATTTACCGGAGCGTTTCGATTTAGAGTACACGGGTGCAGATAATCAGAAACATCGTCCGGTAATGATTCACCGTGCACCGTTTGGTTCATTAGAGCGTTTTATTGCGGTATTGATTGAGCACTGTGCCGGAAAATTCCCGTTGTGGTTGAGTCCGGAGCCGGTAGCTATTTTACCTATCAGCGATAAATTCCATGAATTTGCAGAAGAAGTCCAAGCAAAATTGATGGCGAAAAACATAGGTGTTTTCTTAGACGACCGTGCTGAAAAAATTGGCAAGAAAATTCGCGACACAGAATTACGTAGAACACCGTATATGTTGATTGTGGGCGAGAAAGAAGCGGAAACAAAAACCGTTTCAGTGCGCAAACAAGGCCATGGCGATCAAGGCGCTTTGGATGTAGATCAATTCATCTCGAACTTAATTGCTGAGATTGAAGCAATGATTTAGTGTTGTGAAGTTGGTTTGTTGTGCAACGATTTTGAAATGGTGAAGTGGAATGTAGTTCCCACGCCTATTTCTGAGTCTACCCAAATTTGTCCGTGGTGAATATCCACTACCTTTTTACATATTGCTAATCCAATACCTGTACCTGTGTATTCAGTGTCGTTGTGCAAACGTTGGAAGATAAGGAAAATCTTTTCTTTGAACTCTTCTTTTATACCTATACCATTGTCTTGTACGCTGATTTGCCAATGCGTAGGGGTTTCAGAACCGTAAACCAAAATTTTCGGGTCTTTATCTTTCACAAACTTCATAGCATTATCAACCAAGTTTTGCAAGATTTGTGACAATTTATAAGGCTCTGCAAATACCCTAGGTAAATTACTGAACTCTATGATTGCATTTTTTGAATCAATGTTTGACTCTAAGTTCTTAGTAACGATAAACATAATGTCGCTCATTTCCACCCATTCGAACGGTCGAGGTTCTGTGTTCAATCTAGAGTAATTCAACAAATCGGAGATGAGTTGACGCATTCTTGAACTAGCAGAAATACAGTAGTCAATAAATTCTTTACCATCGGCATTTACTTGCGAACCATAGCGCTGATCGAGCAATTGCAAGAAGCTAATAATGGTTTTCAGTGGACTTTGTAAGTCGTGTGACGCAACGTAGGCAAAGCGTTCCAACTCTTCATTGGATTGAGCCAACTTAATGTTGTTTTCTTCCAATTCGATTTGCGTTTTCTTCAACTCTGTAATATCTAGAATTACCACCAATCCGTAAATGACCTCTCCATTTTCATCACGAATTGGATTGGCGTTAACTAAGAATGAACTTTCGTTCTCTGTTGTTTGTATAATTTCAGAATAGCCATTTAATATTTTTGTGTAGCGTTCGAAGCGTTCGTTTAAAACATCCTCAGGCTCTCCAGTATCCATTACATGCTTTCCTTCAATTTGATCTTTTGGTAAACTGATTTTGCCTACAAGAGAACCTTCCGCTAACACATAGCGCAATTGTTTATCGAAAACGAAGATGGCTGAATTCGGTACATTACTTGCAATTTGGCGATAAAGATTCTGAGAGTTCTGCAATCGAATTTCATTGTTTCTCATTTCAGTGATATCGACACAAATCCCTAGAATGTTATACTCATCACTCTCCGGATCTTTAATCGCAAGTTTATATATCTTAATATGATGTGGTTTTAAACCATCACCAACAAAGATATCGGCTGTAAACTCAAATTGAGAATCCGGGTTTTCAAGTACCAATCGGTCTTGTTCAATGAAGTCTTGAATATTGTTGGTTCTTGGATTAATTTCATCATACTTCAGTCCAAAAATCTTATCTTTTTCTTTACCGTAAAAACGAGCAAACGACTCGTTCACCATGATGTATTCTCCTTTCTTATTTTTTAAGAAAATCTGATTAGGATTCACGTCAATCAACATCTGCAAGAAATCTTTTTGTCTGTTGATGGCGTTTTGCGCATAAATACCGAACTGAATTTCTTTCTGTAGTTTTTTGTTGGTATCTTCTAATTCGGAGGTACGCTCTTTTACCTTTTCATCCAATTCTAAATTTTTCTTTTCCAAATTGCGCTGGTATTCGATACGTTCTGAAATATCGCGCGCATGCAGAAGAATGGCAAATTGTCCGTTAAAATCTATGATAGCTGATTTTACAGCAATAGGAATTCGTTTTTTGGATGAATGCGTTATTTCCGTTTCAAAATAGGTTAACTCCCCGGAAACTAATCTTTTCTGCCGTTCAATAAACTCCTCAGGATTTTCAACTTTTGAAAACTTCATTACGTTCGTACCAATAAGTTCCTCCCTTGAAACACCATGTAATATGGCAGCTGAATCATTTACATCAATCACATTTCCTTCAAAGTCTTCTACGAAAATAGCTTCAGGAGAACTGTAAAAAAGGTCTTTGAATCGTTTCTCGCTGTTTTTGAGTGCTTCTTCTGTAAGCTTTCTCTCTTTAATTTCGGACACCATGTGATAATTCGCAATGGTAAGCGCTCTTGTCCGCTTTTCTACTTCCGATTCCAAACTCTCCATGCTCTTCTTCAATCCTTCCTCTTCTTGTTTTTGGCGGTCTATATCTTTAATGCATAGGAGAGAGCCAATAAATTTTTTTGATGCGTTGATTACAGGCGATGCATAAACAGAAACCAAGATTTTTTTACCCGACTTCTCTTTAATAGTCATGTTATACTTACTGGAATGCCCTTTGCGTCTTTCCGCTAATCTCTTTTTAATTTCATCAGAGTCAATCGATTCATCAGAGACTTTGGTTGATGGTTGATTCAGTAATTCTTCTTTTGTTAATCCGCACAAATGAACAAAGTGTGAATTGATGAATAGTAAAATTCCCTTTTCACTCACAATGCATGCTGGGGTGTTACTCCACTCATTAAAGTACTTCTTGAGGTCAGCATCTGCCAAACCAAGCTCCGACAGTTGATTGTAATCTTCGAACAGTGTTCCAAAGACCTGATTTATACTTTCCTTATTTTTCTCGCTTACCATCATTCTTACAGTCTTCTACGTTGAGACTTCATACTTGTTTCGGTATAATATTAGTATAAATTTGTTACAAGAAATATGGATTCTAAAATAGTGTTGAAAATGAGTTCATTAAATTTCCTTCGAATATAAATTATATGTAAAAGCTATGAATAGAATAATGCTATTGGGGTCAGGCGAGTTAGGGAAAGAGTTAGTGATAGCCCTACAACGATTAGGTCAATATGTTATTGCAGTAGATAATTATTCGGGAGCGCCTGCCATGCAAGTAGCACAGGCGTTTGAAGTAATTAATATGTTGGATGGCGAACAATTGGATGCTATTGTAACTAAACATCAACCTACTTTAATAGTGCCTGAAATTGAGGCCATTCGAACGGAAAGATTCTATGCTTATGAAAAGCAAGGAATACAGGTAGTTCCGAGTGCACAGGCGGCTAATTTTACCATGAATCGAAAATTGATTCGTGATTTGGCTTCGAAAACCCTGCAATTGCGTACCGCAAAATATGCCTATGCTTTAACCAAAGAAGAGTTTGATGCTGCTGTGAAAGCAATAGGTATTCCTTGTGTGGTAAAGCCGTTAATGTCTTCTTCAGGCAAAGGGCAATCTGTCGTTAAAACGGAATCCGATATAGATAAGGCTTGGCATTATGCTATTGAAGGCAGTAGGGGAGATGTGAAAGAAGTTATAGTAGAAGAGTTTATTCGTTTTCATACGGAAATTACTTTGCTTACCGTCACTCAAAAAAACGGACCAACATTGTTTTGTCCGCCTATTGGACACCGACAAGAGCGCGGTGATTATCAAGAAAGTTGGCAACCATGTGCGCTCTCCGATAAAGATTTGGCAGATGCACAAGAAATGGCTGAAAAAGTAACGAAAGCGCTATCGGGTGCTGGGTTATGGGGCGTTGAATTCTTCTTAACGGATAAGGGTGTTTATTTTTCTGAATTGTCGCCTCGTCCGCATGATACTGGTATGGTTACATTAGCCGGAACGCAGAATTTATCGGAGTTTGAATTGCATGCTCGAACCATATTAGGATTACCTATTCCTAAAATTGAATTGCTTCGCGCAGGAGTGAGTGCTGTAATATTGGCTGATGCAGAACAAAATTCAACCCCATCATACACGGGTGTAGAAAATGCTTTAGCGAACGAAAATGTGGATATTCGAATTTTTGGAAAACCCACTACGCGAAAATACAGACGCATGGCGGTTGCCTTGGTAAACGAACCTGTTGGTGCAGATATGGACGCTTTACGCATTAAAGCAAAGGCAATGGCTGATATGGTAAAAGTGAATTGATTTATTTACCAGCCAAGAAATCGCTAAACCACTTTCCTGAAGCTTTAACAGTGCGTTGCTGTGTTTTGAAATCAACTCCCACCAAACCAAAGCGCGGACGGTTACCCTCTGCCCATTCGAAGTTATCCATGAACGACCAGATGAAATAACCGCCTACATTTACACCTTCATTCTTTGCTTTTAAAACCTGCGCTAAATAATCTTTCAAGAACTGAATGCGTTTCGGATCATTAATCTCGCCATTCACATTCACATCTGGGAATGCCGCTCCATTTTCAGTAATCATAATTTGCGGTACATCTTTATAGCTGCCGAATTTTTTAATCACATTGTAAATGCCCTCCGGATAAACCTCCCAGCCCATATCAGTGGTATCGTGTCCCAATTTTTTAGCAGATACATTGGCAAAGCGAATAATAGGAATTAACCCCAAATTATACACTACCATTCGCGAGTAATTCTGTAAGCCAATAAAATCAAAATCGAATTTCATCTTTTCAGCATCACCCGGTAACATATGTTTTTCGATATGTTTACAAGCCGGCAAATCAGCTTTCGGATAGCCTAACCCCATCACCGGATCGATGAACAAGCGATTAATAAAGGCATCTGCACGTTTTGCTGCTTTCACATTAGCCGGTTTATCGTTCTTCGGGTCGATATGGCTGCACGAAAATGTAGTGCCAATTTTTGCACCGGGCACATTCGCTCTAATGATTCTACCGCCTGCACCATGGCTCATTGTTACATGATGCACGGCTTTGTAAAACTTACTGAAATTCACATGTCCCGGGGCATGCATCCCCACCAAATACCCCAGCGGAACGAATGCCATCGGCTCGTTAAATACCATCCAGTTTTTTACTTTATCGCCATAGGTTTTCGAAATCAAATCAACATAATCTTCGAACCATTTAATCGAATCGCGATTCGCCCAGCCTCCTTTATTTTCCAAGGCTTGTGGTAAGTCCCAATGATAGCAAGTTACCCATGGCTCTACTTGTTCTTTCAAACATTTATCAATCACACGATGGTAATAGTCTATCCCTTTTTGATTCACAGCTCCGGTGCCTTGTGGTAAAACTCTCGACCATCCTATCGAAAAGCGCGATGCAGGAATATTCATTTTGTGCATCAACTCAATGTCGCTTTCGTAGCGGTGGTAAAAATCACATGCCACATCTCCGTTTTCACCTGTTTTTACTTTGCCTTTTTTGTGCGTGAAATGATCCCAAATCGATTCGCCTTTTCCATCTTCGTTCCATCCTCCTTCAATCTGGTAGGCAGCTGTAGCCGTGCCCCACACAAAGTCTTTTCCGAAATCGCTTCGTTTTAATTCTCCATCTGCAATAATTGCGGCTAAAATCTCTTTTGGAATTAGTGCTCCTGCTCCCAGAGCGGCAGTAATTTTCAGCCATTCTTTTCTGTCCATCTTCAGCTTGTTTTAGTGCATTGAAACTACTAATTCTGCCTGTAAATCAAACAAATTTGAAATATTCTTAGTCCATATGCCGTTGATTCGAAGATTAAGGTCGCTTAGATATACTTTCGTGGCATTTATTGAAAAAAATAGGTATCTCTGCACCCCTTTGTTAAATTTAAGGTATGAAAAAAGCAATTATCATTGGTGCATCTTCCGGAATAGGGAAGGAGTTAGCCATAGAACTTTCAAAGAGAGGCTTTGAGCTTGGCTTAACTGCACGCAGACTGAACTTATTGGACGAGTTATCGAATTTATGTGTCAATAAAACCTATATAGAATTCATGGATGTCGAAAAACATGAAGAATCTATCGAGATATTACAAAAGCTCATTGAACGCATGGGCGGAATTGATATCCTAATTTATAATGCCGGTATAGGCGATTCATCAGGCTTGTTCGTGAAAGAAAATCAGATGTTCAACATCAATATGATTGGTTTTGCAGCGTTATCTCGCCACGCCTATCATTATTTCAAGAAGGAGAAAAAAGAAGGTCATATTGTAGGTGTGTCGAGTATTGCAGGTGTGCGTGGAATGCGTATGGCAGTGGGTTATGCTGCTACAAAAGCATTTATGTGGAACTATATGGAAGGCCTTCGCCACAAAGCAACAGCCGAAAAACTACCAATTGCTATTACAGATATTCGACCTGGTTTTATTGAAACCGATATGACCAAAGGGCAAAAGGGTATGTTTTGGGTTCAATCCGCTGAAAAAGCTGCACGCCAAATTGCCGATGCCATTGCACGTAAAAGTAAAGTGGCTTATATTACCAGACGGTGGTGGTTAATGAAACAGCTGTTTGCTGTAATGCCTGATTTTATCTGGAATAAAACGTAATATTGTTCGTTTTGTTTTCCCTAATATCCAATCAATAAGTTTCAATTTGCCCATGAGAAAAATTGGGAACACCCTCTATTGGCTACTTGCTGTCATTCTATTTGTCATGATCTGCTTACGGGCTTATCTCATCCCTATTACTCATGATGAATCCGGTCAAATCACTTACTATGCCCAGTTTCCGATAAAGGATATTTTCTTGTTTACTAACCCGTGGCCAACCAATCATATTTTCAATTCCTTGTTGATTAAATTATGTACAGCGGTATTGGGCATCTCACAAATTTCGGGCAGACTTCCCAATATTATATTCAGTTTATTGTCGTTTTTATTTGCTTTCAAAATAGCAAGAGCGCTTTCTCCAACTTCATTTGCGTTTCCATTGTTTAGTCTATGCATTTTTCTGTTAGATCCATTCCTTTTTGATTTTTTTGGATTAGCACGTGGTTATGGATTGGCTATTGGATTCGAATTAGGCGCTTTTTATTTCTTGCTACTGTATCTGCGAAGTTTTCGGTTAACCGATTTGTTGGCATTGGGGCTTTGTCTTTTCCTCATGGTTTTATCCAATTTTTCTTGGTTGATTGTATTCACTTCAGTAGTAGCATTTGTAGGCTTTATTATTCTTTTGAATAGAAAGTATGTGCATTTTATTTTTGCACTACTTATCCTCTTGCTTTGTGCTGCAGTGTTCTATACTCCTGTAATGCGAATGAACGAAACACATCAATTTGTATTTTGGAGTAGTGATGGCTTCTATAAAGATACTGTAGTATCGCTTTGGAACGATTATAAATACGGGCAACCTTTCTCCTTATTGTCAACAGATGCATGGATTGTATTGCTTTACATTCCACTTATTGTTGCACTTATTCTAGCTGTTCGCGATTTGATCAAAGGGCGAAAAATGGAGTTGGATATACCAATTATACTTTTAGTACTGACCATCGTTGTTAATCTTGCTCAGCATACTTTACTAGGGACACCTTTTTTAAGCACGCGAACTGCTTTGCTTTATGTTCCATTGTACGGATTCTCTCTCGTTTCATTATTGGCTAGAACACAATACACCATGCCTAAATTATCGTTCGGCATCGGGCTCGCCATTTCCATTTTTATGTGTTTTCATTTTTTTTCATGGATCAGTTTTAAGTGTGTGCGCGAGTGGTGGTACGATGCAAATACATTGGAAGTACTATCCGTTCTTCAAGAGGTGCATGAAAAAGAGCATGTTCCTATTGAGTTGAATACGATGTGGATTTACAATCCTTCTTTTTCGTTTTATAAGCAAACCGATCATTTAGATTGGCTCACTTATGTTAATACGCATAAGCCTGAAGAAGCGCCACATAAAT
>ENA-UOYA01003951-UOYA01003951.1-activated-sludge-metagenome-genome-assembly--contig:-NODE-3951-length-12835-cov-106.025665_pt1 | contig 12835 bp, 14 predicted proteins | sample MGYA00238163_ERZ764804 | MGnify/ENA primary metagenome ERZ764804 (study PRJEB28919, sample SAMN05720223) | activated sludge metagenome | isolation source: Anaerobic digester | place: Hong...
TAAACATTAGTATTTTTTCTATTAATTTATAATTTTAAGTTTAACTATTTTTGTAAAAAAAAGTTAAACTTAATTTTTAATGGAGAAATTTTTATTTTTTATTTTACTGATGATAAGCATGGTAGCAATGTCACAAAATACGGTTATAAATAAAAATTTTGATGACAATGATTTTTTACATAGTAATGATATTGATAGCACACTACATATGATCACCCCTTATTTTAGTGGATTAGCAAGTGAAAAAAATTATGAACTTTTGTTCGGAGTTAACTTTAAAAAAGAGTTTCAAAACAAAAATACTTTTTTCAAAATTTGGACAAAACCTGAGTTTTTATTATTTTCTTTGTATGATTATTTGGACCAATATGATTCTATCTCTCGTTTCCCTGGTGGAGAAAAGATTTATAATAAACATTATTCATGGAATGCCCCTATAGAGCTAACAATGAATGTTAAAAATCATTATTTCTTATCTGCAGGCTATAGTAAATTTCATTGGGGCGATGGTTATAGAGGATTGAATTTATCATATGCCAGTGCTAATTATCCTTATTTACTTCAACAATTTAAAATCAAAGGATTAGAATTTTCCTGGGCTATCATGAAGTGGACAAACCCATTAAATGAAACAAAGTTTGCTAAATATTCTATATTCCATAGTTTTTCATTTAATATCGGGCAAAAATGGCGTTTTGCATTTTTCGAAAATCTTATTTATCCAGCTAGAGATAGTGCTCACAACAATTTCGAGTTTGTATATTTATTGCCTCAGATTTTTTACAGATATGCAGATTACTCCCTTGGATCACCTTATAATTTATTTTTTGGTGGCAATTTTAATTGGCATGCTGGTAAGAATTTTCAAATCTATGGACAAGCTATTTTAGATGATTTCATTTTTAGTGAATTTCGAAAAGATATTAAGCATATATTACATCCTAATGATAGCACCATAGTTTATGGTAATTGGATGAATAAATATGCTGTACAAATAGGTTTCAAGTGGAGAACAAACAATAATAATTTCCGCTCAAGATTAGAATTTAATGCTGCTCGTCCTTATACTTATAGTCACAAAAATCCTATACAAAATTTCTCGAATAATGGTCAGCCTGTAGCTCATCCTTTTGAAGCTAATTTTTATGAAGCTTTGTTCGAGGCTTCTCTAATTAAAAAAAATTGGCAATTTTATTTCATAAGTTTCTATAAACACATTGGCTATGACTCTACTGGCACTCATTTTGGTCAAAATATTTTCCAACCTACATTTGATGCTTATACAGGCAATAACATTCCTGTAAAGCCATTTTATAATGTTATAGGACAGGGAAATGTAGAGAGATTGATAGCCACTCAAATTAATTTTATGTATAAATATAAAATTAACTATGTAGATTTTATTTACTTTGGTTGTGGTTTAGAATATAGATACAGCATTAATGAAGATCATAATGAATTAATTCCTTTTGTCAGAATACAATTTAATATTAATAATATGCATGTGTGGCATAGTTATAATTGAGCTTATATTTGAACAAATTTATTACTAAATAAAAATTAAACTATAATAATATTATTAAAAAATTTTCTTACATTTGAAAAAAAGTAATAATTATGAAAATAGACAAAAATGACAAAAAAGAGCTAATAGCTGTATTCATCTATATCTTAGTTATTATTCTAACTAGAGTTGGTATAGATTTTTTTAGTATTTTTTCATTAATACTATTCCCTATCATTATTGGTTATCTTATTTATTTAGAATTCAAACGAGGGAGCTTCAAATCTAATAATACGATGTCTCAAGTGCTGTGGGCTGTATTTGCTCTATATTATAAAACTAATCTGGTAACTGCTCTATATTTTCAACTGCACAAATTCCCTGGTGCTTTTGCCATTACCATTTTTGCACTATCTATTACCTTGCTATATTTAATACTTATGTATTTCATTAAGAAAAATAAAAATCTTTCACTCACTTCATTGATATATTTATTAGTCTTTGGTATAATAATTTTTGTGATATGACAAAAATTATATTATTTTCATTGAATTTAATGTTTTTATTTCAATCGTGTAGCTTAATCCATTTTATGGGAACAAAGCAAATAGAAGACAAATCAGAACAAGATATTCAATTATACTTAAAAGATATTGATTTTAAGGATTATGACTATTCATTTTTGCTGCCTAAAGATAATCTTGACTCTTTAGATGCCAAACACCATGTATTGGATTTGTGGAAATATGACCGTCAAACTGAACAATCAACTATTCAAATACGAATCTATGACTCGACAGGTAAATTATTAAATGGATATGCACAATGCTATGGAGAAATGAACAGAATTAATATTTTGGCTGAGAAGGAATTTAAACAGTTTAAGCAGTTCCCGAACAATTTCGATTTAGTTTTTGAAGATGAACTTTCACTTTTGGATTTAAGCAAAGATATTCAATCTGAAATACTTGATATCAGTAAGATTAAAAAGTATACTATCGTAATTTATTGGAATATTTGGTCGAATTATTACTCTAGAGTTATTTTTAAGAATCTTGAGAAATACCTTAAAAAGTATAAAAATAGAGATGACTTTTTAATTATTTTGGTGAATACTGATAACATACCTGATTTATATAAAAATCAATGGAACTCTTAAGGAATATATTTTACGTGAATTTATCAGTAATATTTTTTTATTAATTAAACGTCAAATTAACTAAATTTATTGTATTATTTAATAAATTAATAAAGTGTTCTAAATATATTATAGATAAAGAATAACTTTAAAATTAATTCTTTGTTCGACTTAATACCGCATTGGGAAATGATTCGCTATAAAACAAGCAAGCCGCGTAGGATAGAAGGGTTTACACTGTTTGAGCAAGCTTTAGCTTGCGAGTTTGTAAACCCCAAGAGGTGTTTGCGTAGTTTTATCAAATCATTTCCCCAGCGGAGATTTTTCTTTCTATCTTTCTTTGTATAGTTGACAAAGAAAGATATTAATATGAACTTTTTATTTAAAAAATAAATTATACTTTTAAGAAATATTAATATTGCTGATGCATTCTCAGTAATATTTTTTTATTAATGAAAGGATTAATTCAATAAAGTTAATTTTTAGTTTATTTTTTTAATGATATACTCTGTAAAAAAATTTGACAATTTGTATAAAAAATATATCTTTGCTTCAAAAATAATTTTTTATGAAAACATCAAAATTTTTCATCATTTCATTAATATCATTTTTTCTGCTAATTAATAATCTACAAGCTCAATCCGATACTACAAAATGGTTAGACAATAATCAGATAAAATTCTCACTTGTTACCTCTGTATTAGAAAAAGTTGATATTGTCGATTATTCTCTAAATTGTCAATTATTAAACTCATATCCTATGCCAGGTATAGAAGCATCTGCTAGCTATTATTTACATTTAAACAAAGGCTGGGGACTCAATTTCGGCATAGGTGGAGGTATAGCTTTTTATAATCTACATTACGAAATTGAATTGCCTGAGGATACTTATTCACCATATATAGACACCTCTGGTACAGCTACTACAAAATTTAATAAATCTGACATTACTCAGAAATATTTGACTATTCCTATATCTGTACAGAAATCATTTCGTTTTGCAAATAATAAAAATACTTTCCATATTATAGAGGCTGGAGCCAGACTTAATTTTTTATTTAAAAATAATTTAGAAATTGAAGAAACTTATCCTATTAGTGAGACTGAAAATTCCACCTTATTCAAAGCAGATTTAAGGAATTCTAACAAAATAAAAGGTAGTGGCTATCTCAAATATGGCATTCAAACAATTCTAAAAAATCAAAACACTTTTCAGTGTAACATAGTTTTGCATTATTCACCAGCAGAACCTAATTTTGGTTCTTATGAGTTCACACACATAGACAATAGTTACGCGTTTTTATCACAAAAGATTAATTATATTGGATTAGAATTTATTTATGGACTTACATTATCTAAAAATAAATAATGCATAGTAATTAATAATTTCACAATATAAAAATCATAATAATTTTATTGAAAATAGAATAACTTTAAAATTGATTATAAGTTCTCAATAATTCCCAAGCAGAGATATTTCTTAAAAATTAAAGCAAATTTTTAAGAAATATATTTATATCAGTGATAATTTTTTATTAATTAAACGCTTAAATAAATAAATTTATTTAAAAATTTTTAACAAAAACAATACATTATAGAGTATTTTTGTTTTTAATTATAATATTTTTACTTTAAATAGATTAAATATAAATAAATTTAAGATAAAAATAATAAAAAATTTTTTTATTTAAAAAGTAATTTATAATTTTGCAAAGTCAAAACCCTAAAAACAAAACAATATGAAAAAATTAGCAATTTTAGTTTTTGTAGCAATTATGGCTGTTTCATTCAGCAGTTGCCAAAAAGAAAAACCACAAAGTGTAGCAGAAAAATTTTTATCAGCTTACGTAAAAGCAGATTTCGAAACTGCTAAAACAGTTACTTCTGGTGATGCTTTACAGCAAATTAATCAAATCAGCAATCTGATTAGTTCAAATCCTGACTTCTTTCCTAAAGATTTAAATTATGAAAATCTCAATTGTCAAGAAAATGAGAACAAAGTAAAATGTACTTTCACCATGGTTCAAGGTACACAAAAAGATAGTGGCAACTATGTAGAACTAGAACAAGTAGATGGCAAATGGATGGTTACTAATCTAGGTTATGAAGGTGAAGAAGAGCCAGAAATGACTGAAGACCAAAATATGACCGATTCTACAGCAATGCAAAGTGATTCAGTAGCAATGACTGAAACTCAACCAGTAAAAAAATAATATTAAAACCCTAAAAACAATTAAAATACAAATCAAATGAAAAAATTATTAGTAATCACATTAGCAATAGTATCATTAGTATTCGTACAATGTAAAAAAGCTAATACACCAGAACAAGTAACTGAAAAATTTATTTCAGCTGTTCAACAAAATGATTTTGAAGTTGCTAAATCATTAGCAGACAGTACAGCACTAGAAACTTTAAATATGATCGAAGGTTTCGCTACTCAAATGGGACAAACTGTTACAAAAAATGATTCTATTGTACCAGATGTTAAAGACATCAAATGCGAAGATATGGACAGCAAAGATATGAAAAAATGTACTTATACTTCTCAAGGCACACAAAACTATGTAGAACTTAAGAAAATTAAAAATGAATGGAAAGTTGTAAATTTCCCAAAAGAAGGTGCTAATGAACCTTTAGCAGATCCTTCAATGGATATGAGCGAAGAACCTGACACTACTACTACAGATTCTATAGTAGCACAATAATTCTAATTAAAAATTTTAAAAAAAGGGCAATGTAACATTGCCCTTTTTTATTTTTATAAAATTAATATCTGCTAGTTCTATTTTGGAATCTGAAATTAAATAATTTTATGCTTGAGAATAATTTAATTTCAATTCATTGAATTTTTATTTTTTTCTCATTGCTCACAAGTCTTCCACTCATCTATCTCCTTTTTTCTTTTTCTCATCTCTCCCCTACTCTATCATTTAAAATCTTTCTAAATACCAATCAATTGTTTTAGATAATCCTTCAATAAAATCAGTTTTAGGTTGCCAACCGAGCTCTTTTCTAATCTTTGTACTATCAATAGCATAGCGTAGATCATGTCCTAGTCTATCTTTTACGAAAGTTATTAATTTTTCACTATATCCTGCTGGTCTATTAAGTTTCTCATCCATAATTTTACAAATCAATTTCACTAAATCGATATTTCTCCATTCATTATTACCACCGATATTATATGATTCGCCAATAACACCTTTTTGCCAAACAAGCTCTAAAGCATCACAATGATCATCTACATACAACCAATCTCTAATATTAATACCTTGTCCATAAACAGGCAATGGTTTTTCATGATAAATATTACTAATTATTACTGGCAAAAGTTTTTCTGGATATTGATTAGGACCATAATTATTGGAACAGTTAGTAACAATAGTAGGCAAGCCATATGTATGGAAATAGGCTTTAACGAAATGATCGCTAGATGCCTTAGATGCAGAATAAGGGCTACGTGGAGAATATGGCGTTTGCTCCGTGAAATATCCCTGCTCTGATAAAGAACCATATACCTCGTCTGTAGATATATGTATAAAACGTCTTTTATCAAAATCTCCATCCCAAACAGCTTTAGCTGCATTAAGTAGATTTACAGTTCCTATCACATTTGTATATACAAAATCCATTGGATTTACAATAGATCTATCTACATGACTCTCTGCAGCTAAATGAAAAACTGCAATGGGATTATATTTTTTGAAAATTTCAAAAATAGCATCAAAGTCTACAATATCAACTTTGATAAAAGTATAATTAGGTTCATTTTCTACATCCTCTACATTATTTAAATCTCCAGCATAGGTTAATTTATCCAAATTAATAATATGATAATTAGGATATTTTTTTACTAATCTACAGACGAGATGCGATCCTATGAATCCTGCACCTCCTGTTACTATAATATTATCCATGGTTTTATATATTTTTTATAATTATTATACCATTGCCAGCTATGTACTAGCATATCTTCTAAATTATATTTAGGTGAAAATTTTAATAAATCTTTCATTTTGCTATTATCAGTATAGATAGCAGAGATATCTCCTTTTCTCCTAGCCCCAAAAGTATATGGCACTTTTTGTCCAACGACTTTTTCGAAAGTATTTATTAGCTCTAGCACTGTATATCCTTTACCTAATCCCACATTAATAACTTCATAATTGGAATTAATCTTATTATTAAATAAACTATCCAAAGCAGCCACATGTGCCTCTGCTAGATCTACTACATGAATATAATCTCTCAGAGGAGTACCATCCACAGTTTGATAATCTTTGCCAAATATAGTGAGCTCTGGTATGGTATTATCTACACTCTGCCATAGATAAGGTAAAAGTCCTTTTGATTTTATAGTAGGTATCTCTCCAATCATTATATCTGGGTGTGCACCTATGGGATTAAAATAACGCAAAGAAATAACTTTCATTATATTATATGCAGTAGCATAATTTTTTAATATATTTTCACTCATTTGTTTTGTATGACCATATGGACTTGCGGGCTCTTTGAGGGGAGAATTTTCATTAACAGGTATATAATCTGGCTCACCATATACAGTACATGATGATGAAAATATAAAATAAGGAATTTCTCTTTGATTTACATAATCTAATAAATGAAGTAATATGGGAATGTTGTTATTATAATATAGAGCTGGATCTTCATAAGATTCTTCTACAAATTTATAAGCTGCTAAATGAATTATCGCTTCTATGGGTTCTTTTATTTTCATTAATTCTTTAAAAGCTCTCTCATCTGATAAATCTAGCTGATACAAAGGAATATTTGTTTCAAAATAATTTTCTAAATTTTTATGAATAATAGGATGAGATCTCGAAAAATTGTCTATATTCACAACTTTGTATCCATGTTTTAATAATGCAGCTACTACATGAGAGCCAATATATCCTGCCCCACCAGTTACTAAAATCATAATAAATTAAATTTTATGCAAATTTCGATATTTTTTTTAATTTTGTAGTTAATAATTAAAAAAAATGTTATGGAAAAATCAGAATTAGTTTTAAAGCCCGATGGTAGTGTATATCATTTAGCATTATTCCCTCATGAGATAGCAGATACTATTATTCTAGTAGGTGATCCAGAACGTTCAGAATGGGTATCTAGTTTTTTTGATACTATCGAGATAAGCAGGCATAATAGAGAAATAATTAGCTATACTGGATATTACAAAAATAAACGTTTCACAGTGATAAGCACTGGTATGGGAACTGATAATATAGATATCGTAGTTAATGAACTGGATGCTCTGGCAAATATAGATTTAGAAAAAAGAGAAATAAAAAAAGAACATAAAAGTTTGAATTTAATACGAATAGGTACATCTGGTGCTCTGCATAGCAAAATAGATGTAAATAGTGTGGTAATATCTGAAATGGCTTTAGGTATGGATGGACTTTTACATTATTATAAACATGACTCATCTATTCGTGAACTTGATTTTGAAAAAAATATTTTACAAAATGTAAATTGGCCAGATACTCTACCTAGACCATATGTAGTGAAATGTGATAGAGAACTATATGATAAATTATATAATGACAAATTTCATTCTGGAGTTACTGTAACTGCTAGTGGTTTTTATGGTCCACAAGGTAGAGTTTTGAGATTGCCTCTAGCATATCCTGAGTTAATAAATCAATTTGAAAATTTTGAATATCAAGGGCATATATTAGCAAATTTTGAGATGGAAACTTCTGCATTATTTGGATTAGCTAAACTAATGGGACACAAAGCTTGTACTGTTTGCGTAGCTATTGCTAATAGAGTAACAAAGGATTTCACTGAAGATTATTCGCAAGCAATAAAAAATTTAGTAATGCATGTATTAAATAGTTTAGCAAAATAATAATAATAAGTAAAAAGTTTTTATTATTTTTGCAATAAATTTTATAAAAACCAAAAAATAAAGACGGATAATGAAAAGAGAAAAAGAAGAAGTGTATTCAAAATCAGTAAAAGCAGGTAGACGCACCTACTTTTTTGACGTTAAAGAGAGCAACTCTGGTGATAGATACATCACTATTACCGAGAGTAGAAAAGAATTAGATGAAACTACAGGGCAATTTGGCTATAAAAAAACCAAAATATTTTTATACAAAGAAGATATGGATAAGTTTGCTCGAGGTTTACGCTATGCAATAGAATTTATCGAAACAGGTATAGATCCTGAAGAAGGTAAAGAAGAAATTATAGAAAATCGTAAATTTGATAAAGAAAATCCAAGTAAATTTTCTAATAACCACGACGACGAAGATATAGTTTTCTAATAATATGGGCAAAGTTATAGCAATAGCAAATCAAAAAGGAGGTGTGGGCAAAACTACTACTGCTCTTAATCTAGGAGGTGCTTTTGCAGCTTTAGATTTCAGAACTTTAATCATCGATGCAGACCCACAGGCCAACTCTACTTCTGGATTAGGTATAGATCCTAAATCTATTAATAAAAGCATTTATGAGTGCATTATTAATAATATTGATCCACATGAAACTATTATAGAGACAAATACTCCAAATCTATTCTTACTACCAGCTCATATTAACCTCGTAGGTGCCGAGATAGAGCTAATTAATATGGAAGATAGAGAAAAAAAGATGAAAGTAGTCGTAGATTTATTAAAAAATGATTACGATATTATACTCATCGATTGCTCTCCATCTCTTGGCATCATCACTGTTAATGCCCTTACAGCAGCTGATTCTGTAATCATCCCTGTACAATGTGAATACTTTGCTCTCGAAGGATTAGGAAAATTATTGAATACTATTAGAATAGTTCAAAATAGACTAAATCCAGATTTAGATATAGAAGGTATTTTACTCACTATGTATGATAGAAGGTTACGCTTATCTAATCAAGTAGTCGATGAGGTAAGGCATCATTTCAAAGATATAGTTTTCGACACAATAATTCCTAGAAATACTCGCATAGGTGAGGCTCCTTCTTTCGGAGAAACTATAATTACTTTTGATACTACTGGTAAAGGCGCTCAGAGTTATATTGCTCTTGCTAAAGAAATTTTAAATAAATCAAAGAAAGAAAATTTAAATGTCAACAAGTAAAAGACCAGCTTTGGGAAGAGGATTAGAAGCTATATTGGGAGATATCGATAATGATTATTTCTCCTCATCTGCATTTCCTCTGATACCTGTAGATCAAATAGAAAGCAATCCTTTTCAACCTCGTACAGATTTCGATGAGGAAGCTTTATATGATTTAGCTGATTCTATTAAACATTTAGGTATTATTCAGCCGATCACTGTTAGAAAAATTGGTGAAAATAAATATCAATTGATCTCTGGCGAAAGACGTCTGAGAGCAGCTAAATTAGCTAATCTCAATGAAATACCTGCTTTTGTCAAAGATGCTGATGACGACACTCTTCTAGAATTAGCCCTTGTAGAAAATATTCAAAGACAAGATTTAAATGCAATAGAAATTGCTAATTCTTACCAAAAATTACTCGAAGAGTTTAATCTCACACAAGAAGAACTAAGCTCTCGTGTAGGAAAAAATAGAGCTACTATTTCTAATTATTTACGCATACTCAATTTACCTCCTGCTATACAAGCTGCTATTCGCTATGAAAAAATCACTATGGGACATGCTCGTGCATTAGCTTCTATAGATGATGATGAGGACCTGATGAACGTCTTTAAAAAAACTATTGACGAAGGCCTCTCTGTTCGCAAAGTAGAAGAGCTAGTGGCTAATCTCAAAAATAAACCTACTGCTAAACATTATAATAAAAACATTGTTTCAGAAAAAACTGAAAAAATTTTAAATAATCTTAAAGAAAAATTTAACATAGAAGCTAAATCTAAAGTTACCTCAAAAGGCAAAGTCATTGTACAATTAAAATTTGATAATGATGAAGAAATAGAGAATTTTTTTAAGAATTTTATAAATGAATAGATTCCTATTTCTTATAATACTTTCATTTTTATTTAATATAAGCTCTATTCACTCTCAAAATTTAATATCTGCTAATTCTGACTCTTATTTTTTTTTGAATAATTATCAATTAGATAAAAAAGACTCTATTCATAGTCCTCAAAGAGCAGCTTTATATTCCTCACTATTACCTGGACTGGGACAAGGTTACAATCATAAATATTGGAAAATACCTATTATTTATGCTGGATTAGGCGGCTCTGCATATATGTTTATAGCTAATCATAAAAAATTCATCGATTATAGAGATGCAATAGAAATGAGATTAGATGATGATCCTACGACTATAGATCCTTACATAGATTTATATAGTTTAGATCAACTGACATATTACAAAGATTATTATAGACGCAACATAGAAATAAGTGCAATAGTTTTTGTAGGAGTTTACTTATTAAATATACTAGACGCAGTAGTAGATGCTCATTTATATGGATTCAGTATTGATACAGATTTATCTATGATACCAGCTAATAATAACAATACCTTTGTGCCCACCGTTTCTTTAAAATATAATTTCAAAAATAGTAATAATGATAAAAATAGCTATCATAGGTTATGGTAAAATGGGTAAAGAAATTGAAAGCACTGCCCAAGATTTTAATTACCAAATAGTAAGTATAATAGACCAAAATAATAATTTGATAGACGAAATAAAAAAGCACAAACCTGATGTAGCAATAGAATTTACTAATGCAAATGCTGTAGTAAATAACATTAAAACTTGTGTAGATCTACATCTACCTATTGTCTCTGGTACTACTGGCTGGGACAATGAAATAGAAGAAATAAAAAAATATACATTGCAGAATAATGGCAATGTACTCTGGGGAAGTAATTTTAATCTAGGTGTCAATTTGTGGTTCGATTTTGTCGATTATATATCAGAAAAAATGAAAACATACCAAGATTATAAAGTAAGATTAGAAGAAATCCACCACATACATAAATTAGATAAACCTAGTGGTACAGCCATACAAGCTGCTCAAATAGTAATGAAACATTATAATTTCAAAAATTGGAGTTTAGACGACAAAAAAGATTATTTAAATATAACATCTATCAGACAAGGTGAAGAAGTAGGCACACATAGCGTTATTTTTACAAGTTTATTTGATCAAATAATCATAGAACATAAAAACTTCTCTAGAAAAGCACTGGCTATAGGTGCATTGACAGCTGCCAAATGGATAATAAATCATCCCGGGTTTTATATTTTCCATGATGTTTATCAAGATGTTTTTAATCATTAAAAATTATTTCGCATTCAAAAGTTAATAAGTCGAGGAGGTAACTGGGATATTAGGAGACTGGGAGACAAGATGACGAGAAGACTGGGGTGACTGGGAGACGATATGACGAGAAGACGGGGAGATGGGATGACTGGGAAGACTAAATGACAAGAAGACTAAAGGAGATGGAGGCTTGGTTGCTGAATGAAGGGTTTTTCATTGTTTGCTATTGAAAAAAATTAGCTATTAGGCAATTCACGAATTGCCCCTACAATGCGTTTTTTTGTGAATCATCTATTATCAGGGCTGAAGCCCATTCCTTTTCTTTGCTGTCCCACGACCTAAAGGTCGTGGTTAATATACAGTCTTTTGCTATTCGACCTAAAGGTCGTGTCATTAGTAGGAATTCGTGAATTGCACCTACTAGGTGTTTTTTCTGGTATATCATCTGATAATCTGCACTTCAGACTATGTTTCAGGGCTAAAGCCTATTCCTCTTATTTGTCGTCCCACGACCTAAAGGTCGTGGTTAATATCCAGTCTTTTTTGTTCGACCTAAAGGTCGTGGTTAATAAACTACTTCTTGACATCTAAACTTAAGTTTGAGATTAATAACCATCTATTTCATTTCTAATCTGTAAGCTAAAGTTATTATTTAGAACTTTTGCATATGACATGATGGTCAGTACTACATATCAATAATAGTCTATCTAATACTCACATCTATTAACCACGACCTTTAGGTCGTGGTCTCAATAAAACAATTAATCGGGCTTTAGCCCTGATAATCTTTGATATATTACATATATTATTCGATAAAAGTTTATTTTATTATTACCTTAATTTGTCATAAACCTTTTGATTTATCATAATACCTGGTTAATCATCCTAAAACTCCTAATCTCCTCCACTACTAAACCTATAAACCCATTCCCTTCATTAATGCAGTTACATTTCATATAATAATCAGTTTAAAA